>Ga0169931_10001891_pt1 | contig 34514 bp, 10 predicted proteins | sample Kivu_15m_20L_FD_129675 | JGI IMG/M metagenome (GOLD analysis project Ga0169931, IMG submission 129675) | Freshwater microbial communities from Lake Kivu, Western Province, Rwanda to study Microbial Dark Matter (Phase II) - Kivu_15m_20L... | ecosystem: Environmental > Aquatic > Freshwater > Lake...
CCAACTTACGGAGCAGGCAAAAGTGCATGGCAGTGTTGTTGCTGCAATAAATGAAGCATACACTTTGCAGGCAGAGCTGCTCGGAAAAATTGCTGGAACAGGTGCAGACATAGGAGATCAGTCCGCCAATGATTCTGCGTTTGTTTTGCAGATGAAAGAAAGCATGGATAGGGAGTTGAAGAGCAAGCAGGCGATCTTGGAAATAGAAACAACAAGACTAAACTTGATACAGAGGGGGCAATCTCAAGTATCGGCAGATCCTCAAGATCGAGAAAAAGCCGCACAAGAACTTTTGTCCGGATTTGAAGCACAGGCCCGGGAAGCCAAAAAGCTGATTGAAGCTGAAAGAAATGAAGATAAGAAAGCCGAATTGCGGGCGCAGCTAGACAATACCACGAAGCATGCGGAGGCGACTGCAGATGCCATCAGGAGTGGTAATTATGATCAAGTTGAGACAATGGCTGAGGAGGCGCGTGAAAAACAAATGAGCGCATCTAATGATGTCACTAAGACTATAATGGGCAACACCACGAAGATTTTGAATGCTAGCACTGCTAGGTTCAAGGCTGAATCTGACATGAGGCAGTCAGAAATTTCTCAGATTGAGGCTCAACTATCCATGATAGACAGTGTGGCGAGTGGAATTGGAGCCAGTGCTGAGATGCGTGCCGCTGCCGTTCAGAAGATGGGCGAGCAGGTCTCAACTGTTGAAAATGAAATGGCAAAACTCACTCAGGATCAGCAAGATTTTGTCAACAAAGCCGCAGAGGCTGAGCAGAGGCTTGCCGAGGCTCAAGCCAAGGGCGATAAGTTTGAAATAGAAAAGGCAGATAAAGAGGTCATGGCCAACAAGGCAGGAGCTGCTGATGCTCAAAAGAGGCTTAACGAAGCTGACACCAGGCGTCTCGGTCTGATCAAGCAGCAACTTGATATGACCAAGCAGATCAGGGAGGGTTATCTAGATGCCCTGAGCTCCATGATGGAAGGGGCTGGAGTATTCGCGGAAATTATTGTTGACCAAGAGAAAAACCTAGGAACTCTTCTCAGGACTGCAAAAGGCATGCCCACCAATCTGCGAACAGGCGCAGCCGACGGACCAGGTGCAGGGATTTCCACTTTTGGAGCGGGTGGCTTACAGGCTGGTGAATGGTCTCAGGACATGGCTAGTTACACCAACGAGTTGGTTAGCAGTCAAATACCTGAAATTACTGATTATCTCAAACAGATAGCTAGCAGGGCAACTGGCGATGTTGCAAGCCTAAATGCAGACAGATTGGGAGCCGCTATGGATCCGTCTGCAGCAGCCGGGGGTGCTGCAGGGTCTGTGGGAGGCGCATCTCCTGTGGCAACTCCTGCTGCTGCAGCAACATCGTCTGCGGCTGGTGCATCTGCATCGACTGGCCAGCTTCGTCTTGATGATAGTGTTGTTGCCAGCATATCTAGCCAAGTTGCAGCCATGGCCAAGGAACAGGTCGTTCCAGCCATAGTTGACGGATTTGCCATGGCCATGAAGGCTGCGGTGCGTGCATGAGTGGCTTGGGCGGCCCGACGTCTGGCATACTCGCTCTTAACCACTCTCAAGTTTTGGCCAAGGGTAGCATACCCACGGTGGGCACGCCTCCGCCAAAGCCTTCAGAAATACCTTCATTTGCTCCATCTGTAGAGATGTCTGCAGTTGCATCTACCAGGGTTGTTTCGGCATCCGGATCAGAGCGTACATTCGATGGTTTTAAAATCGGATTGCAGACGAGTGTAGAAGATCTTACGGATGACATGATCACTCAGGGCATAGATTCTCGTGTAATCAAAATGTACTTTGAATATGGATGGTATTACTACAGGAACGGAGTTCCAGATCTTCTTCAGGGCACTTTGCGTAGAGTTGGTCTTTCAGTCAGGATCATGAAAGAAGAGCCAAACGAAGCAGAGGCTGGCTCACAATTTTCAACAAGCAAAGCAGTCAAAAGAGGTCAGACTGTTTTTTTTTACATTGTTCCAGCATATGGTGGCCCGTCTGATGATTTGACGATTGATTCTTTATTTGGCCCTGCATTTGATGTACCATATTTTGTTGGTGCTCGTATCAGAATGTTGCCATCTGACACCATACAGATACAGATACAGTCTATAATAAATCTTCAGTTGGGGGCTACGAGTCTTTTAGAACCACTCGCTTCAGTTGGCATCAGTGCTCAGAGCGCCCTTAATGCGCTCGGACTGGCAGCCGCCAGTCAACTCAACATTAAGTTGTTCTCCTACAAATACGGATATTTTATACATAATGGTGGAACCCAAGTAAACAGGCAAGTTGGAATTAACAGTATTTTTGATTTTGCTCCATCTGGAAGTGAAATCTCACGTGGCGTGATGATACGTAGGGGCCAAGAAGAATTTGCAGACGGAGTGGCAAATTGGCCCATGTTTTCAAGTGGGCAAGGAAAAACGCTCATTATCAAGATACCAGATGGGTACGCCTCTGTCTTGTGTGTGACATGGAAGCCAGTCAACTTCGGAGCTTCAATTCAATATATTGGCAAGGGGGTGGTTGAAGGCACTGATGCTGAAGACCCCAGGAATGGAGTGCCGGCTTCAGTCGTGGAGGAAGCCATGCCTCTGAATTTTGCATACATATCTGGTGTTAAATTGAAAAAATATATCATGGCTGGTGGCAAAGCCATGAGCAGCATGCAATTGACAAGCACAGGAACATCAGGTGGAGGTCTCGATGCTGGCCACACGCCTCTTTTTGCAGTGAATGAGGATGTAGACCCGACCAAGCGCTATCTTGTTGTGTTTTTTCCTGCGATAACAGCGTCGATGGGTTCGAGCGCAGGCGGCGGGTCAGGTGCGCCAGATGGCACTGAAACAAATTTCATATCAACTGATAAGTACTACAATTCAGTATATATCACATATCAAGCTGCGGAAAAGGTTCTTGCAAGGAGGGTTCACCTAGACCGAGGCCTGGCAATGGGAGGTCTTAATGTCACGTTATTCCCTGCGAGAAGTGGAGTATATCATTTTGCTCCATGTAGAACTATTGTTCGCGAAGTGGACGCTTTTGGGGAGTTGTGCACATGGAGATCTTTAGCATCGGCATCAGGAACGGATATTGCTTCCACATATGAGGGCAGGATACTCTCCTTGTCGTCTGCTGGAACTGAAGGAAAATCTTTTTCTTATCTTGGTTATCTTAAGTGCGTTGAGCTGGGCTCAAGTTCATATGACTCTTATCTTGCATCAGATGAAAACTTTGATGAGATTTGCACCAGGGTGAGACAATCGATAAATATCGACATTGGTCGTCCTGGCTTTGGTAACCCACTTGATCCTCCTGGTGGTTCAACTGATTCGGCGTACTTTGTGGAGCCCATCGTGGGATCTCCAATAAGCGTTGAATGGCCACGCATATCAAGAATACTGACAAGGTTGCCGACATTAAGAAAATTTGACTTCCCAAGAGGTTTCTTCTTTGGAGACAGATTAGGAATACATTTCATGTCTCCACTAAACGAGCCAACGCTTCTGTTCAATCCTTCCTCTCTGAACTCTGACTGGTTCAGTGCCAATCTCTCAGGCATTCCTCCATTCTCTATCGATGAGATGGCAGAAGGAAACATGTATTTCGACATATCGGAAGCCTGCAATAGTTGCCTTCCAGACGACCTCAAGATACCGTATCACAAAAATCTCGCACTGGCAATACAGAAGGCAACGAAATACGAATCTGATGGCATAAGCGGTGGGATTGGTATACCAAGGCTTGATTTTTTTGAGCCATTCTCCAGCACCCAGATAAGAGTTGGAAGAATTCCGCCATATGGAGATGTTGGTTTTCCAGATTTGTCGCTGGCAGAATTTGACACTCGGACGACCATGACAATACCCACAGTGTCCTATGGGGCATCTGCTATTGATCCAACGACTGGCGAGGCATCAATAAATTCTCTCAGAACGGCTGGACGTTTGACCAATATAAATCTATCTAGAACTGGCAGGATTAGTATAGAAAATATGGGTCCAGAAGAACAACTTGGTGCTGTTTATGTTTTGACAGAGGGGACTTTTGAGGGCATGCGTTCTGCGATGGATTGGCAGAACAGGAGAGGTATTTTGACGGTGAGGGACGACCAGAACTTTGCTCTCATGCCGATTGACTCCATGCAAACTCAAAGGGTTGCCTCGGCATGTTCATTTATTCATGAGCGTATTGATGATGATTCTATCAAATGGCGAGATAAAAAAATCACCAACCTTGCCAACCCAATAAGATCGAAAGCTGCTTTTGGCCCTCCTTTTGATATAGTGCCAACCGTTTATCCTGGTTTCAAGGCAGTTGTCAATCAAGTTTCTGCATTCCGTGAGCAGCCGAGCAACATCCCAAAGTTTGTTGAAGATGATTATACCATATCATTTTCAGTCAATGGAGATGGAGCGTCAGCATCAATTCCGTCCAAAGGAGATCACTATATAGTCGGAGTTGATGTGTATATAAAAAATCAATCCAAAGAACAATTGAAGGACATGTTCATTTCTGCATGCATAGACGATTCATTTTTGTTATCTTCAGGATCTTTCTATCCGCCAAGCGGTAGCAAGACTATGCTTTGGTACAAGGTGGATGATTTAGGCACGGCCAAAATACGTGGTCCGCATTACGGCTCATTTATGAACTTAATAATATCTTCTTCATCTCCTATTTCTGAACCAATCGCCGCAACCGCAAGGGTGAGGTGGATAGAAAAATCAAAATCTGACACATGGTATCCTGAGATGACGAGTGCGTCTCCATTCGTAGACTCATATGGCTGTTCTGGTATGTATTTTGCATCGCAGGATGACGCCCTTGGTTTGAGTTGTTATATGTCTTGTGATGGCGATTTGCGCTGGAATCTCATGACACATGTGATGCAGGGTTTCAGCGGTGAGACATGCGGCGACATCATAACAAAATCAGATCATCGTGCATTCTGCACGTACTGCATGTTCAAAAAAGACGGCATGTTGCTGTGCAAGAGAATAGATGATTCTGACATGAGTATTGATTTGTGTCGACTGCCGAAGTCGATGCCAAAAAATAAGTTTAGGATTGGATCCGCAGCCGGCTTGAGAGACTTTGTGTATGGGATTTCAGAAGAACCATACAAGAGTAATGCATTTTCTGAAAATCAAGTTGATATTAAAATAAATCTTGGAATGATGAAAGTTAGATTGGCGCCTTGTCATGTGGTTTATGCTGATTTTGAGAATAACGAAGAATACAAGGAAGAGGCAGCCAATTTCAGAATTTTGACCAGTAGGCAGTTCTCAAGTTCCTCTGACATTCCGTTGAGCGAATTTTCCAAAAAGACTTTCTATCCAAGAATATCCACATCATTTGGAGAAAATCCTAAATTGTGTGTTGGTGCATCGGGTAGATTTGACTTTGATCCTATTGGGCCATACGCATTTGAGGTGATGCCGAACGGAAGTTTGTTCTGCATGATGATAAACGAGGGTTCAGTTTATGCATTCATAAGTTCTGATGGCGGCAAGACATGGTACCCGGCTTTCGGAGAATATGCATTCCCAATCAGACCAATTAAGTATAAATTCGATGACGCAGATAGTGTTTACAATTTTGAGAGTGTTTCCGTATCTTTGGGAGATACACTGCCCATAGACAATCTGACGATGTGTGTGGACAAGTTTGGAGACTTCGTTTTGATTATCTATAATGTCGCAGGATGTGTTTTTGGTCAGCGTGTCCCTTGTGTTTCCATAATGAACAGGTCTGCTGGGGCCTCAAAAATATTCACGACTGCTTGGTTGTCTGCAGAGGGCAGAAAGTTCATGAGGCCATTTTATATTCTTGGACCTTTGCCTTCTGAGATATCGGAAGAGTTACTTACGGGGAGGTCGTTTATAAGATTGGACAAAACATATGCTGGAGATCCAAGTAAACTTCAACAAAATTTGGGTGTCGACTTGGGCGGATCTATGCCAACAATCGTCCCTCTTCAAAATGGCATGTTTAGGCTTTATTATACCGCCGGTCAATCTGTGCGTGCTGGATTCCTAATTGGAGATAGGCTGATCCTCGATGCCCAACTCCCGCAGTAATGTTGATGAGGGCGCGGCTCTGGGCAACAGTTCTTATGGGGGGTGTCGTGTTTTATCAAGAATATAATGGCTCAATTGGCGCATCGGGGATTGTAAGATTGCAGGTTTTGCTTTTTGAGGCTGGTAGATGCCCATTTTCAAAGCGTGTCAGGCAGGTGCACGAATTCTTGTTCACCAAAAATAATCTTCAGTACTTGAACGCTAGCAAGATAGATGACGTTGACGCCATAGATATGGGCTCATCTGTTGGCATCACATTGAAGCGAGCTCAATATGGTCGTTTGCCAACCTGTTTTGCTGAGCAGGTCTTTGTTTCTTCATCGGTCAAAGCATCTCTTTTTTTTACTTCTGAAATAATTTCTGACAGCCCATCAGAGTTCACTTCAGACCCGAATCAAGAATCTCTAAAAATAGAGGTTGATGGCATTAATGAAATAGCTGCAAGCGTTAGGTCAGATAATGAAAGTCTTTTCATACACCAGTTGTTCAGGCATGTCCCTGGGTTGTTCACTGATCTTATTGACAGGGAAAGCATAGAGGATTTTAACAAATCATCTGGTGAGCAAGGAGCAAGCGCGAGATCTCCCCTGGAAAACTTGATGCCTGTGAGCAGAACGAGGAGTATGACCGAGCCCAAAAAAAAGAGTCAAAATCGCATGCCTGGCGAAGGGGTTACTGTTGGTGCAGATCAGCTGCTTGGTCCTGAATTGCCATATGTGCAACTAGACACAAGTTTTGTAGGTAATTTATTCGAGCAATTAGGCGAAGACATAAGAGACTCTCCATATTTTAAGAAACGTAATGCGCAGGCAATTGGAAATCCTCAAGGCAGTACAGTCTCTAGAGAAAACTCGTATTCTAACTTGAACCCTGGTATGCATGTGAGTTACGAAAAGGTTACTGACCTTTTCGCTGGTCTAGATTTTTCGCTCAGGTTTCACAATACGACTGGACAGTTTCCCAAAGTCAGCGTGGAGAAGGTAAATTCTGTTTCTGATGGAGATGTAGAAAAGGTGGCCACAGCCGCTTTTTTGATGAGATATGACTACTCTTACCTTGACCCACTTTATATTGATGATGAGACAGGTGGAGATACCCTACCCCTTCAATCTTATGTTCCTAGTGTTGCTCCTGACAGCACGATATCTGATTCTGCTACAGTTAATAGGAATTTCGGAGTGGCTCGTCCTGTCTTTAGGGCTGCCGAGCTATCTTTTGTAGAAGGGTCAGATTTGCAGGTATCCCTTTCTCCTCCAGGTTTCTTGATACCGCCCGATGCAGAAAAAAACTACCTTGCTGAACAGCCATACATAATTATTGAAACAGATGGTGGCGAGGAAAACAGATTTTTTATATGTATAACTCACGAATCTGATGTGTCTGTATATGAGGTGACTAAAGATCCTGAATGGATTTCTGCTCTGACTGGGGACAGCGCTCAGCAGACGACGGTTTTACGCGGAGGCGGAAGCCATTCTCGATTGCTTGCAACCATGAACAAGAGCGGTGCGTCTCTTCTCAAAATGAATGCATTCGAAATAAGTGTGCAGCACTATTTTGGTCGCTTACAGATATCAATAGATGGCAGTGAGCCCCTGATAATCGAAAGACACAGATGGCCCGACCATATACGGGAAATGGCAAAAAATCAACCGTTGACAGAGAGTCAGCTCCAGGCTTTAGATGCAGAAAATAAAGCCGCAAACAATCAGTATTTTTCTCCCATCAAATTATCTGGGAAATTTAGGGTTCATATGGGGAATTACCGTGGCGCATTCAATTTTAGCCCACTCCAATATATACCTTCTACAAGTGTAACCACACAGTTTCCCGTCACTGCTCTTGACATAGCTAATCCTCCACGCGAAACACCTGGTGCACAGTCTACTTCAGCTCCTCTGCCGACTCCTCAATATGATAAGTCTGCCATGAGCATACTGCTGAGAACCAAGGGCTCTAGAGACGCCACAAAGAACGCTGAAGAAATTGAGAATGGTAGTGCTGTGGGGTTCGCTGGAGAGGAGCCCGCTTATTGGTTCCAGTCCTGTCTAGAACTCAAAGAAATTATAAATAGTGAGGAGAAAAGTGTTACCTCTGACAAGTTTTCTACAGATGTCCGCAAGACAATTCCTGGAGATACCTACGGAGCAGCATCCTCTGACGCATCTTCATACTCAGGTTTTAGGGTTTCTAGTAATTCTGTCATACAGGCTGGCTATAAAGATTCTGCAAACTCAAATAGTCCAAGTTCAATAAATATCACGCCGTCAATAACATTGAAGGCTGGATCTTTGGAATTGCTCGGTGGCTCCGAGCCATATATTCTAAAAAACTGCTTCAGACCATTATGTACAGGTTTTACTGTATTCATTAAAGAAGATGAATCAGACAGGTGGACTTCAGAACCTGTTGATATAACAAACCATGTTATCTCTCTTCAAGAGACCTGGACACGACAGGAGCGATATCGCATCAACCACCAAGGAACCATGCAGCTGTATCTCACAAAGGGTGAGGCTCAGGGCAACTTCGAAACAATAAAGCCAGTTTCTGTCACTGGTCAACAGTATCCTGTTGATAGCGGTGTTGGAGGACAGGACACGAACAGCAGCCAAGCAGACAAGAGTGATTACTTGGCTTCTTTGCAAGATCGCTATTTCTACATCACTGTTTATGCGTGGCGTGACGGAGCTGGATATTTTGATGGATCTATGTACACAACTCCCGCATCTGGAGCAGGTCAAAAATCAAGAAAAGCTCTTTTTACAGGCATATGTAATGAGGTCACTTTTCAAACTGAGTCAACCAAAATTGTCATGACATGCAATTTGCGAGATTACTTCATGGTGCTTGAGCATATGCGATGGCTGAATGCTCCGTACTATGATGCCATGAGAGATTACAACGCAGTTTTAGATGTCATATGTCAAGCAGGATTCAAACTTGGTGGAGGCAATTCATCATCTGAAAATGATAACGCCAGTGCGACCGGTGCTGCTGCCGCTGGATCTGGGGCATCTATTACAAATCCAGGAAGGCTAATAAAAGAGTTGGCATCCATTAAGCCACAAAGTGATTATTTGGTTGTGCAGTTTGGAGATGAGCAGGTCATATGGAACGATAATGTTCTTCCAGGCAAGTATGCAACCCTCAATTCTCCAATGTTCAAACCCAAGGTCTCTGATGCCTACATAGGAATCTTGGATACTATCGCAAAAATGATGGGCAAAACTATGTTTTTTGATGCCAACGGCGTATTTCATTTTGATATACCTGTTGATGAGGCTGAGATGCAGCAGATTGATAGATCTGCTCAGCAGACTCAGGGCTTTCCACAGGTAAAGCCCGTGGACTATTTCAGTTGGTCTCCTAGCGACCCCAGATTGAGATTTGGACAGGCGGGAGGTTCAAATACACCTGCTCAGGCATCTGCAGAAATTCCATCAGACATTCTTGGGGCAAGTGGTGGATTGCCTGATAGTTTTAATGCCCTGATCGCTGGTGGACCAAATGCCTACAAATGGTGGAATGTTGTAAGTGGTAGCAGTTATTCTTTCAAGCGATTGACCAAGGATGTTGTGAACGAAATACGCCTAATAACATCAACTCCTAATATGTCTAAACTTATTGCTGGTCATCTTAACAAAAGTTCGATAGTTGATCCAGCCAGCCCAAGTTTCATAGGGTATAAAAAGATGTTCTTCCAGGCTCAGGCTGTTTTTGGGTCTAAAGACACTTTGGAAGGCCAATTGTCAAGATACTCAAAGATGTTCAATGCTCCAGTTGAAATAACATTTACTGTTATAGGGAGAACCGGTTTGCGTCCTATGCAGGTTATAGAATTCAATGGTTTCGGTTCTGCTGGTCCAATAAAGCTGTTAGTTGGTGAGGTTCAAAATGCATTCACTGCTGCCGAAAACAAGTGGGAGACAACTGTCACAGGCTTGTACTTCATACCTGGCGAGACAGTCAAATTGAATGGTTCTACCTTGTGGAGTGTGGGAACTGACGGTTCTGTCACAAACAAAACAGGCGATCAGGTTGGTGCCCCGCTAGCATAAAAAATGTTGTAGGTTATAGTTCCAAAAAAGTGAAACAAACGAGGAGGCAATCATGTCCGTCAATAATGAAAAAATCAATGACGCAGGCAGAAGTATGCTGCAAGCGATACGTGCTGTCGTCATGGAAGAAATAGGAAAAACCCAAGGTAATGATGCTGCTGAAAGAGAATTGGAAGGCACCTTGGGAACAAGTCTGACCCCATTGTCTTCCATAAATTCGGCAGGTGAAGCAAGGGTCGGATTGAGAAACGGCATCGTTTCGAGGTAAAAGTGGCAGGTAGGACCCCCTATTACGGTTTGGGATACTTTGACTTCCGCGACAGGCTAGATGCGGCTGTCAGTGTGCGTCTGGAGCAGGAGAGATTCCTCACCATTGATAGGCAGATATTCGGCATGTATTCCCTTTTTGGGAATGGCGTGGTTTCAGGAATGTCGATTACCACAGCTGTAGGTTTTCAGGGTGGTGCGAGTGTTAATGTGTCTCCTGGCGTGGCTTTTGTCCAGGGTAGAGCCATATACATAGACAGCCCTGCCCGACTTTCTGGTCTTCCCTCAGGTGACACCGTTTATATTTTTCTGCGAGTGGTTTCGGGCTTTGGCCCAAGCAACGGATCAATATTTTGGTCTCCCATATATAACCTTCCGAATGCCATCAGGCTTGCCAAGGTGACATCTGTGGCGGGCGTCGTCAATCAGATTGACAACTCTGTCAAGCAGCAAATATCATTTCGTTCTCTCATACTTTCTGAAATAGCCAAGCATAAGCATCGTGGTTCCCCTTCAAGGATCGATCTTCTCAGGGAGGTTAAGAATTTTCTTCCAGGAGCTAGAGTGGGAGATTTGGATGCCGAGCAGATAGCGTCTGGTCAGTTGGCTTATGAGCGCATACCAAGGATGAAACATTCTGAGTTGCAGAATGCAGGAACGCTCAGCCATGCTGGGCTGGAGTCCTTGGCAAGATCTCTGCAAATTTCAGACAGGATTTTGCTTGGGGAGGTCACTGCGGTCAATCAACTTCAGCAGAACATAGCTTTCAGAAAATCTCACCCTAACCATGCCGATCACCATGTCAACACGATAACTTATGTGCCTGGTACAAGCACTGACAGTATTGTAGATTTCGGAGCCACAACCGCAATTTACTCCCCTGGTAGCGGATGTATAGCAGGTAAAAAGCAAACCGCAGGCACAACAAACATCATCACCTTTGACACCGAAGATGAATTGAAGTCTCACTACGCACATCAAAACATATTGGTGCTAGCTGGAGAAAATACGGGCATCACTCTCAAGTCAACAATAAATGAAGAGACTGTTTTGTTTGCTGACAGTTTTGAAAATGGAGCTGATTCTGGAGTTCCTGGTTTTTCTTTTTCAGTTGAAACTGTTGAAAGCACTTTAAGCATCAGTGGTGATGCTTCTGTGCAAACTGATGGAGTCAAGTCAGCAAAATTGCGCTCTGGAGTGAAAAATAAAGCAATATTCAGAAAGATAATATCAAGCACCAACAACTGGAGCAATTTTGATAAGTTGTTTATGTACATAAGATGCATAGCAGATGTCCACCCCTCAGTTTCTTTTTATCTTGTCAATCAGGGTACCACAACCACCACGACTGCAAAACAAATAGTTCTCACTGCAAATGAGGTTACCACCAATACGGATCCACTTATGGATAATTTTAAGTTAATTGAATATAACCTCACTCCATTTGAGCGTGAATCAATATCTTCTATGGTATTTGAGATAGAAGATGGATCGGTTGATTTTTCTTTCAATGTAGACGATGTGCGGACATCTACCGCAGCCACTACTGAAGTTCTTTTCCAGGCGACAGGATTTGCTCGCTACAGGTATGCTGCGAATTCCCCATTTATTGTTCAGGCAATAGATTGGAATCCTGGCATTATTCCCCCCGGGTCTGCGATTGAGTTGAGGTACAGATACGGTAATTCAGCTACAGATGTGAATGCCGCCCTTTTTGCGGGCCCACTCCCGCCAACTGGAGAGTTGTTGAACGTGTCTGCCACTATAGTGGATGTCGAGATATCTTTGAGGGCAACGAGTGATCGCTCTGCCGCTCCGACATTTAAGGATTTTTCTATATTGATGAAAACCACTGGAGATGAATCTGGATTTGTTTTTTCTAGCAGAGATAAGTGGGATTTATGTGAATTGATTAATGCAGAAATTGTTGACCTCACCTCTGGTCTAGCGGGCGTTCGTATCAGACCGCCGCTAGACATCGGCAAGATTTTTTATGCATCAAACGACTCGATACAGCAACTGAAGGAAGATTTTGTCGCAGAGTTTGGATACATGGGTGCTGATTTGCCAATATCTCCTGCTCAGTCTTCAAGACCGTCCAGCGTGTTATCTGCCAACGGGATTCCCACCATTGGCTTCGATCAGGTCAGCTCAATATCGAGAACCTTAGATAAGGGTTATATAGTATCTGATACATATAATAATAGGGTTCTTCATATATCTAGAGATGGAAAATTCGTGAGAGGCATCGGTAACGCAGAGCCTCTGCCAACTGGAGGTCAGTTTGTTCCGTTATGTGCTGTTCTGAATCCTCGCACAAGAATTTTGCAGATGGTTTTTTCTGATGATGTTACTTTTGAAACAGGCGCAGACAAGACCAAGTTTACACTTGTGGTCGGTTCATCTTCGATTAAGGGTAATGCTCTTGATGAGGTGATTACCGCTGGCAGACCACCTAATGTGTTTCAGATAAAATTGTCTGCGGACAAAGTACTTCTTGCAACCCAGGGAAGAGATGAAGGTTTGCAAATTTTCTGCAGATTGGAACCGTCTGTAGTTGGAATTACATCATATAGCAATTCTAATCTGCTTGCTGCGAATTACACCCTCAATGGTCTCAGACTGTTTGTGGGTGATTTCACCTACCTAAATTCAGTGTACCATCCTGTATCTGCTGAGGATGTGGGAGATTATTGGCTTGTTTGTAACAGTACAATTAATTTTGATAGAATACGTGCCGGTCTGCGTCCAGACTCAGACGAATATTTCCTCAATATAGCGGCCCAAGATAATGCTCTCGAATTCAGGATTTCATATCGATTCCCAGATGGCGTTGCACTAGATCCTAATGGAAATCCATACGTGGTTTCCTTCCTCAATGATCCAACAAGGCCTGGTCACATCGCTCCCGTTCTCCAGGGTGATCCGGCTTTTTCTGGCACTGTCGCAGTGGATCAAGATCGTGCCTACAGTGCTGTATTGACCATCGACCCTGGTGAGGAAGGTCAGGCGATGGTTGGAACCACCTATCTTCTCAATTTGCGGGTTCGTATTGAGCAGGATTCCGCTGGCGTCCTTATTGAGACTAATTTTTCTCCTGTAAATATACAGATTAGGGTTACGGTTATTGACGAGGAGGTTGATGAAGAAGGCACTCAGCAGTCCGCTGTCCCTACCGTTGTCAAACTGAGAAAGTCAGACTGGGCTGGAGTTTTTGCGTTTGGTGGAGCCACAAGTTTTGCTGTTTCTGATTTTACTCTTGGTAGTGCGGTTGTTTTAGATGAGGGTAGACTTCTGCTTTCTGGTGTAGATTTTCAGTCAGGGACAGCCCCGCCGATAAACTCTTGGGAGGTTGATGCGTTCGTCGGTCAGGCACTTGCCAAGCACGCGAGTTATAGAGGTAGGGTGGTTGTGGTGAATGAGTCTGACGGAACCAGAGCATTCCAGTACACATGTCCTGATGGCCTGTATGCTTCTGATGTCTCCGTGACTGCTGGTGGTCTTTTTCTTGTGGCTGAAAGCGCAATAGGTTCAAGTGCCGGTCGTATTGTTAGGGTGGATCCTTCTGGACAGGTTGTTGGAAACCTTTCTAATGGGACTCTTGGGGTTATCCATGACGCTCGAGAAACTGGCCCTGGACTGACGATGATCAGCACATGAGATGCTTAAAGTAGAATATTCCTGTTTTGTAAACAACACTGGTTTTGGGCATGCCGCCATTGGCTATTTGCATGTGCTCAGGTCTTGCGGACACAAGGTCAGGGTCAGGAGTATGCATCCCATCATAAATCAGTCATGGATGTCGAATGAAGACACTCAAGTATTGCAGCATGACTTTTCCGGAATCGCCCAAGTAAGCATATGGCATTCTATACCTCCAAGGTGGAACGGTCTCTCTCAAGGCTCGGATATGACGGTGGGCATATGCACATTTGAATGCGAAAAACCGCCTGCAGATTGGATAAAAAATATCAACTCAAAATGTTCTAATATTTGGTATCCAAGCAAGTTTTGTAAATCAGTATTTGAAAAAGCTGGGGTAGAAAAGCCATCATCTGTGATATATCATATGGTCGGGGATCAATATTTCCATGCCTTCCCCAAGGGTTATGATGGCGGCGATTTTGTCATATTGTCGGTGGGCGCGTGGAAGACCAGAAAAAATTGGTCTTCGATAATTCTTGGATGCTCTATCGCCATGTCCGCTGGGCACCCAATCCGTCTGGTTATAAAGACAGATAGACCCCATGCCGCCCGTGCGGAGGTGGTCAGGATCGTGCCTGAATCGCTCAGGAAGCATTTTATGATTGTTGAGGGGGAATTGACAGAGAAAAGTATGGCAGGGCTGTATTCGTCTTGTCACGCATTCCTGTGCGCGTCTAGGGGTGAGGGATTCTGTCTGCCTGTCGCCCAAGCTATGGCGGCGGGGGTGCCCGTGTTGAGTACCCAGTCGGGTGGAATTTCTGACTTTTTTGACAATTCTTGCGGTCTTGTAATAGAATCATCAGGTTTGGAGCAGGTTTCTATGGATGGATATCCACAATTTTCGTCAAAATATTGGCCGATGATTACACCGGAATCTGTGGGAAGGGCAGTTGTTGAAGCTGTTGAAAAATACTATGACATTGCATCCCAAAAGGTAAAAAATGCAAAAAAAAGGGCTGAGGAAATGTTTTCGCTCCCTGCGGTTAAAAAGCAGATGTCGGAGGCTTTGAACTAAAAAATGAAACAGCCCAAGCTCCACATAATTGATGTGAAATCTTCCCAAGGTGGCAGGGAAATTCATTTCAATTTGGATCTCGATGGCTTAATTGGTTGCAAATTCTCCATAGAGGACGCCTCTCGTGGTGGTTCTTTGCCAGTCTCAACCGATGGCGGCAAGACATGGCTGCATAAATCCTCCGCTGAGTCGGGTTCTGTTGTTGGAGCAGTCAGGGTTCGTCCAACTAGTGACGATTTTGCCATATTCTGTCATGTGGAAGACGGCGCTGGATCTGAAGCCATATGTGCAACTCTCGTCAAGAGACCCAAGTCAGGTAAGAGTAAGAATTTTCATGTGCATGCTTCCCCAGAATTTGTAACCCATGGTGACAAGTGCAATATAGTTGTGGACGGACCTCCCTCGTCAGCGTTCAGAATAGGCATAGGAGAAAAGAAATATGCAGGTCGCACCAACAAGAAGGGTAGATCTGTATTAAAATTCACGGCAAACCAAATTTTCTCACAAGATCAAATGTCGGCATATTCATTGGTTCGTGTTCCGATCAACATAGCTGACAATGAAGAAAGTTGGCTATACGGTGGATCTGATGTGCATTTTGTACCCTCTGTGTTGAGGACGCTTGCCGCCACAAATGATCCAGCAAGGCCTGGTTGTGTAGTTCTTGATCCAACATCATCTCCAGACCAAGGTCTCAGATTTACATCTCAAGAGGCACCTTGCTCTGACCTGGCACTTGTTGGCCCACTGTATGACCCTTATGGGTCTGAGATAGAGCAAGAACTTACCCATCTAGACTCGCAATACATCAGTGTTGGAGAGGGTTTCAGCAGTAAGTTTGCATCTATATCGGGTGGGTGCAACCTCATCGATCATGTGTCGGTTGCTCCAAAATTCTTCGATTCGAAGTCTCAGTCTAATTCATCTCTCTTCCCTGTATTTGATTCGGATGATAGGGGTTTGAGCGCTTTCAGCCATGGTGCTTGGGTTTCATACTGCAAGCCGCATATGGAAGTATCTTCGCAGACTGACGATTGCGATGTTTCGGTGCGGCATTCCATTCCCGTGGCAAGGGTTTTTGTGGCAAGTTCCTCTTCTGTCGCAAAAGTTATACCGTCAGCAATTGGGCGCGGACTGATTGTTAAGCCCCCCGCCTTCACGCATTCCGTGCGTCCGAAATCTTCTCCATCTGGAGTTGCCGCTATAGTTATCAGATTGGGTGAAGGGCAGGAGATATCTCTCAGTGCAACATGGTCTTTTTCTGCTTTGGAGTCACTTGCCAATCAGATAAATGAAGACATCGTCTTGAGATCTTCGCGCATTTATGCGGAAATTATTGATGGCAGACTAGATGTATATTCTGAGTCTAAATTCTCTCTTCTTGCGGGACAGGTTTTGAGCAGTTTGGGCGGCAACGCTATAACCGTTCAGCAGTTCAGTGGGGCCTCGGCCACCTTCAGATGCACTACTATAAAAGATCTCTCTGCGCATGGCGTTAGCGACATTGGCACACTCGTATTCTTGAGCGGCCCCTTCAGGGGTACCTTATTCTCGTACGTCAGGTCTGATATAGACTCGGTGAAGCTTCAGGCTTGTCCTGGTATCAACAGGCCAGGCGGCTTGGTCATTTCCGATGACATCCCGTGCGTTCATGTTGCGTTCTTGTCAGGATCAGAAAGTCAATCAGCCTCTGTGTCAGAAATTTCTTTGAATGTTCGCGAAGACAATCTTGGTCAGCTTGTATCCTGTGTTTATCCTGCCATATCTTCATCTTGTCGAGTTGTGTGTCAAAGTCAAGTTGATGGCTCAAACCAATTGTTTATGTATTCTGAGCTCCCAACGAGCCAGCAGCAAGCGAGCAATGGATCTTGGATGCAGTTGACGTACAGCGGAGATAACAGGCATCCATATGTGTTTGATGACAGATATGGGAACATGCATATAGTTTGGGAGCGCGATGTCGGATATGGAACCTTTGTTGCGTATGCCACTATAGGTCCAGATTCGCCCATCTTTTCTTCTAAAATGCTTGTCGCCGATTTCTGCAGATCATCCTCTCCAGATACAAGTCCTGTTGTTGCTCCAGCAAAACGTGTTTCATCTGTGCTGTCGCTCGAGTCTTCAGAAGGAATTTTGGAGTTGCCGTTCAACTCTTCAAACTTTTTGCGGGGGGTTATACCATCTTCTTCCGCATATGTAAAAAGAGAGTTCTTGGGAACCTGTCCATCAAACATTCAGTTTGACGTAAGTAGCGCAATTTCTTTTATAAGCAATGTGTCTGCAGTGAATGGATCCCAAGCAGAATTTGACGGAGTATTCGCGGGAGACTTGGTCGAGACTGTCATCCTCCATATAGACCCATCTGGCAATACTACAAATCAGACATACAGTGGCAGCATATCTTTTAATGGAGCCATATTGTCAATAGCGGGGCAGAGGTCTGAGATGTATTATACTGACAGAATATTTAGTCCTACAGGCATAACATTCCCCAGCAGAGCAGGTGTTGCAAATTTTAATGGTGGCGAATTCACACTTTCTGCTGATAAGAAGAGTTTTGATTTCTCCTTAACTCTTTCTCCTTTTGACGATCTTTTCCAATTGAGGCTGATTGTTGCCGCATCTTATACCCCCATATCAATCAGGTCAGGATGGATAAAGGTTGCAGATGCAGGGGCATCCGTGGCAATGCCAAGGTCAGACTCGGTATGCCTCGATTACAGTCCGCTTCAATCGAAATGCTGTGCAATCATCCCATACCACACTGATGATTCAGGAAGGCAGTTTGATGGGACACATAAGTCTATAGGCTACATGGTTGATGCAGATGTTGACATACAGCCATCGTTTTCGTTTGATGGCTACGTATTATCTGGCTCTGCAATAGGAATAAGTCCTGTCATATCCGATGTTTTTTCTAGTGACGATGGATTGCAAATAAGAACTGATTTCTATGGGATTTCTCCATTCGCGAGGAACGAGCAAGGTAGAACTTTTGATAATACAACATTGGATAATGACACTGAAAAACTTTCAGGTTTTAAGGTTGGTGATTTCATAGCAGTCCATGTGATTGCGATACCACCGAATTCTAACCAAGTAGAAAATTCTATAACATTCACCACCGACATACTCGGTGTTGAAACAGTTCGTAGCATCGTTTTTGCTCGTCATGCAGCTCTTTCAAACAGGATTTTGAGTGAGTCCCCCGCGTTCAATTCTTCAGTACTTGTCAAGAACGCAGCAAGAAGTGTTATTTTTAATTCTAGTACGACTTCAAATTGGCAATACGCACTTGTATATACAAAGATGCCTGGCACAGGCGCATTCTTGAGAAATCATTCTGAAGATGCAGTGGATGATGAATTTAAAAATTTCTTAAGAGGCTTCAGTGTTGAAAATGATGGTTTATTTAATTTCGATAGCAACATCATGTCCGTGGGTAAGAGTGCAAGAGAATTTTCAGATTTTATCCCGCTGCTTTCTAGTTTACGATTGAATGACATACAAGAAAATTACAGCGGGATTGCGCAAACTTCAGGAGTTGGGTACTTGGAAAGCGGCGGTTCAAGCTCTTTCAATCTTCAGTGCTCTGATCTGGTTGGATCGTATTGGAAAACTCCATCTTCTACATCGACATTTACAAGACCTGCTGCTGATGGAGGCGACGGGGTGGTGTATCACTATATTATTGGGGTGATGCTAGAGACGGTTATATTCTTTGCAAGAAATACGCAAACTAGGCAGGACTGGTGCGATGATATTCAGTCCACTGGCGAGTCTTGTGAAAGATATTATGAGGGCTTGGTAAAAAAAGTTTATACTGGTCGTGCAAAGATTGTTGTATATTGTGTGTCTAGTGAATCTTCATCTGGGAATGGCGGCGTTCCATATGCGGTTGAAATTCATGAGTCAAGCCACATCATAGATGCTTCCAAGCAGTTTAGGTTCACTGTTGGATCCATGCTCATTAAAGACCACGAACATGCCATACGAACATCTAGAGCACACCTTGATCCTCTTAGGTTTGAAGGACCAGAGATGGCAGAAGATCTTGTCCCGCTGGCGCACAGAAATATGATTTTTTGCATGGTGAACGGAGACCCGCAAATATCTCACGATTGGCGTGTGGATGTTTCTGATGGTCGCAGACAATTTGATTTGTGTTTCGGGTCTTTCATATCTTCGATATCTTGGTTCCGCCATCACGACGTTGGCTATAGAAATAGCTTGGCAGCAGGCAGGTTTGCCGTGAGAATCAGTTCCATAGACATATCAGATAATAGGCTGTCTATGGCGAATGGTTCTCAATTGAGTTCTTTTGACATGAGCATACCAAGCGGATTTGTTCAACAAGCCAATTCTTTTGAACAGGCTCGCAACATAGACTATTTGAATTCGACTTCAGATCCAGGTGACTGGATAAATATGGCTTTCAATTTTTCTGCGGTTGATGACTGGTTGGCGTCACCAACTGGTTTTATGTATTCTGGCACCCAGTTTGCAAGGCAGGAAAATCAATCGAGAGCAGCAGTTCTTCAGCCAAACGCGTCTTCTGACTTCCAATTTGATCCAACGATTTATGAATCTTCTTCTTACAGATATCCATGGATGTACTCTGTACGCAGAGGAAAAATTGGTCATGGAGGAATTGGTTCTATAAGCCAAAGCGGAGTGTTTGCTGCCTCTTCTGAATACTCCATATTTTTGCGGGCCAAGAGGATAGAACCATACAGGGAGGACGATTCACTAGTTTGCCCAGCGGGCATGGTCAGTCCGTTCTTGTTTGTTGGCGGAGATCAGGAAGCGAAAATTGTCAGGGTTACGACAAATGATTTTATGGGGATGTCAGTCAAGTTGACTCCTGGTGTCGGCAGTCTGCGTCTTTCTGCTCTCCATCCACTATATCAGAAGCGTGCTGCCAATATTAAAGTTCAAGAAGGAGACAACGGTTGTGTGTACGTGAACTCTTTTGGCAATTTGGCCACCGATTCTTCGGATGAATTGACCAGTTTCTTTGAACCTGAACTAGGAAAAGGCTGTCTTGCATTGGTGACCAATTCTGCTGATAGTTATTATGACGGTGTCAATACGATACTGATCATGTTGATGATTTCAGATTCAGGCATATTGAAGGGATTTGTTAGGTTTGCGCAGGCTGATGAAGATGGAGAACCTAATACTGAGCTTCAGAACGCAGTGCGTGAAGCTTTTGAGTCAGATCTTACATCACTAGGATCTTCGTGGAGAGATATTTCCGTTGGCTCTACTTTTGCCATATGCGTGGATGGTACTGGTAGCCTTGTATTTTTGGGAGAAGAACCCATTGGCGGGTTTGGTCTTTCTTCGCTACCTTCTGGTAGATTTGTTGCGGTGAGTTGCGGCAGTAATTATTGTGTAGCCCTCAGGGAAGACGGACAACTTGTCAGTTGGGGCGTCTCATTATCGCTGCCATCAGGGACATTCTTGGCGCTAGGCTCAGGGTTATATCTGCGGTCAGATCACCATGCAGTCAGTTCGGATGTTGATATTGCGGACGCAAAATGTATTGCCATATCTTATCTTGCATCTGAAGATTTGAAAGTTATTGATTCTGAAGGTTTGCTAATTCAGGGCGGCGAATCTGAAGGGGATGTTGCAGGTTCGACCGCAATAGTTTGCTTTCAAGGACCTTTTCGTGTTTATCTTTCAATTCCTGGCCAGTCGAGAAGAGTTTTGAAATATCAGAAGAACGCTCTTGAAACTGTAGAGATAAATGACCTTATTGTGGATACATACAAAGATCCATTCAGGAGCAACATCGTCATAGAGCATGTATCTGCAGTTGCTTCTGAATATTCTAATGATGAGTTTACGCTTCAGAGCGTCGATGAAATGTATGGATTTGCGCTTCCCTCTGTGTGTCAGTTTGGTAGTTCTTTCACAACAGGTGGTCTGTCGGTATCTAGGGTTGGGCAAGGAACGGGTATTCAGCGTGACCCAGCAATTGTTGTTGACAAGTTGGCAAAATTGCACGTTGCCTATGAAAGCAACGCAACAGGCACATGGCAGATAAATGTGTGTTCGATGAGAGACTGGGATGAAGCTATGAAGATTTCGCAGGTCATATCTAGGCATGATCGTGTGTCGAACGCTCCGTCGATTTCTGCCGATGGCGATGGTCGCCTGCTTGTTGCTTGGCAGGAAAGGAACGGCAATCATTCAAGAATAGCAGCATCGGTTAGCAGCAGTAAAGATCCAGATGTATCTGACAGCTGCCTGCTAGACAGGGCGGTTGGTTTCATAAGAACTTTTGATGCTGATCCTTATGATCCATATTTACCAACTAGGTTTTTTAGGTGTGGGGTATTTGCTACGGTTAGACCAACACAGACATCAACATTCAAGTTTGTCGTTAATTTCTACCTTGAGGATGGCTCACAACTTTTATATCAAGCAGCATCAACGCAAAATCCTAATGGCTGGCTTCTGAATGGAAACACATTGAGTTCTGAAGGCCAGGCGCTCGATGCATCTAATGATTACGAAATTCAGTTTGATGCAATACCGCAAGATATAAAAAATCAGGGCGTAATCAGATGGGAACTTGAGTTGCAGCCAATGGTTTCTGCAACCTCACAGGAGTCTGTTGGCATCATAATCCAAAAATCTGGCCCAAATGTGGATCAACTAGATTCTTCAGATACAACCACATGGCCAAATCTGCGAGAAGTTCTCACCGGGTCGACTCCCACAGTGACAGCTGCAAGCATCAGGCTTGTCGTTGTGCAGGAAAGCGCCGGTTCTGCTCCCGTGTCGTTCCCAAGCAGGCAACCTTCAGACTACATAAGTCTCATCAACGGGGAGATCACATCTAACCTTTCACTGCCATCTGGCGTTACTTCTATCGCAGGGTTTGCATCTAGTTCTCAATACAGATCTTTTGTAATACATATACCTGCACAGGTCATACATTCTGGAAACACGATAGATGTGGAAGAGTTTGTTCAGTCGACAATAACATTTTCTGCGCCAATAGTTGCAATAGTCGCCACTCCTTCGGATTTGGCTGCCACTGATGGAATTTTTGGCCTGCCTGGTACGTCATGGGAGTCTGCTGGATCAAGGGCTATAATATTTACTGATGGCGAATACATCACTCTCAGCGCAAATCTTCGCACCATAGATTTCAGAGTAAAAAAGAAATCTGAGTCCATGTACACCCAAATAAGGGTTATAACTGCTACAGGTCAAGCTCAGTCTATAGAAAAGAACGGTTACATATTCTGTCCGTTTGCCACGCAGCAAAGATGTTCTGTTCCAGCCTCTTACACAAATAGGTCTTCTCAAAACAAATTGGTTCATTTCAGGGCAACAATATTCACTGATGCTGAAAAGCAAAATCCAATCGCCGTGTATGATTCTTTAAATTATCCTACCTATTGGGACGCAGGCAGAGGATCGTTCCCCGTTGGTGGCGTCGTGTGCTATCCAGGCAACACCATATCAGCTAGTTTCATACCTAGAGTTTCCCCGTCTTCGAGTGTCCAATCTGCTTTTGCCGACATGTCTTCAGCTTCTTCAACAGTTGGCTCAACAAGCGTTTCCGAATTGCAGAGACTTTCTATATTGCCTCACACCAGGTACTATGTATCTGTTGAAGCAGAAATCGGAGGAGTCACTGAACAACTTGATTCAGGTGATGCTGAGATAATGTGCGATCCGTCTTCTTATTTGTCGAGGTCTATCAGCTGGTCAGGAGTTGACGGAAGTATATCATACCTGTCTTCCGTGCAATCTGGTGCAAAAAACCCGAGTGTCGCTGGTTCTGATTTTGGCTTGTTCTATATATCTTGGCAGGATGGAAGGGCAGGAAGTTTATATAGTATAGATGACCCTTCGAGTTTCCGTTCGGAGTGCAGATTTTCGACCTACGATTCGTCTTCTGGAAGGTGGTCTTCTGTTGACGGCGAGGGTGGTTCTAGACCTTTGTATGATTCTTGACAGCCATGCCAACGCCAATTAGACCAGAATCTTTTTCTCTTGGATCAGTCTCCGACTGGACTGGGGGCTTGACATCGTTCGTTATGAATGGCTCTGGTCTTGATTGTGTGATTGCCTCTTCTGCATGTAAGTCGGTTCCAGTGGCGCCTGAATCTCAGTCTTCCTTTAGCCAGTGTAGAATGACAGATGTTCTCAACTCTTCATTGGCTCCAAGTTCTGATTCTGAATTTTTAAAGATGCGTGTTTCTAAGGAATATATTTCAAGACTCATAGACACGAGTGGTGAAGACGGTTTCGTGGCAGAGGTTGAAGATTGCATGGTAATGCTCAACATCATAGGAGCTCCTGGCACATATGCAGTGAGGCTTAAAAATGAGAATGATGTTGCGTTCTCTGACTGGATAGCGGTTGGTCAAAAAGCCGCCATAACAAACAACAATCTTGCTTCTGCATTCAGACCTATTTTTGTCGCCAAAGATGAATTTTTGGTTCCTTGGGTGCTCAGCCCATCATCTGGTGAAAAGCAGGTTTTTGCAGAAGTACTGACATTTTTTGGGCGGAGTGAAACTATGACTCTAAATGTGTTGGCTAACTATAGGCCACCTTCATATTCAGCAACCATAAAAGTAAAGATCAGCGGCGACGGAGATGGTGATGAAACATTAGAAATAGATCCGCCTAGGTTCAACGGATACCCAGTTATATCTTCACAAATTCTTCTGATGCCTTCGGGTAAGGCGGCGACTTCGGACGACATAGATGCTCTTGATGTAGGTGAGGAAAAAGAAATAGAAAAGGTGGTGGTAAGATTCAAGTTTTCTCAGCCTGACCGCGTCAAGAGACTTATACAACTTGGCTCTATACGGGCTTTGGGTTCAGTATCAGATAATGACAGGATTATGGCTCACATGGTAACTCGAGGTGTCAAAAAGTTCTCTTCTATTATGTCTGCTGAAGATGCCGACGCTGGAGTTTACAAAGCAGAATTTGAACCACTAATATCCGATGGAGTTCTTGCTACTGATGGTATTGCTGCTTTTTATCCGAGTGTTCCAAACGAATGCGTAAATATATCTCTTACTGGATTTGACCTTGTTTCTGAGGGTATAGATTTTGCTGGTCTTGGAGACAATATAAGGACAGAAGACGAAAGCCCCTTGCCTTCCTACAGGGGGTTTTCGGATCCGAAGGATAGAAAGAACGCCTTCGGTGATGCTTCTTACTGGAGGAAAGCATGAGGGTGCCTCGCCCCTCCATTTTGACACCTGTTGGCGGCAGTGTCATAAGTGGCACGAACGTTGCCATATCTTGGCTTTCACCGCCTTTGACGTCTTCTCAAATTTATTCTTATACATTTGAAATATTAACCACCTCAAATCTTGATACCAAAGATGCACAAAATTCAAATTGGATACTTATCGCTTCAGTACCTGCAAGCTCCACTTCATTTTCGTGGTCGCCGCCAAGTCATTTGAATTCTGATGCAGTGCATGTGGGGGTGCGATTGGTATCTTCGACTGGATTTAGGTCTGAAATATCTTTTAATCGTTCAGCGGTGTCAATTTACGGATTTGAACTTGATCAGATTGAAGTTTTGGAACCAATAGCAGATCAAGAATTGAACGGATCATTTTTTATCAAACTCAATCTTGGCAGAATGAAGTCTACGCATAAACATGTGAGATTATTTGTAAACTTTTCAAGTCAGAGTCTAGGCATATACCAATTCCCAATATTGGACTCCGCAAGGCTTTTGGACAGATATTCTATAGACTTGAGCAGGGTCGGCAATTGCGATGATGGCATCATATCTCTATATACAAGAGACTCTGCAAATAGAATTTCTCCTGCAGTAAACATAGAAAAATTGAAAGTCAGAAACACTGGAACTTTTGTATTGGACACAGTAGGACCAGATCTGAGTATTGAACTTGCCCAGGGCGCTCTGTATGTAAGCTCGACAGATGTTATTGCCAAACTTTATGCATTTGATGAAACTACTTCTGTTTCCTCATGTAAATTCAATGTTTTTAGATACGATAATGGGCAAGCTGTTTTGGATTATGAGGGAGAGCCAAGGCAGCCGTTCTTGGACAATGTGATCACATTGCCAGAAGGCGATGGAGTAAAGAATGTTACAGTGACAGCTATAGATGTCGGGTGCAATCAACCAAGAGAGATCATGAGCACTATCAAGACCGTTCAGGTCTTGAATGAAGATTCTAATTTTTTTGAACTTTCTACGAAATCGTCTATAGTTTCTGTAGAGCCATACCAGGCAGGATTCAAGCTTTACAAAGTCGCAGATTCAGGGGCATTTTTGGGTCTTGTTCCATCAAGACCGATTGCAATTTCAGAATTTGAAGGTTTGTATTATGTTTCTTTGCAACATCCAGAAAGCAAGATGTATGTTGCAACGGTATCACCAATTGGAGTGACAGGTGTCTTCGTAGGTTCCATCCCCAATCAGGTTGCGGTTGAATTGGCTGCCAACTCTGGTGGTGTTTTTGTTTTTGATCAGCATGGTCAGGCTTTCAGGATATCGACAGGGGTACTGAATCTGATTGGGGACATGGGTGGCCCAGTTTCTTCTGTAAGATTTTTGAGATCCGGTAATTTGGCGGTTTCTGTGGTCAACGCCAACAGGTTTGTGATTATAAACAACACATCAATTATACAGGTGGTGACCTTATGACATCGCTCGTCAGCATTCGTGAAGAAGACTCATATATGGTCTTGCCAGTAAAATATATGCCAGACGGAAGATCTGTTGCTCATATGCCCATGTGCGGCTTTGGCATAGAAGATTGTGAAAGTAATATTGACAGTTGGTACTTTGGCGCTTCTGGAAGTCTGTATTCGCATGTTTATGAAATGATGGAGGGTGCGAGCTTAGCAGGCTACGGAAGATTTTTTATGGCTGCGCCTATGGGGACTTATGACGGGAACCCCGCTGCCAACTTGATAGCTGGATGGGATTCATCAGTGCTCCATTCAGGATCAGCATATCAGCCACCCATGGACGGGGGATCGGGTGCACTTATAGCAGCTCTTCGCGATGGCAAGTCTGCATTCGGCTTGCAGGTCATTGTGGGCTTGCGATGGTCGCTGCCTGTCACAGTTTTATCTTCTTCTAGCTCCTCCAGCAGCAGCTCCCCTAACTCTTCTAACTCTTCCTCCAGCAGCAGCTCCCCTAACTCTTCTAACTCTTCCTCCAGCAGCAGCTCCCAGACCAACAGAGTTTTGCAACTGAACAGATGGGCGGGTTCTGAGTTTCCAAATCTCTCTGATACTCTAACTGTGAAATGGCTCAGGCAAAATCTGCAGCCACTTGTTGGGGTGGTTGACTGTGTGGCTATTTATGGCGCATTTTCTCCCACTAGGTCTCTTACATATGGTCAGTGTGTCGAATTGTCTAACCATCTGATGATAAATTTTGGCATGAGGGTCATTTGGTTGGATCCAGAATTGGGCGTTGACAGCGGGGCAAATATACCTCAGTGGTTCTTGAACTCTGCGCCAATAATAATGAGATACAAAGAATCTTCTCCGATGCAATCTATAATTAGGTCAGATTCATCTTTGGCAGTTGGAAGAGAGATTCATCTGGCCTCAGGCAGTTACTCATCTAGATGGTCTAAAAAGCACATCATAAACGACGGGGTTCACATCGAAATGTCTCCTGGGGAGACAGTGAATGTAGGAAAGCCGTTGGAGTTTTCTCATAATGTCACAATCATATCAAAGCTTGCTTGTGATTCTAGAACAGCATCTGGCACCATGTCTTTAGACAATAATTATCTTGCATCTTCTGCGAAAAATAACTCAAAAATTAGACCATGCTTTGCGGTGTCATGTCTGGAAAACCCAAATATTACTGCTGATGTCGCTAGGTCGCGCATCCCGGCTTGGTGGTTTTCAGGAAATCCACAAGCATGTGTTGACCACGCAGCGAAGTCACTGGTGGCTTCTGAATGGGTTACGGGACTGTCACAGGCAGACTTAAAGACTGTAAGTCCATATGGCACATTTGGGGCTGAGAAGGCCGCTGACATGTTTTTCGATTTGGCGCTCACGCTGTCCCCTCTTGCGGCAGGTTCTGCCGAATGCTTGTTCGAAAACGGGATACATTTGTCTTTAGAGCATTTTGGCTCTCCGCTTCCACCAGATTATTGTGATACAGTAAACCAGGAACTGCTTGACATCTATCCGTTTTTGTTTATGCATCCTGAAGATGCCACATATCAATTTTCAGATCCGTTGTCTTCCGCATCTGTGTTCTCCAAGTTTCCGCTTATGACTCCGTTCATGGCGAATGGGATTCAGCAATCTTCGTTATGGATGAAAAAATTCTTGAACAGATTTGCAATGAGGTCGAACAGAAGATCTATTGCCGAAGGTAATTCTCCATTTGTGCCATGGGTAAACCTTATATCTTTTGATCACATATCTCATCCATCTTCTGTCCACGCTGCCTGCGTCGCCGAATTGGGCTCCAATGCTTCGTGTGCGCCTGGTTCTCCATTTGCAGGCATTTGGCCCGGGATTGCATCTTCAGAAAGATTTTCGACAGAGAAGATTCCTGGTCTTGCATTTGGAACAATGAGAGCAGAATTCTCTGCATCTGATGTGGTGGTAGACCAAATTTCAAGAAGTGGATCTGTAGTCGGGTCTTACTCGGCTTCTGCTGTGAAATATGATCAAGATGCAAAAATGTATCCTCAAAATAGGGCATTCAGTTTGTGGTATGACCGAACCATGAGAAATGTGGCGTTAGCAGCACTGCAGGATGCTGCGCTTGATATCATCAAGCATGTTTATCCTAAGTGTAGATTTGCCATACCAGGAATATCTTGCAGTCATTCAGATTCTATACCAAACCTTGCTTCGGAGTTTGTGGCAGATAGGCAGGGTGTAAGAAGCATAGCTGATTCTAGATTGATAAATTCTCCTGTTTTCCCATACATCAATACCGCTCAATTTGGGTCTGAGTTGATACAAAGTCCACTTATCCCCACTGTTGGTGGCTACAACTCATACGAGGTCTTTGGCAATGGGCAAATTAAGGATGGCAGCAATAGGTCTGATTGGGTAATTGGAGGTTCCGACAGAGAGGTGTTGGTGGGAGTCTCTTCTTCTAGTATCAAATCTCGGGATCTTGAAGCTTTGCGAACCAGTATGCAAGATTTACATGCCTTATACATAAGCCGATGGATTTCAGGTTCCGGACTTTCAAATACCAAGATTTGCTATATGCCGCTCGTCGGGTTGCGCCCCAAAGGTGGTTTTGGAGATATGCGTTCTGGCTTCAATTCTTCATATCGGGCTTTGCCAGATGGTTTCGAATCCACAAAATATCACATATCTGCCAGCAAGTTCAGTCAAATAATTGACATGCATAAAGTTAAAGTATTTTATGATATCGATCAGGCGCGAAGTAGGGCAGAATGGGAAGAGCTTGTCAAGTCTCTCGTGACACGACCAATTGCTGCAGAGCCGTCTGAAGAATCGACTTCTGGAGAGTACTTAAAAATATCTTACACATCCAACAGCAAAAACAATCAGGCCAAATCAGTCAAAATGTCGTTCAATAACGGCAGTGCATTGATAAAATCTATAGATGCTAATGGTGGCGAAATATCTAGGCGGAGTATAGTTGCAGATAATTTGACAGAATTGTCTAGGCAATTAGCAACTTCAGGCATTGATGTTCAACTTCCACATGCCCTGAGGACGCAGTCGGTTTCTTCTCTTGGAATGTTCGAGACATCTTTGGGCTTGGGATCATCCTATTCAGCACCTATAGTCAGGGTTGATGCTCCTGAGCCTGCGTCTGTATTTGAAATGGCTATATACACGACCTCTCCGGACCCGACGCAAGCTTCAAGACTTTCGACTGGCGGTTATGTTGGAGATCCTCTGCAGGTAGAAATTGGAAAAATAACCCAGGGTTTCGGCTTCTTCCCTAAAAATGCAGCTGATGGTAATGGAAGATTTGTAAACAAGGATATTTCTAATCAATCCATTCGTGTGCCAGTAACATGCCCTAATCTTGTCCATCAATTTGTTTATGTTGGTCGAGAATTGATGCGCGTGAGTGTGTCAAATAATATTATGTCAATACATGAAAGATTCAGGTATTCGGTGCATCGCCAAGGTGAGGCTATTTACTTGCTGAACAGTAATATATTGCAGCCCATGCATCAGGATGGTGAATATGCTGTCAGATGCATTGCCATCGTTGACAGGATTTTGGACACAAAGAAGCATGGCGCTACTGTTAATTTGACAGGATTGCCCAGTAAGTCTCATGCTGTTCTAGAATTGCCAAATAGGCAAGGCTTTATGATTAAAGTTGGCAAGTCTGATGGTTTTACCTTGTCTGCGATAGACAGACCCTCTGCAATTGCCCCTGGCGATGTACTTGTTGAATTGAACGAGGAAAAATTTAGCAAGCGTCATATAGTTTCAAGTGCAAGCGCTGACAAGGTTAATTTGACCACGCGGGCCGCTCTTGGTTCTGATCGATTCTGGTGCATGCCTTCACCTTCTAGATTCTCAATGTCCGATGTGATTACAAAAAATATTGGCATCGTAAATCAAGTTTCAGAAGGCTCAGTTTCGTTTGATTTACCAAATTTTGAAACTGGATTTTGCGCTTATGTTTGGCTAGCAATCAAGAAGTCTGATGCAGTCGAAAATATAGTATCATTCAGGATTGATCCAAAATGATTCCTCCCACGCAAGAAACATCTTTAGGATTTGCCCTTTCAGCATCCCCAATTGTTGAAGTATTTTCTAGACCTGTTTCAGTTTCGTCTTCGCCAACAATTTCTAGCACTGATTTTGGCGCAGCTTTTGTCATGACTCCAGGATGCGTTGTGTCTTGCCTCATGCCTCAGGCTGTTAACGGTTGTTTAACATTCTGTTTTTGGCTAAGAACTGACACCTTCACCCCTCCTGTAAATGCAGACGGAGTTGCTAGTGAGGTTCAAGCCACACTTTTGTCTTGCTCTGAGTCTGCATCTGGAGACATATATCCTGCAGGGGGATGGGCATTTTCTAGGGTTCAAAGAGCAGACGGTATAAGCGATTACGTATTTTCTCAAACTGAAGGCGGGACGACAGCATCATTCAGGTTTGTGGGGAATGATGCTTTTGTATGGCAATTTGTGGTGTTTCAGTTGAAAACAGATATTGGTGAAAATAATATAAATGTCTTTGTAGATGGTCAGGCACTAGAAAAAGAAACGCTAGGCATGCCAGTGCCTTTCGGTATCACAAGTAATGTAAGAAATCTTAGAATAAACCGTCAATTCCCCAACTTCATCCCAGGCATGGTTTCTGTCCCATCCATGGGTGATTGTATGAAAGACCTTGTTGTGACCACTATGGAGGTGTGGGACATCGTGTTTATGTATGATCTAGTTTCTGCTGCTGGAGTTTCATATGCATTTGCGGCTGGACAAAGTTCATTTCAGGATGTGCCTGGACCGATGCCGTCTCATATCGGAGTTGCTGGGGTGACAGAAACTTCTTATGGCACATTTGCGGTACGTGAAGACGGGAAATTATTTGGTATCACGGGTTCACAGTTTGATGCTGTCAGAAATTTGAAATCTGCCAATTTCCCCACAGATATTAAGCCTTTCAAGGTTGTTAGAAACTCGTCTTTCAGCATCTCTCCAAATCAAGGCTTGAAGCTGACAGGTTCTGGAGTCAAATTCTTTGACGGAGGCTGATTCTCCGCATGTTTGTAAAAGTCTGTATCGGGCTGAAAACACATGGCTCAACCTGAAAATATCCGCATAGACGGCAACCAAATATCGGCAGCACCATCCGATGTGCTGCCAAAGGGATTCGTCATTTCATGGGATTCCGATGCTATTTATCAGGGATATCAAATAAGAATAGGATCTTCAACATCTGACTGGGGCAGTAGCAACTTTGATGGTAATATAGCGAGCGTGTTTCAATCTAATCTGCCTTCTGCGGAGCATGCGTTCAATTTTGCAGGTGGTCTCGTGCGTGCTCAGGTGTTTTATGGTCAGATAAGACTTCTGAATACAGGGTCTTGGGTAAAATTCAGCATACGGATCAAGACGGTTCCTCAGATTGTTAATGCATTTTACTCTGAAAGCTCTTTGGGTATAAATACATTACTTTCTATCGAGGTAAATTCTTCTCCACTTGAAGCGGAATACAGAATAGAGTGGTACGGTAATGGGACAAGAATTTTTGCCATAGACGATAGCCCAAATCTACCGTCTTCCTACCTCAGATTCGGCGATAAGTGGTTCGCTAGAATTATTCCATTTGACTCTTTAGAATCTGGAGCTCCAACGGTGTTGCCAACACTGACAGTGGAAGCTGTTTCTTCTTTTTCTTCTGATGTCACTATTCATCCGACCAATCCCACTCCAGACGATATTTTATATGCATCTTACGATGCTTCAACTTTTGCAGATGTAAACGAGAACGCCGTATCTTACATGCATAAATGGTTCGTGAACGGACAGGTGGTTCTGCCGTCTTCTGAAGAAGCAGACACAGATGGAGGCAGATGGGCTCGGCTTAGGGTTTTCCCTGGAGACGAGGTTTTTGTCCAGGTTCAGTCTTTGGTTGCTGGCTCTCAAGGGCAAATTTCGATATCTCAACCGGTTGCGATAGGCGCCTCATCGAGATCTTTCAGCCCAGTTCTTGTTGATGGTCGATCATCAGACAGTACATCCACCAGTTTGTCGCCAACAATAACTTGGCGATATCCTGATACAGATGATTTAAACATGCAGATAAAAATAGGAAGTCTGCCTGGTGACGGCTCCTATTTGAACTATGCGGTGCCCGCTTCATCAGGCATCGCAACTGTTCCTGAGGGTGTTTTGCTACCTGGTTTGACCTATTATGTGACCCTATCAATTGGCGAATCTGGATCAATTTCAGATGTGATTCGTTTTTCTACCCCGGGAAATCCCTGGCTTTCAAGTGCGTCCAATTCAGATGGCTGGAGATTGCAGTTCGACATGTCCTGCGTAAAGAATTCAGATTCTGGCCCAACGGTCTTGTATCCGTACTCTCTAGATGCTGCAGATGACAGTTTGATAATTTCCTTGGATATATCTCCTTCGACTTTGCGCTTGAGGAGCGGTAGTAATATTGTATACACTGGTGTTTTTGATATGACCTTAGAAAGGCAAGTTGGATTGTCGTGCATTGGGAACACTGTTGCTGTGCATGTGAATTCAGTTCAGGTTTTCAACGGTTCCATATCGGGTCAAGAGATTTTTTCTGCTTCCAAGTATGTTCAGATTTCTCCGCGATCTAGAGATTCCACCTCATATGACTTGACGATATCAAGCGTGAGTTTCGCAAAAAGTTTTTCTCCATCGCAGGCAATGGGCGCATATCCTCTAGGATCTCTACCTTGCAGTTTTGTGTCACATATAAGTCAGTCTAGTGGTGGATTTTCTGTAATTGGCTCTGATGGCCCTGCTTCTAGTGACACTGTATATTTTGTTTCTCCATCTGTTTCTCCGAGAGTTTATGACTGCAGTGTGATTGGTCAATCTGGATCGGGAATATCTTTGATATCTGGAGATTCATACGGTCAGCATGTTATTGTTGCTCATCCGTTTGGAGCCACAGTTATTTCTGGATCTACGGTTGATGAATGGAGCCTGTCCTGCGATTTTGATAAAAAGCAATCTTTGGAAGCGTCAGGATTCTCTTCTGTGTCTTCGCACGGGACTGCTCCATTTTTATACCATTATGGTTACTTGGGCATAGACACCACCTTCTCAAGTGTGGGGGTTGCGGCAACTAGAGCATCTTCTGGTTTGTTGAATGTGGCAAAAATAGAGACTAGACTTGGCATAGCAGTTTATGAATTTGCATTATCCTCTGGCGTGCTAAGCGCCCAACTCGCTGATGGCGCGTTGAGTGAAACTTTTAAGTCATCTTTTTCTATATCTTTTATTGATTCAGATGTTGCATCAGTAATACAGAAACTAAATCAGGTAAATATCAGTGCAAACACCGATGTCATCCCTTTTTCGCTGTATTACAACACCTCTGTAACATCTGGGTATGAGGGCGTTGATGCGTCTTTGATATCTGATTTTAATTCTACTGAGTCGTCGCCCTTGCTGCTTCAGGTGCAGTCCGATGCGATTTTTGCTGGAGTTGCCCCAATGGAGTCTGCTTCAGGCAGGAAGGCATATATAGAAACCATGCGGGGCAGTACCATCTGGTCGCAATATGCACTTGATGAAGGCGGATACACCATGGAGTTGTGTTTTGCGTATGATAAAATAGAAGAAAGCTTGGCTTCTGACTCTGTCGATGAAGGTGGAATAGGTCTCTCTTGGTTTGACGGGAATGCGAAGCACAACATAAATATAGAAACTGAAAAAGTTATTATCGACGGTAACCAAGTCGCGCTTTCTGAAGCTGGTCAAAAGATAGATGTATTGATCTCTAAAAATTCCACGGGCACATCCGCATTTATTAAACTTGGAACTTCTGTCGAATGGAATGGGCCTTTTGAAGCCTCTGGAAGCACAAGCGACATGGTTTCGGGTACGTGCTTTGACCCCAAAATAGCCTGCTCTTCTGATGGCGCAAGCATGGTTGCAGTGTGGTGGTCTGATGATGGCAGCAATCAGCCTATATCTTGGATGTCTTGGCGGTCTCAGGATTTAGGTTGGTCTTTGCCCACCAAAATGTACGGAGATATACATTCGTCCAGACCAGATATATTTTGGAGCCCCTCTTTGGGTGCTTATCAAGTGTGCCTGACATCCCTTGATGGATCGTCTGCAGCCATCATGCATTCTTCTATACATATATCCGAAAAGTCGCCGAAGATTCAGCCATACAGTCGTGTTGCTCTTACCAGGTCATCCACCTGCAGTGCCCAAATTTCCGTAGACGAAGTTGACACAGTCCATGTTGTGTGGGATGACAGCGTTTCAGGGCATGGCGAGTTGTACCACGCATATCTTCCAGAGTCTAGCGGGTGGTCTTCTGGCGGCAGCGATGGGTATAAGGTAACATCAACTCTTGGAGGGGCCAGGAATCACAAAATTGTCTATTCAGCCAACAACCTGTTCGTTGTGTTTGAGAGCCTTGACGGGGTTGGCGGCTCCAAGATCGCCATGGCTCGCTATTTGGTCAGCAATTCTCGATGGGAAAGCAGCGGTGCAGGGCTAGTAGACATAACAATGTCTTCAGCCATGGACTCATTTGCTTCTTCTAGACCATCGATTGCATCATCGCAAGACGGTAACTGCCATGTGTGCTGGGACGACTTTATTAGAACAGGCACTGGACCAACTTCTAGCAGAGCCATACTGTACAGATCTTTCAATTCAACATTGACA
>Ga0169931_10001892_pt1 | contig 34499 bp, 27 predicted proteins | sample Kivu_15m_20L_FD_129675 | JGI IMG/M metagenome (GOLD analysis project Ga0169931, IMG submission 129675) | Freshwater microbial communities from Lake Kivu, Western Province, Rwanda to study Microbial Dark Matter (Phase II) - Kivu_15m_20L... | ecosystem: Environmental > Aquatic > Freshwater > Lake...
CTCGGTTTGGTGAATCTCGTCGGTCGGTATGAGACGTTGCAAGCAATTTAGGAACCGCCGGATACGTCAGTACGTCCGGTGGTGTGGGAGGACGGCGGGGCAATCCCGCCTCCTACCCGATTTGCGCTCGGGGCGAAGGATTACTTCTTGCCCTTGGTCGTGATCTCGGTGAGGTCGCCTTCGGCGATCGTGGCTTCGAGCTTGCGGCCCTTGGCCTTCTCGCCGCCCAACATCTTCTCGATGCCTTCGAGTTTGCCTTCCGTCTTGTTGCCGTCCTTGTCGATGCGGACGACCTTGGTCTTGTCCGTGAGCTTGCCCGTCACTTCCTTGCCGTCCTTGTCCTTGAGCGTGACGACCTTCTTGTCTTTGTCGTAGGACACGATGGTGTACTCGGCGGCGAAGACGAGGCCGGCCATGAACGCGGTGCAGACGAGGCTGAGGAGCAACTTGCGCATCGGGTGGACTCCTGTTGAACCGTTGAATAGTGTGGCCGAGCGCGGTTGCCGGCCGAATCGCGGGAGCGGAATGGTGGTTCGCCCCTACCGCACCCGCATGTTATGATGAACCCGCACCGCGGCCACTAGTTCCGTGCCGATCATGGATTTCTCATCATGACGAAGTCTCCCCGCTTTCGCCTCGGATTCGCCCTCGCGGGGTTCCTCTTCGCCGCCGGCGTGGTCGCCCTCGGCGGGCAGCCCCCCGAGGTTGAGGATCCCAAGGCCAAGGTGAAGAAGAAGGTCGGCGTCGAGGAAGAAGATCCGAAGGGGACCGTGAAGAAGAAGATCGTCGTGGACGATCCCGACCCGCCGGAACCGAAGACGAACGTTCCCAAGACGCCCGCGGGCACGCCGCCCGACCAACGGCTCGAAGAACTGGATGCGGCCGCGGCCGAGGCCAAACACCCCGCCGTCCGGGCGTTGCTCCTCGGTTTCGCCACGCCCTTCGACCGACTCACCGAGAAGAGCGACAGCACGGCGCGGATCAAGCCGATTCACCTGCTCTGGGGGAAGGACGCGTTCCCGAAGGGGGCCGCGTTCCCGGTCACTCCGCTGGACGGCACGGGCAAGCCGCTTGACACGAAGCAGGTCGCCGTCGCGGACATCAAAAAGCTGGACGCGTACGAGAACGTGATCCTCGCGGAGGTGGACACGTGGCTGAAGCGGAAGCCGCTGGGAACCGCCGCCGGGCCGGACGACCTCTCCGCGGAGGATCAACTGGCCGCGGCCGAACGGATCCTCGCCGCCGCGAACCGCTTCCATGAGTTCGCCCGCGAGAACGCGATCCGCAAGGGGAAATCGTGGGACGACGTTCGCAAGCCGCTCGCGGACAAGCTGCTCGAGGTCCGGCAGAAACAACTCCAACGCGCGGTGCTGGGCCAGGACTGGCAGCGTGCCCGGCAGTTCGGCACGAAACTGCTTCTGGCTTATCCCAAGGACCCGAACATCGCCCGCGAAGTCGCGGTGGCCCGCGTCGCCGAAGCCGAATTGCTGATGAAGTCGAACAGCCACGCGGATCGGGTGAAGGCTCGCGAACTGCTCGACGAGTTCGAGTCGCGGTTTCCCGGAGCCGGGGGCGAACCGGCTCGCTTGATTCGCCGCGAGTTGAACTCGGAGGCGTTGCGGCTCTTCGAACGCGCCAAGTCCCAGAAGGCCGGCGGCAACGCGGTCGAGGCGCGGAACGAACTCGATCGCGCCGAGGCGCTCGATCCCACGATCCCCGGCCTCCGCGAGATGAAGCGCGAGATCGGCAGCGGATACCCCGTGCTCTACGTCGGCGCCCGCGCCTTCCCCGAAAAACTCTCTCCCGCCACTGCCCAGTTCGACAGCGAGAAGCAGATCGTCGAGTTGCTCTTCGAGGGCATTTTGGAGGAGGTTCCGGACGGCGCCGGCGGCATCCGGTATCGCACCGGCGCGGCCCTGGACTTCCCCATCCTCATCCCCGGCGGGCGTGAACTCTCGCTTCGCCAGGCCCCGCGTGCCGCCAACGGAACGGAAGGACTCGACGCGCACGACGTGGTCGAGACGATCAAGCTGCTCCGGCTGCGTCCCGAGCTTCCCGTCTCGGCTTCGCTGCCGTGGCTGGATCAACTTCCCACGCCGCTCGGGTCCGGCTCGATTCGCTTGAACTTCAAGTTCGGCCACCCGGACCCGCGGGCCCTCCTCACCTTCAAGGTGCTTCCCGGCCGCTACCTCGCCGAGAAGGGGAAGCGGATGGACGATCAGGAGTTCGCGTTGCGGCCCTTCGGCACCGGGCCGTATCGAGTCCACACGCTCGGCGGGCTGCCGGGCACGGCGCCGCGTGAACTCGTGCTGATCGACAGCGCCGCGTACGGTCGCTCCCGCGATCGCGCCGGCCAGCCGCACCTCCGCGAGATTCGCTTCGTGGAAGTGCCCAAACTGCTCGACGTGTTCGACGAGTTCCGCCGCGGCAAGATTCACATTCTGCCCGAGCTTTCGATCGACGAGTTGAAGAAGGCGCTCGATCAGGGCGGGGCGGCGCTCGGCGGTCGCGGCCAGGTCGTCACCGCGTCCACGAATCGTCGCGTGCACCTGCTCGCGGTGAATCACCGCCGCACCGCGATGCAGAACCTCGACTTGCGAAAGGGCTTCTCGCTGGCGATCGACCGCGACGAGATTCTGAACGAACTGTTCATGCGCGGAGTGCCGCAACAACATCGCCGCCTCACGAGCGCGATGAGCGGCCCGTTCCCGCCGAACTCGTGGGCCACGGTGAAGGCGCCGGGCGGGCTTCAGGTGCCGCTCGTGAATCGGGTCGACGCCGCCCTGCGGCTCAAACGCTATCTCGACATTCCGGGCGCCAAGGCCGAATTCGATCTCGCGTTCACGACCGGCGACCCGCACGCGCAGGCCGTCTGCATCAAGATCAAGGAACACATCGAAAGCCTGACCAAGGACGCCCCGCGGAAGCTGACGATCAAACTGCAGCCGCTCGAGCCTCGCGAACTGCACCGCGTCGTGTTCGGCGAACACCGCTACGACCTCGCTTACGTGCCGTACGACTTCCCGGACGACTGGCATCCGCTGGCGTTGGCCTCGATGCTCGACCCCGGCGCGGCGAGCACTGGCGGCCGCAACTTCACCGAGTACCTCGCCCCCGGCACGAATCCGCAGCCGGCGGATCGCGACCTCGGCAGCGAACTCGCCGCCATTCAGGAATACCGGGACTTCGCGAACCAGATCCTGCCGCGGGCGAAGCGCATCCACCAACTCTTCAACGACACCGTGCCGTTCATCCCGCTCTGGCAACTCGATCGCCACATGCTGGTGAACAACGGCCTCCGCGTCTACGTGGACGACGCGGTCGAGACCTCGCCATACCATGTGCTCAACCCGAGCATCCTGTTCCACAACGTCGGCCGCTGGCGGCTCGAGTGATTCGGTCATGTCGCGAACGGAGGGAACGCCATGGTGGTCGAAGGCATCGTGATGAACGTCGGCCGCTGGCGGCTCGAGTGATTCGGTCATGTCGCGAACGGAGGGAACGCCATGGTGGTCGAAGGCATCGTGATGAACGGTCGCGTGGTCGCGGCCACGCCGGAGTCTTGGCCGGAGGGGTCGCGAGTCGCCGTCGCCTCTCGCAGAACTATTCGCACGTGAGCGGCTCGACTTGGCGAGATCGTATCGAACAGGACGCGATCAACGAGGGCGATCTGTAGTCGCGGCGGCGTTGAAGACTTGGATGCCGGGGGTGGCGAAACGGCGGAGGAACGTTACGCCGGCGGCGAGGTCCGCACGCTTCGTCTCGCCCTGATCGCGTTTCACGCACAGGAACCCGCGATATTCCAACACCTGAAGCGTCGCGGTGAACGCGAGCCAGTCCACGTCTCCGGAGCCGACTGGGACTTCCTGCAGGCCGCGGTTCAAACCGGCGGAACGAGCGTCCCGAGCGAGCAGGTGAACCAGTCGATCCCGGAGCGGCAACAGGTTCTTCAGCGGGTCGTGGCCGTGAAGCAGCATGTTCGCCGGGTCGAAGGTGATCTTCAGACTGCCCAGGTCGAACGAGTCGAGATACGTCTTCACCGCGTCCGCCGGATCGAAGCCGATCTCGAGGGCCAGCATGCAGCCGAAGCGATCCCCGAAGGCGCCGAGGGCGGCGAGCGAGTCCCGTAGCACGCCGGCGCGTTTCAATTCCTGATCCTTCGGCACCGGCGGCAACGGCACGACCAGCTTCCGCGCACCGAGATCGAACGCGAGCGACATCCCCGCACGGACGTGATCCAGCCGCTGCTGTTGATTCTCGAGTTCGTCCAATCCGTGCCGAAGCGGCAGGTTCAACGCGGCGAGTTCGATGCTGTAGGATCGGAGGAGGTTCTTGAATTCGCGGCGGCCGGTGTCGCCGAGGCGACCAGGGGCGAGATCGCCGACCGCGTCGCACTGGAGCCCCGCGGCCCCGAGTTTGGACGCCTCCGCGATCGCGGATCGGATCGCGAGGCCAGTCGATTCCGCAACGATTCCGAGCTTCATGTCTAGGCCGCTTGTCGGGCCGCCGCGTACATCAGTCGCCCGTCCGCGACCACGGCGTGCTCCGGTTCCCCCATCATATCGGACTCGGCGAGGCGAACGGCGCGAAGATCGTGCAGCCGCTTCACGCCGTCCTGAAACGCGGGCAGGGGGAGTTCGGGAAACTTGAGCCGCACCGCGTGGAAGAGTTCCGGCAGCGGGCACGGCGCGGCCGCGCCGCTCTCTTCGCGATGATCCAGGTACTCGAGCGCGTCCACCGCCCACGGCACCACGCGGCCCACCGGTTCCGCCACGCTCGGAGCCTTGGCTTCCGCCCGCCGCAACACCGATTCGACTCGCTCCGCGACTTCGTCCAGCCGCTTCAGAATGGCGCTGGCGCGGCGGTCGAACCGGTACGAGATGTCCGCGAGTTCCGCCTTCGCGTCTTTCATCCACGCGGGCACGCCGTCCCGCGTCGCCTGCAGCACGTCCTTCAGCTCCCGCAGCACGGACTTGGGCGAATCGTGTTCGTGAACATATCCCACGGCGCGAGTCGTGGCCTGCACCCATTCGACGACGAGCCTGCCGCGGGTCTCGGTTCGCGTCGTCTCGAGCAGGCCATGGCGCAGCGCCTCGGATGCGGCGGCGGCGGAGAGCCCGGCACGGCTCGGGAACAGGCCCGTGAGCCGGCCGAAGCGGAAGAGGCGATGCTCGCCCGGAGCCGCGATCGCGGTCTTGAGCCCGTCCAGGAGCAACTCGCGACGGCGCTCGTCGACGACGGAAGGATTCGAAATCGGCGGCGGGGCGGCATCCATACCTTCACCCGGAGACAATCGGTGAGGGGGATGCTACACCGCGAAGCGTCGCGAGGGGAAGCCCAGACGCGATGGGACCGAAGACGGATTCGCCCGTCACTTCGCGACTTGCTTCAGAAGGTCGAGCACGGCGGGCGAGATGACCTCCGCGGCGCCGGTCTCGAGGTAGCTGGAACGGGCACGCCATGTCTCGTAGCCGCCGAGGGCGTGCTGGGCCGAGGTCGGCAGATAGCCGTTGTAACCGTTCGCGAGGCCGACCGTGAACGTGCGGGCGAGCGGGCTCTTCTTCTTGATCTCGAGGCCGATCTCGGTGAAGACTTCGCACGGAATCGCGGCGATGCCGAGGTCGCCGACGCGGAAGGCCTGCAGTTTCAGCTTCACGCGGTCCGGGTACTTCGCGATGAGGATCGTCTCGCGGGCATAGATCTCGTCGCTCCCTTTCAACTCGCGGCCCGCGGCCTTCTCGAGGATTCCCTTCGCGCGGTCGATCTCCGCCGCGGTCGGTTTCCGCACTTTGAACTCGAACTCCTTTTCGGCGGCGGCCAGCGTGACGTTCGCCGTGTGCTTCGTGTCCGCGGCCTTCTTCGCGGCCTGCCCCACGGCCTCCGCCACGAGTCGCGATCGTTCGCCGACTTCACGCTTCGGCGGAATCGGCCCACCGAAATTCACGTTGTTCACGTCGCCGCTCGTGCCGTTGGAGAGCATCCCGACGAAGCCCGGGGCCGGGGCGCCGAGCAGGCCACCGATGCGATCCCCGAACACCCCGAAGTAGTCGGCCGAGAGCGCGGGCCGATCGCCGACGTAGTGCAGCGAGTAGTTCGCGTAGAGGGCCAACGGGCGATCGTCCGCCGTGCGAAGGCTGAGAACCGAGACCTCGGGATCCACCGGTCCGGCGGGTTCGAGCAGGGCCGGGTTGTTCTCGCGGTAGCCGGGGTTCATGCGCACGAGGTCCGTCTTGCCGCCGAACGGGTCCGGGTTCACCGTGCCCGGTTTCATCTTCCAGCGACGGTTGAAGACTTGGTTCGGCTCCAGCGCCGAGCCCCACCCGGCCTTCGCCGGAGCGAGCCGAGCGTGGGCCTTCTCGATTCCCTCCGCGATCTTCGTCGTGAGGAACTTCACGTAGTCCGCGTCCGGTTCGCTTTGGAACGCCCCGGTGACGGTGGGCGCCGTGTGCGTGTGGGTGGCGGAGATGAGGATGTGCGAAATCGGGATGCCGGTCTTTCTCGAGGCGAGGATCTTGGCCGCGTCGTGAATCTCGCGTGGGATCAGGCACGAGTCGACGACGACGAGCGCGAGCTTCACGCGGCCGTCGTCCAGCACGAGGCAGCGGGCGTGGAGCGGATCGTGGGCCGAGGTGGCTTGCTTGTCCGCGAGGTTGCCGTTCACCGAGATGGGGAACTTGGTGGGCGTGATGTCCTGTGCGAAGGCGCCGGCGCGGAACTCGGCGGCCGGAGCGAAGGAACACGCGGCGACGACGGCGAGGCAAGCAAGTCGAAACATGATGAAGCTCCGCGGATGGCGATCACGCCCGCTTCTCCCCGTCGGACGGCGAGGGAGAAAGGCATTGTCGCCGCGATCTTGCGGAGCGGCATCTCATCGGAACGGAAGCGTCCACATTTTCGGGAACGGGCTCCAGACACGTCGTCCGCCGACTTCTCCGGCGGACGACACGCCTGGGCCCGGCGTCAGAACTGGAGTTCGACGAGGAAGCGAAGGCCGTGGAGGAAGAAGTCGTCGCGGTCGAAGGGCGAGTTGGGCGGGGTGCCGGGGCCGCCGTTCAACGTGCTGGACGAGGTGCGGCCGCCGAACGAACTCGACGTCGGGATGAGCCGCGGGTCGATGGACGACACCCACTGGGAACTCGGCCGCGCCACGTTGTTCAGGTAGAGGAACTGGTAGCCCACGCCGATGCGGAGGCTCTGGCTCACTTGGATTCCGACGAGGCCGTTCACATCCGCGAGCACGGCGAAGTTGTTGGTGGAGAGCCGCCCCTGGTTGCCGTTGGGCACGCTGCCGACGGCGAGGAATCCGCCGGGGCCGCTCGCTCCGCCAGGCACTTCCGTGCGACCTTCCACTTCCGTGATCTGATGGACGGGGCCGAGCGCGGCCTTCACGCCGAGATCCGCGAAGAACATGCCGTAGCGGTATTCCACGTCGCCGCCGAACTGCCCGCCGAAGAACTGGTTCCGGGTGCGGGTGCGGTCCGTGATCGCCACGCTGGACACCATGCCCTGGCCGAAGAACGGGATCGTGTTCCCGGTGAGGCTCTGCGTCACCTGGTAGGCAGTGGCGTATTCGTCGAGGTCGAAGTAGCGGAAGCCGAGGCTGAAGTTGGTGGTCCAGCGTTCGGAGTGGGCCACGTTCATGAGGCCGTACACTTCGAAGCCGCTGGTGCGGGCGCCCTGTTCGTAAGCGAACGAACCGGCGAACTGGCTTGGCGCCGAGACGATGAACGCGTCCGCGGCGTTCGCGCCGCCGATCTGTGCGTTGAAGAACGGCCGGCGGTAACTCGGCGCCCCGGCCGCGTCCGAACTGAACGCCGTGACGGTGGACCGCTTCTCGCCCATGAAACCGGCGGCGCCGATGCCGAGCGTGTGCCGCTCGTTCAGCCAGACGCCACCATCCACGCTGAACCCGCTGAACGCGCCGTAACTCGTCGTCGTGTTCCCCGATACGACTTGGCCGTCCGTCGTGAGCAGCGGCACCGAGGCCGGGGCTTCCTTGATCCAAAGGTAGTTGTAACCGCCGCGGACCCACACCGTGTTCCACGGCCCGAGGTGATCGTCGTGGATCTTCGTTTCTCGCGGCATCGAGAACGTTTCGACGTGCGATTCGACCGCGGGTGCGGGAGCCGTCGCCGGTCCGTCCGAAGTCCGCGGGGTCGGCGCGGCGTCCGGAGTCACCGGCAGTTTCTTCGGGACTTCGGTTTTCTCCTGCACCTCGGATTTCTCCAAGGGCCGGAACATGGGCAGTTGGGTGGGCGCGATCGGCTTCGCGTTCGGAACGGGAACGGTCGGCGAGGTCGGGGCCGTTTTCCCGACGACAGGCGGCAACGGAAGCGGATCGGCCGCGTGGGCCAGAACGGCGGAGAACGCGGCGGAAAACGCGGCAGTCGCAAGAATGCGGGGGCGCATGAACGGCTCCAAAGCGGCCGGAAGAACCCGATCAGCCGTTATGATCGGCGTTCCGATACGACCGACTTCAACGTTCCGCACGGAATAGGCGGAAGAAACCGCCCATTGTGAAGTCTCAGTCGCTGCCGCCGAGGTCCTCGCCCGGATAATCCTCGGGGTTGCGCTTGCGGAAGAGCCGGCGGAGGGGCATCGGCGTGTCGTGGGCGCTGCGGACCGGCAGCGAGCCGAGATCGGTCATCGTGTCGGGTTCGTCCGGAATCAGCCGCAGGCGGATCGTCAGAGGCGATTCGCCGGCCCGATCCACCGAGACGAGCATCTCGCGAGGTTCGGTCAGGCGGTCGCCGACGGCGACATCCACCACTTGCGTGTCGTTCAACGTGAGAGTCATGAGGCGTCCCTCCGGAAGGAGCATGTGGGGCGTGCGAAACGGCTCGGGCGAGGTCGACGAGTTCGGGCGATGATCGAAAAGCTAACTGATTTCCCACTCGTTTCCGAACGGAAATTGAAAGAATTACAAAGACCGAAGGAGCACGGCGGACGGGTTCCTCCGGTCCCGGCTTCGAGCGAAGTTGGCGAAGTTGTGCGGCCTCGGTCGCGGGGCGAACTCACGGGCTTCGCCCGTTCGGCCCGCCAGCTCGCCCCGGCTTCCTATCCTGAAACGAACCACCCCGCACCCGGCGGCGTAAACCGAGTGTCCCGCAGTCTGGAGAGCGCCATGCCCTCGGATGTCGTCGTCGAAACCCGCAGCCTGACGAAGATCTACCGCGACTTCTGGGGCCGCAAGAAGAAGACCGCCCTGAACGCCCTCGACCTGAAGATCCACAAAGGCGAGATCTTCGGGCTGCTCGGGCCGAACGGATCGGGGAAAACCACCACCATCAAGCTGCTGCTCGGGCTGCTCTTCCCCACCGCTGGCGACGCCTTCGTGTTCGGCGAACCGGCCGCCAAGGTCGAGAAGAACGAACGCATCGGCTACCTGCCCGAAGAGTCGTACCTCTATCGCTTCCTGAACGCGGAAGAGACGCTCGACTTCTACGGTCGTCTCTTCGACATCGACGCCGCGACCCGCCGCCGCCGCTCCGCCGAACTCATCGAGATGGTCGGCCTCTCCGCGGACAAGAAGCGAATCCTCAAGGAATACTCCAAAGGCATGCGGCAGCGCATCGGCCTCGCTCAGGCCCTCATCAACGACCCTGAACTCGTCATTCTCGACGAACCGACCTCGGGCCTCGACCCCCTCGGCACCGCGTGGATGAAGAAACTCATCCTCGACCTCCGCGCCAAGGGCAAGACCGTGCTGATGTGCAGCCACCGCCTCGACGACGTGCAGGACGTCTGCGATCGCATCGCGATTCTGTACAACGGGGACCTTCAGGAACTGGGCGCGGTGAGCAAACTGGTGGAGGACGCGGCCCGGCTCGAACTGCGGGCGAAGAAGGTGAAAGAGACGCCCGAGCTTCGCGCCGAACTGGAAGCCGTGATCCGCAAGCACGGCGGCGAACTCGAATCGGTCGGCCATCCGACCACGACGCTGGAAGAACTGTTCCTGCGGATCGTGGAGGAGTCGAAGTCCCGCCCCGGCCGCCGTTATCAGGCCCCGGTGGAAGCAAAATAATGGAAGCGGAACGGTCCATCCGCTTCGCGAGCCGATTGCGGTTTCGCGCGTGAATGAGGTTCAACTTCATGACGGGTCTCTTCGGCATCCTGCAACTCGATCGCGGCGACCCGTTCGGGTACTCCGCGATCGTCGGGCTCGTGCAGGCGTGGCTTCAGGACGCGGGCGGGTTCGCCGCCGTCGGCCTCGTCGTCTACCTCCTCTATGCCCGATCCATGCCCACGGACAAGTCGCAGTCCGAGCGGCTCCGCGTGCCCGTGAGCACGTGGATGCTCGCGATGACCGTGCTGAGCCTCATCAGCTACGGCGGCGTGCTCGCGCTCCTGATCCTGAACCGGGGCGCCCCGCCGCCCCCGCCCGAGGTCGCGCTCGGCGCCATCAACAAGATCCAACCGCCGGTCTGGCAATCGCAACTGCGGCCGCTCCTGCTCACGATCGCCGGTGCCTTCGCGCTCCTCGGCATCTGCGAACCCTTCGTGAAGGACCTCTTCAAGGTCCGCGGGCGGCGGCTCTTCGCCCTCGCCAAACTCGGGTTCAAGGAAGCCGTGCGGTCCAAGCTCCTGTGGCTCGGCTTGCTCATCCTGCCGATGTTCATGTTCCGCAACGTGTGGATGGCCGGCGTCCGCCCCGCGGACGAGTTCCGCACGCTGATCTCGATCTCCGCGCTCGTCATCACCGTGCTCGTCCTCTTCACCGCCTTGATTCTCTCCTCGTTCAGCATCCCGAACGACATCAAGAACCTGACCATCCACACCGTGGTGACGAAGCCGGTGGAGCGGTTCGAAGTCGTGCTGGGTCGCTTCCTCGGCTACCTCGGCCTCACGACGATCGCCCTCTCCGCCATGACTGCCGTGAGCCTCGTGCTGATCAACTCCTCGACGATCGACGCGAAGGCGGAGAAGGAAACCGCGACCGCCCGCGTGCCGCTCCGCGGAAAGATCGAGTTCGCCAGCCGCAAGGCCGGATTCGAGGGCACGAACGTCGGCCGCGAGTTCGACTACCGCAAGTACATCGCCGGCCACCCGAACTCCTCCGAACGAGCCGTGTGGCATTTCCACACGGTCCCGTCGTCCATGAAGTCCATGGAGAGCGTGCCCGTCGAGTTCACCTTCGACGTGTTCAAACTCACGAAGGGCGTCGAGAACAAGCCGGTGGACGTGACGCTGCGGATCGTGACGCATCAGGCTCCGCAGGCTCCGCCGCGGCCGGATCAGCGCGGCGAGTGGCAGTGGGGCGATCTGCCGAACGAACAGCGCGGCGCGGGCGAAGATCGGAAGCGGGCTTACGAGGCGGATGTCGCCGCGTTGCCGCGCGGCACCACGAATGCCCGCCCCGGCACGCCCGGCTGGGCCTCGGTCAATCAACTCGCCGAGAAGCATGGCTACTACGAACTGCGCGGCGTCGGCGTGTTCGACTACGCCGTCGGCCGAGTCGAGATCCCCGCGGGCCTGCTTCGAAAAGCGGCCGAGGGCGACCCCGGGACCGAGCCCGGCAAAGAGGCCAAGCCCCGCCCCCGCCTCTCCGTTTACGTGAAGTGCGAGGACGGCGGCCAGCTTCTGGGCATGGCCGAACCGGACCTCTACCTGCTTGAAACGAACCAGCCCTTCTCCGTGAACTTCGTGAAGGGCATGGTCGGCGTGTGGTGCCGCCTCTGCATCGTGATCGGCCTCGCGATCGCATGCAGCACGTACCTCAGCGGCGTGCTGAGCCTGTTGCTCACCGCCATGGTGTTCCTCCTCGGCTACACCTCGGACCACATGAACGATCTGGCCAAGAACCAGAACGTGGGCGGCGGACCGTTCCAGGCCGTGTCCCAGATCATGCGGACCGAATCGCCCACCACGCCGTTCGGCGAATCCTCCGGCGCCAAGGTCGTGCTCCTCGCCGACAAGGGCTGGGCGTGGGTCGTCCGCCGCATTCAGAACGTCATTCCGGACGTCGAGTCGTTCACCTGGACGCACTTCGTTTCGGAAGGCTTCAACGTGAACATCGAGTATCTGGTGATCAACCTGCTGATGGTCTTCGGATACTTGCTCCCGTGGGCCGTGCTAGCGTACTACCTGATGAAATCGCGCGAAGTGGCCGCCTGAGTCCGACGCGAGTCCATGAGCCGCGGAGCCGCTTGCGGTTCCGCCTGGGGAAGCAGCCATGAATCCACTTCAGAGAGCAGCCGTTCGCCGCAAGATCGCGTACATCGCGGCGATCCTCGTGCTGTTCACGATCAGCATCTTCTATCGCGGGCTGGAAGCGAAGACGCCGGACGGCGGAACGTACGTGTGGATGCCCTTCGGCCGCGACGATCGCTCCACGGCTCCGTCCGCCATCAACCGCACGGGCGACAACCTCTCCCGCAAGACGATCCTCAGCCAGTCCCGCCGGCTCGAACTGCGCGAGTTGGATGAGGGCGCTCCCGAGATCGCGGGCGAGGCCGTCCGCCTCGGCCTCGTCGGCTCTCGCGGCCTCGCCGTCACGTTCCTCTGGTACGCCGCGATCGAGAAGCAGAAGCGGAACGACTTCCACGAGTTCGAGCGGCTCGTGACGGCGGTCACCACGCTCCAGCCGCACTTCATCACGCCGTGGATCTTCCAGAGTTGGAACATCGCCTACAACGTGTCGGTCGAGATGCACAGCCTCGGGGACATGTACTTCTACATCGCCCGCGGGATCGACCTGCTCGCGGAAGGCGAACGCCGCAACCGCCGCTCCCCGGACATGCGCAACGAGATTGGCACGTACTACCAGACGAAGTTCGGCGTGACCGACCAAGTGCAGACGCTTCGCTGCCTGTTCCAACTCAGTTGCATGCCGCCGGACGACCGTAACCCGGACGCGCTTCTGAACCCGGACGGCACGGTGAACCTCGAAGCGTTCAAAGCGTTCTGTCAGAAGTACCCGATGCTCGTGCGGCGACTCCGCGGCGAAGAACGCCAGGACCAATTCAAGGACCGGCGCGGGTCGAGCGAGGCTCTCCGTACTCGGCGGCCCGAAGACGTGGTGCAGTTCCTCCGGGACAACCGCGCCGTGCCGAGCCGCTATAAGAACGCCACGGAACTCAAGACGACCGAAGAGCAGTTCCCGGCCCTGCCGCCGAAGTTCAACGAAGGACCGGACGAGGCGCACCCGCGGGCCTCGGCGCAGGATCTCACCGAGGCGTTCAGCGGGTACCTCGCGGCGCGGGCGTGGTTCAAGTACGCGAACACGATCGCGCCGCCGAACCCGATCGACGCCGAGGGCAACCCGATTCCCGTGGCCGTGCCCGAGAAGTTCGACGAGTTCAAGTACCGCATCCCGCGCCGCCCCGTGCTCATTCTTTTCCGCCAGGGCGCTCCCCGCGCTCAGACCTACCAGGCCGAGATGATGCAGAAGGACGGCTGGTTCGACGGCGAAGGGTGGGAAGTGGATGCGGGCATCGACGAGTCGAACGCGTGGTTCGTGGAGACCACCGGCGGCAAGCGACTCAAGCCGGCCGTGCCCGTCGTCGTCGGCGCGGGCACGCCATGGTCGTTGAAGGAATGGCAAAGCTCCTTCCGGATGTGGGCGAACCATGGGCACGACTACGGCCTGCTGCTCACGCCCAACCGGATGGAGCGGCTCCGATCCGAGGCCGGAATCACCGTGAACTCGCCGTTCTACCCGCCGCCGCCTCAGGCGAGCGAAGAACAACGCAAGGACCCGGCCTTCGCCCGCCGTTACGACGCCGCGAACGCGCTCCACTACTGGAGTTCGAATCGGGGCCTCACGAACTTCCCGTTCTACTACGCCTTCTCGGAAGGCGAGCAGCAGAAGGAAACGGTCGAGGCCCGCAAGGCGCTCTGGAAGGCGGATCAAACCCGCCGCCTCGGCAACTCGGTTCAGGCCGTCGGGCTCTACCAGAAGGGCCTCGCGCTCTGGCGCGGCGTCCTCGTTCGCAATCCGAACTTCCATCGCGGCGAGCGATTGAACAAGGTCGAGGAAGACACCTACGAGTACGAACTCGATTATCTCCGGCTCATCGCCAACAGCGACCCGCAGAACGTGGTCTGGAAGAAGGCTCGCGAAGACTACGCGGCCGATTACATGAAGACCGCGAAAGTGGCGGCCGCAGTCGTGCCGTTCGGCGCCGCGGCGCCCGCGCCCACGACCATCCCGCAAGCGATCCGCGACGAGTGGCACTTCAACGCCGCGGAGAAGCACTTCTCGCCCTTCGGCGGGAACATCACTGCCGAGGACGTTCCCCCCGGCGATCCGCGTGTCGGCACGCCATGGGTCACGGCCTTCGTCAAAGAAAGCATCCTGGTTCAGCAAGGGATTCGAAAGACCCCCGCCGCTCCGCCCACGGCGGGACCCGACGGCGCCCCGACACCGCCGCCCCCGCCTCAACCCGGCGCCCCCTGATCGACCCACTTGCTCGGACGATGCGGCTCCGTACTCAGAACCTCACCCGCATCCTCCGAGCCCGCCATGACGAAGACCGCGCTCGCGATTCTCGCCCATCCGGACGACGCCGAGTTTCTCTGCGCCGGAACCTTGGTTCGCCTCCGCAAAGAACACGGTTGGGCGATCCACGTCGCGACCATGACCCCCGGCGACTGCGGCTCCGCGGAGCACACGCCCGAAGAGATCGCCCGCATCCGCCGCGCCGAGGGCGCCGCCGCCGCCGCCGCCATCGGCGCCACCTATCACTGCCTCGAGGAACGCGATCTCCGAGTCATTTACAACGAACCTGCCCTCGAGAAGGCGACCCGCCTGCTGAACAAAGTCGCTCCGCAAATCGTCTTCACGCACAACCCGGACGACTACCATCTGGACCACGAGCAGACCAGCAAACTCGTGCGAGCCGCGACCTTCGCCGCGCCGATCCCGAACTTTCTCCACAACAAGCCGGGCGCGGACGAACGCCACCCGCCGCTCGAGCACATCCCGCACGTCTTCTACTGCGATCCGCTCGAAGGCAAGGACGCGTTCGGCGTCGCGATCGCTTCGGGGTTCCGCATCGACATCGGTTCCGTGATCGAAGACAAGTCGCGGATGCTGGCCTGCCACGAGAGCCAGCGGGCGTGGCTGCGGAAACACCACGGCGTGGACAATCTCGTGGACTCGATGCGGGAATGGGGCGCGACCCAGGGCCAACGCGCGGGCGTCGCGTTCGCCGAAGGGTTCCGCCAGCATCTCGGCCACAGCTACCCTCAGGACAACATCCTCCGGACGCTGCTTGGAAGCGTCTGACCTCTTGCCGCGGAGTTTCCCATGAAGTACGGCATGAACCTGCTTCTCTGGTCCGGTTCGATCGGGCCGGAGCACTATCCCCTGCTCGCGAAACTGAAGGCCGTCGGATTCGACGGCGTCGAGATCCCCGTGTTCGGCGGCGAACCGGACGACTACAAGCCGCTTCGCGCCGAACTCGACAAGAACGGCCTGAAGTGCACCACCGTCACGATTCTCACGGCGGAAACGAACGCGGTGAGCCCGGACGCCGCGGTGCGGGCGAACGCCGTCGAGTGGCTGAAGAAGGTCGTGGCGATCAACCACGTGCTCGGCTCGGAAACCGTGTGCGGCCCGTACCACTCGGCGATCGGCGTCTTCAGCGGAAGCGGCCCGACGGCGGACGAGAAGAAACGCTCCGCGGACGTGCTCCGCCAGGCGGCCGAGTTCGCCCAGCAAGCCGACCTCATGATGGCCATCGAGTATCTGAACCGATTCGAGTGCTACGTGCTGAACACGGCCGTCGGCGCCGTCGAACTCGTGAAGATGGTGGACCACCCGAACTTCCGCACGATGTTCGACACGTTCCACGCCCACATCGAGGAGAAGAGCCAAGCCGCCGCGATCCGCACGGTGAAGCCCGTGCTCGCTCACGTCCACATTTCGGAGAACGACCGCGGCACGCCCGGCACCGGGCAAGTGAACTGGGACTCGGCGTTCGGCACGCTCGCCGAGATCGGGTACGACGGCTGGATGGTGATCGAGGCGTTCGGCCGGGCCCTCCCGGACCTCGCCGCCGCCACGAAGGTTTGGCGCGATCTCTTCCCGAGCCCCGAGGACGTCTACGAGAAGGGCCTCGCCTTCATGAAGAGCCGCACCGGCAAGACGTGACCGCGGCTCAGAGCAGTTCGTGGATCGGCTTGCCGTCGTCGAGGATCGCGATGGGGCGGCCGGTGTGATCCTTGAAGGTGAGGCTCGGGTCGACGCCGAGCTGATGGTAGATGGTGGCGAGCAGGTCCGAAGGCATCAGGGGGCGGTCCTTGGGCCGCTCCGCGCGAGCGTTCGTTTCCCCCACCACGACGCCGGACTTGATGCCGCCGCCGGCGATCATCACCGAGATGGCGTTGCCCCAGTGGTCGCGGCCCGGCACCGGAATCCCCGGCTGGCCGGTGTTGATCTTCGGCGTGCGGCCGAACTCGCCCATCACCACGACCATCACTCGATCCTGCAGCCCGCGATCGTGGAGATCGTCCAGGAGCGCGGACACGGCCTTGTCCACGACCCGCACCTTCGGCGCGTGCGATTTTTCGAGGCTGGAGTGATCGTCCCAGTGGGGCATGTCCACGGTCACGAAGGTGACGCCGGCTTCGACGAGCCGCCGGGCCATCATCGTGTAATGCCCCCACGGGCCGACGCCGTAGCGGTCCGCGGCGCGGGGGTCTTCCTTGTCGATGTCGAAGGCCTCGCGGGCGTCGGACCCGAGCACGAGGTCCATCGCCTGCTGCTGGAAGCGGTCCATCGTGTCCATGATGCCGGACTTGTCCACGTCGCGGCGAACGGTGTCGAATTGTTTCAGCAGCGGGGCGCGCTCCGAGGCGGCGCCGCCCGTGCCGAGGCTGCTCAACCACTTCGGCGATTTGATCCGGCCGCCCGTCCATCCGAGGTACTTGTTCTCGCGGTCCACGTCGAAGGGGTTGTACTGGCCGCCGAGGTACGCCGAGCCCATGTACCCGGGGAAGAGGTAGATCGTCTGCGCCGCGGGGAGGCCGACGTAGGCCGGAAGGTACGGGTTGTTTGCCCCCTTCACGCGGCTGATGTACGACCCGACGGACGGGAACTTCTGTGGGAGGCTCACGGCGGTGGAGCCGAAGCGACCAGTCGTCATCCAATGGCCGGCGGCGAAGTGGTCGCCGTTGTCGTGGTGCAGCGACCGGATCACGGAGAGCTTGTCGAATCGCTTCGCGGTTTCGGGCATGAGTTCGGAGAAGAACACGCCGGGAGTGCGCGTTTTGGCGATACCGAAGGGGCCGCGGAACTCGGCGGGCGCGTCCGGCTTCGGGTCGTACGTTTCGAGTTGGCTCGGGCCGCCGTCCAGCCAAATGAGGATGACGGACTTCTCGCTCGTGGTGAACGGCGTCTTCGCCTTCGCCTGAAGCAACTGCGGGAGGGCGAGGCCGGAGAATCCGCCCAGAACGCCGGCCTTGATCGCGGCGCGGCGGCTGAATCCCTGGCAGTTTCGGCGGCGGGGCCACTATGCAGTTCGAGCATCACGAACTCCGTCGGCGGGGCCGTTCGAGAACCGTACGGCGTCTTCGGCAGGTGAGGAAACTATACCTGAACGCCGGCCCGCGTGCCATTCGGAAACCGCACTTCGCGGCGCTCGCCGGGTCGATCGAAAAGTGGCTTCCCAAGAGGCTGCGATCCGCTTACACTCTCGTGGACTCGCACGGCGGAGCGTCATGCCCATCGCGAAGCGCCACCTTCAGTACGCGATCATCACGCTCGGCGCGCTCGTCGCGCTGGTGACGGCGCTGGTCGCGATTCGCGGGCCGCGGCCAGTGGATCCGCCGCTGCCGGTGCCGAATGTGCCGCCATCCGCCTCGGGGGACGGAGCGCCGAAGGCGGACGACACGTTGTCGAAGCTGAAGCCGGGGATGTTGCGTGGGGACGTCGAAGCGCTCCTCGGGCCGCCCTCGGAGGTCGAGTCGATTCGCAGCGGGAGCGGCAAGCTGAGCTACCGGGCGACGTTCACCCGCGATCGGTTCCGCCCGCCGCTGCCGCCGCTCACGCTCGAGTTCGACGCCACGCAACCGGGCCACCCGCTGCTGATGGCCAAGCCAATGTGAAGACTGTCCGAGGGCAGGATGCCGAAGGGACCGTTGCGAATCGCCGTGCTCGGGGCCGGTCCCATCGGGATCGAGGCGGCTCTTCACGCCAAGTCGCTCGGGCACGCCGTCACCGTGTACGAACGCGGCCAGGTCGGCGAGCACCTCCTTCGCTGGGGTCACGTCCGGATGTTCACTCCGTTCGGCGCGAACGTCTCGCCGCTCGGATTGCAACTGCTCCAACGCGAGAAGCGACCCAAGGACATTCCCGGCGAAGCGGAACTTCTCACGGGGCGCCAGTTCCGTGAAGCGTACCTCGTGCCCCTCTCCGAGTCCGAGTCGCTCATCGAGTCGATGCATCCGCAGAATCTCGTGATGCAGATTGGCCGCGCCACGAGTTTGAAGAAGTCCGAAGCGGACGACCCGCTCCCCTTCCGCCTCCTCGTTCGCTCGCTCGGCGCCAACGCCGAACGCATCGACACCGCGGACGTGATCCTCGACTGCACGGGGACGAACATGTTCCCCAATTGGCTGGGCGACGGCGGCCTCCCGGCCGTCGGCGAGATCGCGGCGCGACCGCACATCCCGCACATGCTGGAAGACGTGCTCGGAGAGAAACGCGACCACTACGCCGGGCGGAGCATCGTGCTGGTCGGCGGCGGGTATTCGGCCGCGAACACGATCTGCCAACTCGCCGCGCTCGCCGAGGAGCACCCGGCCACGTGGGTGTTCTGGCTCACCAACGGACCCCGCGGCGCCCCGCTTCCTCGCGTTCCGAACGATCCGTGGAAGGAACGCGATCGCCTCGCCGCGAAAGCCAACTCGCTCGCCACGCGCTGCGACGGCAACCTCGAATTCCACCCCCAGACGCAACTCGATGAAGTGATCAGCCACGGGCCGGAGAAGGGCTTCCGCGTCGCGGGGCGGTCCGGCGGACGGCCCGTGTCGTGGGATGTGGATCGCGTGATCGGCTGCACCGGATTCCGCCCGGATCTTCGGCTGAGCGGCGTCTTGAGGATCGACGAACCCGCGGGGCAGATCGACACTCGCGAACCGGGCCACTTTCTACTCGGATCGAAAAGCTTCGGCCGCGATTCGAGCCGCTTCATTCGGGACGGCCTCGAACAAATCCGCAAGCTCTTCGCCCGCCCCAGCCTCCTCGCTCGGCCGCTCTCCCGTTCGGCGTAAGGCGACGATCGGGGGGAGAGTCAACGGCCCGTCGCCTTCGCGCGGTCGAGCAGCGGTTGAACCACGGCCGCCGGCAGGAACTTCTTCAAGTCTCCGCCCAGGCTCGCGATCTGCCGCAGAAGCGAACTGCTGACGTGAGAATACTCTTCCTTCGCCATCAGGAACACGGTCTCGATGCCCGGATCGAGATTGAGGTTCATCAGGGACATGGCGAACTCGTTCTCCATGTCCGAGGTGGTGCGGATGCCGCGGAGCATGACGGCGGCCTGGAGCCCGCGCACGAACTGCACCGCGAGCCCGGTGAACGGCTTCACCTCGACGTTGCCGAACTCTCGCGTCACGGCCTCCACGAGTTGCACCCGTTCCTCGATCGTGAACAAGGGCGACTTGTCCGGATTGATTCCAACCCCGACGACGAGCCGATCATAAAGTTGGCTGCCGCGCGTTATCACGTCCAGATGCCCGAGGTGAATCGGGTCGAAGGTGCCCGTATACACCGCGACGCGAGGGTTGAGGGCTCGATCACGCATGACGCCTCCGGCAAATGACCAAATGACAAGACAGAACTCACCGCGGAGGCGAACCTGCGACGTGAGTCGCCGGGTTGAAGCTTCGACCCGGTGCTTCTGTGGTTACGATGGCAGGTGAGAAAAGACACCTGATTCCAGGCGACCCGAGACTTTGCATGGTGTCTTTGCATTCCTGACCATCAGTCGCTTGCCATTGTCTTCAACAGCAGGTTCACTTCATCCACCGTGTTGTAGGCGTGCGGGCTGACGCGGATGCGGCCGCCGCGGAAGTTCACCACGACGCCCGCGGCGCGGCACGCCTTCACCACGACCTCGGGGGGCACGCCGGGCTTCTCCAGCGACACGATCCCGGACGCGTGCTTCGGCCCGCGATCGCTGAACACCGTGAGCCCGGCGCGAGGGGCGGCCTCGCACAGGTGGTTGGTCAGTTCGAGAACCCGATCGCGAACGTTCTCGATCCCGACTTCCAGCAACAAGTCGAGGCTGGCGCCGAAGGCGGAGAGGCCGGGCACGTTCAAGGCGCCGCCCTCCCACCGCCCGCCGTGTGGCTTCAGTCGAAAATCGATGTCGCTGTACGCGAACGGCTTCACCACGCTGTGGGCTCCGACGCCGATCGGGTGCAGCCGTTCGACCCACTCGCGGCGAATGTAGCCGATCCCGGCCCCTTCCGGACCGAGAAGCCACTTGTGACTATCCGCCGCGAGCCCGTCGATGGGCGTGTTCCGAATGTCGAGCGGGAAGACGCCGAGGCCCTGAATCGCGTCCACGAAAAAGAAAATGCCCCGTTCTCGGCAGAGTCCGCCAAGGGAGTTCAGATCGTTGCGGAAGCCGGAAGCGAACTCGACGAACGAGACGGCGAGCACGCGCGTTCGCGTGTCCATCGCGGCACGAAGATCGTCGATCGAGACGGTGGGGCCGCGGCTCGGCACGCGGCGAACCTCGACGCCGCGCGAAGCGAGGTTCATCCAGGGGTACTGGTTCGCGGGGTACTCGTCCGCCGGGATCACCACGTTGTCGCCGCTTCGCCACGGGAAGCCTTCGGCCACGATGGCGATCCCGTGCGTCGTGTTCGACACGAAGACGACGTCGTCCACGGTCGGGGCGTTGATCAGTCTCGCGGCTTGCGAACGGACGTGGGCGATGCGGGCGACCTGCTCGCGGATCGCGGCGATGCCGTTCTCCGCGAGGCTGGCTCCGTACTCGGCCAACGCCGCGACCGCGACATCCGGCAGCGGCGCCACCGCGGCGTGATCAAGAAACGCCCAGCGACGGGTGACGGGGAAATGCGAGCGGAACGCGGTCCAGTCCATGACGTGATCATGTCAGAAGACGCCGAGCGCTTCCAGTTCGGAACGGAACGCGAGGGCCGCGGCGGGGGCGAGGGTCGCGTTCGGCAATCGAACGGGGCCACAATCGACGCCGCGGGCGCGGAGGGCTTCCTTCGCCGCCCCGAGGAAGCCGTACTTCTGCATAAGCAGGATCAGCTTCACGGATCGGAACTGCTCCGCGCGACCGGCCGCGAGGTCTCCGGCGGCCACGGCCGCGATGATCTTTCGGTACAGCGGCGCGGCGAAGTTGTAGGTCGTGCCCACGGCGCCCTTCGCGCCGAGGGCCAGGGCCGCCATCAGGAATTCGTCGAACCCCCAGACCACGTCGTACTTCCCGTTCGCGTGGTGGCGGAGTTGTTGGAACGCCATCAGGTCCGAGTTCGTGAACTTGAGGCCGGCGAAGGTCGGAATGCTCGTTTCGGCGAGGGCGATGAACTCGGGCATGGGGAGGCTCACGCCGGTCATGCTCGGGATGTCGTAGAAGTAGAACGGCGTCGCGGGGGCGGCGGCGGCGAGCTTCGCGCACCATTCCGCGAGTTGAGCCACGCTCTTCGGCTTCACGTAGTTCGGCGACACGGTGGCGATCGCGGCCGCGCCGTGCTTCTCGGCGTGACGGGCGAGTTCCTCCGCGTCCGTCAACGCGTTCGATCCGACATGCACGACGACCCGCAGCTTGGCGCCACGGGCCGCCTCGCACCAGCGGGCGGCGAGGGCCATCCGTTCCGGCACCGAGAGGGCGCTGAACTCGCCGGTGGTGCCGCCGACGAACACGGCCGAGACACCGTCCTTCACGCACAACTCGGCTTGCTTCTCGATCGCGGCCGGATCGAGGGCGCCGGAGGAATCGAAGGGCGTGAGCACGGCGGGAACGAGGCCGATCAGCGGGTCGGGCATGGGAACTCTGTGTCGCGTGTTTGGTGTTCTGAGTCAGTATTGAGCCCCCGGTGTTCCGTGGCCAGTATCGGGGGCCCCGTCCTTGGGCTGCCGCAAGCCAGATGAGAGACTTCTTTGATGAACCCCGTCGAGCCGGTGACGTGAGTCACCGGAGTTTGTGGCGCTTCCAACTCCGGTCGCTCACGCGAACGGCTCGCCAGTCGTGATTTGAAAACCAACACCCGTGGACTTCTCTGGCCAGTGTCTCTTGCCCGGCGGGCCGTCGTTCCCGATACCGATTAGGCACCGTGAATCGCACCGCCCGCGGAGGTCGCGTTGCTCCCCGGCCTGTTCGCCGTCACTCTGTTCGTCGGCGCCACTCTCCTGTTCCTGATCGAACCCCACGTCGGCAAGCGATTGTTGCCCCTCGTCGGCGGTACGCCCGGGGTCTGGAACGCGTGCCTCGTCTTCTTTCAGGCCGGGCTTCTGGCCGGGTATCTGTACGCCCATCGGAGCATCGTGAAGCTCGGCGTGCGGCGGCAGGCCGTGCTGCACCTCGCCTTGCTGCTCGTCGTCGGGCTGGCATTCAAGATCGCGGTGGCCCGCACCGGCTCGCCCGTCCCGGTCGTGGCCTCGCTCGTTCCTGCGGATCAGGACTACCCGATCCTCGGCGTCGTGGAGTTGCTTGCGGTCGCGGTCGGCGTGCCTTTCTTCGTTCTGAGCACCACCGCGCCGCTTCTGCAGCGCTGGTTCGCGTCCACCGGCCACCCCGCGGCGAAGGACCCGTACTTCCTGTACGCCGCGAGCAACGCCGGCAGCCTTCTCGGGCTGCTCGCGTACCCGTTCCTGATCGAACCACGGTTCACGCTCGAGGAACAGCAGTGGCTCTGGGCCGGCGGTGTCGGCGCCTATCTGGCGCTCGTGCTGTGCTGCGCCGCGATCGTGCTGAACAAGCCGCGTCCCGTCGTGGAAACGATCGAAGCCTCACCCCTCGCCGCGGAACCGATTTCGACTCGCCGCATCGCGCGTTGGGTTGGGCTCGCCGCGCTGCCGTCCAGCTTGCTGCTCGGCTCCACGGCGCACGTCTCGATGGATCTCGCCCCGGTGCCGATGCTCTGGGTCGTGCCGCTGGCCCTGTATCTCGTCAGCTTCATCCTCGTGTTCGCGCGCTGGCCGGACACGCTGCATCGGTTCGTGGGGCGGATCACGCCGATGCTGCTGGTCTTCGTCGTGCTGTCGCTGCTCACGTCGGCGGCGGAACCGCTTGGGCTCATCGCCGGGATGCACTTCGCGTTGCTGTTCTGCGTTTGTCTCGTGTGCCATGGCGAACTCGCGAAGGACCGCCCGCATCCGGAACGGCTCACGTCCTTTTATCTGTGGATGTCCGTGGGCGGCGTGCTCGGCGGGCTCTTCAACGCGATCCTCGCCCCCGTGTTGTTCCAGAAGCTCGGCATGGTCGAGTATCCGCTCGCCCTCGCCCTCGCGGCCCTGGTTCGCCCGCGTTCCGCGGACACGGGTTCCCCCTTCAGCCGGCTCGACGGCGCGTTCCTCCTCGGCCTGCTCGGTCTCGCCATCGGCCTGGTGAAGGGCGTGCCTCAATGGGTGGAATCCCCCGCGGACGCGAACACGGCGGACGCGATGATCGCACGGCTCGTTCGCGGCGGGCTCATGTTCGGCATCCCGGCCGCGGTCGCCTTCGCTCTGGTTCGCAAACCGCTCCGCTTCGCCCTCGCGGTCGCTTCGCTCCTCGCCATCGGCTCGCTCGACCCCGGGGAGTTGGGCGAGACGCTGCACATGGAGCGGAACTTCTTCGGCGTCGTCCGCGTCACGCGTTCTCCGGACGGCCGCTTCCTCCGACTCGTGCATGGGTCCACGATTCACGGCCAACAGCGACTCGACGAAAAGGGCCCGCCGCGGCCGATGACGTACTATCACGAACGCGGCCCGGTCGGGAATCTGTTCAAGTCGCTGCCCGCGAACAAAGTGAAGAAAGTGGCCGTGGTCGGGCTCGGAACCGGGGCCGTGGCGGCGTACGCGAGGCCGCATCAGGACTGGACGTTCTTCGAGATCGATCCCGCAGTCGCCCGCATCGCGCAGGACTACTTCGATTTCCTTTCGACCTGCCGGGCCAGGTCCTGCTCCATCGTGCTGGGCGACGCGCGGCGCAAGCTCATGCTCGTTCCGGACGGCGAGTTCGACGTGATCATGCTGGACGCCTTCAGCTCGGACGCGATCCCCGTTCACCTGCTCACCCGCGAGGCGATGCAACTCTACGTGCAGAAGTTGGCCCCCGGCGGCGTGCTCGCCATGCACGTGTCGAACAATCACCTCGATCTTCCGCCGCTGGTCGATCGGTTGGCCGCGGACCATTCGCCGCCGCTGGTCGCGCGCTACTCCAACGATCTCGCCACCGACGACGAAAAGGACGACGGCAAGCTTGCCTCGCAGTGGATGGCGCTGGCGCGGAACGAAGCGGACCTCGGCTCGATGGCCAAGGGGCCGACGTGGTTCCCGGTGCAGAACCCGCCGCCCGGCCCGATCTGGCGCGACGACTTCGCGAACCTGCTCTGGGCCTGGAAGCGAAAAGAGGAGTGACGCTCCCGGAGCGGGTCGAGGCCTGGCGTCAGGGGATGCCGCGAACGATCGGCGGGCCAATGAGTTGGGTCAGCTTCACGGGAAGCTTCTGCCAGAGGCGGATGGCGCGTCCGTAGCGGGGATTGTCCGGGCGGAGGCTCGGCGTCTCGCCGTCCTTCACCGCGTATTGCCACGTCGCGGGGCTCGGCGTCGCCCCCCATTGCTTCTTGTACCGGAACGTGTTCCCGTCCGTCGTCGAGCGGCCGAAATCGAACTGCTTCTGCCCGCGCTCGATGCTCCGCTTCAGAAGTTGCCAGTACATCAGCATGTTCACGCACGACGGATTGTAGCTCTTCAGCGAGGCCGCGGTCGGCACCTCGGTGGTGCCCCAGCCGTGCAGCAGCAGCGCGGCGGCCACCGGCTTCAGCCCGTCCTTCATCACGCAGATTTCGGCTTGTTCGGGGAACGCGGCGAGAATCTCCGCGAAGAGCCGCTTCGAATACACCGGCGTGCCGAGGTCGCGCATGTTCACGCTGAGCACGTCGTAGAACTCGTCGAGCCGATCGGCGCCGCCCCAGGCCGCGGAGAAGTTCCCTTTCTCGACTTTCCGCACCTGATTGCGAACCTTGGCGTCGAGGTTCTTCCAGAGCTTCTCGGCGGATCGCGGCAGGTCGAGCCGCATGTGGACTTTCGTCGTGAGTTCGGCGGTGAGGTCCGCGTGGTCCACGGGGCGTTCGTGCCGCAGTTCCAGATGTTTGACTTCGAGTTCTTCCGCGAGGCCGACCGCCCGTTCGACGAGCTTCACCTGCACGTCCGTCGAGAGGGCGATCGCGCCGTTCGAGTTGAGGTACGGGAGGCTCACGAGGAAGCGGCCGAAGAGGAAGCTGCTGACGTGGACGAGCGGCAGGAAGCCGAAGGTTTGGCCGCCGAATGTGGCTTCGAGCGCGAACGACTCGTGGCCCATGGCCGATTGGAAGATGCCGAGCCACGCGGGATGTTTGCCGAGAGGCACGATCGGGGCCGAGGCGAGAACGAACTTCTCGAGCGCGGCCATGCGGCCGGGAAGGCCCGCGCGCGAATGCACGATCACCTGAAGTTCGCGGTCCGGGGCGCTCGGCAGCATGCGGATCATCGGCGTGCGGCTCTCCATCACGACGGGATACTCTAGCACGGTTCCGGGGAGAGTGACCGGCCGCGCGTCAAACTTCACCGAATCCCCCGAGATTAAACGGCGGCCGTTTCGCCGAGCCGGGGTAGCTCGTCGAGCCCGCTCAAACCGAAAGTGGCGAGGAATCGCCGCGTCGTGCCGTAGCGCACTTCGCGATTCTCGGCGTCGGCCCGGTGCTGTACGGCGATCAGCCCGTAGCGGACGAGTTGCCGCAGCGTGCCGCCCGAATCGGTGCCGCGAATCCCGTCGATCTCCGTCTTCCCCACGGGCTGGCGGTACGCCACCACGGAGAGCACGTCGATGGCGGCCTGGTTGAGCCGGGCCTCGCGGGTGCCGCCGAAGATCTTCTCGCGGAGCGGGCGGAACGCCGGCAGGATCGCGAGCGCGAAGCCGTTGTCCCGCGGTTGAATCGCGTACGGCCGCCCCTGCTTCCGGTAACGCCGGTTCAAGCCGTCGATCGCGTCCTGAAACATCGACGGGGTCAGCCCCCGGATGGATTTCGCCGCGATGTCGGAAGTCAGGGGATGCCCGCCAAGGAAGAGCATCGCTTCGATGATCCGATCGGAGGCCGGCGGCGGGGCCGCGTCTTCGGTCGGCGGCGGCTTCGCGGGCACGAGCCGCGGGAATTCGAGGATCGGCGGCGGGGGCGAATCGTCTTCAGGAACCAACTCGGGAATGTCCGCGTCGAGTTGCCACTCGGCGCCGCCGAGCTTGGCGGCCGCGGCCTGGCCCAGCTCCACGGGTGAAGGGTCGCCGTTCATTGTCGATTGTCCCACGTTCCCACACTCCGTTATAATCGTCGGGAGCCGCCGAACCACCCGCCGGGAGCCGCCATGTCTCGCCTCCGATTCCTGTTCCTGTTCATCGTCTTGCTCTTCGTCGCCGGATTCTCCGCGGCGGACGAGACCTCCGCGAAGCAGAAGAAGGTCGCGATCGAAGGACTGAAGAAGGCGGACATTCCGAAGGGGAACGTGGCCGAATCCGAGACGGTGATTCTCGCCGGGGTCCTTCCCGAGACGCGGCTCAAGTCCATCGGAGACGCTTTGACCAAGACCAGCAAGACGGCCCGCAAGGCCCTTCAGTTCGACGAAAAAGACGAACCCTGGAAGGGGAAGCTCACGGTCGTGCTGCTCCCGGAGCGGACGCACTTCAGTTCGTACATGCGGCTCGTGGTGGGGCAGCGGGTGGAAGGGAACTACCACATCAACATCCGTTCGGACGAGCCGACGGTCGTGAGCGGAGCGGAACTGGACGCGAAGGCGACGGATTCGGACGTGCTCGGCGAACTCGGGCCGGTGCTGGCCGGGGCGTGGATTCAGGCGAAGGTCGGCCCGTCCGCGAACATCCCGAGTTGGGTGCGGCTCGGGCTCGGTCGTGCGATCGCGTATCGGGCCGAAGGACCGAGCAGCAAGCGCTTCTCGGGATACAAGACGCGAGCCCGCGCCGCGGTTCTCGGCGGTGGCGGAAAACCCGCCGCGCCCATCATGGACATCTGGAACAGCGACCGTGCCGAAGGCCTGGACCTCGCCACGAGCCTGATGGACTACATGGCCTTCGGCACGGGCCAGGCCAACTTCGGCAAGTTCCTCGCCGCCCTCCGCCCGGACGAAAACGGCGACGCGCCCGCGATCGCCAAGTCGATCGAAGACGCCGGTTGGAAAACCCCGGCGGACCTCGAAGTGGCCTGGAAGAAGTGGGTGACCGCCGGCGCGATCGCCAAGTCGAGCCCGTGACGCGAGTCACGGGAGTTTGGCCGAGGTTGGATCTCCGGTGGCTGACGCCACCGGCTCGACGGACGCCTCCGGCTCGCTCGTCACGAGGTTCGAACGCATCCGCAGGAAGTAGTAGAGGCCGACGAGGCCGATGCTCCACTCGACGACGCGAAGCGTGAGGCGACCCACGACGCCGGTCGCGTCCGGTCGGCCAAGCAGCGAGTAGAGATAGCCGAAGATGAACTCGGCTCCGCCCACGCCGCCGGGAGCGGGGAAGAACGCCTGCGCGATGTACCCCACCGGCGCGATCACGAAATGCTCCGGCAGCGAACCCGGCTCCACGAGCGGAAACACCCGCACCGCGAGGTGGAACATGAACACGAAGCCCACGTGCACCACGGCCGTCATCGCGATGACGGTGTAGATCGCTTTCGATTTCTGGCGATAAGTGCGGAGCACGGTCCAGAGTTCGGAGAACGTGGGGCCGAACTTCGGGATCCTCTTGAACAGGCGGTCGATCTGCTCCTGACGCGAAGCCGGCAGAAAGCCGAGGCCGATCCACACGATCACGGCCGCGGCGACGAGCACGCCGCACACGAAGATGATCTTTTCGAGGTAGGCGTTTCCCACGATCCGGGAATTGCCCGCGAGCCAAAACGAGCCGCCGATCAGAGCGGAGAACCAGATGAGGCCGAAGAGGCCGACAAGCCGATCGGCCATGACGGTGGCGACGGCAGCGGCGCGACGCCCCGGCGTGTCGCGGGCGATGTAGAACGCCTTCACCAGATCCCCGCCGACGGAACCGGGGAGAAAGGCGTTGTAGAAGCAGCCGATGAATCCGAGGCGAAACGCGCTCGGGAGGGAGAACGGCAAGTCGAGCGCCCGCACGAGGATGTACCAGCGCACGAACTGAATCGACGTGCAGGCGATCGCGATGGTCGCGAGGCCGATGAAGGCGAGATAGTCCGGCGTTTGCTGGAGCAGGCCGCTGATCCCCGGCGAGAGGACTTTGCCGTCCTCGGCGATCTTCGGGTCCCAATTTTGCCGCAGGATGTAGGCGAGGAGACCGAAGCCGACCACATACTTCAGCAGGTTGACGATCGTCGTGGCGTGCTTCTTCAAGCCGATCCCCTTGGGAACGTGTGCGGAGCGGACGGGCCGCGGCCTTAGGTCCGGCGTCATGATGCGCCGATTGTGTGTCTTATTCCCGATCCTGTCCAGCCGGATCGGGGGATGCGACTGTAAATTGACGCCCGAGACGGACTGTCACGGGCTCGCCAGACCACGACCGCGGCGGGTCACTTGCCGCCGAGATTCTTCAGCAGTTCGTCGTCGTCCTTGGGCAGGCCCCAGACGGCGAGCGTGAAGGTGGTTTTGAGCGGAGTCTTCGACTCGGGGAAGCGCAGGATCGCGAGCCAGCCGCCGCCGGGACGCGGAACGAACCGCCACTGCGTGCCCGCCGGCGCGTTGAACGCTTCGAGCACGGTGGCGCGATCGCCGTCCGGCAGCACGACGCGATAGCCGTCCGCGGGGGCGGTCGCTTCCGCGGCGTCGCGATCCGGCACGATGCGGCCGCCGGTTCCGTCCGCCTTCACCGCGCGAAGGTCCTTCGGGCTCGTGCCGGCCAAGAACCATGCCTGATATTCGGCCGGTGCCTCGATCTCGAACTTGCGGGCGAGGCCGGCGGCGATCCCCGACTGCAGCGGCTGAGGAGTCTCGTTCACTTTCAACTCGGCCCCGTTCTCGTTCGCCTTCAGCCGGTAACGGAAGCTCGGTGAGCCGTACTTGTCCAGCGAGTATCCGTCGAACTCGACGGCGCGGGGGCCGTCGTAGGTGCGGGCGGGTTCGAGGGGTAGCGGGGCGCCGTAGAGCGGGTTGTTCGCGCGGCCCGCGAAGTCCGGCGGGTTCCACTTGTTCACCGTGAGCCCCCACGGGTGCCCGTACGCCGTTTGCCAGAACTTGGGCCCGAGCAACTTCGCGGGGGAGCCGCCGCGGTTGTTCCACACGGGGGACGCGTCCAGGAAGTTGCCCGCCCACGCGTAGGTGAGCCGGCACTGATCGGCGCTGAAAGCCACGGACACGCCGCCCGGATAGCCCACGGCGATGGACTTGCTCCCCGCGTCCGGCATGAAGGTGCGAAGCACCTCGGGCCGATCCTTCACGCCCACGATGAGCCCCTTCGGCGGTTCGAGCCCTTCCGGGAGCGGCAGCCCCGGCCCAAGCGAGAGGTACGCCCACATCGCCTCGGCCTGGCGCTTCGGATCGCCGTTCAACACCGTCGCGAGCGTGGATTTGTTGTCCACGAAGGCCTGCGGCATGCGCGTGCCGGGAGCCATTCGCAGCGGTTGGTGCAGCCAGCGTTCGTACCAGTCGAAGCGGACGCGCTGGTTGATGGTGGCCAGATCCGGACCGCGGGTGCCGGTGTTCGGGATTCCGGCGATGTCGTGACACGAGATGCAGCCGAGGCCGCCTTTCCCGACGATCGACTTGCCGTTGGTCACGTTCTCCTGCGCGAGCGACACCTTGTGAACCGTGTCGTCGGTGGTGAGTCCTTCAAGGTAGGCCAGCGACGCGGGCAGGTGGCCGACGTTCGCTTCGCCGTACTGCGGCATGCGAAGCTGCATCCACGGCCGCGCCTTGCCTCCCTGCACGAGCACGGACTTGAGCCACGCCGTGCGCGACTTGTGCCCGATCCCAGTGAGGAGCGGCGGGTGCAACGCGTCCGCATTTTCGGCCTTCTCCATGCCGCGCATCTGCTCGAGGAGGTCGGCGCCGATGCCGCCCTCGCCGTCCTTCGCGTGGCAGTTCAGGCAGTTGAACCGACGGAGGGTCGCGCGGGCGGCGTGGGTCGGGGCGGCGGAGCCGGCGCCGGTGAGTCCGTCCTTCAGGAAGGCCGCGATGGCCGCGCTCTCGTCTTTGCCATGCGTGTAGACCGGCGTCTTGCACGCGCTCGAGTTCGATTTGCGAATCGCTTCCAGGCTCGGGAACTTCGCGGCGGCTTCGAGAGACTTGCCGCCCGGCTCGACCGCATGACAGTTCACGCAACCCTTGTTCACGATCAATCGGCGGCCCAGTTCGACCCACTGCTGCCGGAGCGGGAGTTTGTTGAAGGCCTGCTCCTCGGCGGGCTTCGCGCCGCGGAACGCGGCGGCGGCCACAATCAGCGGGTCCGCCGCGCTCGTCGGCATCGCCGGGTCGATCGTCTCGTCCGTGACTCGGCACAAGTAGCGAGCCAGGTCCTCGGCTTCCTTCGTGGCGAGGGCCATGTGCGGCATGCGGCCCGCGGGATTGGTCTTGGTCGGGTTCTGAAGGTACGTCGTAAGGGTGTCCACTCGATATTTGCTGCCGAGTGCGCCGAGCGCGTACTTCACCGCGGGGGCGGCCGTGCCGGAACTGTAGATCGATTCCTCCGGCTTGAGCGGCTCCCGTTCGTCCTCGGCGGGGTCGGCCTTCTTTTGCGGCTGAGTGTGGCACGCGGCGCACCCGGTGACCGTGAAGAGCACGCGGCCGCGTTCCATGCTCTGGCGATATTCGTTGGACAACGCCGGAGCTCGTTCCGGTTCGAGCGGCTTCCCGGCGAGCGACGTGAGGTAACTCACGACCGCGAATCGTTCCGCCGTTCCGGTGTCGTCCGCGGCGAACATCTTGGGCATCGCGGTGTGCGGCCGCAACTTCGCGGGGTCGGCGAGCCACGCGTCCAGCCAGCCCGGGAAGCTGCGCTTCGCGAACTCGGTGAGGCTCGGGCCGGTTCGCTCGGCGAGGCCCTTCGTCATGCCGTCCGGCTTCTCGGGCTTGTGGCAGCGGAGGCAGGCGGCTTCTTCGAACAGGAAGCGGCCGTGTTCGCGCTGCGAATCGGCGAGGAACTGGGCGGGGCGTTCTCCGGGCACGTGGCCGAGAAAGCGGTGTTCGAGCGGTTCGGGGCGGAAGCCGGGGCCGACCCAGCGTACTTCCAGCCGCGCGGGGCCGCCCGTTCGCACGAACACCGCGTCCAGCGGAAGCGTTCCGCCTTCCAGCGTCACCTCGCGGCCGAGCGGCACGTCCTTCCCGTTCAGCTTCAGCGTGAAGTCCCCGCCCTCGACCGTGGCGCTGAACGTGTACTTCCCGGCTCGCGACACGTTGACGTACCCTTGCCACCGGCTGAGCCCGCTGCGCCCCATCCGCGAGTGCGGCGTCTCCTTCTCGCCTAGAGTGAAGGCGATGGTCGGCTCCACACGTGTGACGATGACGCCGCTCGCTCCGTTGGCGTGCTCGGAGTACGTGGCGACGAGCCCGGGCCGGAGGTCGGACGGATCCACGGCGCGGGCCGCGGCCGGGAAAAGCGCAAGCAGCGCGAGCGAGAGGCGAATGGACATTGGCGGCAGCCCGGCAGGTGGAGGGAGTTTGAGGGAGATCACGGCTTCACGGGAAGCTTCACCTTCTTGCCGCCGCGGAGGACGGTCACATCGATCGTGTCGCCGGGCTTCTTGCCGACGAGTGCGGCCATGTAGCCGTTCACGCTGCGAACGGGCACGCCGGCGATGTCCACGATCACGTCGCCTTCCTGAAGGCCGCCCTTCTCGGCGGCGCCGCCGCCGGTCACGCCCTCGATCCGCATGCCGTCCGTTCCCTGGTAGGCGTAGTCCGGGCGAACGCCGAGGCGGACACCGGGTCGCGGCATCTCGGCCCGCGGGCTCAGCGGATCCTCGAACCCGCCGGACGCCTGCTGGAACTTCGGCCGCGCCAAAGACGACGACAGTTCCTGCACCAAGTCCGACGTCAGATTCACGACGGTGTTCATCGCCCGGAAGTCGATCGTGTCCGGCGTGTCGGTCGGTTTGTGGTACTGGTCGTGGAGGCCGGTGAAGAGGAAGAGCACGGGCACGTTCTTGCGGTAGAACGATTCGTGATCGCTGCGGCCGATGCCGCCGGGAACCTTGGCGATCTTCAGGCCGTAGCGGAGTTCGGCGGAGTCGACGGCGCGGTCGAACGTGTCGCCGGTGCCCGTGCCGTACACCACCATTCGCGGCTTCTGCGTGAACCCGAGCCAGTCCCCGGCTCCGACGCGAAGCCGGCCGATCATGTCGAGGTTCACCATCGCGGCGGTCTTGGCCAGCGGGAATGCCGGGGCGTTGCAGTATTCCACCGAGCCGAGCAGGCCGCGTTCCTCGCCGCTGAACGCGACGAAGACGAGCCGGCGGCCGCGGCGGTCTTTCATGCAGCCGAATCGACGCGCGAGTTCCAGCAGGCCCGTGGTGCCGGAGCCGTTGTCGTCCGCCCCGAAGTGCGGCTTGCCCTGCGCGGCGTTGCCACCGGCGCTGAGCGGGCCGTCCCCGTAGCCCAGGTGATCGTAGTGGGCCCCGATCACGACGGTCTCATCCGCCAGCGGGCCGCTCCCCTCCAACACGCCGATCACGTTCTTGACCTGAACTTCCTTGCGACTCACGCCGACGTCCGCGTCCGCCGTCCACTCCAGGAGCATGGTCGAAACGGGCTTCAAGGCTTTGTCGTTCTCCGCTTCGAGGTCTGCGAGTTTCTTCCCGAGGGCGGCTTCGAGCAGCTTCGAGGCCGCGCTTCGCTTCAACTGGAGGACCGGCGTCTTGGTCGAAACCTGCTGGTAGCGTTCGCGGTCGAACGGGATGAAGGCGTCCGCTTCGGCCGCGGTGACGGGGTCGCTCACGAAGATCACCCCGGCCGCGCCCTTCTCCACCGCGGTGTCGAACTTCAACCGCAGGGACGAATACGGCGACTCGCCGTCCGGGCTCGCGGCGTCGAAGCGGTCCTTGCCCTTCACGCCGGGGCGGGGCGTGCCGCGAAGCACGATCACCCACTTGCCCTTCACGTCGAGGCCGGCGTAGTCGTCGTATTTCAGGTTCGGGGCCACCGTGCCGTGACCGACGAAGACGACGCCGCTGGAGAACTTCCCGCCGCTGGAGAAGCCGATCGGCTTCACGTTGTCCGCGTCGAACGCAAGGGCCTTCGCGTTGGGCCGGTTGAACGAGACCGTGGTGGCGCCGTCGAGGTCCGGGTAGTTCAGGATGGTGAACGGCTGAAACCACGTGCCGTTCTTGCCGGCGGCTTTCAAGCCCGAAGATTTGAACGAGGCGACGATATGCTCGGCGGCTTTGTCCAGCCCCGCGGTGCCCACGCCGCGACCTTCGCACTCCGGCCCGGCGAGGAAGAACAGGTCCTTCTTCATCCGCTCGACCGCGAGGCTCTCGGCGGCGGGTTGTTCGGCAAACGACGGAATGGCGACGCACAAGGCGAGGATCGGCGCGAATCGACGGATCATGCGGAAGCCTCGGTTCGGGAATGCACGCATTATAAAGATACATGCATACCGTGGGTGGGAGTACCGTGAAGGTTCCATTCCCCTTCGGAGGCATCGCGTCACAGTTTGGCGCCGCACCGGCGCGGCGCAAAAGTCGGTGACGTGCGAACGCATTTGGCTTGAATCACCGCGACGCCTGAGACCATCAGGCAAGGTGGGAGGACTCGTCGTTTTTATTCAAGTCGGACGGGCCAATAAGCGGTTCGGCGGCCTTTGGAGCTAGCTCTAGGAATGCCAGCGCCGCTTCCTGCACGTCTACGTCGGGGTGATCTACCAAGGGCCGCACCAGCCCAGCCAACTCCCACGCATCGATGTCTGCCGCCCACCAGCAACACCGATATTTCTCCGTGTCGCTCCCTTCCAGCCCAACCCTCAGACACGCCGTCACCTGCCTTCGGTCGTGAGACCAAAGGACGAGCGAGATTTCTTCGTACATGCCCAGACCGGTTCCCGGTCCGACGACCCCGACGAACAATGGAAGGCACCGCGGATCGGGATGGGCCACAAAGTACCGTACCGCCGCGACGAACGCCTTACACTGCTCGCTCGTGAGTGCAACGTCCGGCGGCATTGGCTGGTGCTGACGGAGGAAAGCGAGGTGATCTTCTGCTATCATCACTCGCACACCTTCTCCCGCCGAAAGAATCCATGCAACCCCTCGGCCGCGGGCGGCCCTGACTTGTCGTGAACGGGGCGCGAGGCGAGGCGGTTTCTGACATCATATCAGAGTCGACGCGATTCCGTGGCCGACACGGCAATGGCACTTCGTGCCCGTCATGCAACCTGGTC
>Ga0169931_10001893_pt1 | contig 34482 bp, 42 predicted proteins | sample Kivu_15m_20L_FD_129675 | JGI IMG/M metagenome (GOLD analysis project Ga0169931, IMG submission 129675) | Freshwater microbial communities from Lake Kivu, Western Province, Rwanda to study Microbial Dark Matter (Phase II) - Kivu_15m_20L... | ecosystem: Environmental > Aquatic > Freshwater > Lake...
CTTATTATCTTCTTTGGCTTTAGGCTTATTATCTTCTTTGGCTTTAGGCTTATTATCTTCTTTGGCTTTAGGCTTATTATCTTCTTTGGCTTTAGGCTTATTATCTTCTTTGGCTTTAGGCTTGTTGTCTTCTTTGGCTTTAGGCTTGTTGTCTTCTTTGGCTTTAGGCTTGTTGTCTTCTTTGGCTTTAGGTTTATTATCTTCTTTGGCTTTAGGTTTATTATCTTCTTTGGCTTTAGGCTTGTTGTATTCTTTGGCTTTAGGCTTGTTGTCTTCTTTGGCTTTAGGCTTGTTGTCTTCTTTGGCTTTAGGCTTGTTGTCTAAATCTATTTTTTCTATTTTTTTCAACCAAACATCAAAAGAATAATCTGGATTTTTTGAATTTTTTTTTCCTTCTGAGCAGTCTGCTGTCTCTGAAGAAAATTCTGAATCTTGAGAGGAGTTATTATAAGAATAACCCAACCCTACGAAAGAATTTCTTTTTTTGTTTGTACGTCTTTTACGCTTACTTTCTTTAATTAAAAACCAATCACTCCAACTTGGAAATTTTTTCATAGGATTTTAACTCCTCATAAATTTTATTAAGTTTGCAAGAGTATGTATTTAAATCCTTATTTATTTGATTTATTTTTTTATTTAAATCCAATAAACATATATCCTCGGAGTTTTGTTGTTTTTTTTGAATTTTTTCTTTTAAAATAATACATTTTGCTCTGGCCTCATTTATCATGCCTAAATATTCGAAACCTTTACTTATCAAATTATGTACTTGATTCGGGATCATCAGTAGTCCTTAATTTAGTTAAATTAAACTTACCAGATTCTATTGAATTTATTGTCTTAATGCTATCCTCGGTCAATTTTTTTTTACATTTTTCGTAAAGTTGAGTTAATCCCAAAAATCTTTTTTCAAGACGAAATTTTAAATTGCTAGAACATTTAAAACCTGTGTGGTCACAAAAATTTCTATAGTTGCCAAAAATCATATAATATCTTAAAAAAGTTATTTGTAGTTTTCCAACAAAATATTTTAAAAGATATTTTTTTTCTTTTGGTATTTCTAAATCAAAAAAATTAGCAGCAATCAGTTTGAGATCATCTTCTAACATTAAACAAGCCTCGGATTAGGAATATCTACTCCTTTACAATATTTAAAATATAACAAAATGAGTCCGGGCTGGAATTCTTTTGGCAAATTTAATTGCTTCATGTCTCCAATGAGTTTAATCAAAAAAACAACAGGCCAAGATATTCCTTCATTCAAAAAATCAATTGGTTTATCTATGCATGGTAAACAATTATCATGAATAAAATTAAAAGTAAACTCATCAAAAGGAGTTTTAATTAAAGTTAAAATATCTTTATCTAAATTAAAATTATTTATATCTAATTTTTTACCTATGTAATCTTTTTTATTCATAAAAAAGATTTTTATAATATTTTTTGCATAATCGCTTAAATCGAAAAAATCATTTTGTTTGTTTTGTAAATTTTCTTGATCAAAAATTAATTTTGGTTTTCTAGACATAAGCTTATTTCCTTGCTTGCTTTTTAATTATTACAAATATACAAATATATTTCAAGACATTAACCATAAATAATATAAGAATTAAGGAGAAAAATGAACAATATTATTAGAAATACGTTTTTTATAGTGCTAGTATTAGGAATAACAGGATGTGGAAATTTCTCACCAAGAGGACCAAATATAAATAATCCTAACGGAAAAATAGAAGAATTAAAAAATAATCAAAATGGATTAATGACTGAGATAGAGCTATTAAAAAATCAACTTAGAATTTCTAATAGTCAATTAGAAAAAATTCAACAAGGAATGTTGAATATACAAAGCAATAATGAAAATAGTGGAGTTCAGATATTTTCTGGACAAGGTGGTCTTATAGTTGCAATTATTGGATTTGTTTGCATGACAATTGTAATATTACATTATAGATCTAAAGCAAAAATATATGAAAAAACATCAGATATACTTGTAGAAAAAATTGTAGAAAGTAAAGATGAAAATTTACAAAACGATATTTTTCTTGCAGTTTTAGGAACAAAATCTGAGGAGTGTTTACTAAATTTGGTAAAAAAACATAAAATAATCGGCTAGTCCACATCATAGCCCTGTTGTTTCTTTTTTAAAGGAATATAACCTTTGCAGTTATCTCCCAGAGGTAATCCTTTTGATTTAGGATCAAAATTATTATTTGCTGCATCATTTAAATAATTATTTACATATTCATCAATTATATTTTTTTCTGGTGTTAATTTTTTACAAAAACTTATAATGTTGTTATTTTCATCATAATCTTGATCTAAGTATCTACATTTTAGATATCCTCCGTTAAGGAAACAAACATCATTTAAGTGTTTTTTTGATATTGCCATAATAATTACCAAATAAAAATTTCTTTACCTAAATCTGAGATGAGTTTGCCTTTTTGATGGTCTATTTCATGTTGAAATACTATTGATTGTTGACTTGTTTTTAATTCCAAAAAAAATTTTTCTATTTTTAATGAATTATATAATGTAATAATAGAACCATATACTTTAATGTTTTTAAATCTTTCTACTTGGAAATGTCTTAATTTTCCATCTCTATCTTTGATTGAAAGACAAGCTTCTAAAGATAAAATTTTTTCATCGTCAATAGGCTCGTAATCACAATTTAAAAAATAACCATATTGATTTTTTTTAATTATATCTAAAGATCCATCTCCTTTAATTAAAAAAAGTTTCCAAGGAATACCGACCTGCACTGCTGATATTCCGATACCTTGATTTTCTTCACAAACAATTTGTAATTGTTGACAAACTTTTAACAAATTAATGAGATCATCTATTGGAGTGTCTTTTATATCATTAATTAATGGAATATCTTTAGTTTCAACAATTTTCATTTTTGTGTCATTGCTTTTAAAATGCCATTGCTTTGTGAATCTAGCCAGTCTTTTAATTTATTTTGATCTCCTAATAAAGACTTTGGAATTTTTAACATAACAGCCACTATCTCTTCGTCTGCTGGCTTTCCTACAACCAGCGCATCATCATCGGGATTAATTTTTAAAGCCTGCTCAACTAAATTTCCAATATAGTTGGATGCAGACAAACCTTTTCTCTTGGCAAGACTTTTTAATTCATCATGCATTTCTGGCATGATTGCTATGCTCATTACTTTTTTATTTTTTGACATTTTATTACCTCTTAGTTTTCTTCCCTTCGATAGTTATTGCTTTTTTTATTATTCTTGTTCATTTGAGACATTACTTTTTTTATAACACCAGCAGATGCTTTTGTTTTTTCACCTGACATAATTTTTTGTTCTAAAATTTCCATTTGCATTTTTTTCTCAGCTTCTTTTCTTTTCTTTCTCTTCTTTTCTGATTTTGATTCATAATATTGATGTTCTTTATAATCATGAAGAATACCAGCATTACTTACTCTTTTTTTAAATTCTTGAAGCATATCCTTGAAATTTCTTTGAGGATCGCCGTGTTTTTTGTTTAACTCTACTCTGACTCTAACTATCCTTGACATTTAAATCTCCTTATTTATTTTTTGATTTATTGATAAAAAAAGACCCAAACCTACGAGCACTTCTGTTTCTTACAACATTATAAGAGACATTTTCTTTTATTTGTTTTGTTTCTGATTGATAATTTTCTTTATTATTTATTAAATTATGTATTTTTACAAATAAACCATCTAAAAAACTAATTTTCCAATCACCTAAATTACCAGTCAAGATCTGCGTGGCAAAAGAAAAAAGATATTGTTTAGGAATAAATTTTCCAAAAATATCATCTATTTCATAGTCTTTTTCTTTTATATAAATTTGTCTTTCTTTAACAGCTATAAATGGACACCTAGCTGCGATGGCAAAACAAGAAATTCCTGAGTGTATATCTAATAGTAAGCCTATTTCTTTAAAAGCAGCCAATAGATCTAAAGTATTTTTTGGAACAAGATACAAACACTTGTCTGTGAAGTCTTTTGACATATCAAATGTAAACCAATTTTGGTATAACACAGGATAATAACCTTTTTCAAGAAATAAGTCAATAACACTAATCCAAAAATCTTTATTTACATTTAAATAACAACTAGATCCATTTTGCCAAGATTTTATTTTTTTACAAGGATATATTATTATCTTTGTTCCACTTTTTTGAGCAAGTTGATTTTTAAAACTATCACTTATGAGACTAGAAGAAGGAATTTCAGGAATAAATTTTAAAATTTCTTTAAATTCATCAAAATATTTTTTAGTAAATCCTTTATTGTAATATTTTAAAATATCACTCATAGTAATTATACCAAATAATTCTGCTAAACTGCGAGTAATTTCCGAGTATAGTGTGGATTTATTGGAAAAATAATCAGCGGAAGAAGCTAGGCTTTCTATAGAATGACTGTCTTCAATTATCCAATATTCATCTGCTTCTGGAAAAAAATTACGCATACCCGGCCAAGAACATAAAATGTAATACTTCTCAGGATTATGTTTTTTTAAATTACTAAAAATTAATGAAGAAAATATAAAAGTAGAAACTAAATCTCCAAAAAAAGGTATAATATAAATATTTGAAGGTTGTGTTGGCATATTTTTTTCTATAAAAAATTCTCTTTTAAAGCCAACACGCTCTGAAGATCTTTTTATAAATTCTGATACTGTATTCATTTTAACATCTCATAAAATTCTTTTTTTAATTGATTTGAAAAATTCTCATCACTAACCAAACCTATTATATCTTCCCAATTATTATCATTTATTTCATCAATTGATCTTTTAATTAACGAAATTGTTTCATCATAGTTTTCTAACACACTTTTATAATGTGCAATTACAACTTTTTTAGGGCCAAAAGTCGTAAGTTCCAGTCTTTTGCCTTCTTGGGCAGGCATGAGCCCTGAGAAAGAAGAGTAAATTTGTTCGGGACTTTCAAACAAAATAAAAGGAACGCCCATCATGCCAGCAAGTCTAGTAGAAGCTGTCCAAAATTGAATTGTAAATTTAAGACAAGATATAATAGCTAAGGTCTTTTCTAAATCTCTAGATTCATTTGTTTTTGAAAAATCAATAACATCATCAACAGGACATGGCAGTGTATTTTGCTTTTCTCCAAGCCAAACAATGTTATAATTCATGCTTTTTAAAAATTTAATTAATCTAATATAAAAATCAGCAGGAAGATTTCTGCCATAAGTTTTTCTTGCTCTAGCAAATATACCAACACAATTATCGCCCACTAATTTTTTAGCCCAATTTAATAATTCTATTCTTGGTTTAGGAATAAGACGAGCTTGAGGTTTATAATTAAAAACATCTGTGAATATTGACCTTACAATTACAGTGCTTTTGCATGATGGGCATTTCTCTGATTGCTTTCTCCATTCTTGCCAAAATTTTCCACATGTTCTACAGAAATTGGAGACAGCATACTTACCTAAAGCGGCGGATGGCACTACCTCTCCAAAACAACTAACACTTTCTTCTATCCTTTTTAAATTTTTAGACTCATGATGAAAAGCTCTTGTATAATCTCTTAACCACATGTAGCTTTCATCAATCTCCCAAAATTCATCTACCAAGTGACGATATAAATATTCTCTTCCATACCAACCAATTGCAATAACATAACGACCGGGAAGTCTTTTTAATAATCTTGGTATACAATACATGCAACCTAGAGTTTCACATCCGAATTCCGAGAAACAAGAAATTATTGTAATTCTATCTTTTTTTATTGGTTTTTGTCTATTGTTAAATTTAAAAATATTAAAATTAACATTTTTAATTAATTTTTCATTTTTTTTATAATTATTTTTTTTATTAAATAAAGTTAAAGGAGGTTTAAAAAAATCAAATTTTGTTGTTAAGTTTTGATTCTTTTCATAGGACAAGCTGTGTTGCACTTGGGACACCTATATCTTTTGAATTTTCCGCATCCTTTACAAGAAGACTTTACGTAAACTAAATCTAATAAATCATCAACCAGCCCTGTGGTTGTTCTTGCCCAACCACATTTTATACATCTAAGCATAAAATTTTTAGGAATAGAAAATTTATCATTTTCTTGATTATCCATAAAGCCACCATATAATAGTAAAATCTTAATAATATATAGATTATTTTTTTATTGTTCTCATAATTCTTTTTGTTTCTCTTTTTTGAATAGAATTACAAGCCTCTTCTATATCTTCTTCTTCTTCATCGTCGTCAATGCTCATTCCAGACAGGGGTAAACGGTATGCTCCTTTACCGTGTTTTCCACCTCCACTGCCGTATCTACCACCTAAATTTTTACAAAAATCAGCAACAGTAAGGCTTGGATTTAGACTGCGTACAGACCCCTCAATTTTCGTTCCTCCAACAATTCCATATGCTATAGCAGTTTCCACACCCGTCCAGTGAACCATCTCCTCGGCCATATCCGCCACAAGATCACGATGTTTTTCAGGAATCATGCCCAAACCAACTATTGCGTATCCATCTTCCGTTATTTTGGCTTTAGTGCATCCTTCTGCTTTTTTGTCAATCCAAAGTTTTGGACGTTTGAAAAAAACTATTTGTTTAAGAAAATTAGAATTCCTATAAGGGAATAATTCAGAGAAAGCCTTAAACTCAAATTCTGTGCTGTCGTCGCTCATCATGTATTCTGTATCAGTGACTATTGCCACTATGAGAGCAGTTGCTAATTTTTGATCAGCGTCTGAGTCTTCATCTAACCAATCCTTGTCATCTATCAAATTAGTCATCATATCATAAACTATAGAAGCACATGCCCCAACTTTTTTATGAATTAAAATTCCATTAAAATTAGAAGGCAACTCTCTATGATGATCTATCACTATATCAAAAATAATATTGATGTTATCTTTTGTTCCAGCATTCTCTGGAATTGTGTCTACCAATATATTTAATCCATAATGATTTACTTGATAATCCTCTGCCCTTTTCAAATCTAAATTTAATAGATTTAACATAATGCCATTTTGAGGATGAGAAATTTCTCCTATGTAAAAGAAATCAGTTTCTAAAGAATATTTTTTTTTAAGTATCCAAGATAAACCAAACATTGACCCCATTGCGTCAGGGTCAGGAAACCTATGAGTAAATATAGCTACTCTTTTATTTTCTATAGACCGAAGTTTTTCATCAAACTCACGATAACCATCCATAGTAATTTTAGATTTTTTAAATTCTATTTGTTGATCTTCTGACATTTTGCTGCTGCCGTAACTCGTACAGTTCTTTTTTATTAATTATGTTGTGTTAATTCACTGTGGACTACCCCTACCCTAAAGGCTAGAGCCTTCGGGATTGATTTGCAAACCAAATGTTTGTGGAGAGTGCCTTAAGGCATATACAATTTTTTTGTCATTGAAAGACATAGCAATATTATTGTCAAAAAATAATTGATTTGCAAGAAGTGATTATTATTTTTTTGGCATAGAAAAAGATGACGGCTCATTCTTTATGCCCAACTGGCTGCTCACTTTTTCAATTTCATCTCTAATTGAGCTAATTTTTTTACTGAGGTCATCTTTGCTCATGTCCAAATCCATGTGAACAGGAGTCTCTGTTTTTTTATTACTTTTTAAAGATGCCATTTCATTTTCTAAATTAAACAAACGATCTTTTAATTTTTCAATTTCAGGCAGTAGGTCTTCGCTAACCCAAACAGGATCTGGTTTTTTATTATCTGGTCCTTTGGTGTCAACTCTAACAGGATTAGGAACTTTATATTCTTCTTCCGTAAAAAGCTCTTGAGAGAATACGCCACTAAAATAATCGTCTCTTGGATTGTCGTCTACAAAATCTGATTTGTCTGTTTTATCTACTAATTTTTCAGGTTCAGGATGTACGGATTTCTTTTGCATTTCATCCCAAATATCTACCCATTGATCTATTTCAGATTTGTAATTTTCAAAATTGCTCATAATACTTATTTATTAAAAAATAAATATTTTTACAAAGAAATTTCTATATTTGACTTAAATGTTTTTGATTCTGGGTCATATTTGATTATGTCAATTGTTTCCCAGTGTGGGTCTCCTTTTGGAACATATTCTTTTTTTGTGTAATAAAAAGCCTCTATTGTAAACTCATGTTCCTTTTTAACAACATCGTCATCACTCATGCCAGAAATTAAATCTTCACATATTTCTCTGCAAATTCTATAACAATCCGGTTCTTTTGCACAATGTATTTTTCTCATAACCATAGCAGCGGCTTGTGCTTTATCTTTTTTTAATATTTTAATTATATCTCTCTTTTCTGGCCCTTCAGCAAAAATTGCAACGGCAGAGAATTTAGCCATAACTTGACCTTCTTTTGGCCCATTTTTTCTTACGTCAAAAAAATATTGTGAAAAATTTTTATTATTAATTTCTATTTCTTGTTCCATTTTAATACTACCAAATTATTTTGAAGCTAGTAAATATAAGCCTATATTTGCAAAACTATACCCTGTGTACGCTATAAACATTCCTATATTACCTTTATAAAGTTGCTCTAAAGCAACATAAAGATAAATAACTCCTGTGATTGCTATTAACCATCCACTCATTATAAGATTAGAATAGTATATTATTTAAAAATATGGTAATTATCTTCTTGTAAATTATTTGATAAATCTTTTTCATGCGAGGTTTGAGGCCGCTTTAAAACATATAAACGAACATCAGCTTCTTTATCTGGCATAGTTTTTTTAAGATGTTTAGGATATGACTTGAAAGTAAATGTGTTAAATCCTCCGCTAGGAGGGTTAACCTCTAGACAAACAAGATTTCCCACAAAAAATTCTTCACGAAATCTTGTAAAATCTTCTTGCCAAACATTTATAACTACATTTTTTCCATTAGCGTCTTCTGCTTCAACAGAGTAAAATTCTGTTCCTTTTTTACTAGTTCTTTTTTTAACTTTATTTATTTGAACTTCTATAAATTTATTTTTAATATTGCCAATATCACAACTTTCTAAAAATTTGTCTATCGTATTACCAGCATACTCTGGGCATGTTTCTAATACATGAGTCCATTGAAAGCCATAATACATGCTTTCTGCCAGCGGGTATGATTTCTTGCCGTTAATTACCAATTCTTCTTTAAGTATTTTTTCTTCTTCTTTATCTAAAGAAATTAAAGAAGAATTAAATTCTTCTATTGTTATTTTAAATTCATCATCTTCTTTTTCTTTTTTATTAAAAGAATCTATAGACGCCTGTCTTTTGTTGAATAAGTCTTGAATTAATTTTATAAAAGGAACTTTTTTAATTTTTATTTCACCTTTATTTTTATATTCAACATCTTTATTTATTCCATCAAAAACTTTCACACAAGCATCAAATGAATCTTGTGTGAAATTACACAATTTATCAAACATAGGATCATCTTCTTCAATTTCTTGTTTAATTAATTCTTTTAAATCTTGATTCTTATTCTCTAAAGATTGCTCAAATCTTTTTCTTCTATCCCTTCTGGAATTAGCTTGTTTTTTGTAATATTCAGAAAATTTACGCATAGTAATACGATCATGATTTTCTTCAAAAACGCCAAGAGATGTTAATGCCTTTATAGGAATGGTGTCAGTACCGAATTTTTCTAAGAAATCTGATATATCGGCATAAGGCTGATTTGCCACAATTCTATCAGCAACTTCTTCTCCTATTGTTTTAATATTGGAAAAACCAAAATATATTTTTCCATCTTCAATCACAAAATTTTTCTTTGATTTGTTTATGTGAACAGGGCAAATTTCTATACCATGTTTCTCTGCGTCAATTTTGTATTCTTTAAACTTATCCGTATCAGTTTCACACATTAATATAGCAGCATAAAACTCAAGCGGATAATGGGCTTTAAGCCATAGCAAGCGTGCCGAAATGTAAGTATAAGCGTAAGAGTGGCTATTCGATGTGACAACACCATTTGGCAAAATAAAGTTGTGTGTGCTTACATCAACTTCAAGATCGTAACATTGTCTTTTGCCCACGGGCATAATTCGTAAAACTCTCCTATGCACCAAATTCCCGGTATCGGAGATCGGAGCATAGTCTGGAACAGATCCAAGCTTTCTTTCTTCATTTCTCCTGTTTTTTTGTGAAAACAAGTCATGCTCAACCTCAAAAGCATTATATCTTGTCTCCTCAAACACTCCTCTTTGAGCATCTCGTCCCTGAGTTGAACATAGTTCAAATTGTGGCCTCTTTTGTTCGATTTTGATCCGATCTGCCAAAAGTGAAAAGGTCCATCCACCTCTATCCAAATATTTTTCTTTACCAAATCCACAAATTTCCTGTCTGTTCCACAACATATTTTCTTCGGCTTCCATCCCAGATATTCTCTCAACCACATTTCCATTTTTGATTTTTTGGGAGCATGTTGTGCCTTTTCTATAGATCTCGCAAACTCCTCCGGGTTGTTGTCCCTCCATCTTTTTAATTGTGCAGATCTTGCTTCTTGAACATCTTTCCTTGCCGAAGTTTTCTTGGCAGTTGCAGAAAATATTGCCTTGCGATCTGGGGACAGATTGTCTTTGTTCAACTTGTCCATTCGATTTTGAATGTTCTCTTTTTTTATTTCCATGCATTTCGCACAATGACGATGGTGTTCCGCCAACAAACTGTATCTCAAAAATTCTATCCCGCATCGAGATATGTGTTTCTTTCCTGTCTCTCGCCATTTCAAATAAATACAGTCCTGACATTCTTTCAAATGATCTGCTAGTTTGTGTTTTGTTGGAAACTTCTTTCCGCAATGAGCTTTGTGGTTGTATTTTTCTGTTCTCTTTTGTAAACACATCTCTTTGCATTTTGTACAATTTTTGCGATGTTCTATAATTTTTTTTCTGTTGTAGAGAATCTCTCCGCAAGTTGCTTCCCAATTTTTTCTCTTTGGCATTTTGTTCTCCAAACGGAGAACTAAGCACAACCAAATTATCTTGAATAATTTTCCAAAGTGGAATTTGCCCTTCTTTGGTTAAAAATTTATGATCTAATGTGCATTTCACCGAATACCCGTCATCAAATGTGACCTCAACAACATCAATTACGCCATGATCGTGAACTGCTACAACTTCTGTTTCTGCTCGTTCTCCTTTTTCATTTATGCAATAAACCTTGTCGCCAGCCCGTATGTGTTTAATTTGTTTAGAGCCATCAACACAATCTATTATAGTATCTTCGGTCAAAGTTTTATTAAATCCATACTCTGCAAAGCTTTCAATTTGATTCCATAAATCTAAAATATATTCTTCATTAACACCTAAATTTTTTTGACCATTTTCTACAAACATTTCTTTGTACTTGATAAATTCTTTAACTTTCTTTTTGGAAATAGCTTTGCGAACCTTCTCTGTGTGCATGTCGGGAATCTCGCCAACAACACGCAATATATCCATAATTTGTTCTTGAAAAACCAAAACACCATAAGTCTTACCAAGAGACTTTTCCATTATGGGATGAATGCTATATGGCTCTTCACCTTTTTTTCTTTTGCAATAATGAGCATCCATGCCGCAATTTAATGGTCCCGGCCTATAAATGGCCGAATAAGCGGCAAGGTCGTCAAAACTCGATACACCACCTCGCTTTACTAGTTTTCTAATTCCCTCACTATCAAATTGAAACACACATTTAAGATCTCCACGATCTGCCATCTCTATGGCCTTCGGATCATTCAAATAACTGATATCCGAAAAATCCCATTGTCCGGGCAAAGCACATATTTTATCTAAGCCATGGCGTTTTTTTATCAACTCACAAGCTAAAGCGATTTGCATTAAATTGCTAATAACAAGTAAGTCAAATTTGATTAAACCGACTGGCCCCAAATCTTGCCGATTCAATCCTTCGGTCCAAGCAGAGCATATTACACCATTCGGATTATCTTTATTGACCATTCTTACTTCTAACGGAACAAAACCATCAAGACGACGATCAGCAACAATTAAACCACCAGCATGAACTCCGCCTGTTCTGATTCTGTCCAGAAGTTGTTGTGCGGCATCTGAAACCTCGGGATGTTTTTCACAATAAGATTTAAAATCAGGATACAACTCTAAAGCTTTATCCCAATCAAGTTCATTGCCATCGTCATCTCTATCTGCCATTTTGTTAGTAATTTGCTGCAATACATCTTTATCTGCGTCATAAACACGTGCCATATCTAATGATGCAGATTTGATACCACTGGTTCCATATGTGCCTATCTCACAAATATACTCTTGACCAAAAGTATCAGCAGCCCATGTTCTTTTTAAATAGTCACGAATATCTTTTAAATAATCAATATCGATATCAGGAAACTCTCCTTGAGCCCATGCATAATCTTTTTCTATATCAAAATCATTTGCTAAACCTAACAACCAAACAACTAAAAGATTGTGTTGATTATATGGAAATATAAGTTTTTTATTATTAAAATCTTTATATAAATTTAAAAAATAAACATGCTCACCTTGAGCGTCTATTTCTTTTATTTCTTTTTTTAATCTATCTTTATATCTTTTATCTTCTACAACATTTTTTTCTTTTAAACCTTGAATGCAAAGTTTTAATAGATCGTTTCTGTCTTGCATTATTTCACCACATCCACTAGTTGTAGTAATCTTCGGATTTAGTTTCAGATAGGAAGCCCATAGAGTTTTCTTCGTCTTTATTTTTTACAACTTCTTTCATTCCCTTAAGAGTTTTTATTGCTTCCTCATAAGAATCTCCTATAATAACAACCTGAACAAACAATTCTTTTAAATGTGCAATAGAAAAACCATCGGTATCTTTTACCCATTTTGTTAAATCTAAGTTAAGTTCTTTTATCTTTTCTTTTAATTTATTTTCATTTCCTTTTCCTATTAAATGTTCAAAATAAATTTTTCTTGAAGATTTAGAAGGAAAGCCTATGCGAAATCTTTTATCAAATCTACTAGGACGATTAACAATACGATCATCTAGCTTCTCTGGATAATTTGTAGTAGCCAAAAAAACAACTTTACTTATTTCATTTATTCCATCAAGTATATTTAAAATGGATGACTCTTTGTAAATTTCTAAATCTGAATCTATATCCTCCATAACAACAACTATTGGAGTTTTAGGTTGAATTTGTCTAAATATTCTCATTCCATCTACAAACAAACTTGGCTCTGTAAATTTAATAACTACACCTTTTCTTTCTATAACATCGTTCATAATTAATTGAATAGCACAAGACTTGCCAGATCCGGGAGGACCGTATAACAGTATGCCTCTTTTGTAGGTCAAAGAGTATTCTTTAAAAACATTTTCTCTTTCCCAAAATTTTTGAATTTCCGACACCACACGATCCGAATTGGTATCTGGAAATTTTATTAGATCATCTGCCCTAACTGGTATTTTTTGAAAAAACAAACCTATATTTGAGCTTAATTTAATTTCGTAAGCACCCGGAATAAGTGTGCTTGCGTTTTTAGCTGCTGGTAAAAAAATTTCATTATCTGATGTGGACCAGTGAACATATCTGCTCAGAAAACCTTCTTCTTCTCCACAATCATCAACCAAAGAAGACAAGTCTAGTTTTCTTTTCTGATATGTAATTGCTTTAGGTTCAAAAAGCTTCCTTAAATCCTTAAATTCCGACATAGCTTCCTCTGGTTAGGTGCATAAATATTATAACTAGTATTTTTTTAAAAAGCAAAAATTTTTAAGGAGAAAAATGGCAAAATTGACTTACAAACTTGAATTTAACCGAGATGATGGGGCTCCAGCAGACGCTTCTGTTTACATACAGTTGCGTGTGAATCCACCTATCTATCAAAAATTGATAGACAAAGAAGATTATGATATTTTGCCGCCAGAGTTACAACATGAATTTACAACAAATTTATTTAATATATCAGGGGTAACCGAACTGTCGATACGTGCCTATAGAGTTTGGCTAATGAAGTCGCCAATTTATAGCTGGGAGGAAGTTTTGCTACCAGCATTATTTTACATGGCCAGTTGGTACGGCTTTGATGGAATAGAAGCATATTTAGGATCTGGCAGTCCTGATGGAAGTGGTCTTTTGCTTCCATCCTCTTCAAACAGAAGAAAACTTTAAATATTCTTGTTTAAATTCATTTAAAGAAATAAAAAAATCTAAAACTATATTAGGATTATATTTAATCCAATTATAGTAGTAATTAGCTTTTTCTTTAATTATTTGATTACAAACAACTAAAGCTGGTTTATTAAAAATAATAGAGAACATTGATAAATTATTACTAGTTGTGATGATATATTTTGAATTTTTTACTATGTGTAAAATTTCTATCATATCATCAATTTGACCAACTAAATTAATTAATCTTGGATGTTCAACCCAAGGAAATTTAAATCTTAAATCAAAATTACTAGTTAATTGACCTATTAAAACAACATTTAAATTCGTATTATCAAGAATCCAAGACAAAGCTTCCATCCAATGAGGCCAATGTGATTCAAATCTACAACTATGACAAGAAAAAGGTTGAAAAATAATATAAGGATTATATTTTAAATAAAACATAGATATGTTTTTTGTTTGTGAGGATAAATTTATTTCAAAATTTCTATGACATAAATGTGGATTTTCAATATTATAAAATCTACTTATGTGAGTGGGAATTAAATTTGGAATTTGTTGTTCTAGTCCTGTGGTCTTCATCCAAAAAGAAAAATCACTTGCCGCCATTCCGGCATATTCAAAATATAAAGAAGGATTAGAAATAGATAATGACTTTACATTATCTATTTTTTTTTGTATTTTTAAAAAATTTATTATTTTTTTATCAATTCCATAATAAATTATATTTGATTTATTTAATTTATTTTCATTTAAATATTCAATTATATTTCCGTAACATGCTAGGGCATCTCCCCAAGCACCACTAACTAAACACCAAGTATCCATATTATTTTTTTCTTTTTGAATAAAAATTTCTATTTCTATAGGCTGTTAGCTTTATATTTTTGCACTCATAATTTTCTGATCTTGTTTTATCTTCATGAGGATTATGATAAATTGTAATTTTGTCGTAATTTAATATCTTCCTACTCAATCCTTTTTTTTCTAATCTTTGATATAAATCACAATCATCCCAACCATATCCTTTTAAATTTTCATTATAGCCGCCCACTTCTATAAAATTATTTTTATGAATAAACAAAAATCCATTCAAATACTGCATAAAGCCAACTCCATTATCAACTTTATAAGATTTCCAAGTACCTGTTAGGAATTCGCTTTGACTAATTTGATAATTTTCAAAAAAATCAAAAAATGGATTAAAGATATAATCTGCATCCATTTTTATCACTAATTTTTCTTTAGCATAATTAAAACCAATATTATATGCTTTTGATAAATTAAAAAATTTTTGATTTTCTATTTTTATTATTTTTATTCTTTCATCTAAATTTTCAAAATAATTTAAAGCTTTTTTATCTAAATCATCCGATGACCAATCTACTATTATAAATTCTTTAATATTTTCATATTTTGTCCAAGAAGGAACACTGACCCTTAACATTTGAAATCTATTTTTTATAGCACAAACTAAAGAAACTGCTTCTGCCATGTTAACTACTCTTTGCTATAATTAAAGGTATTTTGCCCATTCTTGATGCCATGTAAGAAAAACTGCTCCAATATGACCCAATTATTTTAGATGTGCTTGACAATAAAGACATATCTACAAGAGCATCTTTTTGATATGGTTTAGGCTTTGTGTGATCTATACTGTCAAAAAATGTTTTTTCCTCATAACAAATAATTCTATCTTGAAATATAGATTTAAATAATTCTTCTGTTGATTTGCAATCTGTCGCTAAAAAAAAATTAATTTTTGAATTTTTATGTATTTCTTTTTCCATCATATCTATAAAAGCTTCGTCATTAGATATTTCATATTCATGAGACCAAGGACTTGTCCAAGCGTCACCACGACGGATATGAACGCCAATCGTATTATCAGAGATTTTTTGTTTATTTTTTTCTATTATTTTTTTAATTTCTTTTTTAATAATTAATAAATTAATTAAATCACTTTTTTCATACAAATTAATGTATGAAAAAAATTCTTGTGGAATCATGTATTCTAAGCATGAATCACCATTATAACAAAAAGAATTTAAATAAATTTTATCTAAAATATTTTTTATATCTGTATTGTAAATGTAAAAATTTTGATTATTTGAATTTTTTTCAACAAATTTTTCTAAACAAAAATTATTTTTACATATTTTTTCATAATCTTCTTCAGATATTAAATCTATATTATTTTCAAAAAGATCATAAAAATTTTCCTCTGACCACCCAGCAGATGGGCCCCAACAAATCTTTAAAATACTGTTGTTTAATTCACAAAACTTATGAAAAGAACAAACAGTTCTTAGACGATTTGCCAAACCATTAGTAACCTTAATATAAACAAATTTGTTTTTAGTCATTAATGGACTCGCCGGGAATCGAACCCGGTTCCGCAAAAAGTCATTTAAGAGCTTCTACAATCATAGTCCTCGATTATTTCTCATCAATAAAAAAGACCAAGAGAACACATCTTTTTTATAGACTAGTCGATTTTATTTCATTTTTTCGACCTACGACATCGGTCTAAAAACAAGCCTTCTAGTCAAACCTAAAACCTTAGTAGGCGTCAAGTTTTAGGGGCTCACCCGGATTTTCCGGGTACCGCTCAAGCGGCGAGACGAAGATTATTCTTCGAAGCAAGCTTAACGATATTGCTATCGCCAGTTAGTTTTTTGAACGATTTTTTTCGTGGCCATTCGTTCAACCACGGATTGCAACCGCAAAAACAATCAAATTACGTCGAAACCTTTCGAGCCCAATCATTGATTATTTATAGCAATATTTACGTGAATAATCAAGAAAAAAACAAAAAAAAAACAAAAAAAACATAAATAAAATTAAAATAAAAAATAATTTTTGGAGTTTGTTATAATTTATCTAAAAAATTAAACTCTTTTAGGATTTGGCATATATCATCTAAAGTTAGTAAATCTTTAAAATTAAAAACCAACCAATCTCTATATTTCATACAATATATAACTTAAAACAACGTTTATGTGATAAATATGGAATTTAAAAGCTTTTTTAATGAATCTTCTAAACTTTGGACAACAGTATTCCATATTAGTCCAAAATCTAATATCTATAGATTTAGGCCGATAGGACACAAAAAAGGTTTAAGAGCATATATTGGAAAAAAGCAAGCAGGCATATATGTTGCACCAAAATTTAAACACGCTTTAGCTTGGGCGTCCACCTATGTTAGCAGAAAAAAAGGAGATACTCAAATGCCTAACGAAAGATTAAGAAAAAAAGAAGGCGGTGGAGGTGCTCATGGTGAAAAAGGACCGTTACACTATGGTAATTTAACTATTTATGAATTAAAAGTTCCGAAGGATGTTTTAAAAAGATCTGCTTATGAGTCTTTTTGGGAGCCTGAGTACTTTATATCCGATGATAATTTAAAGTTTATAAGCATAATAAAGTCTACGACTTACTCTGTGAAAGAGATTGTAGAAATGTATAAAAGGAATTTAAATATCAGCTTTAGACCTAATGAAAGAGTCACAATTAGACAATTAAGCAAAACAAATATAGCAGCTAAATATTATTTGGAGCTATTAGACCTTTACAACAATGCTATTCTTCGTATCTCACGGCGGTCTATTTTTAAAGGAGAAGATTTAGTTAATAAAGAGATAAATAAACTCAAAAATTATATTTTTAAGGGAGATTCTTGGAATACTGAGCCAATATATGAGTTGAATTTAAATCAAAAGTTAGAGGTTAAAAAGATTTATGATTCAATTAGAAATATTATAAACAATTTAGTTTAATACATATACTCATATGAGATTTAAGTTTTTTATTGAAAGTTTATGAAATATTTATGATTTTAAAAAAAAGAATTCCAATATTATTATACATAATATTGTCTATAATTTTAAATAATAATAAGGAATAATATAAAATGGCATTTATAAAATTTAATGAATATCTTAATTCAAAAAACAAAATTGTAAAACCCTTAGAAAAAGTTAATGGAGATAACGTAGATCCAGAAACAATGCCAAATGCTCCAGAAGGTGGCGGAAAACCTTATATTTCCAAAGGAGAAAACAAAAAAGGATCTTCTAAGGGGTTAGGTGATATGGGAGATGATATCACAAATATGCCAAAGGAACTAGCAAACAAAGGTGTTGCGGCAGCAAAAATACCAACAGTTGCGGAAAGTGCTTTGGTAAATAAATTAACTAATAAAATTAAAAATAAGCCAATAGTAATAGAATCCTTTGTGAGATCTTTAAAAAATAATGGTTTATTGGGAGTTCTTGTTGCAGAAGCCCTTAATCATAGAGAGACATTCAAACACATATCTGAGGTGATGTCTCACGAGTCTTACGGTCCTAATATTTGTTCAAAATTAGTAAGAGCAATTAGTGAAGAAACTGCTCCGTCTTTCTCTTCACAACTTGATAAAGAAGAAGATGAAGATGAATCAACCGAGGATCAGAGTGAAAAAGAACTAGAAGACGAAGGTGGATTTGATGGCGAGGAAGAACTAGAAGACGAAGGTGGATTTGAGGGCGAAGGTGAGGGCGAGGAAGAACTAGAAGACGAAGGTGGATTTGAGGGTGAAGGTGGATTTGAGGGTGAAGGTGATGGCGAGGAAGAACTAGAAGACGAAGGTGGATTTGAGGGTGAAGGTGGATTAGAAAATATGCCCGCTATGAATAATTTACAAAAAGCAATGAAATTATACATGCGTAGAATGATGGGCAGGGATTAATTCATAATTTACTATACGCATAAGATAAGCATCTTCTTTTACGTCGCTATATTTATTTTTAATTATATCTATAGCTTTAAATTCATTATATTTTAAAAATAATTGAGCTTCTAAATTGTATTCATTAATTAAAAAATCAATTTTATTAATTTTATTTTTTTTCATTCTAAATATTATAGAATTTAAAATATCTGATCCTATCCCTTTTCTTCTGTGATCTGGGTGAACAGCAAGTCTAGAACATGAAAAACTTTTCATTTTAGATTCATAAATTAAATAAGCAATAATAATTCCATTTTTTTCAGCAACCAAACCTAGACTATTGTTTTTTGTCATTATAGAAAATATTTTTTTATAATCCCAAAAAAAAGAATAACTTAAAGAATCTATATGAACTACATCATAAAAATCTGACTTTACCATCCATCTAATTTTTAAATCTTTTTTACAAATCATAAATTAATCTATTTTGAAATGGGGTCTATTGTTTGTTTTATTTTCATTTGTTTTCCGCCACGAGCAGGACTAAGAAATCTACTAAATCTCAAATCATGAAATATTGGTTCTACATCATGTAATCGAAGACAATATGCAACAAGAGATCCTGCAACAGAACCTCTTCCGGGACCAACTGCTTCGCTGCCATCACCAAAACCCAAAATTTCTATACTCTTTCTACGAGCCTCATCTACCATCATTTTTTGAATTAAAAAGTAACTAGAAAAACCCTTGTTAGATATTAATTCGTATTCTTCTTTTATTCTTTTTAAATAAACTGAATTTTTTGGACAACCCCTTTGAATAAAACCTTTTTTTATTTCCTCCCAAAGAACAGCATCAGCATCAGGGATCTTAGGCAACTTTATATCTCTATCAATTTGCACACCTTTTGAAAATTCTGCTATCTTGACAGTGTTGGTTTTTGATTGCTTATATAATTCATAATCAATTATATCATTAAATTTGCTTTCCCACATTTGATTTAATTCATCTTCACTCTTTAACCACAAATTGGTATCTTGCAATTCAAATAAATCTTCAGCTTGACCAGAGTCTACTAGAGCTTGCATCTCCGACATTGTCCGTTTATTTTGTTGCATTAACATAAGTCTTTGATTGTGGCTTTGTTCTTTTCGACAATAATGACAATCTTGTGTTAATATTAAAGGCACATGATATTTATCATGAGCACGTAGCAAAAATGCGTCGTATGGTTTTTGTTGTTTGAAATCCAACATCATAAGTTCTAAATAAAAATATTCACCAAACATGCTCATGTATTTCTCTAGCATAGAAAAGCCAGCATCATCACCTTCATCAAAAAATGCTCTTGCTATTTCAGAATTAGCACACGCAGAGGTGAAAATTATTCCCTCTTTATATTTCAACAAAACCTCATGATTAACTCTAGGCTTTCTATAGTAACCATGAATCCAAGCCCAGCTTGTTAAGTGAACTAAATTAGAATAGCCCTTATCATTATAAGCTATGGCTAATAAATGATAAGATTTATCAAACTTTTTTTGAATCTTTTCATCATCTATTGATTTTCTATACTCGGCAGATTCTGCTCTGTTGTTTACTTTTGGCTGCATGGGATTTACATATAATTCACAACCAAAAATAGGAAATAAATTATGCTTTTCACTCTCTGCGATCTGTTGAGGGATTGCCCCCATAACGCCGTGATCAGTGATACAAAGATATTTCTGATTTATTGTTTTTTGATATTCGGCATATTCAGACACTTTAGCAAAACCATCTAATAAACTAAAATCACTATGTCTGTGGAGATGCTCAAAGCCAGTCGTGTCGTGCTTCACAATAATTTTCCAAAAAAAGATTAATTAATCATTGCTATTTTGGTTTCTCTAAGTATTTTAGTTGCCGATACTTCTTCTATTTTGTAGCCCTCTTCATCCTTGAAGGGATTAATGCCTCGCTTCCTGTTTTCCGCTAAAAATTTTTTGTAATATCTAGGATGAACCCAGCGATATATAATTTTTTTCTTGTAATCCCAAGAACTCATCTCATACACAGTGGATGTTTTTGAATTAAATATAACTCCTGTTGAGAATGTGTATCTTGACTTTTTTTGTCTTTCTGAGTCTAAACAAAAAATATTTTTTCCATAACAGTCCCAACCAAATTCACCGCCACCAGTGATTTTGTAGTCCACACTGTTGAAAAAATCTTTTAGAGTCAAAAGTCTCATCTTATTTCTCAAAAATTCGGTTGTGAGTATTGGTGACACGAACAAACGTGCAGCACTTACTGAGGTCTTTTAATTTCTCTGTACCTACATAAGTGCAAGTACTTCGTATTCCCCCGAGAATTTCCAATATTGTCTGTTCAACTAAACCACGATATGGCACAGATACGCATCGACCTTCAGACGCTTTATACTCGCATTTTCCGCCATTAAATTTTTCCATAGCTTCTTTACTGCTCATACCAAAAAACTTTAATGATTTTTTTCTTTTCTCAGTTGGTATTCCCGGATCTATTGGTTGCCAAAATTCTTTACCGATCTCTGTATTTCTTCCAGCTTTATACTCATATTCCCAGTCACCTTCGCACTCATCATGACCAGATAGCATTCCTCCAAGCATAACAAAATCTGCTCCAGCACCAAACGCTTTAGCAACATCTCCAGATGTTGTGCAACCACCGTCTGCCACAATATGGCCTCGGAGTCCGTGGGCGGCATCTGCACATTCAATGACTGCCGATAATTGAGGAACTCCTACGCCAGCTACCACACGTGTTAAACAAGCCGATCCGCCTCCTATACCAATTTTTACAATATCGACGCCTCCTGATAGTAGCAGTTCTTGAACCATTTCAGGCGTACACACATTGCCTGCAAGGAGAATCGAATTTGGAAATTTGTCTCTTATTTTTTTACATTTATCAACAAAATATTTTGTATAACCATTTGCAACATCCAAGCAAATATAATTAGGAGGAGATCCTTTAATTTTTACAAAATGATTTAATTTTTCAAAATCACTTTCCTTTATCCCAAGAGTATAAAAAGCTTCATTATTTTTATAAAAATCTATTAAATCTTCTATAGAATAAAACTTATGTAAACAAACCAACATATTGTATTTTTGAAAAGATTTTGCCATGGCAAAAGTTCCTGTCGAAGCCATATTGGCAGCAATAATTGGAACACCTTGCCAAGTTTGATTAGAATTTAAAAAAGTGAATTTTCTATTAAGATCTACATTTTTTCTACTAGGAGATTCAGATCTTTTTGGCCTAATTAAAACATCTGAATAATCTAGTAGAATTTCGTTCTCAATTTTCATAATTAAGCCTCTTACTTTTTGTTGTGTTTAGATTTCCACTTACACCAGTTGCCTGTGGTGTTTTTTTGAACAAATCTACCACGAACCACAGGTGTACTGAAATAAGCACCTCCGTTAGGTTCATAAATTGTCTTCTTAATTTTAGGCAAACCACCAGATTCTTCAAGAGCAGCATTCATCTCGTCTCGTGACAACAAAAACGCATAGTTAGTGCATGTGCTAATTACCACATGAAGATGTGCCTGATTTTTGAATTTTCTAAATGGTATGTCCATAGAATCATAACGAAATGGCCTGCCGTTATTCCAATTGTCTCCCCACCATTTGGCATCTTTCATCTCGGGTTCGACTTTTATTTCCTTGCCATTAGGAAGTGCATATTTTTGATCCCAAAAACCATCTGTAAAGTCGCCCTGATCCTCTTTTGTATTTTCTGTGATTAACTCTGCCCCAAGAATATCTCTCATAATTTCTTGAGCTATTTTTTTGCCTATAGCATCATGTTTCTTTTTTAATTCTAGACTGAATCTTTTATTTTGCATTTCTCACTCCTTTGAGAATTACTAGTGTTGAGTAAATAATTTATTCTCTAACTGAATGAATATCTGGATAGTCTTTGCATCCTAAAACGCAATCTGCAAGACCATAAAAAACAGCTTCTTCTGCATCCAAATACCAATCTACTTCAGATTTTAATTTCTTGTCGAAAAAGTTATAAACACAATTAACTGTTGTGCTTTTCTTTTTCTTAAAGTACTCACCAATAATAGCACGTTCAGAAAATATTTGCAACATTCTTTTTGTTGCACGTATTTGAAATTCTGCTTCGTTCTTCAAACCAAAAGGATGTGAAGTAGAACCACCACTAATTCCATGGTGCATTAAAAAATGGCAATCTGGCATCATTACACGCAAATGAGCACTTTGAAAAATAATTCCACTCATTGAGCTTGCCTGTGCATATGCAAGCATAGAAACAAAAGATTTTGAAAATTGAACAGCGTTAAACATGGCCATACCGTCATCCCAACTACCGCCTTGAGAGTGCAAATGAACCAAAATAGCTTTATGTGGAGGCTGATCAAGAAATTGTAAATTTTTAATAAATGTTACCGCTTGACGATAATCAACTCCCGGTTCAGAACCTTCTGTGTCGTCTGTGTAGAATGAGTGGAGATAAATATCTCTAGTCTGCGGATTTATTGAATAATTATGTAAGTCAAAAATAAATTGTTGTTTTTGAGACATGTTTTTTACCAATTATTAATTTGAATATTTTTTTACACAATTAGATAGATTTATTTAGAATTTTTAAAAATTCTAAAATATAAAAAACAAAATAAGCCTGAAAAATAGGCTTATTTTAAAAATAATTACCCACCTTTTTAGGGGTATTATATTAGATGGTCAAATAATTAATTTTGACTTTTCAAATATTCATTTTCATATTCATTTCTTGTCATTAAATGAACATTTTTATCTGAGGATGGGCCGTTGCAAATATAAGTATATTCAATACCATCCCTATTTTTCGTTGATAGAACAACATTGTTTTTCCACAAACGATAAACTGATGTGATTGTTTCACGTGCATATTGATCGTGTAAGGGTCTACCGTCCCATTGATGTTCCATGTAAAACCATCCCTTGCCAAGATGATTTGGGTCCAAAAGGCGAATGTCTGGCAATCCTCCATTTAAATATTTTTTCAATAATTTTGACTTAATACTCTTAAAATCACGGTCAACTATTTTATATTCACCATTAGGAAAATGTTTCCATTCAAAAAATTGCTTTTTTTCACAAAACTCAGGAGTAAAAAATTCTTGAATTAAAAGAAAATCATTGTAATTTTTCCTTACTTCAAAAAGCTTCTGTATTCCTAATCCTAAATTTTTGTTCCAATTAACTTTTTCATCCATATAAATACAATTTTCATAATCAAAACCAAACTTACCTTTATTCCATCTATCTTCTATATCTAACAATAATTCAAACCCTAGCTTGTAAGGATTTTGACTATATTTCCCTCCCAGAACATGCATTTTATGCTCAGCGTAATGCCATATTCCAGCGTCATGGCTAGGCTGTCCTAGAGCGGCCAACCCTTTGCGACAAAGAATATGATAATCTACAAAACTGGCCCATCCTTCGTTGATCATTTTTGTCGCTCTTTGAGGACTAAAATACATTGCCTCATCATAAAGCATGGAAATAATATCTTGTTGCCATGGCTTCAAAGGTGCATTGTCTTTTAAAAATCCTAATATATCTTTATGAGAACCTGAGAATATTTCTAAAAAATTAGAAGCATCTTTTTTCTTTATATTTTCATTTTGTTTTTCAATATAAGACTTATGATTAACCCATTCATCCATATAATTATGATGAGATTTTAATCTATCTGGATGAGTATATTCTCTTTCATCACGAACAACAGCTTCCTTAATTTTCTTTTTGTGCCAAGCTCGATTTGGATCTATTAAAGTGTCTAATCTAAGACAATGATCTATAAACTCTGTTACAGCTTCATATCCCCAACGAGCCATGTACCGTCTAATTCTTGTTCCATGATTGGCTAATTTGTTCATCATATTTTCATCGGTAGGCTCAAAGAAAATATTATTTTTGAAAAAATCATTGTGACCTATGGCATGAGCAATAACATCAACATTATCAACTAATGTGTTGGAATCCATGCAATAAATATAGCAGGGAGAACAATTTACAACCATTTCTGATATTCTATATTGGTTATGTTCGTAACCACGACTCATTTCTTCGTATTCCATACCAAATCGCCAATGAGGATAACGAACAGGAAAACCTCCATAACTGGCTAACTCAGCCATTTCGTCGTATCTTACAAACTCAACAACTATTGGATAATAGTCCAGTCCCATTTCGCAACAAGCTTTTTCAATTTGAGGCAACACGGCTGCAACCTCTTTATGAATTTTTAATCCGGGAACTGCGTTATCTCCTGTTAGTATTGGAGAACCGCTCATCATTTTTGATTTACTCATAAAAACTCCATTTATTTTATAATAACTAAAAACATAAAATAAATCAAGCAAAATTTTAAATTAAGATTGACGAATAGTACTAGAATCTGATAGTAATTGTCTAATAGCATCGATAATTTGAGAGTTTCTATCATCTTCTGACAAGGCGCTTGCATTATAACCTGTGTCATTCTCGCCATTTGGACCTATACTAGCAGTTTTTACATGATCTTTAACAAAATAAGAATTATTTATTTTTTGATCTATAAATTTTTTAACACTATTTTCATAAGAATATGACATAACTTGAGTTATGCCTATAAAATTTACAATATTTTTTGACATTTTTTCTTTTATAATAGAAGCAACTTTTTCATTATCATTATCCCAGTTCTCTCCGTCTGTGAAATAAAAAACATAAATATTAAACTTTTCTGGAGGGTATCTATTTTCTAATTGTTGCGAGATTGATTCAAAAACAGAGGAGCATTGGGTTCCGCCTCCATATCTGTATGTGTAAAACTGTTCTTCGTTAACCTCAGTTGCTCTGGTGTCGTGAACAAAATAGCAACGATCAACTCGATCATAAAATTTTCTAATCCAACAATCTATCCACCAAGACATATCTGAGACTATATCACATTTGTAATCATCCATAGAGCCAGAGCAGTCTCTTGCAAAAAAAATAACTGCATTAGATGATGGAATTTTAATTTCACGATATTGTCTATATCTGAAGTCTTGTTTTATGGGAGTTATAACTTTCATAGGAACGTCGGCTCCGGGGACCATTTGGAGATCATCCAAATGGCCACCCATTGCCAACCTCTTCAGAGCCTCCTTCATAGTTCTCCGAGTATGACGAAGACTGTTAAGACCAACCTTTGATATATCATTGTATTTGATCTTAACTTCCTCAAATGTTTCATTAGGCTTAGGCTTCATTGGAGGTAATTGAAGCTCATTTTCCATAAACTTCAAAACATCGTCCATATCAATTTGGATATGGATTCCCTCACCTTCTTGATCACCAGCTTGATTGCCTTTTCCGGGCTGTGGGTCACGGCCAATAACATCACCTTCTTTCCCCGGACCCCTACCAATCCCTTCACCTGTGTCACCATGAACAAAGTGTGGAATATCAATCTGTGGTATCGAGATGGTTACTTTTCCTCCCTTCGGTCTCTGCCTAACAATTCCACCTGACTTGATGAGACGCTTTAGTTCCTTTCTGGTTCTACCAGAAATAACGTCTCTAAATTTTTTATGATCTTCTTGAATTCTTTTTGGCATGATTAACCTAATAAATAATCAATAAATCTATATTTTATTGATTAACTCTGGATATCACCTCTGCTAAAAATGCTAGATACATAATCTAAAACATCCGTAGCAGACTGTTCGTTATATCCGTACTGTTTAATTAAACGTGTTTTAATAGCATCAATTTTTTCTTGTAAATCAGGATCAAGTTGAGATGCTTCTTTTGTTAAAGAACTTAATTTAATAGTATCTTTAACATCTTCAAAAACTTTAGCCTCTAGAGCACGTTTTAATTCAGGATTGCTGTCCCATCTAAACTGCTGATGTCTGGTGGCTAGAGTGCCTATAAAAGCCGCCAACGAGCGACGGAAATCATCACAACCTTGCTCTGGAATGCCAGCTTTTTCTTCAATAGAACGCATCAGTCGTTCATCAGGATTCATCTTAGATCCTGTTATTGGGTGGATCATTTTTTCGTCATTAACATAAGCAATAACATTGTCAATATATTTTGCACACATTCTTTCGATTGCTTTTTCATCTGCAACTAATGCTCTTTGAACCTCATTCTTTAAAATTTCATCAAGTTCTTTAATTGCTAATTCTGCACAAAATTCATATCTTTTTACATCTTCAACATTAGTAATCAAAGAAGATTGACTCAATCCATCTTTAAGTTCACTTAAAACATGAAATACATTTACATAATCTTTATGACGGGCAAGACGATTAGCAATTTTATCTTGCACATAACGTGCTGATAAACCATGGAAACCCTCTTCTGGATGTTTATCACGAAGTTCTTTTACAGTATCTTCCGTCCAGCCCGGAAGTTGACGACCATCATAAAGTTTGGCCTTATCTCTTAAATCTAATTTTCCATTGCCATCATCTTCTAGACGAGTTAAAACAGCAAACAAAGCTGCAATTTCAAGAGTGTGCGGCATAATGTGCTGGCGAACACATCCCGGACCATAAGTGTGTTCGTAAACCTTAATCTCGTCACTCCATCTAAGAAGATATGGAACATCCACCTTGACTGTTCTATCTCTTAATGCTTCCATAAATTGATTATTCTTTAATTTTTCAAACTCAGGATTATTTGTGTGAGCTACAATAACCTCATCAATATTAACTTGAGAAAATTTCTTTGGCTTAATTGAATGTTCCTGTGTGGCTCCAAGAAGATCGTAAAGAAATGCATTATCTAGTTTGAGCATTTCGATAAATTCACAAACTCCACGGTTTGCAACTTCAAACTCGCCATCAAAATTAAATGCTCTAGGATCAGAATCCGAACCGAATTGCCCGATTTTGCTAAAATTCATGTCACCTGTGAGTTCGGTGGAGTCTTGATTTTTTTCATCTTTTGGTTGAAATGTTCCAATTCCAACCCTATCAATTTCAGAGTGTACCCTACGGATTACCCTGATATGGTTTTCTACAATTTTCCTCCAATCTCCATTATATCTTTTTAATAAAATAGACATAAAAAGTTTGCAACGTGGATTTAAATCTCCTTCACAAGATAAAATATAAGAAGAATCTTTCTCATTATTAGGAAGTTCTTCTTTAAATATATTATTTAAATCATTAAGAAATTCACTTCTCATTTTTAATGGCATTAATTTAATAGGATTCTCGTTCATGGGACAAACGTCCTCTGAGTTGACATAAACGGCTGGGCCATTATTGTCTGCTACAGTCGGAAGATTAACCCACTTATAAGTATACCAAGCACCGTTTTTAGTTTTTGAATATTGCTCAAGCCCTCTCTTTAATCGCCTGCAAATTGTTGATTTTGAACTGCCGACAGGACCATGCAAAAGCAAAACTCGATGTTCTGTGCCGTATCCTCCTGCTGCACCATGAACAAAATCAACAAAACTAGCAAGTGTTTCTTCAAGTCCAAAAACAGGAATCTCTAAATCATTAAAAAAATGATACCTTGTATAAGTTTTTCTATACCTTTCGAATGTACTTGTGCCTTTTTCAATAATCATATCATAAACGTATTGAAAAGCATTTCTAACAAGTTTTGGATTTTTTTTACATAAATTTACATATTCATTAAAAGACATTTCCTCATTAAGTGTTTCAAATTCTTTTTTATCATAAAATTCTGCATATCTAGAAAGAACATCCACTTCATGATTAACTTGATTTTGCTCTGACATTTTTAACCTCTTAATTGGTTGGTTTAAGAGGATTATAGCAAATAATTTTTTAAAACACAATAGCTAAAAATATTATTTTAAAGCACAGATTTTAGGGTCATTTGAGTATTTGGAATAATTCTTATTACTGGTCTGTTGGGGTTTTTGCATTTGCCAGCCGCTAAAGATCTTTTTATTCTAGATTGTTTTGTTGGAATTGGTTGAGTAAGTATTTTTCTTAAAGCTGTGTGAGTTCCAATAGGACCGTGAATAAACCTAACTGATCCATACTGACCAACAAGTTCATCAAATTGAAAAAATTCTTTGAAAGTCATTGTTTTTTCATTAAAGATACGCCAGCAGGAAAATATTTATCAGCTCTAGGCCCGCCTAAAATATTTCGTGCCATGACTGCGCCTACTTTTGGTGTCGTCGTAGCTTTGCCTGATGTGCCCGCATTTCTTATTGCATTGCCCGCTATAGTTGTAATTTGTGTTACAGCAACAGGTTTTGGCGTAGATCCGGAAATTTGAGATATTACATCAGCGTTTTTAGGATTACTCAAAGCAGCAGAAGCAACCTTTTCTGAGGCTCTTGCTGTCTGAACTTCTTGGTTATCACGAACTCCATCTGAGCCAAGAACAACTTCTTGGATTGATAACCATTTTTTAAAAGACTTTTCCATAATTGTATATAGATAATTTTTTAAAAACAATTATATTAAAAATAATTTTTTAAGACCTTTCTTGTCATAAATTTCATAATTATTCTCTCCATATTTAACACCTTCTTGGCATTTATTAAAATAAACGGACTCAAATAGGGTTTCCTTGGGCTGTACCAAGTGAATGTCTATATTTTTAAATCCAAAATCCCCTTCACATTTTAAACAAGAATTTATATCTCTTATCATTATTTCGCTTAAACTAATATCCAAAGCTCTATAAGCCATCTTTAAGGCAGGAAGAAATCCTGTGGGTATTTGCCAATTATCTATTTGAAATTGTCTCCCCATAATCACATATATTTTATCACAACCATTTTGAACACATTGTTCTAAAGGAGCCAGTTGACGACTACCAGCATCAACCCAGCCGTTTCGATCCTCTACTAGGGCAGTAATGGCAACGCTGCCTAATACTGCTTCAGCAAATTCTTGTTTTGAAACTTTACTATTTGAAACATAATCCATATAACCATTTTCAATATTCATTCTAACAACAACACTTTCACAAATAGGATCATTCAATACTGCTTTTTTAACAATTTTTTCCATAGGTTTCTGATTCAATAAACCTCTGCTCCAAAGAAACTTATAATTAATTCCAAACACACCAAAAATATTACTTATATCACTCCACATATCTGCCAAACCTTGTGGGCCTAAGTGTGCGTATGAAGCAGCACATATTGAACCAGATGATATGCCGATTGTGAAATCAGCATCGATGCCTTGTTTGTGTAAGCCCAAGGCTATTCCGGCTTGAACGGAACCTCTAGCTCCTTCTCCGGTAAAGCAAAATCCTACTTTGGACATCACAACCACCTTTCTTCGTTGTTCTCCCAGAAATGTAATATCCATCCCTCGGTTGATTGATATTTTCTATCAATTTTTATCTGGCCGTCATGAATTTTTCTATGACAATTTGAACAAACTACTAAACTATTAAAAGAAGTATATTGTCCACCATCTTTTCCTGCTACAATTCTATGAACATCTAGTAAAGCATAGTCTTCTACAGAACAAAAATAACATTTTTTAAATCTTTTTTTTAATATTTTTTTATTTACTAATTTTTTATGACGCAAAAAAAACCTCATTTTTTTAAATTATAAAATATTTTTTTAACAAATAATAAATAATATAGGAGAAAATATGAAAAATTATTTATTTTTAATTTTATGTATATGTTTTTTAACAGGATGTGGTAGGTGTGATTTTGGCTGTAAGTGTGAAACAAAAATAGGAGCTTGTTGCTGTAGTGGCAAATGCATGACAGAGTGCGTGTGTCAAGATTGTGATTGCAAAAAGTAATTTTCTAAAATTTTTGTTGTGCTAATATTTGGCAAATAGGGAGAAATATATATCTCTGGAATAAAATCATTACCACAAATTTTTTCTAGAGTATAATCTCCTCCCTTTACTATAACATCTGGTTTTATAATTTTTAATATTTTTTCCGGAGTTTCTTCTTCAAAAAAAGTGACAAAATCTACACAAGATAAAGAAGAAATAACATCTAATCTATTTTCTAAAGAAACAACTGGTCTTCTTTTGTCTTTAAATTTTTTAATGCTTTCATCTGTATTTAAAGCTACTACAAGCTTATCGCCTTTATTTTTTGCAAAATTTAATGTAGAAATATGCCCTTTGTGCAAAATATCAAAACAACCATTAGTAAAAACTAATTTAAAATCTCTTTTTATTAAATCTTGAGGAAATATAATTTTATTTTCTTCTAACTCTGCCGGTACGATAGGACGATTCATTCGCTGTTGGACATATATTGCTCCTGCATTCCAAGCTATTTCTGAAGATTCTATCGGGTTAAACCCATGGCCCATAGCTGTTGCAAAAAAAGAAATAAAACAATCCCCTGCCCCGATAACACTTTCTACATTAACTTTTTTGGTGGGAATATATTCAAAAAATTGATTATCATATATACCAACTACTTTTTCTCCCCCAAAAGTAATTACTACAGCAACACATTGTAATTCTTTTTGAAAATAAATAGCTTGATCTTGCCAATTTTTTTTACCACTAATTTCTTCAGCCTCTTTGCAATTAGGCTTAAATACTGTACATCCTCTCCATTTGTCTATTGGACCTTTTTTGGGATCAACTATTGTTAATACATTTTTGTAATAATCTATTATTTTAAATTTTTCACTATAAAAAAAACCCTTATTATAATCTGATAGTATGGCGACTTGTGGTATATTTTGTTTTATAATATCTCCTAAATTTTGAGATATATTATCAACTTGATCTTGAGAAAGATTACACATAGGTATTTCGAAATCATGCCTAGGAGCAACTTGAATTCCATTATCTAAATATCTTCTTTTTACAGGGAGTCTACTGGAATCAAAATTTTGATTTAAACAATGTAATCCATGTTGAGTAAAAACTCTTTGAGCTATATCATCATAAAAACATAACAGACTGGCATCAACATTTAAATGTTTTAATTGATATGCAACATTAGCGGCACCGCCCGGTTTTTTTAAAAAAGAATTTCGACAATTCATAACCGGAATAGGGTGTTCAGGACTTATTCTAGTTATTTTTACTTGATAATACTCATCAATCATTGCATCGCCAATGCAATGAATTTTTAAATTATTCTCTCTGTTTTTCTTTAAAAACATTTGAATTAGATTCATTTTTTCTCCCAAACCACTTATTATAATAATATTTAAAAAAATTTAAACCTAACCAACCAACTATAGCCTGTAATATTGATGACATAATAAAAGATACTAAAGAATAAAAACTTATTGACCCTATAATTTTTTTATTTTTATTTCTTAACATATGAATAAACCTTAAATTTTTCAAAAACTTTTTCCAAATTAGTTGCCCATCTTTCTTTTTGAAAATAAGGAAAATAAGCACCAGCTTTTACGTCTAAAAAACCATTAATTTCACTGGCTACGATTTTGTCTACTATATTTTTTCTAAAACAATATTTATATATTTGTTCTCCGCCTATGACACATATTTCTTCACAAATTTTTTTGGCAAAATCTATTGATTCTTCTATAGAATTTTTTACATAAAAATTATTATTATTTTGATTTAAAGACCTTGAAACAATTATATTTGTTCTGCCTTTCAGGGGCTTAAATTGACTTGGTATAGAATCCCAAGTTTTTCTTCCCATAATACATGGTTTTCCCATAGTATATTCTTTAAAAAATTTTAAATCTTCGGGTATTTTCCAAGGTATATTTCCCGTATCATCTCCTATGACTAAATTTTTATTATAAGCGACAATTAAAGTAATCATCTAAACAGCCACCGGTATGTCGATTTTTGGACCAGATTCAAAGTCTGATATAATAAAATCTTCTGGTTTGTAACTAAAAATATCTACCGCTTTATTGATTTTTAATTTAGGACTATTAATTATTGGTGTATTTAAATATGCTTTAACACCATCAATCTGATTTTCATAAATATGAGAATCGGCAGTAATGTGTACAAGCTCATACGGAACACAGTCTGTTTGTTGTGCCAGCATCACTGTTAAAGCACTATAGAATTGTATATTTGCTGGAACTCCTATAGGAAAATCACAGGAACGCTGATACATTATTCCTGTTAGTCTTCGATCATCGTCTACTAAAACTTGGTACAAAAGATGACAAGGAGGAAGTCTCATGACATCCAAATCATTTGGATTCCAAAGACTCCAAAGAGTTCTACGACAAGAATGATCCTTCTTTATTCTTTCAACAACCCATCTTAATTGATCAAAACCCCCTCTTCCGTAGTAGGGAGAATTTTTATTTCCTTTTTCATAGCTTCCTCCAAAATGACGAAGCTGAAAACCATATACAGGACCAAAAACATCGTCTTCAAAAAAATTTGATCTAGTAAATTGTTCATCAACCCAAGGTGTCCAAAAATTACAACCTAATTCCTTTAAATCTTTATTGCTCGTAGATCCAGACAGAAACCAAAGTAACTCGGAGAAAACAGATTTCGGCCAAACTTTACGTCTTGTAATTATTGGAAAAAATTCAGAGTCTAACCTATAACGGTTAGTCATGCCAAAAATTGACAATGTTTTTATATTAGTTCTTATATTTGTTCTAGAAACTCCTGATTCTAGTATTTGATTTAAAGAATCATCATAAGATTTCATTAAATACATATAAGCACCTTTTTTGGGTAAAAATTGCAATGTGTATTTTAATCGATCTAAACAAAAAAAACAAGATATAAATGGGGATTCATCGTGTAAACTTTTTATAAGTTAATAAATATTATTTAAAATCACATCATATAAGTAACAAAGGTCAATAATTAAGTCCACAACAGTCGGCTCCCCTTTACCGCCAACATAAATGTTGAGTAAACAATAAAACCAACGCAAGTTGGTTGTAAGTATATTTATAACAAAAAATATAATTATTGTCAAAAAAATTACTATTTTATTGCATGGTTACCGAAACTGGAAAAAATCTATCAGTTTTAATATTTACAAAACCAGAGATGGATTGGCAAACCTTTTCCACATGGTATTCTTTTAAACAAAATGCACCTGATTGCGATATAGCTATTTTTTGTGAAAGAAATGAATCGGTGCCTTTTTTATATTATCAATGGACAAAAAGATTAAGAATAAAAACAATAAAACAAAAATTTTTTTACTCAAATAATTTTGAAGATTTAAATATTCTATGGGCTGCTGATATTTTCTTAAAAAAAGAAATACTTAACATACCACTCTTAGTAATAAAACCATATGTCGTATTGAATAACATTTTTAATACAAAAATATTATCTTTATTTCAAGAAAATATTATTTATAAAGAAGAAAAAATTTATTTTATAAATAAAAATAATTTAAAAGAAAAAATTAATGATTTTTATTTAAAAGAAAATGAATTATGGCAAAAGAAAGAAAATACTTATTGTTTAGAAGCAAAAGAAAACGAAAATAGTTGGCCATTAATATCTTTTGAGAAAGGGTGTGGTCGATGGATAAATACAGCAAAAGGTTGTCCTTTTTCGAACGCTGCTGGTTTGGTTTCTCAAGAAATGAACATAAACGAAAAAAAAATAATAGAATTATGGAAAAAAATGGTGCCCCTTTACCAAGCAACAATTTGAGGTTAAAAATGGAAAGATTTTATGATGATGAAGATGAAGAAAAAGAACCTTATTCAGATCCTTA
>Ga0169931_10001895_pt1 | contig 34476 bp, 30 predicted proteins | sample Kivu_15m_20L_FD_129675 | JGI IMG/M metagenome (GOLD analysis project Ga0169931, IMG submission 129675) | Freshwater microbial communities from Lake Kivu, Western Province, Rwanda to study Microbial Dark Matter (Phase II) - Kivu_15m_20L... | ecosystem: Environmental > Aquatic > Freshwater > Lake...
CTTCCAGCGCTACACAGCGCACCTGCCCGCGGCCGGCGAGATGGTGCTGTTCGACCGCAGTTGGTACAACCGCGCCGGGGTCGAGCGCGTCATGGGCTTCTGCAGCGAGGCTGACGTCGAGGAGTTCTTCCGCTCGGTGCCGGAGTTCGAACGCATGCTGGTGCGCTCCGGCATCCTGCTGATCAAGTACTGGTTCTCCATCACCGACGAGGAGCAGCACCTGCGCTTCCTCGGCCGCATCCATGACCCGCTGAAGCAGTGGAAGCTCAGCCCGATGGACCTGGAGAGCCGCCGCCGCTGGGAGGACTACACGCGCGCCAAGGAAGCGATGCTCGAGCGCACCCACATTGCCGAAGCCCCGTGGTGGGTGGTGCAGGCCGTGGACAAGAAGCGCGCGCGCCTGAACTGCATCGCGCACCTGCTGTCACTGCTGCCCTACCAGGAGATCGCCAAGCCGACGGTGGAGTTGCCCGCGCGGGTACGCAACCCCGACTACATCCGCCACCCGGTGCCGGCGGAGATGTTCGTGCCGGAGAGGTATTGAGCCGTGTTGTCGCAGCGGATACCAAGTCCCCGGCGTTCCAGCGTCGGCAAGTCGCCAATGCGTCGCGAGATCACGTCTTGACGGTCGACGCGGGCCGCGACCGTCTGCCACCGGGCGACGAACTGCAAGTCCTCGACCTGTCGGTGCAGTATCCGGGGCATCGTGCGGTCAAGGATGTCAGCCTCGAGGTTGCGCGTGGCGAGTGCCTCGCGCTGCTCGGGCCGTCAGGCTGCGGCAAGAGCACCTTGCTGCGCGCCATCGCGGGCCTCGTCCGTCCATCCCGGGGTTCGATCCGCATGTCGGGGCGCGTGGTTGCAGACACCTCCCTCGAAATCTTCGTGCCGGCCGAGCACCGCGGCGTTGGCATGGTGTTCCAGGACTATGCGCTGTGGCCGCACCTGTCAGTGGAGGAGAACGTGGCCTTCCCGCTGCAGGCTCGGGGGCTCCCCGCGAGCGAACGGCATGCCCGGGTCCGGGCGGCCCTCGAGCAGGTCCGCATGGGCGATCTCGCCGGGCGCCACCCGGCGGCCCTGTCAGGGGGACAACAGCAGCGGGTGTCGCTGGCCCGGGCCATCGTCGCCCGGCCGCGGATCCTGCTGTTCGACGAGCCGCTGTCCAATCTTGACGCCCACTTGCGAGCCGCGCTGGCCCAGGACATCGGGCGCCTGACGCGCGAGATCGGGGCGAGCGCCGTCTACGTCACGCACGATCGGTCCGAAGCGTATGGTCTGGCCGACCGCGTCGCGGTGATGTCAGACGGCCATCTTCTCCAGGTGGCCGCGCCAACGACGCTGCACCGGCATCCGGTCTCGGCCGAGGTGGCGCGCTTCCTGAGGTGCGGCGCCCTGCTGCCCGGCAGGGCAAGCCCAGGGGCCTTCCACGCCCACCCCGAAGCGCATGGCCTCGTCATCGAGCAGCCCCCAGGTCGGCCGTCCGGGCCGGCAGACCTGTTGGTTTTCCCCGATGCCATACGCCTGGACCCCGAGGGGCCGATCGCGGCGCGGGTTCAGTCCTGTGCCTTCCTGGGTGACGCCTACGAGGTGAGCGCGCTCCTGATCGGACCTCTCGGGCCGGTGACGCAGACAGGGATGCCAGCCACCGAAGTGCTGCCCCAGGTCAGCTTCCGCCACCCCGACCCCCTTGCCCCGGGTTCGAGGATCCGCCTTCGTGTGGACCCCGGATCAACCCGGCTCTTCCCTTCCTCCCCAGCCAACGGAACCCCGCTATGAAATCCCTGTCACGCCGCTCGATCCTGTCCCTTGCCGGCACCTCCGCCACGATGCTCGCCCTGCCCGTGGCGCGCGCGACGCCGGCAGCCGTCACCGTCTACACCGCCGGACCCGCCGGACTGGCGCGTCAGCTCGCCTCCGGTTTCCAGAAGCGCACGGGCATGGAGGTCAAGCTCTTCCAGGCCACCACCGGCCAGGTCATGGCCCGCCTGGCGGCAGAGAAGGCCAATCCCCAGGCCGATGTGCTGATCTCGGCCTCCTGGGACACGGCCGTCGACCTCGCCGCTCAGGGTGAACTGCTCGCCCATACCTCACCCAACGCCACCCAGGTCCCGGCACCGCTGAAGCACAGCCATTACGTCGCGCAGGGGGCAGCCGCACTGGCCATCGTCTGGAACCCGAAGTCGGGCAAGCCGCGGCCGCAGGACTGGAGCGACCTCGCCACACCCGAGTACCGCAATCTCGTGACCATGCCCGACCCGGCGACTTCCGGGTCAGCCTACGGCCTGTTGAGCGGGCTGCTGGCCAGCGATGCCTACGGCTGGCCCTTCTTCGAGCGCCTGAAGGCCAACGGCCTGGTGATCGCAGGGGCCAATGCGCAGGCCCTGAACCCGGTCATGCAGGGTGCCAAGGCAGCGGTGTTCGGCGCGGTGGACTACATCTCGCTGGGCGCACAGGCGCAGGGCGAGCAGATCGAGGTGATCTATCCGCGCTCGGGCACGGTGCTCGAGGCCCGCCCGGCGATGATCCTGAAGTCGGCGCGTCAGGTCGAGGGGGCTCGGCAATTCATCGACTACCTGCTCACGGACGAGGCCCAGGGGCTGGTGGCGACGACCTACATGCTTCCAGCCCGTCAGGACATCGCCGCGCGCCGTCCAGGCTGGAAGGACGTGCCGCTGCTGCCCGAGCAGAGCGGCGGGCCGTCGCGGGCCGAAACGCTCGCACGGTTCAAGGCGACGATGGGCTCGAGAGGCTGAGGCCGCTCAGGTCGGGTTTCAGCCATGGCCTGGATCGGCGTCCTCACGGCGATCGCGTTGCTCGTGGTCGTGGCACTGCCCCTGGCCTTCGTCGTCCTGCAGGCCGTGTTTCCCGACCTGGCCGCGGGGTCGATGACCGGCGCCTTCAAGCCGGTCGTGGACGCGCTGGACGACGACAGCCTGCCCGGACTGCTCGGCAACACGCTCGGCCTCGGCCTGAGCGTGTGTGCCGGCAGCCTGGCGCTCGCGCTGCCGCTGGCGGCGCTGCGTGCGTTCACACGGCTGCCCTGGGCAGCCTTCTGGGATCTCCTGTTCCTGATCCCCTTCATGCTGCCGCCCTACATCGGCGCCTTCGCCTGGGCATTGACCCTGCAGCCGAACGGCTACCTGGCGCAGGCAACCGGCCTGTACGGCGCCAGCCTGCTCTTCTCCCGTGCCGGCGTGGCCGCCGTCATGGTGCTGCACTTGTTTCCCGTGGCCTACTTCGCGATCTCGCGGACGCTGGCCGCGCTCGGCCCGCGCCAGGCCGAGGCTGCGCGCGTGTGCGGGGCCGGTCCGCTGCGACGCGCGCTGCGGGTGACGCTGCCGATGAGCCTGCCGGCGATCGCCGGCTCGATGCTGCTGGTGTTCGCGCTGTCGATCGAGGAGTACGGCACGCCGGCGGCGCTCGGCAAACCCATCGAATTCCTCGTGCTCGTCACGAGCATCGAGGAACGCCTGGCCGAGTGGCCCATCGACCTGCCAGGCGCTGCCGTGCTGTCGCTCGTGCTGCTGGCCTTGGCGGCGCTGGCCTTCCTGGCCCAGCATCGCGTGGCCACGCGACGGGACTACACCTCGGTCACGGGCAAGGCCGCGGCACCCACGCCTGCGCCGCTCGGGCCTTGGCGCCTGCCGGCACTGGCGCTGTTCGCGGCGACCGGCCTGGTGGCCGTGGTGGTGCCGGTCGGTGCCGTGCTGGCCACCGCCTTCTCGGAAACGCTTTCAGGCGGCTTGGCCTGGTCGAACATGGGCCTGCGACACTTCCGCGCCGTCCTGGCGCCGGACAGCGGCGCGCTGCAAGCCCTGGGCAACAGCCTGATGCTGGCCTGCGGTGCCGCGGTGACCACCGGTGTGCTGGGCGGGCTGGCGGCCTTCGTGACCGTGCGAAGACATGCCCAAGGTCCGGCCGCCGGGCTGCTCGACGCCCTGGCGACACTGCCCAACGCACTTCCTGGCATGGTCGTGGCCGTCGGAATGATCCTCGCCTGGAACCGCGAGGCCTGGGGGATCACGGTGTACAACACGCCCTGGATCCTCTTGCTGGCCTACACCTGCCTGTTGCTGCCCTACCCGGTGCGAAACGTCTCGGCCAGTCTCAGGCAAATCAGCAGCGGCCTGGATGACGCGGCGAGGGTCTGCGGCGCAACCCCGGCGATGTTGCTGCGTCGCGTCGTGCTGCCACTGGTCTGGCCGAGCCTGCTGGTGTCGATGCTGATGGTCTTCGCCATTGCCACGCGCGAACTCGTGGCCTCGGTGATGCTGGCGCCCTCGGGCTTCGACACCGTCGCCACCTATGTGTTCAACCAGTTCATCCAGGGCAGCCCCGGCACAGGCATGGCGCTGAGCGTGTTCGCGATCTTCTCTTCGACCGCTTTGCTGATCGCGCTCTACACGGGTGCACGCAGGCGCGGATCGATCGCGGTCTGATCGTCCCGGAAGCATCCCCAAGGCCCAGGCCTTGCCCGTCCCGATCCAAGGCCTCGCAGCGCTCGACCGCCCCGGCAGACGTTCGGACCGCCGCTGCGCTGGACCACCACAGCAGGCGGTCTACAGCCCGCCCGCCCCCACCGCCCCGATGAAATTCCTCCCCCGCACGCTGCCGAGCGCCGCCTGCACGCGCTGCGCGGCGTCGGCGATGCCCAGGCGGGCGGGGTCGAGTTCCACGCCCAGGTGCTGCAGCCAGGCGCACAGCGTCTGCGCGCCCTGCGCGGCGCGGGCGGAGGTGTCGGCGGTGCCCTCAGGCTCGGTCGTCACGGGCTCGAAGACCTGCGCCAGCAGCGCGTCCACGCGCGCCTCGTGGCCCACGGCCCGTTCCCAGGCGGTGGGCAGCCACAGCGCGACGGCCTGGCCGTGCGGCAGGCCCTGCTCCAGCGTCACGGCATAGGACAGCGCGTGCGCGAGCGCGGTGCGCGTCTGCGAGAAGGCCATCCCGGCCTCCAGCGCCGCGAGCGCGAGCTCGTTGCGCAAGCTCAGGTCGTCGGGGGCTTGCAGGGCCGCCGGCAGCGTGCGCAGCACGCGGCGCGCGGCCGCCAGCGCCAGCGCGTCGCTCAACGGGTTGGCGTGGCGGTTCCACACCGACTCCAGCGCATGCGACAGCGCATCCAAGGCGGTGTCGCGCATCACGCCCGGCGGGCAGCTGAGCGTGAGCAGCGGGTCGACGTACGCGCGCTCGGCCCAGCCGAACGCCTCGTCGAAGGAGCGCTTGACGGGGGGCTGGGCCTCGGTGTCCCACACCGTGGCCCAGCGCGTGACCTCGCTGCCGGTGCCGGCGGTGGTGGGCAGCATCCACAACGGCGCCAGCGCCAGCGCGGGCCAGGGCGCCTGGCCGCGCAGCGCGCGCTCGACGCGGTCGAAGTCGCCGATGACGCTGCCGTCCATGCTGCCGTCCACGCCGCCCGCCATGCCGCCGTCCACAGGCCGGCAGCGCAGCACCTTGGCGATGTCGAGCGTGGTGCCGCCGCCCAGGGCCAGCAGCACCGCCTCGGGCTCGCGCGCGAGCAGCGGCCACACGCGCGCCGACAGCTCGCGGCAGCGCACCAGGCTCGACAGCCCGTCGTCGACCTCGATCCAGTCGACGAGCCGCCCGGCCAGCCGCGCCTGCCAGCGTGCGCGCCAGCCCAATGCCGTGGCGGGCGTGAAGGCCAGCACCAGCACGCGGCGCGATCCGAGCGCCTCGGGCACCTCGTCGGCGCAGCCCACGCCGAAGCGCACCGCCACCGGCATCGACCAACCGAAAGCCGTGCGCACACTCAAGGGCCCAGCGCAGCCCGTCTCGGCCCCCCGAGGGGGCGCAACAGGTGTGGGGGCGGCCCGGCGTTCACTCGGCGCAGACGACGACACAGCGGCGAGCTCGGACATCGTCGGCAGGATCGGGCTGTCCATGCCGGGATCAGATGAAGCGCGCGCGCAGCCGCGCCGACACCAGATCGATCAGGCTGACGCTGACCACCAGGATGATCAGCACCGCGCAGGTCTGCGCGTACTCGAACCCGCGGATCACCTCGAACAGCACCACGCCGATGCCGCCGGCGCCCACCATGCCCACCACCGAGGCCGAGCGCACGTTGGACTCGAAGCGGTAGAGCGTGAACGACAGCCACAGCGGCAGCACCTGCGGGATCACGCCGTAGACGATCTCCACCAGCGAGCGAGCGCCGGTGGCGCGGATGCCCTCGACCGGGCGGGGGTCGATGGCCTCGACAGCCTCGGAGAACAGCTTGGCCAGCGTGCCCGTGGTGTGCACCGCAAGCGCCAGCACGCCCGCGAACGGGCCCAGGCCGACGGCGACGATGAACAGCATCGCGAACACCATCTCGTTGATGGCACGGCAGGCGTCCATCAGGCGCCGCACCGGCTGGTGCACCCAGGCCGGCGCGATGTTGGCCGAGGCCAACAGCCCCAGAGGCACCGCTGCGATCACCGCCAGCAGCGTCCCCCAGATCGCGATGTGGACGGTGACGAGCATCTCGCGCACATAGATGCGCCAGTCGCCGAAGTCCGGGGGGAAGAATTCGCTGGCGTAGGTGCTGATGTTGGCGGCGTCGCGCACCAGGTCGAGCGGACGGATCTCGGCACCGTGCCAGGCCCAGGCCAGGAGGCCGAGGACCGCAGCCCAGCCGACGTAGTAGGCCCAGCCCGGGCGCTGCTCGGCCGCGCGCTCGCGCAACCGCTGCAGCGACACCTCACTGGGCGTGGCACGCGCCGCGGCGGGCGCGCTGGCGGCGGGGTGCGGCAGACGCGCCGGGGACAGGCTCACTTCTTCAGGGCCGCGAGCTTGGCGTCGATCTCGGCGATAACGCGGGTGCGCTCGGCCGGGCTGAGCTTCTCATCGGTCTCGGCACGACGACGGTCGCGGAAGAGCTCGAGCTCACGCACCGGGATCAACTGGTCGTTGTTCGAGGCACGGAAGCCGTCGTAGTCGTAGATCTTGTTGAGGATGGCCTTTTCCGCCGGGTCCTTGGAGGCGTAGTTCAGCACGAAGGTGCGCAGCTTGTCCTTGACCGCCGGGTCCAGGTCCTTGCGCCAGACGAAGGGGTCGCTCGGGATCAGCGGGCTCTTCCAGATGATGCGCAGTTGGCTGGCCAGCTCGGGCTTGTTGGCCTGCAGCTTGCCCATGTCCTCGGTGTTGTTGGTGGCCACGTCCACCTGCCTGGCCAGCGCCGCCTGGATGTTGGCGCCGTGGCTGGCGCTGCGGATGGTCTTGAAGGCGGTGCGGTGGTCGACCTTGTTCTGCGCGAAGATGTAGAAGGTCGGCACGAGGAAGCCCGAGGTCGAGTTCGGGTCGCCGATGCCGAAGTTGATGCTCTTGGCGTTCTTCAGCACGTCGTCCAGCGTCTGGTAGGGCGTGTCCTTGTGCGTGATCAGCAGCGCGTGGTAGCCGTAGCTGCCGTCCTTGTAGCGCACCTGGGCGAAGATCTCGCCGTTGGCGCGGTCCACCGCCTCCATCGCGGCCTTGTTGCCGTACCAGGCCACCTGGATCTTGTTGAAGCGCATGGCCTCGATCACGCCGGCGTAGTCGGGGGCGTAGAAGGACTTCACCGTCAGGCCGGTCTTCTTCTCCATGTCACGGAAGAAGGGCTCCCAGCGCTCGCGCTGCACGCTGGCGGCATCGGTGGCGATGATGCCGAAGCTGATCTCCTGGGCCTGCGCCTGCAGCGCCAGGCCGAGCATGCCGGCAGCGGCCAGCGACATCAGGGAACGGGTCAAGGTCTTCAAGGCAGTGCTCCTGGTGGGGTTCAGTGGTGGGCGGGGACGGATACGGTGAAGGACGCGGGGATCGACGCCGATGTCGATGCCGAGATCTGTGCTGGGGAGGACGGTTCGTCGTCGTCGATGAGTTCGTCGGCCGAGGTGCCGTAGAGCTCGCGCAGGAACCCGCGTGTGAGCGCGCTGCTCGGCCCGTCGAAGACCAGGGCGCCGTCACGCAGCGCGATCACGCGCTCGCAGTAGCGGCGCGCCAGCGCGACGTGGTGCAGGCTGACCAGCAGCGTCAGGCCCTGCTCGCGGTTCAGTCGCAGCAGCAGCTCCATCACGCGGCGGGTGGATTCCGGGTCGAGCGAGGCCACCGGCTCGTCGGCCAGCAGCAGCCGGGCGCCCTGCACCAGCGCGCGCGCGATCGCCGCGCGCTGCTGCTGACCGCCCGACAAGGTGGAGGCGCGCTGGAAGGCCTGCGGCGCCAGGCCCACGGCCTCGAGCGCGTCGAGCGCCCGTGCCCGCTCCTCGAGCGTAAAGCGCCCGGTGACGGCACGCCACAGCGGCAGCTCGGCCGCCAGGCCAGTCAGCACATTGGTCAGCAGCGGCAGCCGCCCGACCAGGTTGAACTGCTGGAAGATGATGCCGATGCCCCGGCGCCGCTCCCGGATGCGTGCGTCGAGGATACCGTCGCTTTGCAGCGGCTGGCCGAAGACGGCGATCGAGCCCCCCGCGTCCAGCGTCTCGAGCCCGCACAGGCAGCGCAGCAGCGTGGATTTGCCCGAGCCGGAAGCGCCGAGCAACGCCACGCGCTCGCCCGGGGCCACCTGGAAGGCCACGTCGCGCAGGGCGGCGCGCGCAGCGGTGGACGACCCGAAGGTCTTGGTGGCGCGGCCGACCGTGACGGCCGGCACCGGGGTCGATGACATCCCCTGATGATCGGAGGGGAATGTGACGGATTGGTGTCAGTAAGATGACATGGCCGTGTCGGCAGGGGCCCGAGGTCTGTCCGAGGTCTACCCGGGGGATGACCGGGTGGGGCTCACGCGGTTGCGCGCCGCCTCAGAACCCCTCTTCGACGAGCTCGGCCGCGCGCAGCACCGCGCGCATCTTGGCCTCGGTCTCCTTCCACTCCATCTCGGGCACCGAGTCGGCGACGACACCGGCGCCGGCCTGCACGTACAGGGTCTGGTCCTTGACCACGCCGGTGCGGATGGCGATGGCCACGTCCATGTCGCCGGCGTAGCTGAGGTAGCCGACCGCGCCGCCGTAGATGCCGCGCTCCAGGGGCTCGAGTTCGTCGATGAGCTCCATCGCGCGGATCTTGGGCGCGCCGCTGAGCGTGCCCGCAGGGAAGCTCGCGCGCAGCACGTCCAGCGCGTCCAGCCCCGGGCGCAGCCGGCCCTCGACGTTGCTGACAATGTGCATCACGTGCGAATAGCGCTCGATGCCGAAGGCCTCGGTGACCTTGACACTGCCGGTCTCGGCGATGCGGCCGACGTCGTTGCGCGCCAGGTCGATCAGCATCACGTGCTCGGCGCGCTCCTTCGGGTCGGACAGCAGCTCGGCCTCCAGCGCCTTGTCCTGCTCCTGCGTGGCCCCGCGCGGGCGCGTGCCGGCAATCGGCCGCACGGTGACCACCTCATGTGGCGTCTGCCCCGGTTCGGCCGCGGCGCGCTCCTGGCGCACCAGGATCTCGGGCGAGGAGCCGACGATCTGGAAGCCGCCCATGTCGTAGTAGTACATGTACGGGCTGGGGTTGAGCGAGCGCAGCGCGCGGTACAGCGACAGCGGGCTCTCGGTGTAGCGCTTGCGCAGGCGCTGGCCGATGACCACCTGCATGCAGTCGCCGGCGGCGATGTAGGCCTTGGCGCGCTCCACCGCGGCCTCGTAGCCGGCGCGCGGCCAGTCGCGCTCGACGGCGTAGCTGGGCCCGCGCTTGACCTGCGGCGCGGTGACCGAGTAGCGCAGCTTGTCGGTCAGCTCGGCCAGCCGGCGCTTGCCGGTGAACCAGGCGTCCGGGGTGCGCGGGTCGGCCCAGACGATCAGGTACAGCCGTCCGGAGAGGTTGTCGATGACGGCCAGCTCCTCGGTCTGCAGCAGCTGGATGTCGGGCGTGCCCAGGCCGCCGGGCTTGCGCACGCCGGCCAGCTTGCGCTCGATGAAGCGCACCGTCTCGTAGCCGAAATAGCCCGCCAACCCGCCGCAGAAGCGCGGCAGGCCCGGGCGCAACGCCGGCTTGAAGCGCGCCTGGTAGCGCGCGATGAAGGCCAGCGGGTTGCCCTCGTCGACCTCGACGACCTGCCCGTCGGTGATGACCTCGCTGCGCAGGCCGGTGGCGCGCACCAGCGTGCGCGCCGGCAGCCCGATGAAGGAATAGCGCCCGAAACGCTCGCCGCCGACGACCGACTCCAGCAGGAAGCTGTGGCGCGAGCCGCCGGCGAGCTTGAGGTACAGCGACAGCGGCGTCTCGAGGTCGGCGAAGGCCTCGGCGATCAGCGGGATGCGGTTGTAGCCTGCCGCGGCGAGGCTCTTGAATTCGAGTTCGGTGATCATGGTGGGGATCCTGTGTCGGCCCGAGCCGCGGGGCGAAGGCGCCTGCGGGCGGGGGGCATCGGGTCAGGGACCCGACGTGGGCAGCGGCGGCGCGGCCGCTGCGCTGCGGTCAGCCAGTGCGCGCGCAGCGTCGCCAGGGCCAGGCTCCCCGGCCCGGGCCTGCGATCTTCGTGCCGTGACGGTCCATCCACACCATGGCCAAAGTCTAGCAGGGCGGGTGGAGCGTCAGGCGGGGCCTCGCGCCGCGCGCCTCAGCCGCGCACGGGCAGCGCCTCGATGGTGTCGATCAGGTCCAGCGGGCTGAAGGGCTTGAACAGGTACTGGTTCGCGCCAGCGTCCAGCGCGGCCTGACGGTCGACCGCCAGCCCGCGCGCGCTGATGACGATGATGGCGGTGGCTGCGAGCGACGGGTCGGCGCGGATGCGCCGGCAGGCCTCGAGGCCGTCATACTGACCGGGCATCATCAGGTCCATCAGGACCACGTCGGGGCGCAGCTGCTGCGCCAGGGCCACCCCCGAGGGGCCATCGACGGCCTCGTGCACCTGCCACGACTCGAACTCGAGCGTCATGCGGATCAACTTGCGGATGTCCGCCTGGTCCTCGATCGTCAGGATTCTCTTCACGCGCACTGCTCCAGTCGCCCCCAGCGGGCCGATGGTAGCCGACGCCAACCCCAGCCGATCAGGGGACCTGCGATCCCGCCGACGGCAATTCCACCGTGAACACGCTGCCACCGCCGTCACGCAACGAAGCACGAACCGTGCCGCCATGCGCCATCATGATGCGGCGCGAGATGGCCAGCCCCAAACCGGTGCCACCCGAGCCGTCCTTGGTGCGCGTGGACTGCACGAAGGCGTCGAAGATGCGCTCGAGTTCGTCCTCCGGGACGCCCGGGCCCCGGTCGGACACCGACAGCACGACACGCCCCTGGGCACCGAGGCCCCCTTCGACGTCGATGCGCCCGCCTTCGGGGGAGAAGCGGATCGCATTGGCCAGGAGGTTGCGCAGCACCTGTTGCAGGCGCAGGGCATCGACCGCCGCCACCAGGGGCTCGCGCGACAGCGTCACGACGACCTCGACCCGCCGCGCCAGGGCCTGCGTGCGCTGCTCGGTCGTGACCTCGCGCACCAGCGCACGCACGTCGAGGAAGGCGAAGTTCATCGTCAGCTCGGTGCTCTCGGTGCGGGCCAGGTCGAGCAGGTCGTTGACCAGGGCCAGCATGCGCCGCCCTGCGTCGTGGATGTCGCCGAACATCTCCGCGAGCGCCGGCTGCTCGCGCCCGCGACGCCGGCCGAGCTCCGAGAAGCCGAGGATGGACTGCAGTGGCGTGCGCAACTCGTGGCTGACGTTGGCCATGAACTCGGACTTGGCCAGCGACGCCGCCTCGGCCGCGTCGCGCGCATCGCGCGTGGCGCGCTCGGCCTCGCGGAACTCGCTGATGTCGAGGAAGGTCAGCACGATGCGCTGCGGTTGGCCATCGGCCGAGCGCACCAGGGTCTTGTTGACCAGCAGGTCGCGCGGCGAGCCGTCGGCACGGACGTGCCGAGCCTCGTAGCGACCGTCTTCGGCCAAGGACCGCCAGCCGCCTGGCGTCGACTCTGACAAGGGTGCCGGCGTGGCTGCGCCGGCCGCGGTCGCCCGATCGGGCAAGCCCGACGCCGAGGCGATCTGGCCATCGATCTGCCCACGCTGCCACCCGGTGAAGGCCTCCCAGGCCCGGTTGACCCGCAGGTACGCACCCGCGGCATCAAGCACCGCGATGGGCAGCGGGCTCGACTCGATGAGCGACTCGGTGTAGGCGAGCTGCGCCTGCAGCGCCTGCTGCGCCGCGCGCATCGCCGTCACCTCCATGGCGCTGCCGGCGTAGGCCACCACCTCGCGCTCGTCCACGATCGGCACCACGGCGACGTCGAACCAGCGCGCAGCACCGTCGACCCCGACCATGCAGGCCTGGGTGCGGCGGACGCCCTCGGGCCCGGCCGGGTCGAACAGCGCGCGCACCGCGGCGTCGGACTGCGGCGCGACGATCTCGTGCAGGGGGCGCCCGATGACATCGCTGGTGCTGCGCTGTCCGATCGGATCCCAGCGTCGGTTGATGAAGCTGAGGGCACCGCGTGCGTCGGTGCGGAACAGCACCTCCTGCACGCTGCGGAAGATCAGGCTCAAGTCATGCTCGCGCGCGGCGATCGCGGCCTGCGCACGGTCGAGGTCTGCGCGCACGGTCTCGCGCGCCCGCAGGCTGCGGGCAGCCACGACGGTGGCGAGCAGGACGAATGCCACCCCGGCGGTGCTGGCCAGGATGAAGGTCAGCGAACGCTGCCACCAGGCCGCCACCAGCGGCTCGAGCGCCACCTCGGCCAGGACCACCAGCGGACGGTTGCGCAGGACCCGGAAGGCAGCCACCTGCGTCCCCGGGCGCAGCCCGGGACCGACCCACACACCGTGTTCGAGCCGAGGCAGAAAGCTGGCGAAAGGCGCGCGATCGGCCACCCGCTCGGCATTGGCCACGCCGGCCGTGGAGGTCGACGCCAGCACCGTGCCCTCGTAGGTGGTGAGCGCCGCCGCCCCGAGCGGATCGTTCAGGGTGAGGGTCTGGAAGGCCGAGAAGGCGCCGGGGTTGAGCAGTGCCACGATGTGCAGGCGCTGTCGGTCCGGTTTCTCGAGGGACCGCACGAACGGGATGAAGCCCAGCCCGGGCGGGCTCTGCGCCGAAGGGGCCGTCCCGCGCCGCAGGTCGCGCAGGTCACGCCCGGCGGTGTACGGTCCGATCGACTCGAGGCCCGGTGCCGGCAGCGGCCCGAGCCGCCCGAGGTCGAGCCGGTCGCCCACGTCGCTGGCCGTGGAGGCCGCCAGCACCTGCCCCTGCGCATCGACGACGGCCACGGCGCGCAGGAAGGCGAGGTTGACCAGGGTCTGCCGCAAGGCGGCGGCGACCGCGGGCCCGCCCGGATCGCCGCCGGAGCCTGCGATCTCGACGAGCGTCACGGTGGCCAGCGAGGTGGCCTCGATGCTGCGCGTGGCGTGATCCTCGAGCACGCGCGCGACGAGCTCGACCCGACCGCGCTGCGCCGAGAGGGTGTCGAGCCAGTCCTTGTAGAGCAAGGCCGCCACGGCAGCCACCACCACCAACGCCAGCGCGACGCCGGCGCCGAGCACCCAGCCGCTGGCCGGCAGTCGGTCGGCGGGGGCGGCGCCCGCTTTCGCGGCGGCGTTCGGTGCCTCGCGGCGCGCGCGCCCCGTCACGGACACGGCCCGTCCAGCGCCAGCGGGCGCGGCCCCATCTCGCAGGCCGTCCCGGGCGGCCACGGCCATGCACACGCCCAGACCTCCGCCGTGCGCAGCGTCCCCAGGGCGCCGCCCGAGGCAGTCGCGATCCTCACTTCAAACGGACGATCGCGGCCAGGCCGTGCCGGCGCGCGGCATCCTCCAGGCGGCCATCGCCCTGGATGCGCTCGACGAAATCGTCCACGGCCTGCCACCATGCTTCATCTCCGGGCTTGACCGCGTAAGCATAGGGCAGGACGAAGAAGGGCTGCGGCGGCGCGATGAGTTCGGCCCAGTCGGCGTTGTCCAGCAGGCGTCGGCTGTAGGGGTAGTCGGTCATGAAGACGTCGACGCGGCCCGCCTCCAACTCGCGCTCGCGTGTGTCGGGCGGGCGCACGCTCACCATGCGGGCCTGGCGCAGACGCTGCGCCATGACCGTCTCCATGAAGGTGCCCGCCTGCACCGCGACGACCACACCCGGGCGGTCGATGTCGTCCCAGCGCCTGACGATCCGGTTGCCGCGCGTGGTGATGGCGTAGATGTCGCTCTGCAGGTAGGGCCGGGAGAAGCGCAGCCGGTCCATGCGCTGAGGCAGCACGCCCACTGCGAACATCGCGACATCGCAGCGCTCCTCCTCGAGGTCACGGATCAGCGTGGCGAAGGACGAATCGACATGGACGACCCTGACGCCCAGCTCCTTGGCGAACTCGCGCGACAGGTCGATGTCGAGGCCGACCAGTTGCTGGTTGCGCGGGTTGCGGTAGCTGATGCCGTAGTAGTCGGGCCAGATGCACACACGCACTTCGCCGCCGATGCGCACGCGGTCGGCCACGGGGCCGGCCAGGCCCGGCTGCTGCAGGCCGAACCACAGGAGCACGGCCGTCCACCAGCCGCACCACCTGCCAACGCCAGCCTTCGTCGTGCGCATCCTTCCGACCCCCGCCTTGGTTGCCATCGCCGATCCCGTGGCCGCGTCCGCCGGTCACGGCAGACGACGCATCATCCCAGAACCCGCAATTCTGGCAATTTCAAGCGCCCTGGCCTGCACGAGGCTGACGATCTGCGGGAAACCCTTCGCCACGGACGGGCACGGCTGCGCACGACGGGCGGATGCCGCAGAATCAAGGGTGTGAACCCGGTCAGCGCCGCCCCGTCACCCCTGCTGCATGAAGAGCACTGCACGACGCTGCAGGTGGCGCGCATGCTCGGGATGGCGGTCCGATCGGTGCAGATGATGGTCGACCGTGGTCTGCTGGACGGCTGGAGGACCCCGGGAGGCCATCGGCGCATTACCCGTTCCTCGGTGCAACGGTGGATGGCCCTCCACCGGCCCACCGCCGACGCCATCGCGCCCTCGCAGTGGCGCGGCCCTCGCACCCGCTCGTCCGGCCAGGCCCCCCGGCTGCTGCTGATCGAGGACTCGAGCCACTTCCAGTCCCTGATCGCGTTGCTGGTCAAGCGCGAGTTGCCACAGGCCGAACTGCACGTCGCCGAGGATGGCATCTCCGGTCTGGCGATGACCGGGCGGCTGGACCCGGACGTCTTGATGGTCGATCTGCTGTTGCCGGGCATCGACGGCGCGGCGCTGATCACGCGGCTGCGTTCACACGAGCAGTTCAGGCGCCTGCGCCTGGTCATGGTCACGGGGCTGAGTGCGGCCGAGCGCAAACCCTATGAGTTCGCGCTGCAGCAGGTGCCCGTGGTCCACAAGACGCGTCTGGTCGAAGACCTGCCGCCGCTGCTGAAGTCGCTGGTCGCGGAGCGCGAGCTTGTCTCCTGACGCCGGCCGGCGCGCCTTGACGCGCCCGCGCGTGCTGCTGCTCGAGGACGACCGCGCGATCCAGCGCCTCGTCGAGATGGTGGCGGTGGACTGCGAGGTCGACGTGCACGCGGCCCCGAGCCTGGGCGCTGCGGAGCGCGCGCTGGAGGCCGGCCGGTTCGACCTGCTCCTGGCCGACCTGATGCTGCCCGATGGCTGTGCGGTGGAGTGGCTGCAGCGCAGGCGTCTGGCCGATGGCGCCGGCTGCCCGCGCAGGATCGTGGCCTTCAGCGCGGGCCTGGGCGAGACGGTGCGGCGGGCGCTCGGGACGGCGGGTGTCGATCGCTTCCTGCCCAAGCCCGTGTCGGTGGATGAGATCGAGGCCTGTTTCCGGGTGCTGCGCGCCGACACAGGGAAGTCCCGGCAGGGCGGCGACGGGCCCGCCCTCGCTGCTGCTGCGTGCGCCCGCGCGCCGGGGTCCGATACGGCCACGTCCGAAGCGTCGCCGCGTGGAGCGACCGAGCGCTTCTTCGGCGGCGACAGCCATCTCCACGCCGATTTCCTCGAGACCTGGCGCAGGGGACTGGCGCCCGAGATGGCACGGGTCGAGCAGCACCTGTCCACAGGGGATCTCTCGGCGGTGACACGCATCGTCCACGGCATGAAGAGCGCCTTGCACATGCTCGGGCAAGCGCAGCTCGCGGACCTGGCATCCGCCATCGAACAACATTGCGCCGAAGGTGACGGCGCACCGGCGGGCCTGGCGTGGGCCGACCTGCGGTCAGGCCTGCTGGCCTGGAGCCCCGCAGCCGGCGCCCGACAAGCGCCGGCCGCCTGCGCCTGAGCGTCCTGCGCCCTGCCAGAAAGGCGCGCGAAGACGGCGCGGATCCAGGCGCAAACCGCCGCCATGGCTTGGGCCATGGCGAGGACAGGCCACAACGAGACGGGGTGTCTCGACGTGCAAGGCGGGCATGGGGGGGCGGGGGGGGGGGAGACCCTCAGGCGCTCGGCCAGAACGGATTCTTCGCGCACGCGGGACTCGGCCCCTGGGCCGTGAGGCGCTCAGGCGCCACCGCGCCCGGCCTTGTCCGCCGAGCCCTCGAGGCCGGCGAGCAGCGCCTTGTTCCGGCCCGGGATCACCATCTGGAAGCGCTGGTCGACGAAGGTGTAGTCGTAGTAGCCCAACCGGGCCAGCGGCTGGATCTTCAGGATGTCGACCAGGCCCTCGGGTGTGATCACCGCATCGTCGATGTGCACCGCCACGACACGGCCGAAGACGACGTCGGCCGAGCCCATGGGCGGCGGGCCCGGGAAGCGCAGCGTGTTCAGGTAGACGCACTCGAACTGGATGGGCGAGCCTGCCACCCGGGGCGGACGCACCTTGCGCGAAGGCAGCTTGGCCAGGCCGGCAAGCTCGAATTCGTCCACCTCAGGCGGCACCTCCTGCCCGGTGGCGTTGACCGCCTCGCGCAACGCGTAGGTGGCCATGTTCCAGACGAACTCGCCGGTGTCCTCGGCATTGCGCACCGAGTCCTTGCGCCGGCCATCGGTGGTCTGGTTGGCCGAGAACATCACGATCGGGGGATTGAAACTGACATTCTGGAACTGGCTGTAGGGCGCCAGATTGGCCCGACCCTGGCGATCCAGTGTCGAGATCCAGCCGATGGGCCGGGGCACGACACAGGACTTGAAGGGGTCGTGCGGCAGACCGTGGGGGGTGAGGCCGGGTTCGTAGTACATCGAGCGTCTGGCCTGATGGCGGTGAGACAGGGGTGGAAGGATGATACGGTCGGCCACGAGCGGCCGCATGGGGCGCGCCGACCCGCGATGCCCGGCGCACACGGTGCCCGGTCGTCTACAGGTAGAACTCCACCGCCGGCAGCGGCTGGTCGGCGTGCAGCAGGTCCACGCGCTTGAGGCGGATGCGCAGCGCGCCGTCGATCAGCACCAGTGTGTGGCGCGCGGTGCCGGGCAGCGTGGTGGTGTGGCCGGCGCGCAGCTCGGTGTAAAAGAAGGGGGTGAGCAGCTCAAAGATACCTGCCACCGCGTCGCCGGCGAGCACGGTCGGCGTCTGCAGCAGGTGGTGACCGCGGCCCGGTGGACGCTGCGAATGCGCCTGCGGGCTGCGCAAGCGGCGCAGCCGCACCTCGCGCAGCAGGCGGTCGTCGTACAGGTGCGCGGCCTCGCGCAGCGGGTCGGTGGCCGCGGGGCTGGCCGGCAGCCAGTACCAGCCGTCGTCGGCGAACAGCGCGCTCCACTCGTCCCAGCGCTGCTCGTCGAGCAGCCGCGCCTCGTGTACGACGAAGTCGACAAGTTGCTCGCGGATGGGAGCGGTCATGAGGTTGGCCTGTGTGTGCTTCAGGGTGCGGTCCGGGGCGCAGATGCCAGGTCAGCGCCCGAGGTGCCTGGAACCACCGGACGCATCATGTCGAGCCAAGCCCGGTACTGGTTGCGCAGCAGGCCCTCATCGAGTCCGCCCACGTCGCACGGCGGGGCCTGGTCGACGTCAGGGCGCGCGCCGCGGTGCAGACTGACCCAGGGGTTGCCGTCGGCCGCGAGGCTGCGCTGCTGGCCCTCGAAGAGATGCAGGTCGTCATGAGCCACCATCGACAGCGGCGAGAACACCTGGCGGTTGTACAGCAGGGCGCCCTGCAGCGCCTGCGGCCCCGCGCCCTCCGGCTCGAAGGCCCAGGCCTCGACCAGCGTGCGGTCGGGCGCCAGCGGGCGCAACACACGCATCACCTGCGGCGAGCCCTTCAACGCCATCGACGGATAGAACACCACGTTCTGCGGCGCAAAGGCCAGCACCTGGCAGGCGCGCTGCTCACCGTGCGCATCGCGCAGCGCCTGCGCGTCCTGGGCGCTGTAGCCACTGTGGATGCTGTGCTGCGTGCCGAGGATGCTGTGCCCGTGCGGCAGCAGGCGCGCACCCATGCGGTCGAAGAACTCGAAGCCCGAGCCGAAGGGCAGCAGCTGGCGCATCGCCAGCGGTGGGCCTTCGGCGTTGGGGCCGACACCAGCGCCGGCGGCGGAGGCAGCCTCGGCCTTCCAGGCCGCGCCGGCTGCATCGGTCACCGAAGCGTGCGTGCTGGGCGGATGGACGGCGTCGTTGACGTTCTCGAGGTAGAGCTTCCAGTTGGCACGCACCACGCTGCGCAGCACGCCGCCGGCCACGCGCAGCCGTCCGCGCGGCGAGCGGTCGCAGATCAGGTCGAGCGCGCCAAGCAGCTCGCCCAGCGCCGCCTCGAACCCCGGGCCGTCGAAGCGCGCGCGCGCGAAGACGAAGCCGCGGTGCACCGCGACCTCGCCATAGGGCGTGAGGCCACGCGCAGCGGCGGTGCTGGCCTCGAAATCCACGCCGTCGTAGCCGGCGCGCTGCGGCAGGCCGGCCAGCCGGCCATCGAAGCGGTAGGCCCAGCCGTGATAAGGGCAGCGCAGCAGGCGCTGGGCGCGGCCGGGGCCCTCGGGGGCCAGCGGCGCGCCGCGGTGCGCGCAGCGGTTGTGCAGCACCACGATGCCGCCGTCGTCGCGCCGCACCATCAGCACCGGCTGCGCACCCAGGTTGAGGGCGACGTGGTCGCCCGGCTCGGGCACCTGACTGTCATGCCCGACGTAGAGCCAGGCCCGCGCCCACAGGCGCTGCATCTCGAGCTCGAAGACGCGCGGGCAGCGGTACAGGTCTCGGTGCACCTCGTGCGGCCGCACGAGCGCGAGGGGGTCGGAATGCTCCATCGGGCGCCGGCTACTTGCCCAACAGCAGGTTCGGCAATCCGGTGGCCAGTTCGGGAACGGCCAGCACCATCGCCACCATCAGCAGCCCGATCAGCACATAGGGTGTGACCGAGGCGAAGATCTCGCGCGTGGGGATCTCCTTCGGCGCGACGCTGCGCATCGTGAACAGCAGCATCCCGAAGGGCGGTGTCAGCAGGCCGAGCTGCATGCAGATCAGGTAAACCACGCCGAACCACAGCGGGTCCCAGCCAAAGTGCTGCACGATGGGCATGAAGAAGGGCAGCGTGATCAGCATCATGCTGACCTGGTCCACGAAGCAGCCCAACACCAGCAGGATCGCGATCATCACCGCCAGCACAGCCCAACCTGGCATCGCGCTGCCCTGCACCTGCGACACCAGCCCGTTGGTCGCCCCGGAAAACGACAGGATCTGCGAAAAGGTCGTCGCACCGAGGATGATGAACAGGATGAGCCCCGAGATCGCCGCCGTGCCGGACAAGGCCTTGGCCAGCGCCGCGAGACTCAGGCTGCGGTACAGGAGGCCGACGACCACCGTGGCCAGGGCGCCGAGCGCGGCCGACTCGGTGGGCGTCGCCCAGCCTGCCGACATAGCCACGATCACCAGCACGAAGATCAGCACCAGCGGCGTCACGTGCACCACCAGCGGCTGCCAGCGCGCCCAGCCGTGCACCGGCTCGCGCTCGGCCGTGGGCGCCCACTCGGGGTGGCGGCGCGCGGTGAAGACGATCCAGGCGATGAACATCGCGGCCATCAGGAAGCCCGGCACGACACCGGCGATCAGCAGGCCCGAGATCGAGATGCCGGCCAGGCTGCCCAGCAGCACCGCCAGGGCCGAGGGCGGGATCAGCATGTCCACGCCGCCGATGCCGATGATCGGGCCCATGGCCATGCGCGGGTGGTAGCCCCGGCGCAGCATCTCGGGCAGCAGCAGCCCACCCAGCAGCGCGGTGGTCGCCACGGTCGAGCCCGAGATCGCCGAGAACACCGTGCCGGCGACAATGGCCACCACGGCCAGCCGCCCCGGCACGCCGCGGATCGCGCGGTCGAAGGCATCGATGGCCTTCATGGCCAAGCCGGTGTGGAACAGCACCTCGCCCATCAGCACGAAGAAGGGGATGGGCGTGAGCGAGAAGTTGGTCAGCGCTGCCACGCCGTTGCGCACCACCTGCATCAGCCCAGCCTCGCCGCCAAGGTAGAGCACGGCGCCGACCAGGTTGACAGCGAGAAAGGCGAAGGCCGCCGGGAGCCCGGACAACAGCAGCGCCGACAGCAGACCGAACAACAGCAGCAGGCTCTGCCACCAGATCACGGGACGACCCTCCGATCATCCCGCAGGTGCGCAGGCCACCGGGCCAGGGGGCTCACCGCGCGTCCCCGGCTCGCGGTGCGGCGTCGGCAGCGGTGAGCCCGTCCGGCCACAGCACGCGCCGCGCACACTCCAGCGCCAGCAGCGCGAAGGCCGGCGGCACCGGCACATAAAGCCACCACTCGGGGAAGACCAGCGCCTTCAGCACCAGGCTGCCAGCCTGGCGGCTGTCGACCAGCATCGCCCAGGCATACCAGAGCATGCAAACGCTGACGACCAGACCCAGCAGCGAGGCGAAGCGGTCGACGTGGCGCTGCGCCGCCGGCGACAGCAGCAGCCCCAGCAGGTCCAGCCGCACATGCTGGTTGCGCCACAGCAGCCAGGGTGCGGCCAGAAGCGTGGCCACCGGCAGCGCGTACTCGGTGACCTCGTTGGTCCACACCGGCGTGCGCAGTCCCAGGTTGCGCCCGATCACGTCCCAGCAGACGAGCAGCGTGATGGCGCCGACCGTGGCCGCAGACAGCGCGCCGCAGGCGCGCATCAGCCGGGCGTACCAGTTCATCGGAGTTGCCATGCCACGCACGCCACCAGGACCCTGCCCCGCCAGAGGAGTGAGGCCCTGCAGACCGGGGCAAAAAAAGCCCTCAAGGCGCCATCAATTGACGCAGCCGCGGCCCGTGGGTCGGGCTTGCAGCGATGACGCCCGCCCAGCCAGCCTCGAGCGACAGAGCCTGCAGCTTGCGCGCCTCGGCCTCGGGCAGCTTGATGGTCTGGATCCCGGCCTCGGCCTGGCGCTTGATGTCGGCCGCAGCGTCCTTGCCCGCCATGTCGGCGTTCTTCGCCTCGAGCCATGCGACCTGCTTGTTCAGGAAGTCGCGCTGCGCCGGGCTCAGCGCGTTCCAGCTCTTGGCACTGAAGATCACGCCGAGTTCGATGTTGTAGAAGCCCGGGTCCACACGGAACTTGGTCTTCTCGTGCCAGCCCAGGTCGAACACGCCCAGCAGCGGCCAGCCGTAGCCGTCGACCACGCCACGGTCCAGCGCGGTGTAGACCTCGCCCGGGGCGATCTGCATGACCGAGGCGCCCAGGCGCGAGAAGAACTCGCGGTAGATCGGCGCGATGCGGATCTTCAGGCCCGACAGGTCGGCCTTGTCGATGCGCTTGTTCAGGTAGATGTGGTAGGGGACGCCGTCGCCGGTGCGGGCGTAGTAGTACAGGCCCTTTTCCATCATCAGCTTGTTCAGGAAGTCGACCGTACCGTTGCGCCGCATCTCGGCCCAGGGCACGGTGGCGTAGTTCAATGCCAGGCTCTCGGGCGAGACGCTCGCGACGAAGGAGGTGGTGGTGTTGGCCAGGTCGACCACGCCATTGCGCAGCGCAGCGCCCTGCTCCATCGTCGGCACCGCCTTCGGCCCGCCGAGGTAGTTGATCTGGACGATGCCCTTGCCCTCTTCGTTGACCTTCTTGACGAAGGCCTCGAAGTTGCGAGCGTAATAGGTGCCTTCCTGGAAGCCGTTGACGGCCTTCAGCGTCACTTGCTGGGCCTGGGCAGGTGCAAAGGCGGCGGCAGCCGCCAGCGCCAGCGCGGCCAAGAGGCCGCCGCGACGGGGAATGAGTTTCATGGGGTCGTGACTCCTGTGGATGGGCTCGGGGCGCCGGTGTGAAGAAGGGGGATGGACGGTGGGAGGGAGCTTCGCCGCGGCGATCAGGGCTGCGTGTCTTCGGACGCCGGGTGGAACATCCCCGCGTGCCGCAGCATCCCCAGCGTACGGGAAAGCACGTCGCGGCGGTAGGCCGGGACATCCCGGCCCGCGTAGTCGTAGAAGCCGCGTCCGGTCTTCAGGCCCAGGCGCCCGGCGGCCACCATATCGCCGATCACCTCGGGCGCGCGGTAGCGCTGCGCATCGACGCTGGCCGACATCTCGCGGCTGGCGTGGTGCAGGATGTCGGCACCACCGAAGTCGATGAACTCAACCACGCCGAGTGCGGCGAAGCGCAGCCCCAGGCCGTAGCGCGTGGCCTTGTCGATCTCCTCGGCGCTGGCCGCGCCCTCCTGCACCATGCGCGCGGCCTCGTTCATCACCAGCGCCTGCAGTCGCGGCACGATGTAGCCGGGCGTGGGCCCGCAGACCACCGGCAGCTTGCCCACCGATTCGAGCAGCGCGCGCGTGCGCTCCAGCGTCTCGGGCGTGGTGCCGGGATGGGTGGACAGCTCGACCACCGGGATCAGGTAGGCCGGATTCAGCCAGTGCACGTTGAGGAAGCGCCCGGGGTGCGCCACCAGCGGCGCGAGTTCGGTGACGAGGATGCTGCTGGTCGTCGATGTGATCACCGCGTCGGGCCGGGCATGCGCCCCCAGGGCGGCAAGCACCTCGCGCTTGGCGTCCATCGTCTCGGGCACGCCCTCGAACAGCAGTTCGGCCTGCGCGATCGCCGCCGGCGCCTCGTCGTGTCCGACCAGACGCACACGCGCGGACAGGGTGTCGATCAGGTCCTCGGCCAGCGCGCCCAGCGACACCAGCGCCTGCAGGCTGGCACGGATCTCCTGCCTCGCCTCGTCCTGCAGGCGCTGCCAGGCTTCGGGCGGGCGGGGCTTCAGGTCGATCAGGTCGATGCGGTGCCCGGCCCAGGCGAAGGCCAGCGCGATGCCGCGCCCCATGCGTCCGGCGCCCACGGCGGCGAAGCGGGCCATCGGCTAGACCCCTTCGTGCAGAAGGCGCTGCAGCGCGGCCGGCGTGAGCGACGCCAGCCCCAGCGACTCGAGCGTGCGCTCGCCGTGGCGCAGGTCGCGCCCGAGCCAGGCGCCGGCCAGCGCCAGCAGCCCGTGCGCCACCGGCGCGTCGACGCCGGCCCAGCGCGCCACCGAGCACAGCAGCGCCAGGCCGATCTCGATGTCTTCGGTCACGTAGCGGTGCTGCACCAGATCGATGTGCTCGCGCCAGTCGCCCGACTTCTGCAGCCGGCGGTGGGCGTCGCCGTACATCCACTGGTCGTTGCGGTAGTGGTCGGCCAGCGGGAAGTGCGGCGCCGCATAGCCCAGGGCCTCACGCACGGCCACGCGCTCGGCGTCCAGGCGGTCGGTGACGGCGCGCACCGCCGGCTGCGTGCCCTCGGTGTGGATGTCCCAACGCTCGAAGTGCTGCAGCGGCGCGGCGTTCATCACCACCAGCGGCGGGTGGATCACCGGGCCGGCGTTCATCAGCGCGCCCGACAGCGCGTCGCCGCAGGGCAGCACGCTCGGGTAGGCGCGTCCGATGACCGCCAGCGCGCGATCGGCGTGGCGCGCGGGGTAGACCCCGGTGGGCAGGCGCACGGCGCGGATGGTCAGGTTGACCTCGGCCGGGCCGTGCTTGCGCGCCAGGTAGGGCAGCGTGCCGGTCTCGGCCCAGAGCACCTCGGCCGTGTTGCCGGCCTCGCGCACCAGGCGCGACATCACCAGCGAGCCGAAGCTGCCCGGGGGCAGGAAGACGACCTGGCCGTCACACAGATGTGGGGCGGCCGCGCGCGCAATGTCCTCCTGTGCGGTGGCCGGCCCGGGAACGACGACAAGTTCGGCCCCGGCCAGCGCGGCGCCGATATCGCCCGCGGCCAGCGCCAGCGGCACGCAGCGCGCGCCCTCGGCGTCCTTCAGCACGATGCCGCCCTGCGCGTGTACGGCGGCCAGCGCCGGGGCGTCGCGCCGCCACAGCCGCACTTCATGCCCCTGCAGCGACAGGTCGGCCGCAGCCGCATAGGCACCGTGGCCACCGCCGAGGACGGCGATGTTCATGGCGGGAGTCTTCACAAATCACACTTTAGAAGTCGATATTTCCAAAATCAACTAGGGAAAACGCCGCTCCTGAGGTCTTCGGGGAAGGGCAACCTATCGGGGCCCTGGCGGCCCACCACACCGCACGGGCTGCGCGCCGGGCGTGCGCGTGCGGCGGCGATCGCGAGCGGGATCAGGCCCGTGGCCTTGTCGGAGAATCGTTCCACTCGGCCATCGCGTGACCGCAGGCCGAGGATCCTGTGCGCCAAGCCATGCCGGGACCGATCAAGACTGGGCCGGGAGGGCCCGCACGATGGACTTCAGTCTGTTTCTCGAGATCAGCGCCGGGGCCGACGCTGCATGCACGCGCCGGTCTGTCGAAGAGGCCGACCTGGCCGGACGGCTGGCATCGATCGACGGTGTGACGCTGGCACTGGCCTACACCCCGGAACACGCGCGCGACCCTTTCCTGGCGGCAGAGCCGGCACCGGCGCTGGTGCTGCAGATCTATTTCGGCCGACTGCGCGAGCTCGAAGCGGCCGCCGGTCGCGACGGCCCCCTCGGGGCGCTCGTCGAGACGCTCGCAGCCGCTTGCGGTGGCAGGGCCGTGTCCTGGGAGACCGTGGTGACGCGCCGCTACGGCGTGCCGCAGCCCCGCTCCAGCGATGCCGTGGGGCCGTGGTGCACCTACCTGGTCCGCTACGAGGGGCCGGCCGATGACGCCAATGCCTGGCTGGACCATTACCTGGCCCATCACCCTCCCCTGATGTGCCAGTTGCCGGGACTGCGGGAACTGGAGATCTGCAGCCCGCTGGACGCCGTGGCCTTCCTGCCGGGACATCGGCGGCGTCAACTGCAGCGCAACAAGGTGGCCTTCGACAGCCCGCAGGCGCTGGACGCGGCGCTGCGCTCGCCGGTGCGCGAACAGATGCGGCGCGACTTCACGACGTTCCCAGCCTACACCGGGGCCGTGTCACACCATGCGATGCAGACCTGGCGCCTGGTCGCACCGGCGGGCTAGGAGGCTGTCGGACTTGGGAATCGCCGGCTGCAAATCGGCCGCAGCGAGCTCGCTGCGGCCGATTTTCGCTTTCGGCGCCCCAAGCCCGACAGCCTGCCAGGGCCTCTGAAGCAGCACGAGCGCAAGGCCCTGCACCGTGTCACTTGGCACTCGAGCGGCTCCACCGCTTCAGAGCGAGCGGGGGATGTCAAGGTGGTGGGTGTGAATTGCGCTCGTCGCCACCGGACGCGAGGGGTGCGGCCCTTGAGGCAGGCCCATCGTAAGTCCAGGTCCATTGCCTTGGCAAAGGCCCCTTGATGCGCCCGCCCTGCTGCGTCTGCTCCCAGGCGTGCGCCAGCAGGCCCACTGCGCGCGACAGGCAGAACAGGCCCCGCGCCAGCGGCGCGGGGAAGCCCAGTTCGCCGTAGATCACGGCCGTGACGCCGTCGATGTTCATCGGGATGCGCCGCGGCCGGCCGTGCGCGAGCGCGTCCTCGATGGCGCGGGCGATGGCGGCATGGCGGCCGGGCACAACCCCTGCCGCCACCGCCTGGTCCACCCGCTCCAGCAACGGGGCGGTGCGCGGGTCCACGGGGTGGAAGCGGTGGCCGAAGCCCGGGATCACCTTGCCGTGTTGCGCCACCTGCTCAACCAGTGCCTCGCGCACCGCGTCGCCCAGCGCCGCGCCCGCCTCGAGCCGGTCCCCGACCGACTCGTACAGCGCGAGCGCCTGCTCTCCGGCGCCGCCGTGCACGTCGCCCAGCACGTTCAGACCCGAGGCCAGCGCGCCGTTCAGGCCAACCCCGCAGGTCGCGGCCATGCGCGCGATGGCGATGCTGGGCGCCTGCGGACCATGGTCGACCGCCGACATCAGCGCCGCCTCCAGCAGATCGGCCTGCGCCGGCGAGGGCAACTCGCCACGCGTCATCAGCCACACCATCTGCGCATAGCCCACGCGGGCGCGGATCAGGTCCTCGATGGCGTAGCCGCGGTAGCGGATCACGCCGGGCGACATCTCGATGATCGAGGTGCGCCACCAATCGCGGGCGAGTTGTTCGGGGTCGGTGTGCATGGGTGGTCCTTCGATGCAGTGGCTGGTGCCGCCGGCCGAGGGATGTGGCGCGGGCGGCCGGAGGCGGCGACGCCAATCACGACATGGGCGGGCCGAGATCGACCAGACGCTGCGATTCCAGCCAGGTGGCGATGAGGCCTGCGATGTCGTCGCTGTTGAGGTCCATCATCATCATGTGCGAGTTACCGCCGATGCCCTGCGCAGGAAGATCCAACAGCTCGACCGTGACGCCCGCCGCACGCAGTACGTCGAAGTAGACATCCACGCGCTCGCGCAATGCCGCCGAACGGCCCTCGAGGCGCTGACCGTCGCCCTGCACCACGAGTATCGGTGTGCGGCGGAGTGTGTGAGCCTGTGCGGGGTTTGCAAACCCGGAAGGTTCCACCAACACCACGGCCTGCACGACGTCAGGCCGCGCCTGCGCGGCCTGGAGGGCGAACTGTCCGCCCTGCGAATGGGCCAGCACGCAGCATGGGCCCACCTCGTCGATCAGGGCGAGGTAGCCTCGCAGGATGGCCTCATCGGTTTCGGTCCAGCGGGGCACGAACTGCTTGACGAACCGGTCGTAGGCCTGGACGGGGAAGCGGCCGCCTGGCATGGGCCGACGACGCTGGGGATCGTCGTGCCAACTGCCCGAACCCGCGCCGATGCGAAACCGATCCCAGGCCCAATGCACTGGCTGGTGCATCGGCGCGTCAAGGAAGACCTGCGGCGTGGGCGCAAACCCCGCCCGACCGCGCTCGACCGCATCGCAGCTCAGCGTGGCCCAGCCGCGGCGCACGAAATACGGCAGCCAGCCTTCCCGCCCATCGGGTGTCGTCTCCCAGCAGGCCCCCGTCAGCCCGCCGCCGTGCCACAGCATCAGCGGCGGCCCGAAGCGCTGGGGCTGTGGCACGAAGTATTGGGCATACATCGCCTCGACCCAATGGGTGCCGTTCGGGTCGATCGCAGCCGGCGTGCCCGCGTTCGTGAGCCGGACGGTCCGCGGAGGTAGGCCCTGCAGTGCCACGGCCCGTCCACCGACATGAAAACTGCCGAAGGCAGCAAGGGACAGGCTGCGCGTGCTGGCCGGCGGCCAGCGTCGCTGACTCATCGGCGCTCCTGCCGGCAGAGCGAACGCATCGGTCTCGGCCATCGGATCCTGTACGTCGGTCAATCCACGCTCGCCCCGGACGCCTTGACCACCTCGCCCCAGCGCGTGGTTTCGCTCGCCAACAGCGCGCGTGCCGTGGCGGCATCGGCAAAGCGCGCCTGCGCCCCACGGCGGTTCATTTCCGCGCCGAATCCCGGATCGGTGGCGATGGCGCGAAGTGCCTGCTCGATGCCGGCGGTCGCGGCGGACGGGGTGGCCGCAGGCGCGAACAGACCCATCCAGAACTCGACCTCGTAGCCGGTGACCGTGTCCCCGATCAAGGGCACGGCCGGCAGGGCTTGTGACCGCTGTACGTTGGTCAATCCGAGCACCTTGACACGATCCGCGGCCAACAAGGGCTGCGCCTCGAGGATCGAGGACCAGTACAGGTCGATACGCCCACCGATGAGGTCGGTCAAAGCCGCCTGGCTGCCACGGTAGGGAATGTGGACGATCGAGGTCCCGCTCATGCTCTTGAAGAGCTCACCCGCCAGGTGGTTCACCGCGCCGTTGCCGGACGATCCGTAGCTGAGCTTGCCGGGATGGGCCTTCGCGTAGGCCACCAGTTCTGTCACGTTCGAGGCGCCGAGCGCCTTGTTCGCCAGGAGCGCGTAGCCGGTGGAGGCAAAGACCCCCAGGGGACGCAGGTCTGCCTGAGGGACGTAGTTGAGCTTCTTGTACAGCGCCGGATTGATGGCCAGGCTGGACGTGCCCATCAACACCGTCGAACCGTCGGCCTGTGCCCGCGCCACATGCTCGGCCGCGAGGTTGGTGCCCGCCCCGGGTCGGTTCTCGACGATGACATTGCGGCCGAGGGCGGCCTGCAGCCTGTCGCCGACCATCCGCGAGACGACATCGGTGAAGCCTCCCGGTGGGTAAGGGACGACCAGGCGCAAGGCACCGGACGCGGCCTGCGCCAAGGCCGGCGCGGGCGCAACCGCGCAAGCCATCGCGGACGCTGCGCAAAGGAAGTGACGTCGATGCATCGAGATCTCCTGTGGTGGTGGGAAGTGTGGTGGGAAAGGATTGCGGGGCTGCCGCCTCAGGACAGACCGCCCGTGGCGCCTTCGACGCACAGCGCTGCGATCTCGGCCGGGCTGTAACCCAGCCCGGCCAGGATCTCGCGTGTGTGCTGGCCGAGCATCGGCGGCGGGCGGTCCACCTCCGGGGCGGCGCCGTCGAGCTGCAGACCGGTGCGCAAGACGCGGATGTCGCGTCCGACGCCCGGGGCGTCGGCGAAGGTGGCAACCATGCCGCGCCCGGCGACCTGGGGATGTTCGAGGGCCTGGCCCACGGAGTGCACCGGCCCGGCCGGCACGCCGGCGGCGCTCAGCAGCGGCCACCAGTGCGCCGCCGGATGCGCGGCCAGCGCCGCCTCGATCTCGACGGTGAGCGCGGCGCGGTGTTCCAGCCGGCCCTGGCGGCGCGCGAAGCGCGGGTCGTCGACCAGATCGGGCCGTCCGATCAGGCGCGCCAGGGTCTCGAACTGCGACTGCTTGTTGGCGGCGATGTTCAGCAGGCCGTCGGCCGTGCGGAAGGTGCCGGAGGGGCTGGCGGTGACGTTGTCGTTGCCCAGGGGCTGCGGCTCGCGCCCGGCGATCAGCAGGTTCGATACCGCCCAGCCCATCGTCGCCATCACGGCCCCGAGCATGGAGACGTCGATGAAGCGACCGGTGGTGCGGTCGCGCTCGGCCAGCGCCGCGCACACCGCCATCGCCGCGGTCAGCCCGCCGATCGTGTCGGCCACCGGGAAGCCCACGCGCAGCGGTGCGCTGGCGGCATCGCCGGTGATGCTCATCACCCCGGCCATGCCCTGGACGATCTGGTCGTAGGCCGGGAGGTCTCGCAGCGGGCCGTCCTGGCCGAAGCCGGAGATGGCGCAGTAGACCAGCCGCGGGTTGTGCGCGAGCAGGGCCTCGTAGCCCAGGCCCAGGCGCTGCATCACGCCGGGGCGGAAGTTCTCCACCAGCGCGTCGGCGCTGCGCACCAGGCGCTGCAGCACGGCCCGGCCGCCAGGCTTCTTCAGGTCGAGCGCGATCGAGCGCTTGCCTGCGTTCTGCGCGAGGAAGGACACGCCCATGTGGCGCTCGTTGAGTGCAGGGTCGGCCCCGAGCTGGCGCGCCAGATCGCCGCCGGCCAGCGCCTCGACCTTGACGACCTCGGCGCCCAGATGGGCCAGTTGGTGGCAGGCGAAGGGCCCGGCCAGGACGTTGGTGAGGTCGAGCACGCGCAGGCCGTGCAGCGGGAGCGACCGCGCTGGTGCCTGTGCCTGTGCCTGTGCCGGTGGCGGCAGGGGCGGGTGTGTCGGTTCGGCCTCCGCCGACACGCGGGGTACCTGGGGGGAGGACGAAGGCATCGAGTGCACGCCGGTGGGTCTGATGATCTAAGTTAGAACGCTATTCCATAGATCATCCATCCATTCCACGCCCAGGTGCACCCGGATAATCCCGGGGTCCCCCCCCACGAGTCACCCCCCGCCCATGCCCCGCAGACCGCGCCTGCCCGCGCTGGCCGACGAGAACGCCGCCGCCGGCGGCGTGGGCACGCTGGACCGTGCGCTGAGCATCCTGGACGCCTTCAGCGCCCTGCGGCCGACGCCCACGCTGGCCGACCTTGCCGCCCACACCCGCATCGCCAAGAGCACGGTGCTGCGCATGCTGGCGTCGCTGCAGCATGCCGGGCTGGTGCTGCGGCTGGCCGACGGCCGCTACGCAGTCGGCGCGGCGGTGGAACGTCTGCAGCGCGTGCGGGCCGGCTCGGTGCCGACCGACGCGCTCGTCCTGCCCGTCCTGCGCGAACTCGCCACGCTCACCGGCGAGAGCGCGAGCTACTACGTGCGCCAGGGCGGGCAGAGGCTGTGCCAGTTCCGGGTGGATTCGCCCCGGCCCGTGCGCGACCATCTCCAGGTCGGCGACCTGCTGCCCCTGGACCGGGGCGCGGGCGGGCGGGTGCTGTGCGCCTACGCCGGCGCGCAGGGCGAGGTGTTCGACACGATCCGCCGCGACGGCGTGGCCGTGCTCGCCGGCGACCGGGACCCCGAGATCGCCGGCATCGCCGCCCCGGTGTTCGACGCCAGCGGCGCGCTGGCCGGCGCCTTGACCCTGAGCATGCCGGCGCAGCGTCTGCAAGCGGCGCACGCCGGGCCGGTCAAGGCGGCGGCGCAGCGATTGACACGCTTGCTGGGCGGCTGAATCCGGACACCGGCCCCCGCCATCGAACCACCATGTCGACGCCACCCGTCCTCAGCCGGATCGTCCTCGGCTACAGCCCGATGATCGACCGCACGCGCAGCGCGGTAGCGGTGCGGCTGACGGTCTATCCCGAACCGCGCGACGCTGCGCCGGACGCCGCGGGACTGCTGGAGGCCGTGGCCACGGTATGGCCGGCCCCCGCCGCGCAGGCGGAGACCGCGACGCAGCCTGCCGGCGCGCCGGCCGTCGGCGGCAGCGCGACACCGGTAGTGCTGAACATCGTCTCGGAGCCCTGGTTGCGGGCGGTACTGGCCAGCCGGCCCCCGCTGCATCTGCTGCTCGAGGTGCCGGCCTTCATGGCCACGCAACCGGACTGCGCCCACACCTTGCGAGCCCTGAAGGCGGCCGGGCACGCGCTGATGGTCAAGGGCCGACCGGCGCAGGAACTGCCGCCCGAGGTGCGGTCCTGCTTCAGCCACGCCCTGGCCGATGCACAGGATGAACCGCCTGACCCGCCTGGCCCGCCGGATGGCGCCAGCGGCACCGCCGGGCGCATCGCCGGGCGCATCGCCGTCGTCCGCGGCGGCGTGGACACGATGGCCGACCTGAACGCCGCCTTCGCCTGCGGCGCCGTGGCCACGCTGGGCTGGCCGCTCGACGGCCGGGCAGACGGGGTGGGGTCGGCCGCCGCCGACATCGCCGTGGTGACCGAACTGATGCAGCGCGTCGACCGAGAGGAGCCCGTCGAGCGCCTGGAGGCGGTGATCAGGAAGGACCCTCAACTCGCCTTCCGCCTGATCCGCCACCTCAACTCGGCGGCCTACGGCCTGCCCGTCGAGGTGTCGACCTTCCGGCACGCGCTGATGCTGATGGGCTACGGCCCGCTCAAGCGGTGGCTCGCGCTGCTGCTGGTCACCGCCGGACGCGACCCTGCCCTGCGGCCGGCCATGTTCGCGGCCGTGCGCCGCGGCCTGCTGATGGAGGAACTCGTGCGCGCCACAGCCGACGAGGAGACCCGCGGCGAGATGTTCATCTGCGGCGTGTTCTCGCTGCTCGACGTGATGCTGGGCCGATCCTTCGATGAGTTGTTCCGCAGCGTGCCCGTGCCCGAGCGGGTGCAGCAGGCTCTCGTGGAGGAGACGGGCCCCTATCACGCGGCCCTGACGCTGGCCCGCGCGCTCGAACAAGGCGTGCGCAGCGACATCCTCGCAGCCGCGGACGGCTGCTTCCTCAGCTTGGGCGAAGTCAACGGGGCGTTGCTGCGCGCCTTGGCTGCCGCACGCGAACTGGCGTAGGAGGATGTCGGACTTGGAGGTCGCGGGCGGCAAACAGCGCCCCAAGCCCGATAACTGCCAAGCGCAAGGTCGCTCGTAGCCCGCACGTGGCGGGTGGCCGCACGGGGCCGGCCCGCGGAGGTTGCGTGCGGCGACGCTGGGCAGGCCGAAGCCCGGGCAGGCGTTGTCAGCGGCCCGGCTCAGGAGCCCCGGTAGGTGCTCCAGCTCCAGGGGCTGACGAGCAGCGGGACGTGATAGTGGCCCTCGGGGTCGGCGATGCCGAAGTCGATCTGGACCGTGTCGACGAAGGGTGGATCGGGCAGCTCGACGCCGCGCGCGCGGAAGTAGGGTGCGGCCTCGAACAGCAGACGCCAGCGCCCCCGCGCCATGCTGCTGGCGTCCAGCAGCGGACCGTCCGGGTTGCGGCCGTCGGCGTTGAGCGTGACCTGGCGCACGGTCTGCGCGCGGCCGTCGTCGGCCACGCGCTGCAAGGTGACCTGCATCCCGGCCGCGGGGCAGCCGTGAGCGGTGTCGAGAACGTGGGTGCTGAGGCGTCCCATGGGGGTGGCTCCTTCGGAAAGTGTGTTCGGTCCCTCGGCCGGCGAGGCCATTGCCGGGCGACCGGCCCGCAGGCCCGGCGACGGTCGGGGTCGGGGTCGGGGGATGGAAGCAATCGCGGACGGCATCTCCAGCCGTGATGGGCATTTGCCAGCGCAGACGAGCCGGCAGCCACTGGATCCGGCTTCAATCCGGCTTCAGTTCGTCGGCGCGCCGGCCTCGAACCAGCGCTTGACGAGCAGGCGCTCGGCGTCGGTGATCTGCGTGGCGTTGTTCATCGGCATCAGCTTCAGCGTCCAGACCTGCTGGTAGACCGACTGGGCCTGCTGCGCCAGCAGCTCGGGCGTGTGCAGCGCGACATTCTTGCTGGGCACCTGGGCGTTGTGGCAGATGACGCAGCGTTGCTCGACCACCTCGCGCACCGCGGCGAAGCTCACCGGCTGTGCCGCCGCCTGCTGCTGGGCCGGAGGGGGCGGCGCCGGCGTGCGCCAGACCACCAACGCCACCAGCACCGCCACGCCGACCAGCGCGTGCTCCCACGGGGTGCGCAGGCCTTGGGCGTGGGCGCGGTGGCGGGCGACGAAACTGTGGCGGATCAGCGCGCCGGCCAGCATCAGCAGCACCAGCACCACCCAGTTGTCGGGCCCCTGGTAGAGCCAGCCGTAGTGGTTGGACAACATGGCCACGATGACCGGCAGCGTGAAATAGGTGTTGTGCACGCTGCGCTGCTTGCCGCGCTGGCCGTGGATGGCCTCGGGCTGCCGGCCCTCGCGCAGCGCCGCCACCACCTTGCGCTGGCCCGGGATGATGACGAAGAAGACGTTGGCACTCATCGCCGTGGCCAGCATCGCACCCACCAGCAGGAAGGCCGCGCGGCCGGCAAAGAGCTGGCAGGCCAGCCAGGAGGCGAAGACCACGAAGGCCGTCACGACCACGCCAACGATCAGGTCGCCGTGCCGGCGCTGGCCGAAGAGCCGGCAGATCGCGTCGTAGATCAGCCAGAACGCCACCAGGAAACCCAGCGAGGTCGTGATCGCCGCGGCCGGCGACCAGTCGAAGACATTCCTGTCGATCAGGAAGCTGCTGGCGTTGAACAGGTACAGCACGGTGAACAGCGCGAAACCGGTCAGCCAGGTGGAATAGCTCTCCCAGTAGGACCAGTGCAGCTTCTCGGGCAGCGGCAGCCAACGCGGCGCCAGCATGTACTTGTTGGAGTGGTAGAAGCCGCCGCCATGCACGGCCCACATCTCGCCGTCCACGCCCTTGTCCTTCAGATCCTGGTGCTGGGGCTTCGTCAGGCTGTTGTCGAGCATCACGAAGTAGAACGACGCGCCGATCCAGGCCACGGCCGTGATCACGTGCAGCCAGCGCAGCAGCAGGTTGAGGATGTCGAGCAGGTAGGCGTCCATGGGGAAGATTTCGATCGGGCGGGCACGGGGCGCGGGTTGCCGTCAAGCGCAAGAGCGCAGGCGGACACCGGCAACGCGCCTCACCACCGCGGGCCCTGTGAGGCGAACAGGCCGCGACTGCCGACGTCCGGACGGCCGCAGGCGTGTGCGGCGACCGGGCGCGGAGCCCGCTGCGACCATGGGGCGCGTGTATACACTAAATTGCCGCGTCAACGCCGCCTCGGGCCCGCCGGCACGCCGTGCGTCCGCTGCCCGGTGCCCCCCGGCGCCCGCCATCCCACCCCCGCACATCCCGCCGACGAGCGGTCGAGTATCCCGATGAACGCCTCTGCTCCTGCCTCGCGCTCCGCCGCCGCCCCGCGCTACCCGCGCGACCTCCTCGGCCACGGCCGCCACCCGCCGCACGCGCGCTGGCCCGGCCAGGCCCGTGTCGCGGTGCAGTTCGTGCTGAACTACGAGGAAGGCGGCGAGAACTCGGTGCTGCACGGCGACGCCGGCAGCGAGCAGTTCCTGTCCGAGATGTTCAACCCGCCGGCCTTCCCGGCGCGCCACCTGAGCATGGAGGGCATCTACGAGTACGGCAGCCGCGTGGGCGTGTGGCGCATCCTGCGCGAGTTCGAGCGGCGCGGCCTGCCGCTGACCGTCTTCGGCGTGTCGATGGCGCTCGAGCGCTGCCCCGAGGTCACCGCCGCCTTCGTCGAGCTCGGCCACGAGATCGCCTGCCACGGCTGGCGCTGGATCCACTACCAGAACA
>Ga0169931_10001896_pt1 | contig 34475 bp, 36 predicted proteins | sample Kivu_15m_20L_FD_129675 | JGI IMG/M metagenome (GOLD analysis project Ga0169931, IMG submission 129675) | Freshwater microbial communities from Lake Kivu, Western Province, Rwanda to study Microbial Dark Matter (Phase II) - Kivu_15m_20L... | ecosystem: Environmental > Aquatic > Freshwater > Lake...
CGGACTTGATGGTCATTCGGGGCTCGCCACGGGCAATCCACGATTGTGGTCAATCGCGAACCGCACCGCAAATCGATGACCGGCGCTCCGTCCGCGGCCCGCGGCTTGACCCGTTCGCGGCCTTGCGCCACCCTCCCGGGTCCCGCGCCCCGCCATGACCGACCCCACCCCTCCGGCCGCTGCGTCGCCACCCGAATCGATCGACGCGGTCGCCGCCCGCCTCGACGCGCAGGGCTACCTGGCCGATCGCAGGCTCGCGACCGCGGTGTTCCTCGGTCTGAGCTTGGGGCGGCCGCTCTTCGTCGAAGGCGACGCAGGCGTCGGCAAGACCGAACTCGCCAAGGCGATCGCGGCGGCCATGGGTGCGCCGCTGATCCGGTTGCAGTGCCACGAAGGCCTGGACATCGCGCAGGCGGCCTACGAGTGGGACGCCGCGCGTCAGCTGCTGCACGTTCGGCTGGCCGAGGCCGGGGGCCGGGTCGATCGTCCCGAGCTGGCCGCGTCGCTGTACGGTCGCGACATGCTGCTCGCCCGCCCGCTGCTGAAGGCGCTGGAGTCAGAGCGGCCGGCGGTGCTGCTGATCGACGAGATCGACCGGGCGGACGAGCCCTTCGAGGCGTTCCTCCTCGAGGTACTCTCGGACTGGCAGATCACGATCCCGGAACTCGGCACGGTGCGCGCGCGCCACCGGCCCTGCGTCGTGATCACGTCGAACCGCACGCGCGAGATCCACGACGCGCTCAAGCGGCGCTGCCTCTACCACTGGCTCGACTACCCGGACGCCGAGCGGGAATACGCGATCGTCATGCGGCGCGTCCCGCATGCGCCGCAGACGCTCGCGCGGCAGGCGGTCGCGTTCGTGCAGCGGGTGCGTGCGCTCGAACCGTTCAAGGCGCCGGGCGTCGCCGAGACGATCGACTGGGTCGAGGCCCTGCTCGCGCTGCGGCTGCAGACGCTCGATCCGCAGGCGATCGACGACACGCTCGGCGTGCTGCTCAAGTACCGCGAGGACCTCGCCCGGCTGCAGGGCGGCGAGGCCGCACGGCTGCTGTCCGCACTGCCGGACCGATGACCGCAGCGCGCCTCACGACCGGCGAACGCCTGGCGCGCCGCGTGATCGACTTCGCACGCGGTCTGCGGACGGCCGGGTTGCCGGTCGACTCCGGGCGAATCGCCGTGGCGCTGCACGCGGTCGCGGCGGTCGGGGTTCATCGTCGTGACGACCTGCACGCCGCGCTGCAGTGCACGCTGGTGGGCGCGCGCGAGCATCAGGCGCCGTTCGACTCGGCCTTCGACGCGTTCTGGCGCTCGGAAGCGGGCCTCGACCCGACCGCGACCGCATCCGCGCAACCGGGCGCGGGAACGCACCCCGTGCCGTCCGGCGGGGCCGCGGCGCTCGGCGTCGGCGCATTGGCGACGGGCGACGCGGATCCGCACGCGGCGTCGGAGGCGGCGGATGGATCCGACGCCGAGCGGCTGGGCGGACGCGACTTCGAAGACATGACGCCGCAGGAGTTCGCGCTGGCCTGCCGCCTCGTGCGGGAGTTGCCGCCGCCGGTCGAGCCGCTCACGGCGCGCCGCTGGCGCGCAGCCCGCAGCGGCCGGTTCGATCTGCGCGGCACGCTGCGCGCCATGGCGCGCGACCCCGGTCTGCTGCGGCCGCGCCGACGCGCGCGCATCGAACGGCCCCCGCCGTTGGTCGTGCTCTGCGACGTCTCCGGTTCGATGGACCGCTACGCGCGCGTGATGCTGCACTACGCGCACGCGCTGGCGCGCTCGCAGCCGCGCGTGGCGGTGTTCACGTTCGGAACCCGCCTCACCGAGGTCGGCCGCGCGCTGCGTGGGCATGACCCGGAGCAGGCGATCGAGGCGGTCGCGCGAGCGGTGCCCGATTGGGGCGGCGGCACTCGGATCGGTGCGGCGCTCGAGGAGTTCAACCGCACCTGGGCGCGTCGGGTGCTCACCGGGCGCGCGGCCGTGCTGCTGGTCACCGACGGGCTCGACCACGGCGACGGCCGCGCCCTCGGCGAGGCCGCGGCGAGGCTCGCGCGCTTCGCGCACCGGGTGATCTGGCTCAACCCGCTGCTACGCTACGATGGCTTCGAGCCGCGGGCTGCCGGCGTGCGGGCGCTGCTGCCGCACGTCGACCGGCACCAGCCGGTGCACTCGCTCGAATCCCTCGACGACCTGACCCGAGGCGCGCGGCGCCCGACCGCGCTGCCCCGGAGCGCCCCGCCATGCAGATGACCGGACAACGCACGCTGCCTGTGCCCCCTCAGGAGGCCTGGGCCGCGTTGAACGACCCCGACACGCTGAAGGCGTGCATCGCCGGATGCGAGTCGATGGCGATGACCGAACCGCAACGCTACGAACTCGTGATGGCGGCCCGCATCGGGCCGGTGGCCGCCCGCTTCAGGGGACGGCTGACCCAGTCGGAGGTGATCGCGCCCCAGTCGTATCGGATCGACTTCGACGGTCAGGGCGGCGCGGCCGGCTTCGGCAAAGGGTCCGCCGCGGTGCGGCTGACGCCGACGCACGCCGGCACGCAGCTCGACTACGAGGTCACCGCCCAGGTCGGCGGCAAGCTCGCCCAGGTCGGATCCCGGCTGGTGGACGGCGCAGCCCGCAAGATCGCCGACGACTTCTTCGCCAGCTTCGAGGCCCGGTTGGCCGAGCGCGTGCGCGCACGGACCACCGGCCCCGCGGTGCCGCAGGAGCCGACCGCCTCCGGCCTCGTGCCGCCGCCCGCCGACCTCGTGCCACCGCCCGCCGGCCCCGAGCCGCAGACGCCGCCCACCCCACCGACCGCGCCGGCCGCGGGCGGGCCGGCGTTCGGAGCGCAGCGATCCCCCGACGCGGGGGCGCCGCCGGCACGGGATCCCCGTCCGGTGGCCGAACCCCAGGCGGCGCGGCACGCGCACCGGAATCGCTGGATCGGCTGGGCGATCGGCACCGCGGCGGCGCTGGCGGTGGTGGTGCTGTGGTGGGTCAACCGCTGAGGCGCGGGCAACGAACCATGGACAGTCTGGACCTCGACGTGCTGCGCCAGGCGCGCGACTGGTCGCGCGAAGGCCGAGGCGTCTGGCTGGTCACGGTCGTCGAGACCTGGGGTTCGGCCCCTCGGCCGCCCGGCTCGCTGCTGTGCCTTCGGGACGACGGCCTCGTCGTGGGCTCGGTATCCGGCGGCTGCGTCGAGGACGACCTGATCGATCGTGTCCGCCACGGCGAACGCGTGCGGCGCCCGCAGACGCTCGTCTACGGCGTCTCGAAGGACGAGGCCGCACGCTTCGGCCTGCCCTGCGGCGGCACGCTGCGGCTGGTTCAGGAGCCTCTCGTCGAGCCGGCGTGGATCGACGCGCTGCTGGACCGCACCGGCCGCCACCAGCTGGTCGCCCGCCGCGTGGACCTGGGCACCGGCGAAGTGAGCCTGGAGCCCGCCCGTCGCGGCGAGCCGTTCGTGTACGAGGCGCGCGCCATGCGCCAGGTGTTCGGGCCGCGCTGGCGGATGCTGGTGATCGGCGCGGGCCAGCTGTCGCGGGTGCTCGCGGGGATGGCGCTCGCGCTGGACTTCGAGGTGATCGTCTGCGACCCGCGCGAGGAGCACTACCGGACCTGGGACGTCCCGGGCACCCGCTTCACCACGGCGATGCCGGACGATGCGGCGCTGCAGCTTCGGCTGGACGCGCACAGCGCGGTGGTCGCGGTCACGCACGACCCGAAGCTGGACGACCTGGTGCTGCTGGAGGCGCTGAAGTCGCCCGCGTTCTACGTGGGCGCGCTCGGCTCGCGCGTGAACACCGCCAAGCGCAAGGCGCGGCTGCAGCTCTTCGAGCTCGGCGCCGAGCAGATCGCGCGGCTGCACGGACCGATCGGCCTGGACATCGGCAGCCGCACGCCGGCCGAGATCGCAGTGTCCATCCTGGCCGAGATCGTCGCGGTGAGGAACGGCGTCGCGCTTCGCCAGAAGAAGCCCACGGACGCGCCGGGCGACGGTGGTCCGGTCTGACGCCGCCGGCCGCATTCGCAGCCGCGGGGCCACGGCAGCGGCCTCAGCCGCCTCCGCGCTGGGTGTGGTGGTCGAACCCTTCGATCCAGGCCTGCGCCCGCGCCTCGGCGCCGGGCGAGGGCACGAAGCGGACCCGCAGCTGGCGCATCCGCAGCAGGGCGATTCGCCGCGGCGGCAGCGGCTCGGTCTCGACGACGAGCGTGCCCCAGTCGAACGACAGACTCGCCGTGCCTCGGACGATGCCGTGGTCGTCGCCGGTGAGCTCGGTGAGCCAGCGGGCGAGATCGTCCACCGTGCAGAACATCACCCGATCGAACCCGTGGAAGAGCACCGGTTCAGCCTCCGTTGCCCCGACGCTCGCGGACCGCACTCGCACCGGTGCCCGTACGGCCCGAACGTCCCGCTTCCGCAGGCTTCACGCCTGGCACCGACGCGCCGGGGCTCAGCGTGCGCGGTCGTGCAGCGCCCCGCCGTGCGGCGGTCCTCGAGCGCTGGCTCACCCGCCCGCGATCGGCGGCCAGATCGCCAGCGCCTCGCCCTCGCGCAGAACCCGCGTCGGGCGGTCGGCGGGCGCCACGTACGCTCCGTCCACCAGCACGAGGTGCACCAGTTTGGGCGGCAGCCTGAAACGGTCGATCAGCTGCTGGACGGTCGTGCCCTCGGGCAGCTGGAGCGCGATCGCGTTGCCCTCGCGGCGAGCGCCGTCGACCTCGTCCGGCAGATGATCGGACAGCATCGCGAACAGCTTGAACGTGATCTTCACGGCTCGGGACGACTGAAGACGTTCGTGGAGTCTGGACGCACGACGCCCGGCGATCGCCGACGGCCCGTCAGCGCACGGAGCCGCGCGAGTGGCCCTGGAACTGCTCCTGCGCCTGCGCGGTGGCGAGGTAGGCCTCCATCAGGCGGGTCGGGTCGGCGACCAGCCGGTCCTTCCACGCGCCGAGCCGGATACCGCCCTCGACCAACCCGCGCATGACCCCCACGTGCTCGGTCATGCCCAGCGAGTTCGAGCCGATCAGCACGTCCTGGTCAAACTCGAGGCGCAGATAGCGGAAGCCTTCGGGGTCGCTGAGTTCGGCGTGCTCGCCGTGGGGCACTCCCTGCCATTGGCCGAACGAGGTCGAGACCAGGCCGAGCGTGTCCAGCACGTTGATCTGGGTGACGACGGTCGCGTCCGCCGAGCCTCCCGACATGTTGACCGCGGCGACGTAGCCCTGGTCGACCGCGTTCGGCTGGATCGCCGACACGATCGTCTGCCGGGTCACCGGGTCGTAGGCCTCGGCGCAATCGCCTGCGGCGTAAACGCCGGGCACGGTGGTCTGCATCTTCTCGTCGGTCAGCACGCCCACCAGCGCCTTGATCGGGCTGCCGGCCAGGAAACCGATGTTGGGGCGCACGCCGGTCGCCTGGATCACCAGGTCGAACTCGCCGACCTGGCCGCCGGAGAACCGCGCCTTCACGTTCGAGCCCGGCTCGATCGCCTCGACCCGGGTCGACGTGCGTACGGTGACGCCCTTGGCCTCGCACCAGCGCTTGATCATGCCGCCGGCTCCAGGCCCCATCATCCGCGGCACCATCCGGTCGCCCATCTCGACGACCGTGAGCGCGACGCCGCGCTGCGCGAGGGCCTCCAGGATGATGCAGCCGATGAAGCCCGCGCCCATCTGAAGCACGCGCGCTCCAGGACGGGCCAGGGCCAGGATGGCGCGCGCGTCGTTCAACGTCCAGCACGGGTGCACGAACGGCGAGTCCAGGCCCGGAATCGGTGGCCTCACCGGCGACGATCCAGTGGCGATCAGCGCCCGGTCGTACTCGAAGACCTGCCCCTCGGTGAGCGCGATTCGTTTCGCCGCGGTGTCGATCGTGGCGACCCGCCCGGTCACGCAGCGGATGCGCAACCGCTCAAAATGGGACGGATCCTTACGCAGCCACGTGCCGCCCTCGTCGACGTTGCCGATCAGCAGATACGGGATCGCCATCCGCGAGTAAGGCGGACCGGGCTCATCGCCGATCAGCACGATGTCGTCCTGCGGACGGCGCTTTCGGATCGTTTCCGCGGCCACCACGCCGGCGGGTCCGTTGCCGATGATCACGTGTTTCATGAGGGTCTTCCGTGGGGAAACGAACGGGGCGGCCTCGCGGCCGCCCCCGTGGAACGCGCGCTGCGTCCGCGGCCGCGCTACAGCCCCAGACGGCTGCGGGTCTCGGGCGTGAGCCGGCCTTGCTCGTCCCAGCCGCGCACCCGGTAGTACTCGGGCACCATCGTGTCGATCCCCGACACCAGCCCCTTGGCCGGACCGGTCTTGGCCGCCTCGGTCTTCAGGCGCACGGGCAGGTCGTCGTCCTTGCGCGTGAAGCCGGCCCGGTTGTTGAAGTCGCGCTCGAGGTTCCAGATCCGCTCGCCGATCTCGGTGAGGTTCTCGAGCGTGAACTCCTCGCCGCAGGCGGCGGCCACCTGCGGCGCGAGGTCGGCGGTGGTCCAGGCGAAGGTGGTGAAGATGCAGAGGCCCGAGGAGTCGAACGCTGCGGTGGCGTCCTGGAACGCCTTGACCAGCTCCGGCTTGCCCTCGGTGGTCAGCGGATCGGTCTTGACCGGGATGCCGAGGATCTCGGAGGCGACGGTGTACGAGCGCAGGTGGCAGGCGCCGCGGTTGGAGGTCGCATAGGTCAGGCCCATGCCCTGGATGCCGCGCGCGTCGTAGGCGGGGAACTCCTGTCCCTTGACCGACATCGACAGGCCCGGATGGCCGTACTTGGCGGTCAGCCGCTTGCTGCCCTGGCCGATCTCCTTGCCGAAGCCCTCGCCCTTGGCGGTCATCTCGGCGAGCTTGCACAGCGCTTCGGCCGAGCCGAACGGCGCGTCGACGCCGATCTGCTCCTTGGTGATCACCCCCATCTCGTACAGCTCGAACACCGCGCCGACCGTCGCGCCGAAGGAGATCGGATCGAAGCCGTCCTCGTTGCACAGCAGGTTGGCGTACTGCAGCGCCTCGAGGTCGGACACGCCCGGCGCGGCGCCCAGCGCCCAGGCCGCCTCGTACTCGAGCCCGCCGGAGGCGCCCCAGTACTCGGGCTTGTTGACCACCGAGAAGTGGGTCTCGTCGATCTTGGAGATCCGCCCGCAGGCGATCGTGCAGCCGAAGCAGGCCTGGTTGGTCACCAGCTGCGACTTGCCGTCGGTGGGCCGCTTCTCGGCCATCGCCTCGGCGCCGATCCGCGAGGCGCCGTCGAACTGCGAGTCGCGGTGGTTCCGGGAGGGCAGCGCACCGGTCTCGTTGATGACGCTCATCAGGACCTGCGTGCCGTAGGCGGGCAGGCCCTGCCCCGTCACCGGGTGCTCGTGCAGGATCTTCTTCTTCTCGGCCGTGACCTTCATGAAGGCCTTCGGGTCCTTGATGTTGCCCACGCCCCTGGTGCCGCGCACCGCGATCGCCTTGAGCATCTTGCTGCCGGCGACCGCACCGACGCCCGAGCGGCCGGCCGCTCGGTGCAGGTCGTTGACGATCGCCGCGTACAGCACCTGGTTCTCGCCGGCCCGGCCGATCGACGAGACGCGCATCATCGGATCCTGGTGCGCCTTCTTGAGCATCTCTTCGGTCTGCCAGACGGTCTTGCCCCACAGGTGGGACGCGTCCTTCAGTTCGGCCGTGTCGTCGGTGATCACGAGGTAGACCGGCTTGGCTGAACGACCCTCGATCACCACCATGTCCCAGCCGGCCATCTTGAGCTCGGCGCCCCAGTAGCCGCCCGAGTTCGAGCAGGCGATCGCGCCGGTCAGCGGCCCCTTGGTGATCACCGAGTAGCGCCCGCCGGTGGAGGCCATGGTGCCGGTCAGCGGGCCGGTCGCCCAGATGATCTTGTTGTCGACCGACAGCGGGTCGACCGTCGCATCGACTTCCTCGACGAAGTACTTCGTGGCGAGGCCGCGCTGGCCGAGGTACTGCCTCGCCCAGGTCATGTTCAGCGGCTCGGCGGTGCACGTGCCGGCCGTCAGGTTCACTCGGAGGATCTTTCCTGCCCATGCCATGTCCGTCTCCTTCTCAGGCCGCCGACGGCTGGTTGCCGAGCTTGTCGGCCCAATGCTTCATCCGGTCCAGGCCGGTCCAGTTGGCGTCGATGTAGGTGATCGCGCCGGTGGGGCAGGCCTCCGCGCACGCGGGCTCGCCGCCGCACAGGTCGCACTTCTGCACCTTGCCGGTGTCGGCGACGTAGTTGACCGTGCCGAACGGGCACGCGATCGTGCAGACCTTGCAGCCCACGCAGACGTCCTCGAGGACGATCTTCGCGCCGGTGGCCGCGTCGATCTTGATCGCCTCGACCGGGCATGCATGCAGGCACCAGGCCTCGTCGCACTGCGTGCAGGTGTACGGCACCTTGCGCCCGGTATGGTGGAAGTCGAAGACCTTGATCCTGGACTTCGCGGTGTTGAAGGTGCCGTAGTTCTCGAAACTGCAGGCCATTTCGCACTGCAGGCAGCCGGTGCACTTGTCCGGATTGATGTGCAGGGATTTCTGCATGACTCCTCCGAGGATGCTCGCGGATCGCGCGGCTCGACTTCTTATACAGTTTGGAGCATAACTCAAGCCGCGCTCCAGCGCCTAGATCCCGGATCGACGCCATGGCGTGGGATCGACCGGCCGACCCCGGCCCTGCGACGATGAGGCGCCCGCCAGACTGCGGGCGCAGCGCTGCCAGTTCGCCAGCATCCACCTGCCCTGCGACCGCCCCGACCTCGCCCGCCCCGGCTCGCCGATGCATCGCGCATTCGCACCCCGCCTGCGGCTGGGCCGCGGGCGGCTGATCCAGGCCTGCCAGCGCGTTCAGGCCCTGATCGCGCCGCCCAGCAATCCAAGGCCCGTGGGCTCGGTGCGCGAGCTGCCGCGGATGCGGATGGTGAACGAGGCCCCGGGTACCGGAACCCGCACGCCGCCGCCCCTCGGGGGGCTCTCGCCCGAGTCGGTTCCCGGCCACGGCTGGGTCGCGGCCACGCACCTGGCGGTGGCCACGGCGGTCGCCGCGGGCCAGGCCGACGTGGGCTTCCGGATTGAGGCCACGGCGCGGCAGATCGGCGCGGATTTCGGCCGGTGCTCGCCGAGGACGACGTCCTGGTCTGCGATACGCCCACGCTCGAAGGCCGGGCGGCCCGCGCGGTGACCGAGGGGCTCGCCCCGGCGGCCTGGCGCGAGGCGATCGCGACGCCGCCGGGGCTACGACGCCCGGGACGCCGGGCTGATCCGGTCGCTGCGGCGCACGCTGCCGTGGTACCTGTGACCGGGCGCGCCGAACGCCTATCATCGCGGCGATGGACACGAGGCACACCGCGGCGGTGAGCGTGCGGCTGCGGTTCGGCGACGATGCGCGCCTGGGACCGGGCAAGATCGCGCTGCTCGAGGCGGTCGCACGGACGGGCTCGATCGCCGCCGCGGGCCGCGAGATGACGATGTCCTATCGCCGCGCCTGGCTGCTGATCGACTCGCTGAACCGGATGTTCGACGCGTCGGTGGTGGTCGCGAGCCCTGGCGGCGCGAACGGCGGCGGCGCGGCGCTCAGTCCGCTGGGCCACGCGCTGGTCGCCGCCTACCGGGCGATGGAGGCCGAGACCGTCGATGCGGTCCGGCGGCATTTCGATGCGCTGCTGCCGCGCATGACGGTCGAGCCCGCGGCCGCCGCCGGGAGTCAGCGCACCCGCGGCGCGTAGGCGAGCGCGCGCTCGTCGAGCGCGGTGGCCTTCACCATCGCGAAGACCTCGTCGCCCGCGTCCAGCGCGAGCTCGTCGACCGCCTTGCGGGTCACCAGCGCCACCAGCCGGTCGCCGCCGCGCAACTCCAGGTCCACCCGCGCCGTGGGACCGTCGTCGGTGTCGATCGCGCGGATCGTGCCGACCAGCACCGTGCGGAAGCTGACGTCGCGCGGCCGCTGCACCGCGAGCGCGACGTCGGTCGCGCGAACCAGCAGGCGGTATGGCGCGCCCGCCGGACCGAGCCGTCCGGGCACGCTGATCGGGCCCGCCGGGTGCGCGAGCCCGGTCAAGCCGTAGGCGTCGTCATGGCGTTCGATCCGCGCCTCGAGGACCGACACCGCGCCGAAGCGCCCCGACGCGCCGCGCGCGCCATCCGGCGCGAGCACCTGCCCCGGCGGGCCCTGCGCAATCGCCGCGCCGTCGTCGAGCAGCACCACGTCGTGGGCGATCCGCGCGACCTCGTCGACCGCGTGCGACACGTACACCAGCGGCCAGCCGAGCTCGTCGCGCAGCCGCTGCACGTACGGCATGATCTCCTGGCGACGCTCGAAGTCGAGCGAAGCGAGCGGCTCGTCGAGCAGCAGCAGCCGCGGGCCCGACAGCAGCGCCCGCCCGATCGCCACGCGCTGGCGCTCGCCGCCCGACAGACCGCCGGGCCGCCGCGCCAGCAGGTGGCCGATGCCCAGCATCGCGATCACGGCGTCCGCGTCCACCGGACGGCCCCGCGCACCGAATCGACGCCCGTACTCCAGGTTGCCGCGCACGCTCATGTGCGGGAACAGCAGCGCGTCCTGGAACACCACGCCGACGCGGCGCCGGTGCGGTGGAACGAACACGCCGGCGGCCACGTCGACCAGGGTCTCGCCGTCGACCCGGACGTGGCCGGCGTCGGGCCGCAGCAGCCCCGCGATCAGACCCAGCACCGTCGATTTGCCCGAGCCCGAGCGCCCGAACAGCGCGAGCGCGCCGCTGTCCGAGCGGAACGCGCAGGCGAGGCGGAACGCGCCGCGGTCGAGCCGGACGTCGACCTCGATCACGCGTCGCCCCCCACCGTTCGCCGCACGCGCCGGGCGAGCCACTCGGACAGCGCGAGCGCGCCGATCGACACCGCGACCGCGACCGCCGTCAGGCGCAGCGCGGTCGCGTCGCCGCCCGGCGTCTGAGTGGCCGCGTAGATCGCCGAGGGCAGCGTGCGCGTCTCGCCCGGAATGCTCGACACGAAGGTGATCGTGGCGCCGAACTCGCCGAGCGCCTTCGCGAAGCACAGCACGGCGCCCGCCAGCACGCCGGGCAGCGCGAGCGGAAGGGTCACCGTGAGGAAGCGCCACGCGGGCGGCGCGCCCAGCGTGGCCGCCGCCGACCCGAGCCGTGCGTCGATCGCCTCGATCGACAGCCGGATCGCGCGGACCATCAGCGGAAAGCCCATCACCGCGCAGGCCAGCGCGGCGCCCGTCCAGCGGAACGACAGCACGAGGCCGAACGTGGACTCGAGCCAGGCCCCCACCGGCCCGCGGCGCCCGAACGCGAGCAGCAGCAGGTAGCCGGTGACCACCGGCGGCATCACCAGGGGCAGATGGACCACCGCGTCGAGCAGCGTCTTGCCGGGGAATCGCGCGCGCGCGAGCACCGTGGCCACGCCGATCGCGAACGGTAACGACGCGAGCGTCGCCACGGCCGCGACCTTCAGGCTCAGCCGCAGCGCGATCCAGTCGTCGGGGGAGAGGCCGGTCATCGCGCCGAACGCGGGCTCACCGGGGCAGCGCCTGGAACCCGAAGGATCCGAACACGGATAGCCCTGCCGGCGAACGCAGGAAGTCGAGGAAGGGCTGCGCGCGCGCCGACCGGGCGCCGGCGGTGATCGCCACCGGGTAGACGATCGCCGGGTGCGCCGCGGCCGGGAAGGTGTCGACGACGCGGACCCTCGGCTCGGCCCGCGCGTCGGTCGCGTAGACGATGCCGAGCGGCGCCTCGCCGCGCGCCACCAGCGTCAGCGCAACCCGCACGTTCTCGGTCTGCGCGAGCCGCGGCGCAACCGAGGCCCAGGCGCCGAGGGATTCGAGCGCCGCCTTCGCGTAGCGCCCGGCGGGCACCGCGGCGACGTCGGCCACCGCGAGCCGGCCACCCTCGCCGAGGGCCGCGGCCAGCGGGAAGCCGGGCGCGATCCGAAGCGTCGGGCCGGGCGCGGTCGCCGGCGCGACCAGCACCAGGCGGTTGCCGAGCAGCCGGGTGTGCGTGCCGGCGCGCAGCAGGCCGCGCGCATCGAGCCATGCGATCCAGTCCTCGTCGGCCGACACGAACAGGTCGGCGGGCGCGCCCTGCTCGATCTGCCGGGCCAGCGCCGAAGAGGCCGCGTACGAGATCACCGGTCGCGGGTGCCCCTGGCGGACCCAGGCCGTGGCTGCGGCGTCCAGCGCCTCCTTCAGGCTCGCCGCGGCGAACACTACCGGGTCGGCCCGCACGCCAAACGGCGCCGCGAGCGCGATCGCCACGCCGAGGAGCACGGCCTTCAGCACACCGAACATCGCGGACCCCGGCAGCGACGACTCAGGCGGTTGTTATATCCCGGTGGATATAACGACCGCAACCCCTCGGTGCGCCGGCCCGGGGCCCCGCCCGCGCCGTTCGGGTGCTCAGGTGTTCTGCACGACGATCGACGGGAACTTCGCCGTCATGTCCTTCGCGCGCTCGGCGATGCGCACCGCGACGCGGCGCGCGATCTTCCGGTACACCTCGGCGATCGCACCGTCCGGCTCGGCGACGACCGTGGGTCGTCCGGAGTCGGTCTGCTCGCGGATGCGGATGTCCAGCGGCAGCCCGCCGAGGTATTCGACGTCGTAGTCCTTGGCCATGCGCGCGCCACCGCCCTCGCCGAAGATGTGCTCGGCGTGGCCGCAGCTGGAGCACACGTGGATCGCCATGTTCTCGACGATGCCCAGGATCGGGATGCCGACCTTCTCGAACATCTTGAGGCCCTTGCGCGCGTCCAGCAGCGCGATGTCCTGCGGCGTCGTGACGATCACCGCGCCGGTCACCGGAATCTTCTGCGACAGCGTGAGGTGGATGTCGCCGGTGCCGGGTGGCATGTCCACGACCAGGTAGTCGAGGTCGCGCCAGTTGGTCTCGCGCAGCAACTGCTCGAGGGCCTGCGTGACCATCGGGCCGCGCCAGACCATCGGTGTGTCGGTGTCGATCAGGAAGCCGATCGAGCTCGCCTGCACCCCGTGGCCTTCCATGGGTTCGAGGCTCTTGCCGTCCACCGACTGGGGGCGCCCGACGATGCCGAGCATCACGGGCTGCGAGGGCCCGTAGATGTCCGCATCCAGGATGCCGACCGACGCGCCCTCCGAGGACAGCGCCAGCGCCAGGTTGACCGCGGTGGTGCTCTTGCCCACGCCCCCCTTGCCCGAGGCGACCGCGATCACGTTCTTGACATTGGGCAGCAGCTTCACGCCCCGCTGCACCGCGTGCGCGACGATCTTCTGGTAGACGTTGGCGCTGACGTTGGAGACGCCCGGCAGCGCGCGGATCGCGTCGATCACCGCGCGGCGGATCGGGGCGACCTGACTGCGGGCCGGATAGCCGAGTTCGACGTCGACGCTGACCTCGCCGCCGTCCACGCGCACGTTGCGCGCCGACTTGCCGGCCACCAGGTCCTTGTTGGTGTTCGGATCGACGATCGCGGCGAGCGCCGCATTGACCTGCTCGACGGTGACGGCCATGGAGCCTCCTGGGGCGCGCCGCGGCGGCACGGTCCGCCGCGAGACGGGCTGGCAGTCTATCCGAAAGCGGATGACCCGCCGGCCGAAACGGTGGCCGGCGCGCCCGGGCCCCTTGCTACACTGCCGGGCTCCGCTCGTGCTCCCCCGGCCCGCAGCCATGCCCCGGCGCCTCTTCGTCACCACCGCCCTGCCCTACGCGAACGGCTCGTTCCACGTCGGGCACATCATGGAGTACATCCAGGCCGACATCTGGGTGAGGTTCCAGCGCATGCGGGGCAAGGACGTGCACTTCGTGTGCGCCGACGACGCTCACGGCGCACCGATCATGCTGAAGGCCGAGTCGGAGGGCCTGACGCCGCGGGAACTGGTCGCGCGCATCGCCGCCGAGCGGCCGCGCTACCTCGACGGGTTCCACATCGCCTTCGACCACTGGCACAGCACCGACTCGCCCGAGAACGTCGAGCTGTCGCAGGACATCTACCGCAAGCTGCGGGCGGCCGGGCTGATCGCCACCCGCACGATCGAGCAGTTCTACGATCCGCGCAAGGGCATGTTCCTGCCCGACCGCTACATCAAGGGCGAGTGCCCGAACTGCGGCGCGAAGGATCAGTACGGCGACGCCTGCGAGGTCTGCGGCGCGGTCTACTCGCCCACCGACCTGCGCAATCCCTACTCCACGCTCACCGGCGCAACCCCGGTGCTGCGCGAGTCGGAGCACTACTTCTTCCGGCTGTCCGACCCCCGCTGCGTCGCGTTCCTGCGCGAGTGGGCGCTCGGGGGGCGGCTTCAGCCCGAGGTCGCGAACAAGGCGCGCGAGTGGCTGGACGCCGCCTCGGGCGAGTCCGACGGCGGCGCCTCCGGGCTCGCCGACTGGGACATCTCGCGCGACGCACCGTACTTCGGCATCCCGATTCCGGACGTGCCCGGCAAGTACTTCTACGTGTGGCTGGACGCACCGATCGGCTACCTGGCCTCGCTGAAGGCGCACTGCGCCAAGCGCGGTCTCGACTTCGCGTCGTTCGTCGCGCCCGACGCCGACGTCGAGCAGGTGCACTTCATCGGCAAGGACATCATCACGTTCCACACGCTGTTCTGGCCGGCCACGCTGCGGTTCTCGGGCTACAAGGTGCCCGACCGCGTGCACGTCCACGGGTTCGTCACGGTGTCGGGCGAGAAGATGAGCAAGTCCCGCGGCACCGGGCTGTCGCCGCTGCGCTACCTCGAGCTCGGGCTGGATCCGGAGTGGCTGCGCTACTACTTCGCTGCCAAGCTCAACGGCCGGGTCGAGGACCTGGACTTCAACCCGGACGACTTCGTCGCGCGGGTCAACGCCGACCTCGTGGGCAAGCTGGTCAACATCGCCAGCCGCTGCGCGGGGTTCGTCGTGAAGCGCTTCGACGGGCGGCTCGCCGCGCCGGATCACGACGCGCAGGCACGGTTCTCCGCCGCCTGGAGGGGTCCGGCGGCGATCGCCGCGCTGTACGAGCAGCGCGAATTCGCCAAGGCGATGCGCGAGGCGATGACCTTCGCCGACGCGGTCAACCAGTACGTGGACGCCGAGAAGCCCTGGGAGCTCGCGAAGGATCCGGCGCGCGCCGCGGACCTGCACCGCTGCTGCTCGAACGCGCTGCGTGCGTTCTGCGACCTCGTGCTCGTGCTCTCGCCGGTGCTGCCGGCGATGGCCGCGCGGGTGCGCGAGTTCCTGGACTTGCCTGCCCCCGAATGGTCCGACATCGGCGTGCCGCTGCCCGAAGGGCATCGGATCGCCGCTTACCGGCACCTGACGACGCGCGTCGATCCCAGGCAGGTCGACGCGCTGTTCGAGCCGCCGGCCGCCGTCTCGGCCGCGCCGCCGGCCACCGGCGGCGCCGGGCCGAAGCCGGCGGACCCCGCAGCGCCGGCGGGTTCGGCAGACAAGCCACCCAAGGCTGCGCTGCCCGAAGGAACGATCGGCATCGACGACTTCGCCAAGGTCGACCTGCGCGTGGCCCGGATCGTCGCCGCCGAGCGCGTCGCGGGCTCGGACAAGCTGCTGCGGCTGACGCTGGACCTCGGCGAGGGCCGCCACCGCACGGTCTTCTCGGGCATCAGCGCGTGGTACGAGCCGCAGCGACTGGTGGGTAGGCTCACCGTGGCGGTGGCGAACCTGGCACCGCGCCGAATGAAGTTCGGCGTGTCGGAGGGCATGGTGCTCGCGGCATCCGGCGACGACGACGCCGGCGGCGTCTACCTGCTCGACCCGCACGAGGGTGCGCGCCCGGGCATGAAGGTGCGGTGAAGACGCGAGGCGGCCGGGCGTGACGGCGCGCGCGACCGGGCGCGTCGACCTCGCGAGCGCCACGCCCGCTCCCACCGCACGCGACCGGCGGCGCAGATGAGCCGTCCCGCGTTCCGCTTCCGGCCGCGCCTGCTCGATGCGGTGCGAGGCTACCGGCGCGAGGACTTCCAGGCCGACCTGTCCGCGGGCGTGACCGTCGGCATGGTCGCGCTGCCGCTGGCGATGGCCTTCGGCATCGCCAGCGGCGTGTCGCCCGAGGCCGGCCTGTTCACCGCGATCGTGGCCGGCGTGCTGATCTCGGCGCTCGGCGGCTCGCGGGTGCAGATCGGCGGTCCGGCCGGGGCGTTCGTCGCGCTGCTGTACGCGATCCTCGAGCGGCACGGACTCGCCAACCTGCTGATCGCGACGATGATGGCCGGCGCGCTGCTGTTCGCGATGGGTGCGCTGCGCGTGGGCCAGCTGATCCGATTCGTTCCGGTGCCGGTGGTGACCGGGTTCACGAACGGCATCGCGGTGATCATCGGGATGCACCAGCTCAAGGACTTCCTCGGGCTGGCCATCCCGAAGATGCCGGCCAACGCGCTGTCGCAGATCGGTGCCCTGTGGGCGCACCTGGCCACGGTCAACCTGGCGGCGGTCGGTCTGGGCTCGATCTCGCTCGCGCTGATCGCACTGTGGCCCAAGCCCTACGAGGCCCACCGCACCCGATGGCGGGCGCGGCTCGCGCGCGTGCCCGGCACGATCGCGGTGCTCGGCCTGGGGATGGTCGCGGTCTCGGTGCTCGGCCTTCCGGTCGAGACCATCGGCAGCCGCTTCGGCGGCATCCCCCAGTCGCTGCCGAGCGTCCAGCTGCCGGCCTTCGACTGGGAGAGCGCGCGCAACCTGCTCGGTCCGGCGATCTCGATCGCGCTGCTCGGCGCGATCGAGTCGCTGCTGTGCGCACGCGTCGCCGACGGGATGACCGGCGAGCGCCACGACCCCAACCAGGAACTGATGGCGCAGGGCGTCGCGAACATGGTGACGCCCCTGGTGGGCGGGATCGCCGCCACCGGCACGATTGCCCGTACGGTCACCAACGTGCGCGCCGGCGCGCGTACGCCCGTGGCCGGGATGGTTCACGCGGCCACGCTGCTGGCGATCGTCCTGCTCTTCGCCCCGATCGCCGCCGACATCCCGATGGCGAGCCTGGCGGCGATCCTGCTGTACGTGGCCTGGAACATGGGCGACTGGACCGCGTTCGCGCGGCTGCGCCGCTTCTCGCTGAACTACCGGACGATCATGCTCGCCACCTTCGGGCTGACCGTGGTGTTCGACGTGACGGTCGCGGTCGAGGTGGGCCTGGTGCTCGCCAGCCTGTTCTTCATCGGCCGCGTGGCCTCGCTCACCCGGATCGAACCGGTGCGGCTGCCCGCCGACCTCGCGAGGCTGGGCGACGGCAGCCGCACCGAGGTCTGGCGGCTGTTCGGGTCACTGTTCTTCGGCTCGGTGGGCAAGCTGGAGACCCTGGCCGATCCGGGCCGCGCGCAGCCGGACGTGCTCGTGCTCGAGATGCACCAGGTGATCAACCTGGACACGACCGGACTGGATGCGCTGCAGACCCTGCACGAACAGCTCGTGCGACGCGGCGGCACCCTGGTGATCGCCGAGCCGACCGAGCAGCCGCTGTCGCTGCTCGAGCGCTCCGGTCTGCTCGATCGGATCGGGCGCCACAACCTGTTCGCCGATCTGGACACGGCGCTGCAGGCGCTGCGCGAGCGGCACCGCGGCGCGCCGCCGCCGAACGACCCGCCGGGCACCCCGCAGGCCTGAGTCACCGCATCGCGACCGGCCGGACCGCGCGAACCGGGGACCGATCCGCGGTTGGATTAGACTACCCGCCATCCAGCCCCCGATCCGCGCGATGGCGACCTACGAATCCGAATTCACCCAGTTCCTGAAGCAGCTCAAGAGCGAGCGTCCGAACCTCGAGGCGGAGCAGCGCAAGGGGCGCTCGATCTGGTGGGACAAGGGCGCGATCGATCTCGAGCAGTCACGGCAGTGGCGCGACGCCCGCGTCCCGATGGCGCCGTACCCGTACCAGACGAAGACCTGACCCGTGGCGGCGCTCGCCCAGGTGGCCGCGATCGCCCCCGCCACCCCGCCCGAGGCGGCGGTCTCGACGCCCACGGTGGTGCTCGCGCGCGTGCACGGCGAGCCGCTCCTGCGCCTGCCGGAGGACCTGTACATCCCGCCCGATGCGCTCGAGGTCTTCCTCGAGAGCTTCGAAGGTCCGCTCGACCTGCTGCTCTACCTGATCCGGCGACAGAACTTCAACATCCTCGACATCCCGCTCGCCGAGGTCACGCGGCAGTACCTCGGCTACGTCGAGGAGATCCGCCGCCACAACCTGGAACTGGCGGCCGAGTACCTGCTGATGGCCGCCCTGCTCATCGACATCAAGTCCCGGATGCTGCTGCCGGTCACCCGCGCGGACACGGGCGAGGAGGTCGAGGACCCGCGGGCCGAGCTGGCCCGCCGGCTGCTCGAGTACGAGCGGATCAAGCTCGGTGCGCAGCGGCTGGACCGGGTGCCGCAGTCCGGCCGCGACTTCGTCCAGGCCCGGGTCGAGCTCACGCAGTCGGTGCGCACGGTCCTGCCCGAGGTCGATGCGAGCGATCTGCGTGCGGCGTGGGCCGACATCCTGCGACGCGCCCGACTGGTGCAGCACCACCGGATCACCCGCGAGGCGCTGTCGGTGCGCGAGCACATGACGATCGTGCTGCGCACGCTGCGGGACCGGCGATTCGCCGAGTTCCACGAGATGTTCGACCCGTCGCGGGGGGTCGCGGTCGTGGTGATCACCTTCATCGCGCTGCTCGAACTCGCCAAGGAGTCGCTGATCGAGATCACGCAGGCCGAGGCCTTCGCGCCGATCTACGTGCGGCTCGCCTACGCACCCAGCTGAGCCGTGACCGCGGCGCGCCGCACCGACGCACCGCTGCGCGAGCTGAACACGTTCGGCATCCGCGCGCTCGCCCGCGAGCTGTGGATACTGGAGGACCGGACCGACCTGCCCGGGCTGCTCGCCGCGCTGCGCGCCGCGGGCGCGGGCGATCCGCTGGTGCTGGGCGGGGGCAGCAACCTGCTGATCACCGGCGACCTCGACGTTCCGGTGGTCGCGGTGCGGCTGCGCGGCTGCGACGTCGTCGCCGAGGCGGGCGACGCGGTGACGCTCGAGGCCGCGGCCGGGGAATCCTGGGACGGGCTGGTGCGCTGGTCCCTCGCCGCGGGGCTGTGCGGCCTGGAGAACCTCGCCCTGATTCCGGGCAGCGTCGGCGCCGCACCGATCCAGAACATCGGCGCCTACGGCGCGGAACTGCGCGAATGCTTCGAGTCGCTCGAGGCGGTTCACCTCGGCCACGGGGGCGCGCGGCGCTTCGACGCAGCGGAGTGTGCGTTCGGTTACCGGGACAGCACGTTCCGGCACGGCGACGGCGCGCGCTGGCTGATCACCTCGGTGCGCCTGAGGCTGTCCCGGCGACCCGCGCTGAAGCTCGACTACGGCGAGATCCGCGACCAGCTGCGACACGACCGGGTGAGCACCCCGCGGTGCGCCGACGTCGCCGACGCGGTCACCGCGATCCGCCGGCGCCGCCTGCCCGACCCCGCCGTACTCGGCAACGCCGGCAGCTTCTTCAGGAACCCGGTGGTCGGCGCGTCGGTCGCCGACGCGCTGTCGTCGCGCGAACCCGGGCTGCCGCGCTGGCCGGCGGGCGACCGCGTCAAGCTGTCGGCGGCGTGGATGATCGAGCGATGCGGCTGGAAGGGGCGGCGCGACGGCGACGCCGGCGTGCACGCCTCGCACGCGCTGGTGCTGGTCAACCACGGCGAGGCGAGCGGCGAGGACCTGCTGCGGCTCGCCCGCGCGATCCGAGACTCGGTGCACGCGCGATTCGGCGTTCGCCTCGAAGCCGAACCGGTGATCGTCGGACCGGGCCGGCTATAATTCGCAATTCGACATCGATCGGCAGAGGAACGGCGTGGACGACGAGAGCGACGGCGACCACCGGGCCCTGGTGGGCCTGATCGTCGGCATCGCGGTGACGATCGCGATCACGGTTGCACTCGCCTCGGGCGTGGTGGCGACGATGGGTCCCGGGCCGGGCCCGTCCGCATCGACGCCGGTCGCCCCTGCGGCGGCGGCTGGCGCACCGGCGGCGATGCCCGCCGGTTCGCTGGCGAAACTGTATTTCGCCACCGGCCAGAAGGACCTTCCGGCCGATGCCGCCGCGACGCTCGCGCCGGTGCTGGAGGCGGTCAAGGCGGGGGCGGATCGACGCGTGGCGATCTCCGGCTTCCACGACCGGACCGGCAACCCCGAGGCCAATGCCGAGCTCGCCAAGCAGCGGGCGATGGCCGTGCGCGACGCGCTGGTGACCGCGGGGGTCGCCGAGGCGCGCATCGAGCTGCGCAGGCCGGTGCAGACCGAAGGCGACGGCACCGACCGCGAGGCGCGTCGCGTCGAGGTGTCGGTCGAGTGAATCGGGCAGGCGAGCCTGCGTTCGCCCGAGGCGGTACGACTCAGGCCGCCTCGCGCCGGAAGAACCAGGTGCGGGCGTCGGACGCGTGCGGGTCGAAACGGTAGCCGTCCTCGGTGAACGCCTTCAGTCCTTCGGGGTCGGTCAGCCGGCGCTCGGCCGCGAAGCGAGCCATCGTTCCTCTCGCGCGCTTCGCCGAGAAGCTGATCACCTTCCACGCGCCGGCCCGACGCTCCTGGAACACCGGCTGCACGATCTCGGCCCCGAGCGCACCGCGCTCGACCGCGCGGAAGTATTCGTCCGAGGCCAGGTTGACCAGCGCCCCTCCGCCGGCGTCACGCAACGCCCGGGCGAGCACCCGCGCGGGGCGCGGGCCCCAGAACGCGTACAGGTCGGCGCCGCGTTCGTTCGCGAGCCGCGTGCCCATCTCCAGCCGGTACGGCTGGATGCCATCGAGCGGCCTGAGCACGCCGTACAGTCCCGACAGGATCCGGAGATGCCGCTGCAGCCAGTCGATCGCCGGCGCCTGCAGCGCGCGTGCGCGCAGGCCGTCGTAGACGTCGCCATCGAAGGCGAAGGCGGCGGCCCGCAGCCGATCGGCCCGCGGCGCGGCACGGAACGCCGCGTAGCGGGCGACGTTGAGCTCGGCGAGCGCGTCGCTCAGGTCCATCAGCCGGGCGATCTCGTGCGCGGGCAGCGCTTGCAGCCGCCCGACCAGACGACGCGCATCCGCGCCAAACTGCGGCCGGGTCGGTGCGATCGGCAGCACCGGGGACTCGAAGTCCAGCGTCTTGGCGGGCGACAGCACGATCAGCATGCGGGGGCTCCGGCGGTGGCGGCGATGCCCTCGAGGCGGGCGGCGCGCGATTATAGGCGGCCCGCGGCCGCAGCCACCGGGAGCCTGCGCGGGCTCCGCGGGCCGCTGCCCCGCGTCGTGGCGCGCCCACGGACGGGACCATGACCCTGGTCGTCGACACCAACGTGTGGCTCGACTGGCTGGTCTTCGACGACGCTCGCGTGCGGCCGCTCGCCGCCGCCCTGCGGGCCCCGGGGGTGAGCGCGATCGCAACCGTGCCGATGCTCGACGAACTCCAGGCCGTGCTCGCGCGCCCGGGCTTCGCGCTGGCCGCCGATCAGCGCGAGGCGATGCTCGCTCGCGTACGGACGGCGGTGCGGCTGTGCGCGCCGGCGCCCGACTGCCGGCTGCCCTGCACCGACCCCGACGACCGGAAGTTCATCGACCTGGCGGTCGCGCAGCGTGCCGACTGGCTGCTGTCGCGCGACAAGGCGCTGCTGCGGCTGCGGCGCCCCGCGGCGGCGCGATTCGGGCTCAGAATCGGGCCGCCCGAGGCCTGGGCCGCCGAGGCCTGCCTATAATCGGTCGCCCGTCCGAAGCCGAACCGCCATGAACGCGCCCCATCCCGCCGTGCCCGTGCTCGAGTCGAAGCTGCCCAAGGTCGGCACGACGATCTTCACGGTGATGTCCGCGCTCGCCGCCGAGCGCGGTGCGGTCAACCTCGGGCAGGGATTCCCGGACTTCGGCTGCGACCCCGCGCTGGTCGAGGCGGTCGCGGCCGCGATGCGGGCCGGCCACAACCAGTACCCGCCGATGGCCGGCGTGCCGTCGCTGCGCGCGCGGATCGCCGACAAGGTCGCGCGCCTGTACGGGCGCCGCTACGACGCCGACGCCGAGGTCACGGTGACCGCAGGCGCGACCCAGGCGATCCTGACCGCGGTGCTCGCGATCGTGCGCCCGGGCGACGAGGTGATCGTCATCGAGCCGTCCTACGACAGCTACCTGCCGAACATCGCGCTGGCCGGGGGGGTCGCGGTGCGCGTGCCGATGACCAACGCGTTCCGCACCGACTGGGACCGGGTCGAGGCGGCCATCGGCCCGCGCACCCGGGCGATCCTGATCAACTCGCCGCACAACCCGAGCGGCATGATCCTGTCCGAGGCAGACCTGCTGCGCCTCGAGGAGATCGCGGTCGGTCACGGTCTGTTCGTGATCAGCGACGAGGTCTACGAGCACATGGTGTTCGACGGCTGTCCGCACCGGTCGCTGTGCAGCCGGCCGGCGCTCGCCGAGCGAAGCTTCGTGATCTCCTCCTTCGGCAAGACCTATCACGTGACCGGCTGGAAGGTCGCCTACTGCGTCGCGCCCGCGCCGCTGACCACCGAGTTCCGCAAGGTCCATCAGTTCAACGTGTTCACCGTCAACACACCGGTGCAGCATGGTCTGGCCGACTACATGGCGGACCCGTCGCCGTACCAGTCGCTCGGCGGCTTCTACCAGCGCAAGCGCGACCTGTTCCGCGACGGGCTCGCGCGCACGCGATTCCGACTGTTCCCGTGCGAGGGCACCTACTTCCAGCTGGTCGACTACAGCGCGATCTCGGACCTGCCCGAGGCCGAGTTCGCGAAATGGCTCACGGTCGAGCTCGGCGTCGCGGCGATCCCGCTGTCGGCGTTCTACGACGAGCCGATCGAGCACGGCATCGTGCGGTTCTGCTTCGCCAAGCGCGACGAGACGCTCGGGCTCGCGCTGGAGCGGCTGGCCCGGCTGTGACCCACCCCCGGGTCGCAACGCCACGCACGCGGCGCAGGCTGGGCATCGCCGCCCTGGCCGGGACCCTGGTCGGACTGGCGGGCGTCGCCTGCGGCTCGCTGCTGCCGCCGGCCGATCTGAAGCCGCCCTCGATCGCGTTCTCGGAGCTCGCGATCGACTCGGTCGGCAGCGAGCGCGTGCGGTTCACGGTACGGATCTCGACCCGCAACCCGAATCCGGTCGATCTGCCGCTGTCCAACGTCTACTTCGACCTCGCCGTGCTGGGTCAGCCGCTGGCCCTCGGCAAGGTGGCCGAGCAGCGGTTCACGCTGCCGGCGAACGGCGAGCGCGACCTGCCGGTGGCCCTCGACGTGGCGACCGCGGACCTGCGCTCGGTGCTCGCGCGGCTGCTCGCCGGTCCGCTGCCCGAGACGGTCTGGGAGCTCAAGGGCACCGCCAACTGGGGGGCCTCGCCGCTGCCGATCCCGTTCACGCGGCGAGGCGACGCCTCGAGCCTGCGCCGGCTGCGCGACCTGCTGCTGCTGCCGCGCGGCTGACCGAAATCGGCCCTGCGGTCAACGGACGTTCAAGAGGCCCGACCCGCCCGACCCGCCCGACCGACGCGCTGCGCCCGACCGATGCCCGCCTCGCCCTCCGAAGCCGCTGCGCGGATCGACGTGTTCTGCCGCGTCGTCGACAACCTCGGCGATGCGGCAGTGTCGTGGCGGCTCGCGCGGCAGCTCGCGCTCGAGCACGGCGCGCAGGTGCGGCTGTGGATCGACGACCCCGGAGCCCTCGCGCGACTGGTGCCCGGCAGCGCCCCGGGCGAGCGCACCGACGAGGTCGAGGTGGCGCACTGGCGTGATGACGATCCCCGGCTCGCACGGCCCGCGCCCGAGGCGGTGGCCGACGTCGTGCTGGCCGGCTTCGGCGTCGAGCCGCCGGCCGGCTATCGGGCGGCGATGCGACGCAGGCACCCGGTCTGGATCAACGTCGATCACCTGTCGGCCGAACCCTGGGTGGACTCGGCGCACGCGCTGCCGTCGCCCAAGCCCGACGGCCTCGTCGAGCATTTCTGGTTTCCCGGTCCGTCGCCGTCCGCGGGCGGCCTGCTGCGGGAGGACGACCTGATCGCCCGACGCGATGCGTTCATGGCCGACCCGCGCAAGCGCCTCGCGTTCCTCGCGTCGCTCGGCGTGCCGGCCGGCCCGCCGCAGCGGTACGCGTCGATGTTCTGCTACCCGGACTCGCCGGTGACCGCGGTGGCCGATGCGCTCGCCGCCGACCCGGGGCCGCCGTGGCGGCTGCTGCTGCCCGACGGCGTGCAGGCCGGAATCGGGACACACCCGGTGGTGCGGCGCGTACCCTTCGTCGCGCAGCGCGACTACGACCGGCTGCTCTGGTCGTGCGAGGTCAATTGGGTGCGCGGCGAGGACTCGCTGGTGCGTTCGCTGTGGTCGGCCCGGCCTGCGGTCTGGCAGGCCTACCGCCAGGCGGACGAGGCGGCACGCGAGGCGAAGATCGCGGCCTGGACCGCCCGCTGGTGCGCGGACGCGAATCCCGAGCCCGCCGCGACCGCCGCGCTCGAACGGGCCCAGTGCGCATGGAACTGCGCACCGGACCCGTCGGCGGCGGCGCAGGTCGCCGCGACGATGCCCGCGCTGCTGGCCGCGCTGCCCGCACTGGCGACCGCCGCCGCGCGGGCGACCGAGGTTGCGGCGAGGCGGCCGTCTCTGAGTGCCAGGCTGTGGGAGTTCATCACCCGCAGGCTATAATTTCGGGTTCTCCGCCAGGACACCGTTCACCATGAAGATCGCCCAGGAACTGCGCGTCGGCAACGTCGTGATGGTCGGCACCGAGCCGATGGTCGTGCAGAAGGCCGAGTACAACAAGTCCGGCCGCAACGCCGCGGTCGTGAAGATGAAGCTCAAGAACCTGCTCAACGGCTCGAACTCCGAGACCGTGTATCGGGCCGACGACAAGTTCGACGTGCTGGTGCTCGACCGCAGGGAGTGCACGTACTCCTACTTCGCCGACCCGATGTACGTGTTCATGGATGCGGAGTACAACCAGTACGAGGTCGAGAAGGAGAGCATGGGCGACGCGCTGAGCTACGTCGACGACGGCATGCCGTGCGACGTGGTGTTCTACGAGGGCCGGGCGATCTCGGTCGAGATGCCCACCAGCGTGGTCCGCGAGGTCGAGTACACCGAGCCCGCGGTCAAGGGTGACACCTCCGGCAAGGTGCTGAAGCCGGCCCGCGTCAAACCCACCGGGTTCGAGCTGCAGGTTCCCGCGTTCGTCGAGATCGGCGACAAGATCGAGATCGACACCCGCACGGGCGAGTACCGCAGCCGCGTGAAGTGACCGTCCGGTTGCTGCCCCGGCATCCGGGGCATCGCCACGCCCGCCTCAACCGACCGGTGCCGAGCCCAGCCGTGCAGATGCCTGGAGTGATTTTCGAAGGCAGCGGGAGACCGTCTCGCGCAGCGTCTGCAGCGTCACCGGCTTGACCAGATAACTGTCGCAGCCGGACATCACGCCTCGCAGCAAGTCCAGCGGCGAGGAACGGCGCGTGAGCACGATCACCGGCATCGCATGCAGCGCGGGATCGCGCTTGACTTCCCGGGCCAGCTTCAACCCGCCTACGTCGGGCAGCACCGCCTCCACGAACATCAGTTCGTAGCGCCTGACGGCGATCACGTCGCGAGCCTCCCCACCGCTGCCAACGCCTTCGCTGTCCAGCCCCATCTGGTGCAGCGCGAGCGACAGCTGCCGGCGGACCGCGGGGCTCTCATCGACCATCAGCACCCGCGGCCGCCGCCCGAGCAGCTGCTCCGGGTCGGGGGTAGACAACAGCAGCGAGGCGCCCCGAACGACCGCAGCCGCACCGCGCTGCACCGGCAGCAGCAGGTGCCGCTCCACCGCCTCGTTGAGCACCGACAGCAGGTTGAGTGCGAAACGTTGCATCAGCAAATCGTCGGTCGGGCGCGCGGGGTCACCGCGCCGTCCGACGGTGACCACGGGGCGCGAGGCACCCTGCCGCCGCAGCGCCTGGGCGACCTCCGCCCCGCCCTGCGCGGTCATGTCGACCAGCGCGAGATCGTAGTCCTCCGGTCCGCGCGCCGCGCCCGCCACGACGAAACGGTACGGATTGTGGCGCGCGTGCTGGAACACGATATCCGCGATCCGCAGGAACTTGCGGCCCAGTCCGAATGCCGCCACACGGAACTCAGGACGAGGCGCAGCCGCCGGCGGCTCGGCCGGAGGATCGGAAACAGAGGAGGATGAGGCGTCGGACATGCGTCGGAGGACGGTGGCGCGGGGTGCTTCGTTCCGTGACGATGGTATCAGGGGGGCCAAGGCAAGACTATGCTGACGCACGCGAAAGTTCTTGTTTTCTAGGCCTTTCGGTTGAATACCTTAGACATCGCCTGAGGTCAGTACCAGCAGCAGGTCGTTGTCCCGCGCGAAGTTGAGCAGGAACCCGAGCGCCAAGGGTTCGACCCCAGCGATCGCCGGGTCGACCCTCACGCACGTGCGCCCGTCGTGGATCCCCGGAACCGCATATGCGGAGTACTGCAGTGGCGTTCGCGGTCCGGTACCCAAGGGCTGAAACGGGGCCATGATGCCGGCCAGCCGATCCGCCCAGTCACTCGGCCGGAACGCCTTTCCATGCGAGGTCACGCCGACGATCAGAAACGGCCGGGACGGCGGGCTCGGAACGTCGGCGGCTGCAACGGTCGTTGTCGCGGGCTCGGAGGCCATCGGCCGAACGGCTCGCTGGTACGGAACTGAATCCGAAAGTATAGCGGCCGGCGGCGTTTCCGGGCGGGGAGCGGCTCGCCCGCGCCACGGGATTCCCCTAGAATTCAGCATGTTGCACTGGCCCGGCGGGCCGTCGAAGGAGTACGGATGAGCGCCAACACCCCCGTGATGCCGACCTACGCTCCGCAACCAGTGGCGTTCGAGCGCGGCCAGGGCGCGTGGCTCTACGATTCCGAGGGCCGGCGCTATCTCGACTGCCTGTCCGGCATCGCGGTGAACACCCTGGGGCACGCCCATCCCCGTCTGGTCGCGGCGATCTGCGATCAGGCCTCCAAGATCATCCACTGCTCGAACCTGTTCCAGATTCCCCTGCGTGAGCGGCTCGCCCAGCGGCTGGTCGACTTGTCGGGCATGTCCAACGTGTTCTTCTGCAACTCGGGCCTGGAGGCGAACGAAGCGGCGATCAAGATCGCCCGGTTGTACGGCTACCACCGCGGCGTCGAGCAGCCCGAGATCGTCGTCTACGAGCGTGCGTTCCATGGGCGGTCGCTCGCAACGCTGTCGGCCACCGGCAACGCGAAGGTACAGAAGGGATTCGAGCCCCTGGTTCAGGGTTTCGTTCGGGTGCCGCTGAACGACGCCGAGGCGCTCGAGCGGGTCGCCGCCGAGCGTCCGAACGTGGTCGCCGTCTTCCTCGAGGCGATCCAGGGCGAAGGCGGGATCCAGCCGGCCCGCAGCGACTACCTGCGGCAGGTCCGCGCGCTGTGCGACCGCCGCGGCTGGCTGATGATGGTCGACGAGGTCCAGTGCGGCACCGGACGCACCGGCCGCTGGTTCGCCCACCAGTGGGCCGGCGTCGTGCCCGACGTGATGCCGCTCGCCAAGGGGCTCGCCTCCGGGATCCCGATCGGCGCGGTCGTTGCGCACGGCGAGGCCGCGCGCACCTTCGGACCGGGCAACCACGGGACCACCTTCGGCGGCAACCCGCTCGCGATGCGCGCGGGGCTGACCACGATCGAGGTGATGGAGGACGAGGGCCTGCTCGACAACGCCGCCGCAATGGGCGAGCGGATCATCGGCGGACTGCGCGCAGCCCTGGCCGGCGCCGGCGGCGTGGTCGACATCCGCGGCACCGGGCTGATGATCGGGATCGAGCTCGACCGCCCCTGCGGCGAGATCGTCGCGCGGGCGCTGCAGGCCGGTCTGGTGATCAACGTGACCGCGGATACGGTGGTCCGGCTGTTGCCGCCGCTGATCCTGAACGCCGAGCAGGCCGACCTCGCGGTGTCGATGCTGACGCCGATCATCCTCGACGCCGCGTCCCGGCCGGTCGCGCGCGCCGCCTGAGTGACCGCGTGGGCACCGTGCGGCACTTCCTCCAGCTGGTCGACCTGGATCACGACCAGATCGATCACCTGTTCGCGCGCGCACGGGTGATCAAAGACCGCTTCAAGCGCTACCAGCCCTACCACCCGCTGGCCGACCGCACGCTGGTGATGATCTTCGAAAAGCAGTCGACGCGGACCCGGCTGTCGTTCGAGGCCGGCATCCACCAGCTCGGCGGCGCGGCGGTCTACCTGAACACGCGCGATTCGCAACTGGGCCGCGGCGAGCCGGTCGAAGATGCCGCTCAGGTCATCTCGCGGATGTGCGACCTGGTCATGATCCGCACCTTCGAGCAGTCGGTCATTGAACGCTTCGCATCGAACTCGCGCGTGCCCGTGATCAACGGCCTGACGAACGAGTACCACCCGTGCCAGGTGCTGGCCGACCTGTTCACCTGGATCGAGCAGCGAGGCTCGCCTGCCGGTCGAACGGTCGCCTGGATCGGCGACGCGAACAACATGGCCTACACCTGGATCCAGGCCGCGGGACTGCTGGGCTTCAGACTCCGGATCTCGACGCCCCCCGGGTACCGGATCGACCCAGCCCGGATCGCCGCCCGGGACGCGGGGCACGTCGAGACCTTCGACGACCCGATGCAGGCCTGCGACGGTGCCGACCTGGTGAGCACCGACGTCTGGACCAGCATGGGGTTCGAGGATCAGAGCCGCGATCGGCTCGCAGCGTTCGCCGACTGGCAGGTCGATGCGGAGATGATGCGTCGGGCTCGGCCGGACGCGCTGTTCATGCACTGTCTGCCCGCCCACCGCGGCGAGGAGGTCAGCGCCGAGGTGATCGACGGCCCCCAGTCGGTCGTCTGGGACGAGGCGGAGAACCGCCTGCACGTCCAGAAGGCACTGATGGAGTTCCTGCTGCTCGGACGGGTGGGCGACTGAGGCGCTCCACGCGGCGCGGCGCGGATCAGGCCTGCATCTGCGCGCCCGCGCCGAGCATCCCGACTCAGCGACAGAGATGCAGCCGCACGCCCTGCCGGGTCGGGCTCGGACGCACCGGCACCGGCGCGCTGGTCCGCCGCACGAGCACCGGTTCCAGGCTCGGCATCAGCGCGACGACCCGCCGCGCGTGGCTCAGCAGCAGGTTGAGCTTGCGCACCTCGCTGAGCACCGCGCCTTCGGCGGGCGGCAGCGCCGCGTCGATGCGGCTGGAGATCGAGGCCCAGCGGGTCGAGGCGAGCACTTGCGCGAACAGCAGCCGGGTCGCGCGATGCCATGCGACGCACTCGTCGTACTGCGGCGCCTCCGCGAGCCCGATCATCCCGTAGCGAGGCAGCAGCTCGCGCAGATCACGGTCGATCACCGGCTGGTCCGGATCGAACAGCGCCAGCAGCGACGAGGCGACCGACTTCTCGACCTGTCCGGTCAGCTCGCTGACCTGCAGGAGCAGATCGTCGAACGGCGGCGGCTCGCGACCCTTCAGCGCCTCGACCAGGTCGAAGAGTTGATCCTTGCGGACGCGCAGCTTGCCGCGCAGCCCGACGTGGCGAGCCAGCCGCAGTTGGTAAGCGGCGTCGCTGCGAACGTCGGTTCGATGCAGGCGGGAGAGCAGCCACAGGTGGAGCTCGACCTGAGGCAGCGCGCGCCGCATCGCGGGCGCTGCGGACAGTTCCAGGTCGCGGAGCAGCCAGTTCAGTCGACCTGCATCGAGGATGTGCATGGGGCAGCCGTGGTTCGTCCGGGGGTTCTTTGCGGATTTCGGTCACCCGGGGTCGGCGCTGGAGCCGATGCGGACGGCAGGTATGGGTCCGCCGATGGGCGGCCGAGTCACTGGTGACGCGCGGGGACGGGGGTCGCGCGCGGCGTCCACCTCATCCGGCACGCACCGCGCGCAGCTGGCGCGCGATCGACCCTCAGGCGGGCTCGAGATGCGCGCCGAGCCGTTCGGTGAGGCGCTTGCGCGCGCGGTGAAGACGGACCCAGACGTTCGCCTCGGTGATGTTGAGCCGGCGGCAGACGTCCGGCGTGGCGACCCCTTCGATCGCCTGCATCAGGAACACCGCCCGCAGACTTTCGGGCAGCCGTTCGACCTCCTCGACCAGCGCATCGTGCATCCGGCGCGCCGCCACCCGATCGACCGGATCGACGTCGTGTGAGGGGGCGTTGGCGCCGAGCACGCGCTCCAGGCGCTCGTTGCCGTCTTCGGCCCCGTCCTCCGGCTCGAGCGTCACGTACCGGGTCTCGCGCCGGAACGCATCCTGGATCTTGTGGTTCAGGATGCCGATCAGCCAGGTGCGGATCGCCGACTGACCCTGGAAACGATCGTGCGAACTCAGCGCGGCGAGCAGCGCGTCCTGCACCGCATCTTCGGCGAGCGCCTCGTCACGGATGCGGCGCCGGGCGAAACGCAGCATCGCGCCGCGATGCGCTGCGAGGTCGCGTTCGAGGTTCAGGTCGGTGGCGAGCATGGCGGACTCCGGAGCGTGGCCGCAGGGTCGATGCCCGCACTCTCGGCCCGCGACGTCACCCGCCCGTGGCGCGCCGATCTCGATTTGGTCACGCGCGCCCCCATCCGTTGCGTCGAGACGGTTTTGTTATGCTCCCGTGAGGCTCGCGCGACCTCCGGCGCACAGCATCCGGCCGTCCACGGGAGCACCGGCATGGACCATCGGATCCTCGTCGTCGAAGACCAGAAAGACATCGCTGACCTGATCGCGATGCACGTGCGCGACCTCGGGCATCGGGTGGATCTCGTCCACGACGGGATCGCCGGGCTGCACGCCGCGCAGAGCGGCAACTACTCGATGGTGGTGCTGGACGTGATGCTGCCCGGGCGCGACGGGCTGGACGTCGTCAAGGCGATGCGGATGGAACGCAACCCAACACCGGTCCTGATGCTCACCGCGCGCTCGAGCGAACTCGACCGGGTGCTCGGCCTGGAACTCGGTGCCGACGACTACCTGACCAAGCCCTTCTCGATCCCCGAACTGCAGGCCCGCGTGAAGGCGATGCTGCGCCGGCGCGACATGGCGATGCAGCCGCCGGACGACACGACCCAGCGAATCGTCGCGCGCGAGCTCGTCATCGACTGCTCGAGCCGCGAGGTCAAGCTCGCCGGCCGTTCGCTGCCGCTCACCTCGAAGGAGTTCGACCTGCTCGTGCACCTCGCCCGCCATCCGGGGCGGGTGTTCACCCGAGTGCAACTGCTCGACGCGGTGTGGGGTACCACGTACGAGGGCTACGAACACAACGTCAACACCCACATCAACCGGCTGCGCGCCAAGCTCGAGTCCGATCCCGCGAGCCCGCGCTACGTTCTGACCGTGCGCGGCGTCGGGTACCGGTTCACCGAGGAGCGATGAAGTCGCTGCGGGCCCGGGTGCTGATGCTGGTGGCCGGCGCCGGGCTGCTGACCGCCATCGCGCTCGCCGCGGTGATGCACATGTCGGTGCGCAGCTACTACACCGACGTGGTCTACACGCAGAGCCGCGCGCTGATCGACCGGGTGATCCAGACGCACCCGGATCTGCTGCACACCTACCGCAGCGCGCCGGACGCGTTCGGGCGCCGACTGAACGCGTACACCGGCCTGGTTCCGGACACCGGCATGTACCTGCTCGACGCCGACGGACGGGTGCTCGCATCCTCCGGGCCGCCGAAGCCGTTCTGGGACGGCTGGGCCGTGGACCTGTCGGCGGTGCGGCGCTCACTCGCCCTGGACCCGTCGATGCCGATCCACGCGGACGATCCGGACCGCGAGGGCCGCAGCGGCATCGTGGCGGCGCGGCCGCTGATCGAACACGGGCGCGAGGCCGCCTGGTTGTACGTGGTCCCCAGATCGGCCGGCATCGGCGCCCGAGCGCCCGAGCTTCTGAAGAGTTACGCAGTCCAGACCGCGGTGAAGGTCGGGTTGCTGGTGCTCGCCATCGGGGTCGCGCTCACGGTGGCGATGATCGCGCTGCTCACCCGGCCGCTGACCGCCCTCACCCGCGTGGCCGAGCGGGTGCGCAACGGCGGGTTCTCGGCCCCGTTGTGCGCGACCGAGTTCCCGTTCAACGACCGCGACGACGAGGTCGGCCGACTGTCGCGGACCTTTCGCGAGACGCTCGAGCGGCTGCGGGTCGAGATGGACCGCGTGACGCAGACCGATGCGCAGCGCCGCGAGATGGTGGCCAACGTCTCGCACGACCTGCGCACCCCGCTCACCGCGCTGATCGGGCAGCTCGAGACCATCCGGCTGAAGGCCGACGAACTCGACCGGGACGCGCGAGAGCGCTTCATCGAGGCCGCGGTCCTGAATGCGCACCATCTGCGGCGGCTGACCGATTCGCTCAGCGAACTCGCGAAGCTGGACAGCCCCGAACTGCGCATCGAACGCGAACCGATCGCGCTCGGCGAACTGGCGGACGACCTCGCGCAGCGCTTCGGCACCCGCGCCGAGGCGGCGGGCGTGCTGCTGCGCGTCACCTACCCCGATCGCCTGCCGCTCGCGCGCGTCGACGCCGCGCTGATCGAACGGGCGATCGGCAATCTGATCGACAACGCGATCCGCGTGACGCCGCCGGGCGGCACGGTCGAGCTGCGCGTGCGTCCGGACGCGGAAGGCGTGCGCGTGGAAGTGGCCGACACCGGCCCCGGAGTCTCGACCGACGAGCAGGCACGCGTCTTCCAGCGCTTCTACCAGGGCAGCAAGGTGCGCGAGCAGCGCGGCAGCATGGGCCTGGGTCTGGCGATCGTGAAGCGGGTGGCCGAGCTGCACGGAGGGCGGGTGGGTCTGGACAGCGCACCGACCCGCGGCGCGACCTTCTGGCTGCTGATACCGACCTGAGGGCGGGGTGCCCTGGCCGCGGGCGATGGCCGCGGGCGATGGCCGCGGGCGATGGCCGCGGGCGATGACCTCGGGCGATGGCCGCGGGCGATGGCCGCGGGCGACGAACGCATGCGACCAACGCATGCGACGAACGCGAGCGACGAACGCGGGTGATCGCAGGCTGCGGCGGGCGGCCTCAAACGCGGGGCCGTATGCGACGCGGGCCACCGACGCCCGGCTCAGCCGAACAGCGCGTCGAGCGCCTGCTGCTGCGTGCGCTGCGCGCGCCGCGCATCGACCGGCTCCGCGTCCGGCCCGTCGGCGCCGTCGTCGACGAGCGTGCGTCGCGCAGTCGACCACCGCAGCCGCGTGGTGTAGCGCAGCGCGCTGCGCTCATCCACGTGTGCGAAACCCTCGTCGCGCAGCTCCGGCGGCGCGGGCGCCCGTCCCTCGAGGCGGGCGACGATCGCCGCGGCGGCCACTCGGCCGTGCTCGGCGGCGAGGCCCGCTGACTTCGCCATGCCGCGGGAGGCGAGCGTCGCATCACCGAGCACGTGCACGCCCGGCGCGTGGACCGACTCGAGCGTGTCCCACGCGACGCGGGCCCAGCGCGATCGGGCATCGACCAGCCCCGCGCCGCGCAGCAGCGTCGCTGCCTGCTGCGCGGGAACGACGTTGATCAGGTCGGCGCGCACCCGGTCGCCGTCCCGGGTGACGACGGTGCGGGCGCGGGCATCGACCTCGACCGCGGGCGAATTCGGCCGGTAGATCAGTCGGCCCCGCAGCGGACCGCCCCAGTGCGCTGCGAAACCGTCGGGCATCGCCACCGGTTCGGGGTTGGCATCGAGCACGACCACTCGGGCCCGCGGCCGGGCACGCCGAAGCCAGGCGGCGATCAGGGTCGCCCGTTCGTAGGGAGCCGCCGGACCGCTGAACGGCGCCGGCGGTACGGTCAGCACGACGGTGCCGCCGTCAGGCAGCGCCTCGAGGCGGCGGCGCAGCGCAACCGTCTGCGGGCCGGCACGCCAGGCGTGGCTCACCGCGCCGGCATCCCGCGGATCCGCCCCGGCGAGCGCGTCTGCCGCGGGCTCCAGGCCGGGGGCGAGCACCATCAGGTCGCAGCGCAGGCCAGCCACCTTGCGCAGGGTCAGGCGCATCGACCCGGGGTCCACATCCACCACCTCGTCGTTCAGCACCTGCACGCCCCGCTCGCGCAGCGCGCGGTAGTCCCGCGTCAGCGCCTCCAGGCGCTGCGTACCCGACAGCACGAGGTTGGACTGCGGGCAGGACACGTACCGGTCCTCGCGCTCGACCAGCAGCACCTCCAGCCGAACGCCCGCCAGACGCTTGAGTTCGCGCGCCGCGGTGAGGCCCGCCCAGCCGCCGCCCACGACCACGACCCGCGCCTGCGGACGAGGCTCAGGGCCGGGCTCGGTGCGGACCCGCGCACAGCCCGCAGCGGCCGCCGCGAACGCCAGCCCCGCGAGCACCGGCCGGCGACGCGCTCCCCTGCTGTCCATGCCCCACCCCCCGCAACGTCGGATCCGGATGCGAGGATTCTAGGAACCGCAGCCGCACGCGCCTTCGTCCGGAGGGTCGAAGCCCGATGGCCGAGCGCGTACGCCCGCCCATTCGAGCGCGCCGGCGGCTGGCGCGAACCACCGCAGCGCGCGACCGACTGGAAACGACGAGCCCGCCGGGAAGGCGGGCTCGCGCGGCGCGGTACGCGGGGCGCTTGGGCCCCGAGAC
>Ga0169931_10001897_pt1 | contig 34460 bp, 15 predicted proteins | sample Kivu_15m_20L_FD_129675 | JGI IMG/M metagenome (GOLD analysis project Ga0169931, IMG submission 129675) | Freshwater microbial communities from Lake Kivu, Western Province, Rwanda to study Microbial Dark Matter (Phase II) - Kivu_15m_20L... | ecosystem: Environmental > Aquatic > Freshwater > Lake...
GCGAAATTCACAGGCGATTTTGAGGCTTGTGTTCCACCACGGCCGCATTTTTTCGTGGTGAGGTGCTAATGCGTCATCGTTAAGTTTTATCAACTGAAGGTTGATACCGCGGATTTTCAGCGATGACTTGAACCTGGTTTTAGTTTCACTGAGGAGATTTTTCAGCGCTTTTCCTTCCGGTGTTGTTGGAAGGCCGGCGACGACAAGATTTGTTCCCCAATTCAGAAAATCGAGCGGATGAATATGTGAAGGTGGAATAAGTGCTGTGATTACAGTTATTTGTGCCTCAGTGATCCGTCCATACCCATTCAGCAAGGCTTCTGCGGCTGCCTGCAGCTTGTTGGCATGTGGCTTGAGCTGCTCGACAAGCGTCGCCAGCAATTGTTCCACCACCTGCCGGCGCAGCTGCAGGTATTCGTCGGGGTTTTTGGAGAGTGTCTCGGGCGCGCAGGCCATGGAGGTGAGGCCGCTGCGCACCTGTGTGAGTGAGCGCTCGGCAAGGAGCGCGTGAAAATCGGGATGCGACGCGATATTGTCGAGCCATTCGTCGGTTTTCGCCGAGACGAAGCGGGCGGCCTCGACTTTTTCGGCGGTGGGTTCGATGACGGTGAGCAGGGGCGAGACGTTGATGCACTCGCCGAACTCGCGCAGCAGCTGCGCACAGAGCACGTGGAAGGTAGAGATGGGCGCGGCGGCGAGGGCTGCCGCGAACGAGGCCCGGGGGGGCAGGCGGCTTGGGTCGATCTGTGACACGGGGTCTTGCGGGTCCAGCTTTCCATCGCGCAGCTCATCGACGAGCTCGGCTACCCGGCGCCGCATCTCGGCGGCGGCTGCCCGGGTGAAGGTGACAGCGGCGACGCGGTTCATGGCCGAGCATTGGGGGAAGTCGTGGGCGATGGCGAGCAGGTAGCGGCGCACGAGCCGCCACGTTTTGCCGGTGCCGGCACCCGCGACCACAATCATGGATTCGTTCATCTGGAACGATGGCTCAATGGGCATGGTCATGGTGTCTCCTGCTGGGCGCCGTTTTTCTGCTTCTTTGCGGTGGGTTCTTTCTTTTCCGCTGGTTCTTTCTTTGCCCTGGGTTCTTTCTTTTCCGCTGGTTCTTTCTTTTCCGCTGGTTCTTTCTTTTCCGCGGTTTTTTCCTCGGGTTTCACGGTGTAGTGCACGTCGATTTGCTGAAGCCGCTCGGTGCTCTTCGCGCCGCCTGGCGTGCGCCATGCCGCAGGCGCGGTCGAGGTGGAACCGCGACTCGTGAGAGGAAAATAACCCGACCGGATGAGCTTCATGTAGAGCGCAGCGAACCGGGCCGCGACCTGCAGCGGGGTTTCCTGAGCGGGGTTACCCGTTGGGTCGAGATATTTCTGATCATCGGTGAATGACAGGGCTGCCACGCTGAATTTCTTGTCCTTTCTCGCTACAAATTCGAGCCGTGCCGCCACAATATCGAGGTTCTGCTGTTGCTTGAGGGCCATGGCGTAGAGCGGCAGCTGCAGGTGCAGGCCGCCAGCAATTTGCCGATGAAGGGCATTTTCTGACACAGCGGCCCCGGTTTTGAAGTCGACGATGGCATGCTGGTTTTCGTCAAGCTGTTCGAGCAGGTCAATGCGCCCGGCCAGCGGCAGCGTCACGTCGTCAGTTAACCGGAGTAGAAATGGATTTTTGGTGGACGCGATCTCTTTTTCGAGTTCGACGACCTTGCCGGGCACCTTCCATGGCTCCAGTTTGCCTTTTTCGTTGATTGCCCGCTGCTGTCGATCTGTTGCCCACGCCGCGAGCTCCTCTTTCCATCGGTTGGCGGTGGTGTTGACGACCATTGGGTCGAAGAGGCCGCCGGCATGTTTGTTGTGTACGGCTTCGGCGATTTCCTGAATGGAGCCCGTTAATAACCGGGTATTTTCTTCGTCCCGGGGGTGCTTTTCGGTGCCGATTTCCTTCTGCAGCCATTTCTCGAGGACGGCGTGTACGATGGTGCCGGTCTCGCGGTGGTCCCAGGTGTCGTCGAGGAGTTCGGGGTCGCGCGCGCCCAGCAGGCGTTCTGCAAAATAGCGCCACGGACAGCCGGCCCAGCTCTGCAGCGACGAGATCGAGAATTGTTCCTGTTGTACGCGCACCCCCAGCTGCCCGGTGAACGGCGTGATTGTTGGCACGTGTTGCTGTGAGGTGGCGTGCACGCGCAGTCGCAGGTCGTCTTTGGCGACCGGCCATCGCACACGGTGTTCCCAGACGGAGCAGGGCGTGACGTCGGCGGCGGGGGACAACGCGTTTAGCCCAATGCGGGTAACGCCCTGCGAAGCGTGCGGCAGGGACGCGACCCAGGGTCCGAGGGGCACGGCCGAGCCCGAGGCGTCGTTGATTCGCCACGAGAGCGCCTGGGCACAACCGGTGTGCAGCAGCAGGTTGAGGTCGTGCATGCGCTCGTGAAACTCGGCGACGGCGTCGTGCATGCCTGCCTGCGCCTCGAACCCGGACGTAAAGAGGCTGGTGGAGGTGGGAGCCGGTGGCCAGCTGTCGAGGCCGGTGAGCCAGCACTCACGCCCAGTGGCGTCGTAGATGGTGCCCCATGGCACCACGTCGATGACCGGGCCCTGCGGTGAATCGGGGATGTCGTCGATCCACTGTGACGAATGGCCGATGCGGGCGCGCACGTCGTCGAGCAGGTGCAGGTCTTCGGGTTTGAAGCTGGAGTTTTGCAACGTGGCGAGCTGTTCGCAGAAGGCGCGAAAGAAGAGGTTTTCTTCGGCCGACGGGAACTTCGCGACGCGGTTTTTCTGCAGCCACTCCACGAGGGTTTTGGGGGAGCGACACTCGCCGAGCTGATGGAGGCGCTCCGTGAGCCAGGCCGCAGCGCGTTCAATGCGCTGTTTTTCGTACGCGGTGCGTTGCTGGTCCTCGTTGGGCGCGTCACCGTCTTCTGGGCTGGTGAGCTGCGACACGAGTCGAGTGGCCTGTGCCTGGATGCGGTCATGCCATTGTTTGCGGGTGCCCTGGCGGCGCCGCTGTCCGGCGAGGTTGGTTCGGGCGGCTTGCAGGGTGTCGGCCTGTTGCTCGTCGTGGATCGCGGCGCGGCTGAGCAGGGCGTCGGTGAGCTCGTCGAGGGTGATGTACGTCTGGGTGACGACGGCGAGGGCCGCGGCCAGCCAGACCTCGACGGCGCCGCCGGCGCTGGCGAGGGGGAGAGAGGCGCGTACGGGTGCTCCGTGGGCCCGCAGGCGGTTGACCCAGCGGGCGACGTCCTGAGGGGCGCAAAAGATGGAGATGGAGATGGTGGCGTCTCGCTGTCGGGCGATGATCTCGCGCGACATGAAGGCGACCTCGGTCTCGGGGTTGGGGCACTCGACGCGCATCGCGGGCAGAGTCACGTCGCTGTCCGGGTTCACCTGCACGCCCATGTGCTGCTGCAGGGTACGCACGGTGAGGCAGGGGGCGTCGTCGGCGGCGGTGCGAAAGGGGGTGGCCGGTTGGGGTGGCGCGGCCGCCTGCAGGGCGGTGGCCAGCTGTACGATGGCGGCGTCGCGGGGCGTGGTGGGCGTGGCGTCCGCGGTGCGGGCAAACCACAGGCGGCAGGCTTGCAGCAGGGCTCGTCGCACGGCGCTGTCGTCGCTGAACCCGTGCCAGGGATTGTCGGGGAGACTTTTCAGGGCGTCGCTGACCGCACACAGGCGCCCGGATTCTGGCCAGTACGCTGGAAAAGGATCGGCGGCGGTGAGGCGTACGTCGGACTCGACCTCGACGCGGAGCCCGAGCGTGGCAACGCCCTGCTGAGCCAGCTGGGATGACACCCAGCGCACGGACGTGAAGTCGGGGACGAGCAGGCGTCGATGCCCGGGGTGCCGAGCGAGCCATTCGGTGAGTTGCGTCATATTGAGTGCCCTTTTGTGTTTTGCGCGGTGCGACAGATGCATGAGGGCGGCGGCGGATGCAAGGGTGCGTCGTGCGGGTGAGCGATGGTGGGGTTGTGACGGTGCGGGCGTATGAGCAGGCTGAAACGGGGCGTGCTAGTGCTTGACAGGGTGGCTTGAGGCGTGGCTTTGTCGCGGCGTTCGTTCTGGTCTGCTGTGGTCACGTTTCTGATGCTGTTTTTCTGGCGTTACCTGGTGCCCGGTGCTTCCGCGAGGTCTGGTCTTCGGTGGAGGTATCGGGAGCCGGTTTTTCGGGCGTACGTTCGCTGCGCGCCCGCGCTGTGTCGAGAGAGCATGCTGGCTGTGTGGCCAGCGCGTGAGGTGTGCAGGTCTGTGCCGGCACTTTTGTCTGTCGTTTCCCCCGGCCGCATGGCCGACACCCCAAGAGGACTGGAATGAGTCAGCCCGTTCATGTCGCCGAGGCGGCGGCCGTTGGCGATGTCACGCTGCAGTATGTGGGAGCCGCGATTTTTGCGGTGGCCGTATTGCACACGTTTCTGGTGTCGCGATTTCAGCGAATCGCGCACAAGTACCCGGAGGGGTCGGTGGGCGAGAACTTCTTTCACCTGCTGGGCGAGACCGAAGCGGTGTTTGCGCTTTGGGCGGGCGTGTTCATTGCGGTGCTGCTGGGTTTTCTGGGGCTGGAGGGAATGCGGGAGTATGTGCTGACGCGGAACTTCACCGAGCCCATGTTCGTGTTTGTGATCATGTGCATGGCGGCGACGCGGCCGATCATTGAGCTGACGAGCAAGTCGATTCAGGTGATCGCGAACCTTCTGCCGCTGCCGAAGAAGATGTCGTTCTATGTAACGGCGCTGATTCTGGGGCCGCTGCTGGGCAGCTTCATTACCGAGCCGGCGGCGATGACCGTGACGGCGATGGTGCTTCTGGACCGCTATTTTGAGCGGAATGTGTCCATGAAGTTCCGGTACATGACGATTGCCCTGCTGTTTGTGAACGTGTCGATCGGCGGCACGCTGACCAACTTTGCGGCGCCGCCGGTGCTGATGGTGGCGGCCAAGTGGGGCCTGACGACGCCGATTATGGTGCTGCTGTTTGGTTATAAGGCGGCCGTGAGCATTGTGGCGTGCACGGTTGGCGCTGCGATTGTGCTGAAGAAGGAGTTCGATACGCTGGAGGACCCGCCGGCGGTGGAGCGGGAGTTCAAGTCGATTCCGGCGTGGGTGACGCTCGCGCAGATTGGGTTTATGGGCGCGGTGGTGTTCTTTTCGCATGACTCGCCCATCTTTATGGGCGTGTTCATGATGTTCCTGGCGTTCTACAAGGTGACGTCAGAGTTCCATGACAAGCTCAAGCTCACCGAGTCACTGCTGGTCGCAGCGTTCCTGGGTGGTCTGGTGACGCTGGGTGGCATGCAGGCGTGGTGGTTGCAGCCGGTGTTGAGAAGTCTGGGCGAGATTCCGCTGTTCCTGGGCGCGACCGCCCTCACGGGTATTACCGACAACGCTGCGCTCACGTATCTGGGCTCGCTGGTGGATGGCCTTTCGGATGGGGCCAAGTATGCGCTGCTCGCGGGCGCTGTGGCCGGTGGTGGTCTGACCGTTATCGCGAACGCGCCCAACCCGGCTGGCAATGCCATTCTGAAGGGTACATTTGGCGAAGACGGTGTGAACCCGATGAGACTGCTGGTCGCCGCGCTGCCCTTTACGCTGGTTGCTATGGCCTGCCTGTGGTTGCTGCCCCAGCTGAGCACCATGCCCGTGGTCGAGGCTGCGGCAGAAGCGCACGGTGAAGAAGCGCACGGTGAAGAAGCGCACGGTGAAGAAGCGCACGGTGAAGAAGCGCACGGTGAAGAAGCGCACGGTGAAGAGGGGAGTGCGGCGGCGCACTGAGCGCTGCCGGTGACGTGAGGGGGACTGCTGCGGTTGGCGGCTGGGGTGCGCTGGTTGCACATGCCGACTGTCGGCGGTACAACGCGAGGGCCCGACGCTGCGCATTGCACGGTTTTGCTGGGCGTGTTGCGGCTGACTCAGGGTCGCAGTTTCGGAGGTTGTATGGGTTCGGAGCGAGAGTTTGATGTGGTGCTTTTTGGAGCGACGGGATTCACAGGGCGGCTGGTGGCCGAGTATCTGTGTGAGTTTCATCGCGGTGGTGCCCGCTGGGCTATGGCCGGTCGTAACCTCACGAAGCTAAAGGAGATTCAGGCTGAGATCGCGACGCGGTTTCCCGAAGTGGCCGAGATTCCGTTGCTGGTGGCCGACAGCCATGATGGGTCCAGCCTGCAGTCGCTCGCGCGCCGCACCCGCGTGGTGTGCACGACCGTGGGCCCCTATGCGAAGTACGGGAATGAGCTTGTGGCTGCCTGCGTGGCCGAAGGTACCGACTATTGCGACCTGACCGGTGAAGTGCAGTGGATTCGCCGCATGGTGGACGCGCACCACGACGCTGCCATGGGTTCGGGCGCTCGCATTGTGCACTGCTGTGGCTTTGACTCGGTGCCCAGCGACCTGGGGAACTGGCTGCTGCAGAGCACGTCGCTTGAACGACATGGCGCTCCGGCGACGCACGTTCGCTTTTATGTGCGCAAGGCCAAGGGCGGCTTTAGCGGCGGCACGGTCGCCAGCATGATGAACCTGATGGAAGAGGCGCGCGACCCGGCGATTCGCAAAATCCTGGGCAACCCGTACTCGCTGCTGCCCGAAGGCGAGCGCAAAGGTCCTCATCGCGGAGACCCGAACGGGGTGGCGTGGTCGGCCGAGGTGCAGGGTTGGACCGGGCCGTTCGTGATGGCGTCGGTGAACAGCCGGGTCGTGCGGCGTAGCAACGCGCTGCTTGGCTTTCCGTGGACGCGCGAGCTGAACTACGCCGAGGTGACGCGCACGGGCAAAGGGGTCGGCGGGTTGCTGAGCGCGGTGGCGCTGGCCGGCGGTCTGGGCGCATTTGTGGCGGCGGCAGCCGTGCCCCCGGTGCGTAAGCTCATGCAGAAGACCATTTTGCCCGCCCCGGGCCAGGGCCCCACGGCCGAGGCCATCGCCAACGGGTTCTTTGAGATCGAGCTGGTGGGTCGTACAGACGCCGGCGCCGAGACGCGGGTGCGCGTCAAAGGCCATCGTGACCCGGGTTACGGCGCGACCGCTTGTATGCTGGCCGAGTCGGCGCTGTGCCTGGCGCTGGACCCCGCTGCAGGAATGCAGGGCGGTGTTCTGACACCGGCTTCGGCGTTGAATTCCGCCCTGATGGCGCGTTTGAATCAGACGCTGGTGCAGTTCGAGGCCGTACCCGCGAGCTAGTGCGGCGGGTTCGGCAGGCGGGGGCTCTTATCAGGCCGCGATGTTCAGGTGGCGGCGACGACGGAGCGCGAGCAGGCCGAGCGCGACGAGGGTCGAGGCGGCGAGCGGAGCGGCGGGGAGGGTGTTGCCGGTGGTGCTGCAGCCGCCGCCCGGGGCGGGGCTGACGACGGCAGAGTCGAGGTCACAGGCACAGTCGGCACATGCGGTGCCTTCTTCCCAGAGCAGGCCGCCGCGTTCGGAGCACTGCGCTTCGGTGATGGATTCGACGCAGAGGTTGCCGGCGACGCAGCATGCGCCCAGGGCAGGCTCGCCGGTTGCGCAGTCGATCTCGGCGCAGGCGGCGCCTTCGGACCAGCGTCCGCCAAAGCGTTCGCAGACCGGTGCGGTGACGTTGTCGAGGCACTCGCGGCCGTTGCAGCAGGCGCCGACGGGCTCTTCTTCGCGGCAGAAGTTGACGTCGGCGCAGGACACGCCGGCCGAGAAGTTGCCGCCGACGTCGTCGCACTTCTGCTGGGTGAGGTCACCGTAGCAGCCGCCATCGGCACAGCAGGCGCCCAGCACTTCCTCCTGTCGGCAGAAGTTGACGTCTTCGCACGAGGCGCCTTCGGTGAAGGAGCCGCCGAGCTCTTCGCACTTGGCGGCCTCGACTTCGGCGTAGCAGCCGGCGTCGGTGCAGCATGCGCCGGTAGGCACTTCGACCTGACAGTAGTTGAGTTCTTCGCAGGTAGCGCCCTCGTTGAAGGAGCCGCCGGCGCGTTCGCACTCGTCAGCGTCAGCGGCCTCGATGCAGGCGGAGTCGACGCAGCATGCGCCGGTGGGCTGCGGGTCGCGGCAGTAGTTGATGTCGGCGCACGACTCGCCACCGTTCCAGGTACCGCGGCGACGCAGGCAGACGCGCTCCGAGACGGCGTCGAGGCAGCCGGCCTCGGTGCAGCAGGCACCTTCGGTGGGCACGGGGCACTCGAGGTTGACGCCGCAGACACCGCCAGCGGCGAACGAGCCGCCGAAGGCAGCGCAGGAGCGCTCGTCGAGTCCGTCGGCGCAGGTGCCGTCGGGCAGGCAGCAGCCACCCACCGGGATGACCGGCTCGCAGAAGTTGATTTCGGCGCAGGTGGCATTGGCGTTGAAGGTGCCGCGACCTTCACAGGTAGCCGCCGAGACGTTTTCGAAGCAGCCATCGTCGGTGCAGCAGGCGCCGTACACGATGATGGTGTCTTCGCAGAAGTCGACCTCTTCGCAGGTGGCGCCCTCGGTCCAGCTGCCAATGCGTGCGCACCGCTCGCGCGTCATGTTCTCGAGGCAGGCGCTGTCGGTGCAGCAGGCTCCAAGCGGCGAGGGGTCGGCCGGGCCGTCCTCTTCGCAGTAGTCGAGCTCGTCGCAGGTGGTGGCGGCAAAGAAGGTGCCATCCTGCGCTTCGCAGCCCTCGGCGTTGAGGTTCTGGTAGCAGACGCCGTCGCCGGCGCAGCAGGCGCCAGCATCGGCGTCGTCGATGATGGTGCACTGCGGCGAGCAGGTGGCGCTGCCTTCGGGACCGTCGTCGCACTGCTCGGTGTAACCAGCGGTGTCCTGCACGACGCCGTCACCACAGCACTGACCGACATCAGCCACCAGCTCGACGATGGGGCAGAAGACCTGCGCGGTCTGGGTGGTGCCGTCGGAGTTCTCGAGGGTCTCCATGCACACGCCGGACTGGCAGAACTCACCATACTCGACGTCGCAGTCCGCGTCGGAGTCACACTCGCATGCGGTCTCGGCGGGGCTGTCGAAGCGGTTGGTGAAGCAGGTGTTGAGCGCCTGCAGCCACTGCGCGCCCACCGCCGCGACGAGCGGGGCGACGCTCAGGTGGTTGCGGTACAGGGGGATCATGTTGGCCAGCTCGTAGTCCAGGGTTTCTCCGGGACCGAAGGTGGGGTCGTTGACGTTGGTGCTGGTGAACATGGCGTCGACGTCGAGGATCGGGCCATGGGTGGGGTCGTTGATGACCAGAGCGGGGTAGGCGCTGGCAAGGATAGCCGCGAAGTTGTTGGCGGTGGTGTCGAGGCAGCCCCAGATGGCCATCATCTCGGCGTTGATGTCGCTGCACGGGAACACGGAGACGACGCCTGTGTCGGGGTCGGTGTATCGGCAGTCATAGCCGGCGAGCGCGCCGGGGTCGGTGAGGGTGCCGTCGCCGGCGACGCTGGGCTCGAGGCCAGCGATCCACTCGTCCCAGACCAGGCCATCGACGCAGACCTGGTTGGTGTCCCAGACGGTGAGGGTCACGTCCTGGCCGAACGAGTAGGTGTCCACGACCGACGAGACGATCTGCTCGTTGGTGGAGTGGTCGGGGTTCTCCTGATGCGTCGGGTAATCTTCGTAGCAGTACTCAAGGAAGTCGTTGACGGTACCGACGTTGCCGAGGGTGTAGTCGCCGGGGTCGGTCTGCGAGGCGGGCAGCGGGTCGGTGTAACGACAGACGCCGCCGTTGTTGCAGAAGCCGAGGGGGCCAACACCGGGCGCGTTGAAGGAGTTGTCCCAGGGGTTGCTGGTGAGCGACCGCGGGAAGCGGTTGGTGACCGGTTCCAGCAGGTCGGGGTTGCTGCACTCGTCCTGATAACGTGCCTCGAGTCCGGGCTGGTACCAGCCCTTCCAGGTTGAGCCGAGGTCGTAACCGCGGTTGAAGTCGAGGATGCGCCACTTGAGCTCCTTGCCGAAGAGCTTGAAGCCGAGCTCGACGTAGAGGTTCACGGTGAGCTTGAGGGTGGCGTAGATTTCGCTGAGCGCGAACGTCGAGACGAGGTGGATGGGGTTGTCGACGTTGGCCATGGCCCAGGTGATGGACTCGGAGAAGGGGATTCCGTACTGCGGAACGCAGGCGCCAGCCGAGCACTCAAGGCCGGCGGGGCAGTCGCCGGTGGTGGAGCAGGCGATGGCACAGGCTCCCTGTGTGCACACGCGACCCGCGCTGCAGTCGCTGGTGTCTTCGCAGCCGCATGACAGGGCGGTGCCCGCACTGGCGCAGATGCCTTCTTCGCAGGACTCGCCGTCGGCGCAGTCGGAGTCGGACGAACAGCCGCACGCCGAGCTCCAGCCGTGCTGCAGGGGGTGGCAGCCGTCGCCGACCCAGTCGGTGACTTCGCCGTCGGTAGAGGTGCGGCAGGTGTAGGGGGTGAAGATGCCGGTGGGGCCGTCGGCGGGCACGCCGCCGCTGGTGCGACCCACACAGGCGAGGGTGCCTTCTGCGTCAATTCCACACAGAGAAGGTCCGGTGAAGGCGTTGCCCGAGATGAAGGAGGCGGTGATGCCGAGCGAGCCCAGCGTTGAAGCGCCGCCCCAGCAGGAGGTGGTGCCGTCGGTGCGAAGGGCGCAGCCGCCGCAGTTGCTGGCGCTCTCGATGGCGCTGAAGGTGCCGGTGGGCAGGGTGCCCCATTCAGCGGTCGTACAATCGTCGCTGAATCCGGTGGGATTCAGGTTGCCACAGACGATCGTGTTGTCGGGGCGCAGGGCGCACACACCGAGGTAGCTGCTGAGCGAGAAGTCGCGGACAGGTGCGCTGCCGAGCACCTGTTGCGGGCTGACTTGTTCACCAAAGCAGATCAACTCGTTGCTGGTGTTGAGTGCGCAGGCGCGGTTGTAGTTTGACTTGACGCTGACCCAGTTGTTTCCGGCGGGAATGGCAGCGGTCGGATTGTTGGCCCAGCCACCCCAGCAGCCGATGGTGCCGTTGGTGCGGATGCCGCAGGTTTGGACTGCGCCGGCGCTGATGCTGCGGAAGGCTCCCGGGAGCGGTGTGGCCTGTCCCAGATTGAACACGTTGGTGAAGCGCCAGCAGGTGACCTGATTGTCGGTGGCCGAGATGGCGCAACCGTAATACTGGTCGACGCTGACCTCGCGCCAGTTGCCTGCGGTGGGGACGTTGGCCAGCGAGGCGACGCCGCTGACCCAGCAGGTGAGGGCGCCGCCCTCTTCGATGGCGCAGGCGGTGCTTCCGCTGGTGGAGACGTCAATCCAGTTGCGCTGTCCGCTCTCGCACTGGTCGGCGGTGACGTCGTGCTCAACGGTCTCGTCCTCGTAGGTGCAGAAGCCCATCTGCTCGCACTCCGAGAGGCCCTGAACGTTGAGGAACGCGGTCGAGAAGACCTGCTGGAACTCAGGTCCACCGCAGACGGAGGACGCGCAGGTGGCGCCGGTGCGCCAGTTGCCGTCGAGGGTGACGAGCTGTGCGGTGGCGATGAGGTCCAGGAGCCGGGTCTTGATGTTGTTGAGGAATCCGGGGAGGCCTTCGATGACGGCCTGCGCCTCTTCGAGCTTGGCGTTGGGCAGGTCCAGATAATCGCAGTATTCCTGCGTCATGCCGGTCCAGTCATCGACGCACATCGAGAAGCGCTGGGCGCCGTCGGCGTTGCGAATGGTGAGCTGCATGCAGCAGGAGTTGGCGCTGTCGATGGGAGAGCATGAGTAGTCGCCTTCGGACTCGGGGAAGGCTTCGTTGTTGCAGCTGTAGGTGTCGGTCCAGTCCCAGACGGGGGTGCAGGGGGCTTCGACCGGCGGGTTCGAGTTGGTGAGGACGTCGGCGAGCGCTGCGTTCATGTCGAGCACGCCGCCGCCGCCGGCGGGACGGATATTGAGGCTGAGCCGGAGCAGCGCGCCGGCGCCGACGCGAATCTTCCAGATTTTGAAGCCCAGAAAGGCTTCCAGGCCAAGGCTGGGTTCGACGTAGACGGAGGTGCGGTTGTCGGCAGTGAGGTCGGGCGCCTGCATGGCGTGCATGTCGCGCGCGAAGTCGTCTTCGTCGATCTGCTGGCTGGCGGGCAGGTTCTGGTTAACCTTCTCGACAATGCGATCGCGGAGCAGGTCGACCTGGTGTTCCCACATGGCGCCCAGCTGGAAGCCAAAGACGGGGGTGACCGTCAGAATGCCGGGAATGACCTGCAGGGTGGGCAGCTCGATGTATTCCGGACCATCGGCGGGGAAGTTGAACTCAAGGTTCAGACCCAGCGACATGACCGCGATGGAGCGGACCTCCCAGGGGTCGGTGACGCCGGGGCGGGGCCACTGCGGCACGGAGTTGAAGGTGGGACCCGAGGGGAAGAGGTCGCGCACCAGGAAGGCGCCGGCGGGGAAGGTCTGGTCCTCAATGGGCTGATTGGGGGTGAACCCGAACGGGTAGCGGTCCATGGGCACGACGTTGAAGACGTCGTAACGGGCGACGGTCTGCGGGTTGATGGGGATATTGAGCGGGATGCCGAAGGGGCGGGTCTGGTCCCAGAGCTTCCAGCCGTCCATTTGCCAGTCGAGCTCAACACCGGGCAGGATGCTCAGGTCGTGTCCGAAGGCCGAGACAGCGAAGCCGCCGGAGCGGAACTGCACGCGGCTGCGGCGAGACAGGTTGTGCGACGAGTAGCGCGCGCCAATGGAGATGCGGTCTCCACCCAGGCCGCCCATCTGGGCGTAGGCGCCGTGGCCATAGTAGCCGATGCACATGTGCAGGTCGGGCCGCAGGTCGCTGTAGGCACCCAGGTGGTATCCTTCGCTGTACTTGTCGATGAAGTCGAAGGTGTTTCCGAGGGCTTCGATGATCTGCTCGATGGTGTCCTGGAAGTCGGCGAGGAAGCCGAGCACGCTGGTGAAGGCGGCGCCCAGGTCACCTTCCATCTGGGTCTGAACCCAGTCGCGGAAATCGTCGAGCCAACCGGCCTGCTCAAGCGCAAACAGGGCGCCACTGGCGGTTCCTGATGCAAAGGCGGCGGGGTCCTGCAGGTAGTCGACGGGCAGCCAGATGAAGTCGTCCTGATCGACCGCGTTGCAGTGATCGAAGCAGTCGGGTCGAGGTCCGCGCATGTAGCACTGCGCGACCGTCGAGGTGATGGCGGCCTGCGCGTTGGCGGTCCATGCGTTGAAGATGGCCACTCCGTCTTCGAGGCCAATGCCGGTGATGCGGTCCTGAATGCTCTGCCAGGTCTGCTCGACCCGGTCGCGCATGTCTTCCCAGATGGTCTGAATGGCGCCTTCGAGCGCGGCGGTGAGGTTGTCGGCGAAGCTGGAGGGGTCGTAGGCGCCCGGGTCGAACGAGTTCACGTCCTGCAGGGCGGCAATACACGCCGCCATCTGCGGGTTGGTGGCGGCGATGTTGGCCAGCACATCGGCATAGATCTGGTCGGCGAGGTCTTCGAGGCGCTGGTCGAAGTTGGTAATATTTTCCCAGACGCCCGTGACGTCATCGATAGCGGCCTGAATGTCTTCGACGGTGTCCTGATAGAAGGGCACCATGTCCTGTAGGGTCTGAATCAGCAACGGCCAGTCGAGCTGAACGAGGTCATCAAAGCCATCGACGCCGGCGAAGAAGCCCTGCACGGTCTGAAGGTCCTGCTGCAGCTGGTTCAGGACGGCGGTGGGCGTACCGATCGCCAGATCGACCGCGTTCTGAATGGCCTGCACGTCTGCCTGCAGCTCGGCCTCGAGATCGTTCACAGCGTCGATGACCGCGGCCTCAATGGCGTTGGAGTAATCGGCGGGCGTCGTAAAGGCGGCCGCGGTGCACTCAAGGGCCGCGACGCCGGTCATCTGTGTGATCGCGGTCTGGATCTCCTGATCGATCGCAGCCCTGAGCGCCTGCTCCAGCGTGGTGACGAACAGGCCGGACGGCTGAATCGCGTCTTCAAAGTAATCCAGCAGGTCCTGCAGGTCGCCCACGGTCGCGTCGACCTTCTGGTCGATGTAGTCCTGCAGCACCGACTCAATGTTTTGCACATCGAGCAGCTCGGTGATGACCGCCTCGGCGTCGGCGAGCACGGTGGCCGGATTGCAGGGCGGGTTGATGCACACACAGTGCCCGTCTACCTGCGGCAGCAGGCCATACGCGGCGTCAATGTACGTGCCCTCCTGCAGCATGGTCTGCGCGTCTTCCACCTTGTTGGTGACGTTGGTGACCATGGACAGCAGGAACTGCAACGACTCCAGCACGGCGAGGTTGTGCGAGACGTTGCGGTAGTTCGGGTACCGAATGCTCTGCGCGCCGTTGGAGTGCACGATGTTGTCGTAGTGGTTGCCGCCGAGGTCCGACCACACGGGTCGATCGGGCGCCCACGGAACACCCGACGGGTTGGTGTCTTCGCAGTAGCCATACGGATGCTCGTAGAACAACGGCGCGGCCGTCGTCTGCGTGCGCGTATCGCCCACCGAAGTCGACGGTGTGCCCGCTTCAGGGACGTCCTGTTCCTCGGCGCATGACAGCAGGCCGGTGAGCGCCAGCGCGGGCACGCTCCATCGGTGAACAGACCCTGCCAGCGTGCGCAGCACGCTGAGACCGGATAACAAAGGTTGATGCATGGATAACTCCAGAGGACCTGTGCGCTCGTCCCGATTCAGCATCGGAAAGTACCGGACAAAACCGCCGTCCGGCGCGCGCGTTCGTATGTTAAGGGGATTGTTTACAGGCTAGCGGAGGACGGCCCGCCTTGCCAACCCCGAAATGGTCGCGCCCTGAAAATTCGTCGAAAGTTCACAGCCGAGACACTGAATGCCGACTGTCCGGTCACCTTTGGCGATCCAATCACCCTCGGCTGACCAGTCGCCCGTTGCCGGCAACATCGCCACAACAGGCCCGAAAACCGTTTGCCTGATGGCGCGATCGCCTGCCAGCGATAGCCCGCCCTGGTTGCCGGTAACGCGGTGCTGTCAGAAAAAGAACTGCAGCTGCAGGCGGCCCTCGTGAATGGGTGTATCGCGGCCGTCGATGTACTGTTGGGCGTAGTCGGCCTGCAGCTTCAGGTCGTGACGCAAGAAGTACTGCCCTACACCCAGCATCGGAATGGCGGTTCGCGTGACCGCGCTCGTGTCACCCACCGGCTGCACGATGGAGTACCGCCCTGCCAGCTCGAATCCGTTTGCGAACACGTAGCCCACCTGCACGAGCCAGCCGAGTCCGCTGCGTGTCACCACCTCGGATTCCAAACCCTCCTCATCGGTGACGGTGAACGAGCCGGGCGTCATGGTCCGCATGAGCCACTCGGCCTGCAAAGATAAGCCTGCGTATTTAAAGAGAATGTCGGCGCCATAGTGGGCGGCGCGGACCGTCTCGCCCAGAATAGCGCCCTGGTTGGTGCGCTCGCGGCGCGCCTCGGGATGCACGCCCGCCGTCACACCCAGCGACAGCCGCGCGTCGCGCGTGCGCGTGAGGTCGGCCTCTACGAGTGAGTCCGAAAAGGTGCCCAGCGGGTTAAACTGCAGACGTCCGACGTAGAGCAGCCCTGTTCCCGGTTCGGTGCGGTTGCGACCGGCGCCGCCGTACACGCCAAACTGCCATCCGATCGCGTCGTGAATGCCAAGAAAGTTGTTTGAAAACAGCTGTATACCCACGTCCCGGTCCAGACTGAACTCGGCGTTCACGTTGGTGCGGTCGGCAAACTGCAACGCCGACGACGAGATGACGCGCTCGCGGCTGTAGTTCACCTTCATCTGCCCCACGCGCACGTTCAGGTCGCGCAGGGGTGTCCACGTCACGACCGCATCGCGCAGCGGAATCGGGCGCTCCGGGTCCATGTCGCCCGGGCTGAGCCCCAGCTGCAGGTAAAGCTGAAGATTGTGATCGGGCAGCTCGCCCAGAAACACCAGCCGCGCTCGCCTGACCTCGAAGAGAATGTCGGCGTCTTCGCCTTCTGCCGTGCTGGTGCGCACCGTCGCCCGGGTCTGCACGCGCCCCCGAATGGTGAGCCTGAACCGTCCGTCCTCGGGTCCGAGTCGTACGCCGCGCCCGAATTCCACGTACAGGCCCTCGGCTTCGCTGTCGGGTGATGGCAGGGCGGCGGTGGAGTGGGCCGCTGGCGAATTACCCGGCTCTGCTGCGCTATCCGTCGTGCTGTGCACAGCTCCGGTGTCGCGCTCCGGTACAGGCACGTTCGCGTCATCGGACTCTGTCACCGGCTCAGAAACGTCGGGTACAACCAACGCCGGCTGACTTTCCTGTGCCTCTGCAAAGCCTGAAGCTGCGAGCGTGAGCAGTAAAAAGCCCGCGCGTAACGCTACGTGATTCACCATAATCCCTACCGTCGAATCAGGAGAAAGTAACGGCGAGGCCCACTAGGTTGGGAATTGTGACAGGGCAAGTGAGACGCATGATTGTTACGATCGTGTCACATAAGAGCCCGCTGGCTCGCCCCGGTGAATGCGTGAAGGCAAGCGGACACGTCAAGCCGCTGACGGGGCGCATGTTGACATGGCAGCACCTGAGCGGCCCCCGCGACACGAGGCGGCATGATCTTTGATCGGACCCGTTCAAGACGCTACGGTGTGAGCGGTAGTCTGGCTGCCTCTCAATGATTGGGGAGGTAAGCTCAGGCGCTCTCCGGCTCTCTTGCGTGTGTCTGCGATGTTGCAACGACAGTTTGTGCTGTATTCCTTGTTGGCGGTCTGTGCAGCCTGCGCCACGTCGGTGCCGCTGGATGCGGGCGACAACACCAGCGATGACCGCCGTGACTCAGGTGGAGGGCGCACCGACACGGAAGACGAGGGCACTCGCGATACTGGTACAAGCCGCGACGTTCGAGTGGACACCGACGACGAGTCGGACGCCGCCGTGGACTCGTCGTCGCCCGACGACGTTGAAAGCGATGATGTGGACGCAGATGTGACCGCTACCGACGCTGTGGACACCGGCAGCGCCGACGGCAGCGGCGGACCTGCGGTGTGCGGCGACGGCGTCGTGCAGGGCGACGAAGCGTGCGACCAGGGAGCCGCCAACTCAGACACGCGCGCCAACGCGTGCCGCACCGACTGCACGCAGGCCGGCTGCGGTGACGGCGTGGTGGACACGGGTGAGACCTGCGACGACGGCGATGACGTTGACAATAACGCCTGCTCGAACACCTGCGTGCCTGCCGCCAGCATCCTGTGTCAGCCATGCTCGGCCGACGCCGAGTGCGGGCGTACGGTGGACCGCTGCGTCACGCTGCCTGGCGGTCGCTACTGCGGCACCAACTGCACAGCCGACGCTGACTGTCCCTCCGACTATCGGTGCGCGTCGGTTTCGGGCGCGGCCGAACGGCAGTGCATTCCGCGCTCGGGCATATGCGCGCCCTGCTTTGACCCCGACGGCGATGGCTACGGCACCGGCCCCGAGTGTCTCGGCACGGACTGCGACGAGACCTCCACGGCCTCGTACGCGGGCGCCACCGAGGTTTGCGACGACCTGGACAATGACTGCGATGGGACCGTGGACGACGGATTGTCCAAAACCGCCTACTGGCCCGACACCGACGGCGATGGCTTTGGCAACGCGACCGGAAGGCTGGAGTCGTGCACCCCACCAGCCGGCTACGTCACCAACGACGACGACTGCGACGACACCAACCCGAACCTTCGACCCACCGCGGCCGAGCTCTGCGACGGACTCGACAACGACTGTAACGGAACCGCCGACGACGGCCTGCCCACCGCGACCTACACGGTTGACGCCGACCGCGACGGCTTTGGCGCTGTCGGCGGTGCCACCCTCACCGCCTGTGGTCCGACTCCGGGTTACGCCGGTAACGCCACCGACTGCGACGACGCCTCAGGTGCCAGCTACCCGGGCGCGCCCGAGGCCTGTGACGGCCGCGACAACGACTGCGACGGCGCGATTGACGAAGGCCTGAGCATCAGCGTCTGGCCCGACGCCGACGGCGATGGCTTTGGCTCGGCCAGCGCTCCCGCCGAGACCGGCTGCCCGGGCGCCGGCCGCGTCACCAACAACACCGACTGCAACGACGCCAACGCCAGCGCGCGCCCCGGCGCCACCGAGACCTGCGATGGCGTGGACTCTGACTGCGACGGCAACGTGGACGACGGTGCCACCTGCGGCACCTGCACCCTGCGAAACAACGGCGGCCGAGCCTACCTGTTCTGTGCAACCACCGCCGCGTTCACCTCGGCCCGTGACACCTGCAACGGCTTTGGCAACTATCGCCTGGTGACCATCAACGACGCTACCGAGAATGAGTGGGTGCGCTCCACCTACCGTTCGTTGCCCGGTCTGTGCACCAACACCTGCCGGTACGCCGATGATATTGACTGTGACGACGGTGGTCCTTCCTCCGACTACTCGCTCTGCGAGCTGGGCACCGACTGCAACGACTGCGGGCCGCGAAACGCGCCAAGCGGCAACTTCTGGATTGGCCTGAACGATCGTACTACCGAAGGCGTTTTCGTGTGGTTGGCCGGCAGCAGCACCTACACCAACTGGGGTAGCGGCGAACCCAACAACGCCAGCGATGAAGACTGCACCGAGGTCAACCGCGACACGGGCGTGTGGAACGACCTGGGTTGTGGCAACAGTCGCTCGTACGTGTGCGAGTCGCTCTGAACCGTTCGCAGCGCCCGCCTGGCTCACTCACGGATGATTTCAGGGCGTAGTGCATTCCGGGCGCGGCGGCGAGGCCTGCTGAAATCGACGCCCGGACGTGGTCGGGATTCCGCCCTGCAAAGGCGCTTCGGTTTCAGGGCCGCTGCCAGAGCAGCTCGACAGCGTTGATGATGGGCCGGATGTCGGAGTCGCTGGTGGTCAGTCGCACTTCGACCTCGAAGCGGGCGCCGGTGGCCGACAGGCCGTCCAGGTCCCAGGTGTCGGTGGGCGCTCCGGTCGTGTAGTCGTGGTAAATCGGGGTGCCGTCGCCGAGCGGCGCGGGAATCCAGGTGCGTGGCGTACCGTCGGCGGCGATGGCTCGCACGCGGATGCCGGCCGAAGTCTCTGCTGGCACAAACCCCGACCAGCGCAGGCCGTCCAGCGTGGCGACCGACACGGTGGTGTTGAAAATGTAGCGCCAGAACGCGCGGGGAGCCGTGAACGAGAGCGCGGTCGAGCCGGTGAAGTCGCTGTAGGTGTAGTGGGTGCCAACGCCCACCGGGAGGCCGTTGGGCAGGTCGGTAGCGCGGCGATTGGTGGCGGGGTCAATGCGCCAGATGCGGTCGGAGCCCAGGCCGAGGGTGTAGGCGAAGCCGTTGCCGTCGAAGCCGACACCGCGCAGGTCGGTGTTGACGCCGCCAAGCAGGGCGTTGGTGCCGGGGTCGCGAATGGATGGGATCATGCGCCACTGGCTGGCGGCGAGGTTGGCTTCGTTCACAATGAGTCGGCCTGTCCAGCCGGATGCGAAGAATGAGGCCCAGATATGGCCGGTGGCGGGTTCGGCGGCGAGCCCGGTGACGCAGTAGGTGGCCGTGGTGTTGCAGCTGACGGTGGGGTTGGTGTTGACGGTGATGAGCGCGTCGGTGGCGAGCGTGGCCGAGGTGGGGAAGCCAAACTTGTACTGACGATTGGTTGCGGGGTCGAACATGGAGACGCCGGAGCATTGCGGCCATCCGCCAACCCAGACGCGGTTTGTGCGGTCGACGGCGACGCCATAGCTGCCGCAGAACCCGTTATAAACGCCAACCCATTGCCGCGTGTTGGTGTCAAACCGGGCAATCACCGAGCGCGCGAAGGTGCTCAGGGTCATGATGCCGGTGGAGTCCACCACGAGCCCATAGACGTCATCGGCGTCGCCGGCGCCATACAGGCGCGGGCTGCCGTCCGGGTTTCGCTGAATGCTGTACACACCTTCGCTGTCGGGCGCCCAGATGGGGGCAGAAGCCGCTTCGTAGAGCGGTCCGAGCGCGAAGGTGTAGGGGTTTATGGGCTGCACACCGCCGTTTGAGTAGCCAATCCAGAGGGTGCCATCGGGCGCGGCGGCGATGCCGCGAATGGTGGTGCGCGCCGGGTTCGGGACGGCGCTGTAGACAACACATTCGTCGGCGAGTGGGTTGCTGGGCGAGTTCAGCGGGCCGAGGGCTCCGAACACGCTGGTGTCCACGCGGCCGTTGCCGTTTCGATCGGGGCAGGTGGCAGTGTCCCAGAGGATTTTGGTGAGGCGTCCGTCGTCTCGGCCTCCGATCCAGACGTTGCCATCGAGGTCGACGGCGGTTCGGCTGGGGTTGGCGCCGACCCAGTAGCGGCCTTCTTCGCGCAGGGTGTCGGTGTTGACGCGCGTAACGGTGTTGTTGGTCTCGTTGGCCGCCCACAGGTAGGGTGGCAGGAAGCTGCGCCGTGACAGGGTGACGCCCTGGGCGCCGGTGGGGTTGTTGGGGTCGGCGGCTGCGATGATCTCGGCGCCTTCTCCGATGTCATCGCCGGCGTCGGGCGAGTCGAGGTCAACGTAGCAGGACTCACCGCAGGTGCCGCATGCGTTGACGAGGCCTTCGTCGATGAAGCCGTCGCAGTCGTTGTCGAGGCCGTCGCAGAGGGTGGCGCCGCCGTCCTCTTCGGGGATCGCGTCGCCCAGGCACTGGCCGCAGGCGTTTCTCAGGCCTTCGTCCACAAAGCCGTCGCAGTTGTTGTCGAGTCCGTCGCACAGCTCGGCTACGGGGTCGCCGCAGACCGAGCAGCCGTCGGGCGAGATGTCGATCTGCCCATCGCAGTCGTTGTCGAGGCCGTCGCAGACTTCGAATGCGGGCAGCACCTCGCCCTGACACAAGCCCGAGGACGGCGAGCCGGCGTAGCAGCTCACGACGCCGTCGGTGCAGGCGCCCACGCCGCGCTGCGCCGCCGTGCCGGTAAAGCAGGCGATGTCGCCTTCGCATGAACAGGCTTCGTCCGCGAGCCCGTCGCAGTCGTTGTCGAGGCCGTCGCCGCAGGTTTCGGCGGGCGGGGTTTCGCCGGGGCAGAGCCCGCAGGCAAGCCGCAAGCCCTCGTCGACGACGCCGTCGCAGTCGTTGTCGATGGCGTCACAGACCTCGGTGGGCGGCGCGCCGCAGGTGCCGCACGCGTTGATGAGCCCCTCGTCGGTGACGCCGTCGCAGTCGTTGTCGAGTCCGTCGCAGAGCTCTTCGGACGGCAGCACCTGACCTTCGCAGGCGCCAAAGACGCCATCGGTGCAGAGCCGCGCGCCGCCGGGGCATGCGCAGTCGGTGGTGCCGCCGCGACAGACGCCCACGCCGGCGGAGCCCGGCGGGCCGGCATAGCAGGGCTGGTCGGTGCGGCCGTCGCAGAAGCAGCCAGCGTCGGTTTCGTCGATCTGCCCGTCGCAGTCGTCGTCCTGCAGGTTGCCGCAGACCTCGGCCGGCGGTTCGCCGCAGCTGCCACAGGCGTTGGTGAGCCCCTCGTCGGTGACGCGGTCGCAGTCGTTGTCGAGGCCGTCACAGCGCTCTTCGGCGCCGGGGAAGACCGTGGCGATGCGGTCGTTGCAGTCGGTGTCGAACGCGGACGCCCGCGGTGGCGCCGAGCAGGCTGCGATGCGTGCGCGCGGGTCGCCAAAACCGTCATTATCGGTGTCGGCGAACCAGAATTGGGTGTCTGAAGCCCCCAGATCGATGAAATTATCGCAATCGTTGTCGATTCCATCGCAAATTTCGAGCGCGTCCGGGTTCACGTCGCCGTCGCTGTCATCGCAGTCGCTGGCGTCGGGCAGCATGCCAGCCACCGGTTCACAGGTGAGCCGTGGCGCGGCCGACGCGCTGCCCCAGCCGTCACCGTCCGTGTCGGGGTAGAGCACCAGCAGGCCGGTCCCTTCGTCGATGGTGCCGTCGCAGTCGTTGTCGACCAGGTCGCAGACCTCGGTGCCTTCGGGATTCGACGCGGCGTCGTCGTCCACGCAGTCGTCGCCGTTGTCCACATAGCCGTCTGGCTGCTCGCAGGCGCTGACGGGGTCGGCGTTCGCATCGCCGAAGCCATCGTCGTCGACGTCGATCCACCAGGTGCGGAACTCGGCCTGCTCGTCGATGGCCAGGTCGCAGTCGTTGTTGATGCCGTCGCAGAGGTCGGCCGCGCGCGGATACACGTCGGCCGCGTCGTCGTCGCAGTCGTCGTCGTTGGGCGCGTAGCCGTCGCGTCGCTCGCAGCTGTTGATCGGCACCGAGCCGGCCGCGCCGAACCCGTCGCCGTCTTCGTCGGGCCACTGTAGCACCTGCGCCGAACTCTCATCGGTGCGGCCGTCGCAGTTGTTGTCCACGGCGTCGCACAGCTCGGCAGCTCCCGGAAACACCAGCGGGTCGTTGTCGTCACAGTCGCCGCGAACATCCGAAGCGCCCACCGGGTCGGGGTCGCACGTCCGAATGGGCTCGCCGGTGTTGGAGCCGAATCCGTCGCCGTCGCTATCGGGCCAGAACGAAAGCACAATGCAGTCGCCGGTGTCGGTGCCGGCGTCCCCATTGCCGGCATCCGGCTCCACCGCGGCCGTATCCGGCAGCGTGAAAACGGCGTCGCTTTCATCGCACGCGCACACAGGCGCGGCCGGGTCGCTGCAGTCCAGCGCTGCCGCCGTTCCATCGGGGCACTCACAGGTCGGCGAAGACCCACTCTGGCACTCCGGGCTCACTCCTGAGCCCGTCGAGGAGTCACCGCACCCGATGACCGCAGAAATCAGAAGAGCCGGCCAGAGCAGTCGCTTCATACTAAACCTCAAAGTGTCACCACCACCCGGTGGCCTATCCACCCGCCTACACTACGCGACCCCTGATCGTGCGGCTAGGGGGCTCGTGACCGGATCGTCCGAATCTGTTCGATTTGCGACTGCAACGTCGCCACTGGCGTGCCATCGAAGGCCGGTTCGGTCGGCGACAGCTGCACAAACCGCTGCAGCGCCTGCTCAATCTGATCCAGAATCTGCGGCTCGGACGTCGAGGCCTGCTGCATCAGGACCGACGCCAGGGCGTACCACGCGTCGGCCCGGTCTGGCGTTTGCACGACCTCGGCCTGCGCCATCGCCAGCGCGGCGTCCACCTGCCCCAGCTGAGCCAGCACGCGCGCCAGCCGCGGATTCCACGGCGGCGCCAGGCCCCGCGTCTGCGCCCGGATGTTGGCGTCTCGATACATGTACGCCAGCTCGGGCAGCCGACCCGCCGCCGTAACCACCGCCTCGGCCTGATTCAGAATCTCGGCGGGCGGCGACGCGTCCAGAAACGCCTCGGGTTGCGCCAGAATGGCATCCAGGATCTCGCGGCTTCCATCGTCCAGCCGGTCGGCGCGATCCGCCAGCAGCGACACCACCTGCGCCTCGGAGAGCGCCGGCGACGGTCGATCGAACTGCACATAGCCAGCCGGACGCAGCTGCGTCGGTGTGTTCTGACAGCCCATCACCAGAAAGGCGACGGCGGTCGATAACAGACCGCCCTGAAATAGGAATGTGGCAGGGCGGCGGTGGTTCATGCGCATCATGTCAGCTGCTGCTCGTGCGTATGTCGTTGCGTTTTTGGTCATGTCTCACCAGTCGGCGGCGTCATGAAGCACCGGTGGGCGCTCCAGCGAGGCCGCCAGCTGCCCAATCGTGCGACCGGTCGCAGGGTGCGTCCAGTGCGGCGCGATATCGAGCAGCGGGAACACAACGAACGGGCGTTCGGTCAGGCGTGGGTGTGGAATCTGCAGGTCGGGCTCGTCCAGCTGCAGCGACTCGGCGTCGACGATGTCGAGATCGAGTGTGCGGGGGCCGTTTGGTTGTGTGCGAATTCGGCCGTGCGCGCGTTCGATCCGGTGCAGCTCGGCCATGAGCTCACGAGGCGTGAGGGAGGTGAGCAGCGCGACCACCGCGTTGGCAAAGGCTGGCTGGTCGGTGACGTACATGGGCGCGGTGTCATAGACGCAGGACTTCGCCTGAATCGCACCGAGTTGCTGCAGGTGAACCAGCGCAGACTGAAGCTGCCGGGTCCTGTTTCCGAGATTGCAGCCCAGAGCAATGTGATACAGCATGGCGCGACGGTCGGTGAGAAGGCGCGGGAGCCTTACCACGCGCAGACCGTGACGCAACCGGCAGAATGCCGACCCCTCGCCGCAGGTGTGACGGTGCCTTCATCGCAGCCCGTGATTCACGACGCCCGATCGATTCTTGCCGTGCCGCTGTTTTCGTTGAACACCGACGTGCGGCGGCACGAGGCCGAGCTGTTGCACGGCGTTCGAAGCGCGCTCGGCACGCCGATGTGGATCATCGACGACGACCCGGATCGAATCGACGAGCTCGAGCCTGCGTTCGAGCGTCGGCTGGCGTCTCATGACCGCGACGATGACAACGATACGCCGGCCGAGCTCTCGCGTTTGCGGCTCGATCCGGCGGTGGTGCGCGCCATGCAGAATCTGCGGGTGCGACCGGTCGCCGAAGACGACGCGCTCGAGCTGCAGGGCCCGACGCGCGTGCAGCTCGTTATTTTTCCGGGTGGCGTGGCCTACATGTTGTTCTGGTTTCACTGGAACAACGAGCAGTGCGCATGCATCGACGTCGATGCGTTGTCGTTGCGCCTGAACACGCTGCGGCTGCTGCACGGTCGCGTGAACGACGAGGGGGTGCGGTGGCACGGGCTGTGGTGCTTTGGCGATGCGTTGCCCGAGGAGTGGCGGGCGACCTGGCGCGAGACGGTCTGCCCATTTGGCCACGCATCGCCGGTGGTGCCGCTCGACGGTGTGGTGCAATGGCTGCTGGGTGGTCTGCGGGAGCATGGTTTGCAGGTGGTGCGTTCGGAGTACGCGTTTCATCACTCGACGGTGGTGCTGGCGCACGCGGCCGACCGTGAAGAGATGGACAGGGCGCTATTTCTGGTGGGGCACGCGCTTCGTCCCGACAATGAGCCGCCGCCGAGCATTGGCGCGATGGAAGAGCAGTGGCAGCCGCGGGGTAACCGGGTGCTGGTGGCAAGCCACGAGGGTGTGCTCAGCATGTCGTGGCCGCAGCTCGAGTGTCTGGAGCCGTCGGACTCGTTTGAGGTGCGCACGTGGCCGAGCGTGTTCGAAGGGCTCATGCTGGCGCTGCACCTGCTGGCGCGCGCCGAGCGGGCGTCGCTGGCGCGTCTGGCGCGCGATGCATCGATTGCGCTGGCCGCGGTCAAGTTCGCACAGGAGAATGGCGACGATCCCAAGGGTGAGTCGAACGAGAGTCGGCGCGATCGGCATAACCGGCAGGATGAACAGGACCAGCGGGATATTGAGTTGGTGTTGAGGCTGGTGCGACGTTCCACGCGGCTGGCGATTCAGCTGGTAGGCGACGACTGCGGTGGGCTGACGGAATATCGACAGTTTTACCGGAGCGTTCGGCGTGTGCTGGGTACGGCCAACCTTGTGGGTGAGGTGCGTACCGAGATTCGGGAGCTGTACGATCTGGCGTCGATCATGCAGCAGCGCATTCGCACCCGAAACACGGTGGAACAGACCCGCCTGGAGCGCATGAGCAACGAGCTGGATCGCGCGTTCCAGCAGCGATTTTCGCAGTTGAGCATTATCGCGGTGAGTTTCGCGATCGTGTCGGGCCTGTTCGGCATGAATGTCGAGGTGCCACCGCTCCCTTTCTGGACGATCGTGTTCGGCTGCATCGCCATCTCGGCTGCGCTGGTGGTGTACTTCGTCGTTGATTTTCATCGCAGGGCGCGGGCGCAGCTGGGGAAGTAGCCCAGTCGCGCTTGCGCATCATCCACCCGCAGCGGCGTCCTCACAAATGTGCGGGGTCTGGCAAAAATCTGCGTTCGGCGTCTTGACCCGGTCTGGAACGCCGCTATCGCTGCCAAGGCAAGTCAAGGAACACTCTGCGGCGATGCGAGCGGTCGGGCACGAAGGGAAGCGCGCCATCGTAGACGCAACGCACGTGGAGGCTTCATGCACCTGCATTATATTCAGCTCGACGATCGTCTTGACGCTGTGCTCGCGGCTGAACGCCGTGCAACCAAAGCTGTGCGTCGTGACTTCCGGCAGCGCTTTGTGCTGAGCTGGCTCTATCACGAGCTGGCGTTGGAAGGCGTTTGCGTTACGGAGAGCGATCTTCGTCGTGCGCTGCGGGGTTGCGACGGCGATGACTACTGCGATGACGTCATGTTGCGGAACATCCGCCGGTTTCGACGCGCCATCGATACGCTCAACGACCAGGCGTTTCAGCGCACCCCCATCACGTTCGAGACGCTGCTGGGATACCACGAGATCCTGACGGGTCTGAGTGGACGCGAGATCTGGCGCAGAGAGGAAGGCGCCACCGAAAACTACAAGCACGACGTCATCGACGCCGACGACGTCGAGGCCGAGCTGCACCTGCTCTGCCGCGACATCGAGCGATGGAGCGGCATGAAGCACCCGATCCAGATCGCCATTCAGGTGCATTATCGCCTGACGCAGATCTGGCCGTTCAACAAGTATTCGGCGGCTGTCGCACGCATGGTCGCCAACCAGATTCTGGTGGCCAACGGCTACTCGCCGGCCATCATCCACGCGCAAGAGCGTCAGCGCTACTATCACGCCATGCACTACGACATCTCGCGCATGCACGATCTCGTGATGGAATCGCTGCAGCAGCAAATTCAGTCTCGTGAGCGACTTTTCATGCCATGCAACGCATCTCGGTTCGAGGCTCGCGCATCATAGACAAGTCTGCGTCTGAGCCGGTAACTTTACCGGGTCCGGGCCAGAAACCACCGATCGACGAGCGTGCGGGAATCCGCCGCGCTCTGCAACGGTTTGATTCTGTGATGCGAGACGCTCATGCAGTAGCGTCTACTCCCGACCGGAGAGTCAGCATGCCACCCGCTCAGCTTGCCCCCAGTATGGAAATGTTCACCGGAACCCCAGGCGAACGCCTTCGGCTGCCCAACGGGCTCGAAGTCGAGGTTTTTGCGCGCGCCAAGCTTCCGACCCGTCACGGCGACTTCGAGATGGTCGCGTTCCGGAACAACCGCGACGGCAAAGATCACGTCGCGCTGGTGCATGGTGATGTCGCCGGAAAAGCCGGCGTGGCTGCCCGTATTCACTCGGAGTGCCTGACCGGAGACGTGTTCGGATCGCTCAAGTGCGATTGTCGTGCTCAGCTCGAGCTGGCGATCGACACCATCGCTGAGCTGCCGGCAGGCATCATCCTGTACATGCGCCAGGAAGGCCGGGGTATTGGTCTGGCCAACAAGATCAAGGCCTATAGCCTGCAGGAGCGCGGCTTTGACACCGTCGAGGCCAATCAGCATCTGGGCTTCGATGATGACCTACGCACCTACGATGTCGCCGCTGCGATGTTTCACCTGCTGGGTGTGCACTCCGTGCGCCTTCTGACCAACAACCCCAATAAAATCGAAGGGTTGCGTAGTGGGGGTGTCATCGTCGAGAACCGCAGCGCCATTGAGACGGAACCCAATCGGCACAATGAGTTCTACCTGCTCACCAAGAAGCGCAAGTCAGGTCACCTCATTAGTATGTGATGCAGGCGGCCGACGCTCGAGGTCGTGGTGTAGAGATCGTATCACGACGAGCACGATGCCCGCGGGAATGAGCAGGGCAGCCGCACGCGGGCCCACGGATTCCGTAAGCTCGCCCAGCAGCATCAGGCCGTTCCACGATGCGTGCACCGACCATCCGGCGGCGTACGCGCCCGTCAGGGTCAACAGCCCGTGCGTGGGCGTACGCCAGCCCTGCAAATGCCCCAGCACCATGCCCATGGCTCCGGTCGCGCCGGCATGAACGGTAGCGCCAAAGAACACCCGTATGACCGCCGCCGTCCACCACCCCTCGGCGTCGCCGGCGTTCCCGGAGATGATGAACGCGGTCATGGTCTCGAGCGCTGCAAACCCGACTCCGGCTCCAATTCCCAGAATAAGCCCGTCGGCACGTGAAAATACCCTTCCCGCACCGAAAAGAAACATCAGCACCAGGCCTTTTCCCAGTTCTTCGAGGGCGGGGCCGGCTAGTACGAAGTCCCAGTACATCTGCGCCCATGGATTGCCCGCGAGCGACGAGGGCACGGGCAGCTGCAGGGCGACGGCAAATACCACGCCACCGATACCACCCAGCACCAGCGACGCGCCGAACATGCCGCCCTTTGATGACGCCACGGTCTGCTCGGTGCGGCCACGGTCAGACGCGTGCCGAATGACCGCCGAGCGCAACCCGAAAGCCGCCAGCACGGGGACGATGGCCAGCAGGAACGAGAAGGTCAGGGAGGGCATCGCGTGTCCGGCGTCAGAAGCGAACGTGGTGCAGGCGCTAACGTAAACAGGGCGTCGGCTTGTTCCCGGATTCGCGTCAGGCCTTCTCGCGATTACCGCACGTGGGTCGCGGTGGCGGGAGCGCCTGCGCGTAATACCTGGCGCTTACTGCGCGCCGTCGATGGCGGATTGCGCTCGGCGCACCAGCTGCTGGTCACGTGATTCGTCGACCACACGCTGCCACGCGGCCACGGCTCCGGCGGTGTCTCCGCCCTGGCTTCGGGCGTTGCCGAGCTCGTACCACGCGGGCATGTATCGGGGGTTTCGGTCGATCGCGCGCTGAAAACGGGCCGCGGCCACGTGCCAATGCCGCAGCCCGGCATAGGCTCGTCCGGCGCCGACGTGTGCCTCGGCCCGGTTGGACTGTTCGGCGGCCTCTGCAAAGAGGTCGACAGCGTCGTTGTATCGGCGGGCCGAAAGAGCACGCTCGGCACGTTCCATGAGGGCGTCGTAGCCGTCTTCGGCAGGTTGCGCCGGAGCGGGTCGACGTGTCGGAGCGGCTTCGGTTCGGGGTCTCGCTTCGGGTGTGACGGCGGCGGTTGGGGGGGCCGCAGCGCTGGCTTCGGCGGCCGAGGCTTCGGCGGCTGATGCTTCGGCGGCCGAGCCGTCGGCGGCCGATGCCGAGCCTTCGCTGCTGCCGTCTGAGGCGAGCTGCCCGGCGAGGTTGGCGCCGGCGTCGGTGGCAGCGGCGACCCCATCGCTGGACGAGCTGGCTTCGGCGTCGGATTCGGGTGCGGTCTGTGACGACGTGCGGCTCATGACAATGGCAGCCACAGCCACGACGGCGATCAGTCCGGCCACTGCTAGCACTTTGTAGAGCGGTTTGGTGCCCGGCAGCTGCGGCACATCAAGGGTTTCGCTGCGAGGAGCGCGTCCGTCGCCGGGTTCGTGAGGCAAATCCATGGGTTTGTCGCCCACGCGCCACTCGTCGTTATTGTCGTCGAGTCCGGAACGCCCCAGGGTGTAGCGATCGGGTATGGCGCGCGAACCATCCGGTCGAAGCGCCTTGAGCTGCTGGGCCGGTCGAGGGGTCGCCGGCGGCGACGTTGGCGCGTCGGGGCGCAAGACCTGCTGCGGGGCGGTCGTTGGAGTTGGCTCGGCTGTCTGCGGGAGCGAGACGACCGGCGCGACATACACCGGCGCTGGCGCTGGCGCTGAGGCGACAGGCATGGGCGCTGGCATGGGTGCTGGGGCTGCAGCGGGTGGCCGGGTCGCGGGTGTGGCGCGCATGGTCTGCGTCATGGCTGAAGGGCCAGGCGCAGGCGCGGGCTCCTGCCAGGGTGCCGGCGGCGAGTACGGTGGCACGTACGAAGGGACAGGCGCGGCAGGCGGCGGTTGTTGCGACACAAAGGGAGCAGGTGCCGCGGGTACAACCGCGTGCGGCTCGGGCGCGACCGAGAACTGCGAGGTGGACAATGCCGGGTTGTCCTGCCGTGCGACAGGGGGCGCGTTGCCCACCGAGTGAGGCAATGAAGGCGTGGGCGAGGTGACCTGTTCGACCGGGTGTAACCGCTGCGAGGCTATAGTGGCTGGTGAAGCCGCTGTGGTCACCCGTCCATCGTCCCGGATGGGCGCCGTTGTGCGGGGGGCAATGGTGCTCGTGGCCGCCGTGATGCGACCGACGGGCTCGCCGCCTAACTGCTCGTCAGAGAGCGGGTGCATGTTGCGGGTGGCGGCGTCGTCGAGCGCAGCGACGGGTGAGGTTCCCGAGGATGCGATCGTGGGCGCAGGGCTTGTGGCGTGCCGCTCAGGCCATGGCGCAGCGCTCGTCGGCGCAGCAACCATGGGTGCAGCCGCGACGCTCGTGGCTCCCTCGGTGATCTGCGCAACCCGGCCTGGCCGCGGAAACGACTCGTGCGAACCTGTCTGCGCCAGATGGCCAGCGGTTGTTGCAGCGTCAAGGCCTCGTCCGTGTGATGGCTGGGCCGGGAAAAACGGACGAAGTGACGGCAGGGCGTCGGCCCGTTGCCAGTTGACGCGGTCGTTGCTGATGAGATCGTCGCCAACGATGTGTCCCTGCATCGCCAGACGCTGCAGCTCGGCCATGCCAGTAGCTTCCTGGGTCATGCCGGTGGTGGGACGCAACGCGTACCAGACCACGAGGAGCTGGGGCGCCGCTGGCGCCGCACGAAAAACGGCCTGACAGGCTGGGCAGCGCACGTTGACGCCTTCCGGCCCAAAGGGCCGGGTGTCAAAGGCGTAGGCGGTATCGCAGGAAGGGCAGCGAATCTCCACGGGATATCCGAATGTGAGGCCGAAGCCAGAGACTTCGAGCGGTCAGTCTGGAGACACTCCGGGAGCGGTGCTCCCTTCCTCGGCTGCAGCGCTTCCTTCGGCCACGACTGCGCCACCGTCTGTGGGCAAGGCTGCTCCCGACCCGGCAGCAGCGTCGGTTCCGTTGCAGCGGGCCCGGGTGCGAGCAGCGTCGGCCGGGCGTGAGGTGCGTTCGTAGAGATCGGCGAGCTGGCACTGCAGCTCAACCCGGTCCGGGGTCAGGAACGCGGCGCGTTCCAGGTGTCCGACTGCTTCTTCGAACCGTTCCTGCGACATGGCGGCAGCCGCAGCGTCGATGGCCATGACCGCCTGTTGTGCCGGGGTCAGGTTCACGGCCTGCACGTACTGATTCTGACCCTCACTCTGGTCGACAGCGGGCAGGCTGTTTCCGGGCAGCGGCAGGACACCGGCCTGTTCCCGCGGACCACCGAAGAGCTGGCGGAAGTCAAAGAGCCCAGTGACCTGCACAATGCCGGCGATCACGAGCGGAATGGAGAGCACACCGAGAAGCCCCAGCCAGCTGCCCTGCTCCTCGGTGCGATCGCGGCGCAGGTTGTTGGTAGGCAGGCGCGACGCGGCCTTGCCGCCGGCAGCCTTGGCTGCAGGTCTCTCTGTTCTGACGGGCTGCGAGACGTCGGCGCCACGCGCTTTGCGGGCCTGATCGAGCCTAGCCTGCGCCTGAAGCTGCATGACCGCCTGGTCGGCTGGTCGTGCGCCGTTGCCAGCGCCACCGACGGCTGTCGGCAGCACCGCAGTCTGGGCCAGCGCAGCCTGCACTTCGGTGGTCTGGTCGCCGGTCCGCGTGGCCGGTGAGCCCGTTGATGTTGTCGCAGGGGCCGGCGGCGCCGAGACGGCCGGCAGCCCCATCATCGTCTTACGCAGAGGGCGCACGTCGCGCAGCGCCGAAAACTCTGCCAAATCCCGGAATGAGGCGCCCGCATCATCGGATGCCTGCATGCCATCGTGGCTGTCTTTGGTGCCGAGCCACTTCACCAGCTGCTCGGTGTCGGTGAAGTCGTATACCAGCCCGACGGCGTTCCGGAGCTTCCACTTTCGGGGGCCGCTGTCGCTTTCGGGGGCCGCACCCGGTGCCGGAGACGCCTTCGCAGCACCCGCATCGCTGAACGCCGCCATGGCGAGCGTTCCACCCGCCGGTGATGGAGCTGCCGCCTCCGCCGGCGGAGAGTCACCCAGTGGGATCTGCGACCAACCGTTCGGGTCGGTCTGGCCGGATGCGCCTTGCGCAGCGACCGGCGGCGCCGGCGCTACCGGGGCTGCCTCGCGCGCCACAAAGAACACGTGGGCACAGCTGGGACACTTGATGTTTCCGCCCGCCGCAGGGAGCTTCTCCTCGCGGATACGGTAGCGGGATTTGCACGCAGGGCACTCGATGATCATGCGGCGCTCGCAGGAACCGGACTGCAGGAATGACATCGGGGCCAACCCGCATGTCGACCTGCGTCATTCAGCATGGCTCTCCTATCGCGCACGTCAAAAAATTGCACGTCGCGCGTGCTCGTTCGGAGCGTCAGCGTCGTTTCTTCGACGGTCACGACACCGAATCCTGCTCGTCGGCCTGCTCGCCGCCAAACCAGCCCCATCGTCGACGACCGTAGCGCACCAGCCGGGGCAGCAACAGCGCCGGCAGGAATATCAACACCGCCAGCAGCAGCTGCGGGTTCATCATGGCGCGCCAGCCTTCTGCCGTCCCCGTCTCCCACACCGTCCCCGAAAGAAACGACAGCGCCAGACTACCCGGCAAAATGCCACCGGCCGTCGCCACCGTGTGCTGCCAGAACGACACGGGCGACACACCGGCGAGATAGCTGACCGGCGCAAAAGGCGTCGGCACGATCCGCAAGTACAGCACCGTCTCGAGCCCGCGACGTTCCATCATTCTGCGGTAGCGCGCATACGACGGAATCCGCTCTTCCAGGACGGCGTGAATCGATTGCCCGGTGACGTAGCGAGCGATCAAAAAGCCGACCGCACCAGCCACATTGGCCGTCAGGTAATTCATGACCATGGCGCCGGCCGTCCCGAAAATCGGCGGCCCGGCCACGAGCAGAATCGCACCCGGAACCCAGAGGCCAATCAACAACCCGAACACCGCCACGTACGCCGGGTACGCCCACAGACCCAGCTGTTCGCGTGCGGCGCGGATCGCATCCACGTTCAGCCACGCCTGCAGCTCGGGCCGACGCATCACCATCACCATCGCCGATACCATCACCAGCAGGATAACGACGCGCATGATGGCCACACGTGCGGGCGACGGCGCTTTGTTTCGGGTCTCTGTCATGCGAATCCACGCCTGAAGGCAGGGCGGCGGTGCAGACCCACCGCCGCGCTCCACCCTACGTCACTTCCCATTCCATGTCGCATTTCTGGCGCTTTGTTCCGCAATGGCCACCCCTCCAGACCGTGCCACCGCCTGCAGGCCGCGCTGGTGCTCACCTGGTCTTTGCAACGGAGCGCGATCCCATGCTCGGCCACAACGAGTGAACCGTTCGCCGGTGCACCTCCGCTTGCGCCAGGGTGGGTGCGCGACTATACCTGCACACCTGTTCAATCCAAGCTGTTGTGTGGATGCGGTCATGGCCTTTCAGAAATCTCCCGGTCCCAACTCCAACCCGTTCGAGCTCGTCGCGGAGTTTACGCCCACCGGCGATCAGCCCACCGCGATTCGGGAGCTCGTGGAAGGTCTGCAGCGCGGTGACCGTGATCAGGTGCTGCTGGGTGTCACCGGCTCGGGCAAAACCTTCACCATGGCCAACGTCATCGCACAGGTGCAGCGCCCGACGTTGATTCTGGCGCACAACAAGACCCTCGCGGCTCAGCTGTATCAGGAATTCAAGGAGTTCTTTCCCTATAATGCGGTCGAATATTTCGTCTCTTTTTACGATTATTATCAGCCCGAGGCCTACCTGCCTTCCTCGGATACCTACATCGAGAAAGACTCCACCATCAACGATGCCATCGACCGCATGCGGCTCTCGGCCACCCGCTCGCTTCTGGAACGCCGCGACGTCATTATCGTCGCCAGCGTGTCCTGTATTTACGGCATCGGAAGCGCCGAAGCCTATTACGGCATGCTGGCCATGGTGGAGCGCGGTCAGGAGATGAGCCGCGACGTGCTGCTTCGTAAACTCGTATCGATTCAGTATGATCGTGGTGAAGCTGACTTTCACCGCGGTACATTTCGCGTACGTGGTGATGTGGTCGAGGTGTTTCCCGCGTACGAAGAAATGTCTGCGATTCGCATCGAGTTTTTTGGTGACGAAATCGAGCGCATTGCCGAGTTCGATCCCTTGCGGGGTACCATCATCCGGGAGCTTGACAAGGTGCCCATTTATCCGGGCAGTCACTACGTGGTCACGCCCGACCGGAAACAGGCTGCGGTAACCAGTATCAAGGCCGAGTTACGGCAGAGGCTCGAAGAATATCGGGCCGATATGCGCCTCATTGAGGCGCAGCGACTGGAACAACGCACGACCTTCGACCTGGAAATGATTGAAACAGCGGGGTTTTGCAACGGCATCGAAAATTACAGCCGACACCTGACAGGCCGAAACGAAGGGGAGCCGCCACCCTGTCTGCTGGATTATTTTCCCAGCGACTGGCTGCTCTTTATCGACGAATCTCACGTCTCGGTCTCGCAGATTGGGGGCATGTACCGTGGCGACCGAGCCCGGAAAGAGACCCTCGTCGAGCACGGATTTCGACTCCCCAGCGCGCTGGATAATCGTCCGCTCCGTTTCGAAGAATTCAACAGAATTGTCAGTCAGGTCATTTATGTGAGCGCCACACCCGGTGATTATGAGCTCGAGAAATCCGGGGGTGTCGTGGTCGAACAGCTCATTCGCCCTACCGGTCTGCTGGACCCCTTTATTGAGGTGCGCCCCGCTCGCGACCAGGTCGATGACCTCATCGGCGAAATTCGAAAACACGTCGACGAAATGGGTGACCGTGTCCTGATTACCACGCTCACCAAGCGTATGTCCGAGGACCTCACAGAATATCTGCGCGAAATGAAGATTCGCGTGAAATACCTGCACAGCGATGTCGATACCATAGAACGCATGCAATTGTTACGCGACCTTCGAAAAGGCGAATTTGA
>Ga0169931_10001899_pt1 | contig 34440 bp, 30 predicted proteins | sample Kivu_15m_20L_FD_129675 | JGI IMG/M metagenome (GOLD analysis project Ga0169931, IMG submission 129675) | Freshwater microbial communities from Lake Kivu, Western Province, Rwanda to study Microbial Dark Matter (Phase II) - Kivu_15m_20L... | ecosystem: Environmental > Aquatic > Freshwater > Lake...
CCTAGATAACTTTGCCATGTTATTGGCGATACCCTGCCAATTAAAGAAATACCAGATAAGCCAGCACCACCAAGAATTGCTCCTTGAACTAGTGCAAGATCTGCTGCAGTTTTTGGGGAATTCATAAAAACAGTATGCTCAATAACAATACCCTTTATCATATTATAGTGATCAAACAAAGCTTTAGTTTTAGCAGTAGCATCTATTACTTTTTCATATATGTTATCACCCTGAAAATTTATTTTTCCATGTCCAGTCAAAGTTTTGTGGGTATAAAAGGCAAACGCAAGACTATTAGTACTAGCATCAATAGCACAAATATGTTTTGGTTGATCAGTTGTCTTGTTCATAATTAAAATATCCTTTAATTTGTTTTAACATTTTATCCACTGCCTTTTTACTGACATTACAGTTAGAGCAAAATCCAGAATCATTATAAATGGATAGAGATTGATCACAACCGCCTAAGCATTTTCTAATTTTACCTTTGCGTTTTTGTCTGCGTGTTACCTTGTAGCGCTCAGCAATTTTTTCTCGTGTAGCTTCATCTCTACACCTTTCGCTACAATAGATTTGATAAGTTACTTTTGGAGAAAAGCGCTCATCGCATCTTTCACACTGTTTCATCAAATCCTTTCAAAGAATCAATCTTCACTACACCTGGCTCTGCAAGTGCACATGCTGTTTTTACTGGACAGCCTTTGCATATCTTAGCGTTCGATCTATAGTTTTTTTGTGGAAGATTTTTATCTTTCCAAGATTTATAAACAACTCGCATCCAATCAAAAGCGGTATTGACCCAATTCTTATATTGCTCAGTTACTTCTATTGGAAATACAACAAGGTCATGATTATTTTTATTTTCATAAATCAAAACACCTTTTGCTTTACCCAACACCTTCATATAAATAATCAACTGCTTAACATGATAGTCTGCTGGCTCTCCCTTATTTTTGAAATATTCAAATGATTCAGATTTCATTGTTTTGATTTCACCAACGACTTCTTCATTTTCTATTTCAAGCATGGCGTCTCCCCAACCAAAGATTGGCGGATCTGATTGAGCAACCTTAAACTCTGTTGTATCTCTTTCCTTGCCAGTTTCTTCAAAATACTTCTCATCTAGAAACTTCTTTGCTACTCCAGAATCTAGCATAGCCTGCTGAATTCTATCGTGAGACATTGTTCCAGCAGTCATATTAGCAACATCATATGGTTCATTGTCGCTTTCAAATATATTTCCTTCAAAAGCAAGATACCAATATCTTGGACACTCTCCATGTCCATAAACTAGGCCAGACGGTGCAAATGTTTTCTTTTTGGTAAACTTGGGCTCTTGTTTTGCTATATACCCACTATTGATTTTTTCTATAAGGGCATCGGAATCAAGTATATGAGATTTCTCATCTACTTTTTTCATCATCTGCTTTATCAAGTTTTTAGTCATTATAATCCTTTTACTCTATTATATCAGTTAGCGAATTATGTACTTGAGGGCAGATACTAAATCATTAATGGCTTCTGCTGCAGTATAGTATATATTCTTTTTGCCTCTGTCTGACTTGTCCACATTAGTCATCCATGTTGCTTTAAAAGACATTTTAGCTGCAATAGCTTGTAGTCTTACTATTTCTACCGTCGCCACATTAAGCGGTATGTCTGGCTTAAGAATAATCTTAGCAATAAAGGTGAGTGCAGCAGTTAGCTCCTCATCTTGCATATAATCTGCTATTTCAGATAGTCCGCTGACCATCTCAATAGTTGTTTTATTTTGTTCCTTCTGTTCCATTTTTTTCCTCCCACGTAAGTTGATCTAATAAATCAAACTCTATAATCGCTAAACGAGTTTTACTATTTCCTTCTCCTAATATTACCACTATGGCTGGAGATTTATTAGTACCCGCCTTAATAGCATCTGTTACTGCTTTTGCCCAAACGTCTTTATTGAGTGTAAAAGATTTTGATGATTCTTTAAAATCAACAACAAAGTCTCTCCATGTAGCATCACCCTTTTTGGTATTTCTACCAGAGTTTTTATGCTGCTTGGCACCTATTCTTTTGCTTTCATTCTTCTCGCTCATAATCCTTCTTCTTTTTATATCCAACCTGAAAAACCTGAACTTCGCTTAAATGTTTGTTAGGACAAAGCCAAGTCCCCATTCCAGTGTCTTCATATATTCTTATAGACTTTACTTCTTCTTTGCAGGTTTTACAAGGAAACTTGCCAGGATATGTTGTAAAGTTAGACATCGAATAGCTTGGTTCTTAGTTGATCTTGCAAGTCCAAATCCTCTCTTACTCTGTTTACTAATCCATCACGACCTTGAACTTTTGTGCCATCTTCTAACTGATACCATGCGCCAGTTCTGCTAACAAGACCAGCAAGCTCAGCGGTGTCAACAAGGTCGCCAATAGTATCAATGCCAAGATTATCACCTCTAAAATAGAAATCGTACTCACCACTTTGGAAGGCAGGCGAAGTTTTAGAGAATTGTAATTCCCAACGAACTTTGCGACCAATCTTTTCCTCAATGAGTTTGTCTCCGACATGTATTTTTCCTTTAATTGCCTGATTGTCTGATTCAGATGAAAATAGTTTGATTACTGTAGATGAATAAAACTTTGTAGCCTGTCCACCTGTAGGCTGTTGGCTAGTGTACATGGCATTGATATTATTTCTTGATTGACTAATTAGTACAAACAGTGTTGGCTTTACTTTGTTGTTTGCATAGTTAATCATTTTCCATGCATTGCTAAAGTCACGAGACTCTGCACCAATCTGTTTTGTATTCTCTAGTTGCTTAAGCTCATCTGAATCTTTTTCAAAATAAATGGCAGGAAGCAAAGATGTTATAGAATCAACAACAATCATATTAACTCCAGCCTCCATTAAATTAATTCCAACATCAACCATCTCATTAATAGTTCGTGCCTGAGACACTATTAGATTAGATGTATTAACTCCAAGTTTTTCTGCCCAATCTTTATCGTATGACATTTCTGCATCAATCCATGCACATACCTTGCCTTCTTTTTGTGCTAAGGCAATCATCTGTAAACACAGAGAAGACTTTGCACTAGACTTACTACCCCAAATAAGCACTTGTCGTCCATATGGCAAGCCACCGTTTAGTGCACGATTAAGACCAAAGCTAGGAGTTGCTGCATATTCGGTCTTTGGAACTTCATCTCCAACAAGAATATTCTTTCTTAGTTTAGGATTTAGTTGTGCCAATACCTCTTCTACTGTTACTGTCATTAGAATCTTACCCCATGCTTCTTTGGTCTATGGGAATTCTTTTCCATCTTTTCTTTAACTGCATAGTCAAGAGACTTGGTTACATACCCCGCCTCTGCGATGCCAGCATACAGGTCAAGAGTACGAATAAGAATATCTGCAAACTCATCTGATATTTGATCTGCATCCATATCTTTACGAAGGGCTTCCATGGCCTCTGATACCTCAGACACAATCATCATCATCTGCTTTGCTATAAAGATAGGGTCTACTGTTCTATCCCAAAAGCCTTTGTCTACTGCGTTTTTATGTATTTCTTCTGCTAGTTCATCAAACATTTACTACATCCTCCATTATTACTGTTCCATCTTTTGTTTTACCAAATTCAAATTTATAAACATTACCCGCTTCTACATGCATATATGCTTTAGGAAATGCTGTTGGAAATACTGTTACTGCATGTAATTCTCTGCTTGCATCGGCCAGAGTAAGAGATGCCATCTTCTTGCCAGTCTTTGTTGCCCTAGGCTTAAATGAAACAACAAACATTTCATCATCTTTATATGGCAACATCTTGTAATTTAAAAACTTAACAAGTGCGTCTTTAGATTCTTTTATTTCATCCACAGGGACTGCAGATACAACCCTATTATCGTTTGCAAGAATAATATAAGAACGACCAGCCTCAATAGTGGTATTTTCTTCATCAAATATACCTACGCTTCCTGTCTTATCTAACAACTCTACCCTTGACCATCCTTTTGATCTCTTAATTGATTTTACCATACCCATCAAAATGAATGCGCCCTTTTCTTCATATTCTTCAATATCATTTATGTACGCATAATAGTGTTGTGGTATAGATATATTAAATTCAGGAAGATTGAGATACTCATATAAGTTCTCTTTAACCTTTACTGCATCCCCTGGATTATCTGGGAAAGTTAGTGCACCAACAGCATTCATTGCCTGAAGTGCACGGCTATTAACTCCGTTACCTTTTGTAAAAGTAAACTCTTCTACTTCTTTAAACGTTTTAAAAGGTCTTGCTTCAATATATCTCTCTGCAATTTTGTCAGATATAAACTTGATAGCACTGAGTCCAAACCTAATGCCCTTACCCTCAATTTTAAAATCTTTATCCGAATCATTAATATGAGGTAGTTTAATTGGAATGCCCATTCTTTTTGCTTCAATTAAGTACTCCGTTCTTGCATCTTTATCCTTCTCATTTTTGAGAAGAGCAAACATAAATTCTATTGGATAATAATATTTTAACCACGCCGTCCAATACGAGAGCGTAGAATAAGCAACCGCATGACTCTTGTTGAACGAATATCCTGCATGTGCTTCAAAGTCATGCCATAAATCAAGAGCATCATTAGGAGCAACATAACGAGAAGCACCTTTAATAAACTGATCTTGGAAAACATCAAACTCTCTTGCGTCCTTCTTTTTACCAATGATTTTACGAACCTTGTCTGCCTCTGCCATTGTCATACCACCAAGTTCAACGCAAGCCTGCATAACCTGTTCCTGGTATAGGATACACCCATATGTTTCTTCAGTAAATGGCTTTAATATCTGATGAATATAATCAATATTTTGTCTACCATGTTTACGAGCAATATAATCTTTACCAATAGTATTCATAGCACCAGGTCGGACGAGAGCGTTTGAAGCAGCTAATTCAGAAAGATTTTTTACACCCATCTTTATTAGTAGGTTAGTATATGGGGCTGCTTCGCACTGAAATACACCTTTTGTATACCCATCAGATAACATCTGATATACATTTTTATCATCCATATCAATATTAAGGATATCTATTTTCTTTCCGTGTCTATCTTCAATAATATCAAGAGTATCTTTAACAACACTTAAAGTCTTTAAACCAAGTGCATCAATCTTAATTAGACCAATGCGTTCTGCTTCTTCCATATCTACCGCCACAACTGGGATACGCTCATCTGCACCAGTTACATTACGAGTTTCCATAGGAGCATACTTAAAGATTGGCTCCTTGCTAGTTACTACACCTGCAGCGTGAATACCAGTTCCACGGATGCGACCACGAAGTTGTTCACCATACGCTACGACTTCTGGATATTTATCACGAAACCAAGAAGAGTTTTTAGATGTACAGAAATCATCCCATGTATCTACAGTCTTTAATACTTTATTTACATCTGGCAACGGTATGTTCAAAGCACGAGAAACATCTCGTACAACACCCTTATCTTTAAATTCTAGAAATGTAGCAATAGATGCAACATGCCGATATTGTCTAACTAGATAATCTTTTACTTCATCACGGCGTGAATCTTGAATATCTGAATCAATATCAGGGAAGTCGTTACGCTCAGGATTAATAAAACGAAAGAACAAAAGTCCGTGCTCAATTGGATCAATATCTGTAATACCAATTGAATAACAAAGAAGCGAACCAGCAGAAGATCCACGACCTGGACCAACCATAATTCCTTCCTTCTTTGCCCAGTTAAGCATATTACGAACAACCAAAAAGTATGGGGCAAAATTCTTTTGATTAATAATTTCTAGTTCTTCATCAAGACGATCTAAGTATTCTTTGTTTGTATCAAGACCACGCTCTTTTAATCCTTCAAGTGCAAGTTTGCGTAACTCTTCTCCTGGCTTACGATACTGCACTGGCAGTAGATTTAATCCAGATTGTATATCATATTCTTCAACCTTGTTACAAATCTCAAGTGTAGATGTAAACATTTCTTCATTATCAATACCATGCTTTAGCATTGCATCTTTCATTTCTTGATAAGACAAAAGATGAATATCAAATGATTGGAATGACATTTGACGATCTGCACCATAAAGATAGTTAAGTCTTTCCATCATATCTTTATGCTTCTTAGACTTGTCGTATGTAGCATTTTTCTGTAATTTTGCGTGGGTATTCAGGATAAGCATTAGTTCCTGAATCTCTTTTTGGCTGGTATCAGAATGATGACAATCAGGAGTAACTACTAGCTTTACCCCCATAGATTTTGCTAATTCTACTAACCCTTTATTTACCTTTTCAGGGTTATGGGGCATTACCTCAATATAATAATCATCTCCAAAAGTTTCTTTAAACCATTTAATATGTTTCTTTGCAACTGCTAGTTCATCTAGTTCTACCGCTTTTGCTACCCAGCCACTTAGGCAGGCAGAGGTTACAATAATTCCTTCTTTATATTTTGCTAGTGTTTCAAAATCAAACCTTGGCTTACTAAAAAATCCTTCAGTCCAAGCAATCTCATTAATCTTGTTTAGATTTTCTAAACCTTGTTGGTTCTTGGCAAGAAGGACTATATGATGATAATTTTGATCAAGAGGATCTGTGCGGTCTACTTTTGCTCTCTTGTCAGCCATATCTGTTGTCATATAGCCCTCCACGCCTAATATGGGCTTTATGCCTGCTTCTTTTGCAACACGGTACATCTCACGATGACCTGATAGAGTTCCATGATCTGTAATTGCAATTGCTTGCATACCAAGCTCTACGGCTCTATTTACATATTCCTGCGGAGTAGCCACACCATCCATTAACGAGTAATGTGTGTGGACATGAAGCCCAACGTAATTCATCTACTACCAATCAATGTTTGTAGCAGTTGTTGATGGAGTATCAAATCCAAAGTAAAATGCTTCTTGCTCTGGATATGGAACTTCACGGACTACCTTTTCAAGATTAAAATATTCATTACCTTCCCATTTAAATGGTTCAGTATCAGGTGTTGATGGAATAAGTGTGTAATTTGTTTCAGTACCCTGGCCATTACGCTTTAGTTTCCATACTAAGTTTGAGATACTACCTGTTTCAAGTGCATACTCACGAATTGTATTAAATGCAGACTGCTTACTAATACCCTGCGACCATACTGCAATATATGGATCTTCTGTTCCATCATCTACAAGTACATTTGTGTAGAAACGAAGACGTGCTCTCCAGCCACTCTTTGGCTCTTTACGTGCCATTTCGCAACCAAAGCAACGACCCTCAGATTCCATAGTACATGCAGCCTTACGCTTATAGTCTTTTGGATTTGTATGTTCTGAGCATACTACTGCCAATCCACGATCCTCATTATAGTTTGCCGAATCTTGGTCTAACTCGTTAACGAATCTAATCTTTGCTGCTTGTCCGTCAGCTAACTTAACCCAACGAACCTTTGTTCCTGTGCTTTCATATTTTGGCTTTTCAACTAATGCGTTGATGTTCTTAAGCCCTTTAACTATTGCCATTGTTTTCTCCTTATATAAGTTTTTCTATTTTAGCATAGAAATGATGGAGTTGTCAAATGAGTATTCCAGTTGTCTAATAGCATCATCATTCATATCGCCTATATCTTTATATTGTTTATCTAATTTAACTATAGTAACTAGTGACCCTAATTTCTCAACTAGGCGGTCAGCCATAATTGAGCCTGCTTCATCATTATCTGCCACAAGCACAACATTTGTGAAGTACTTTTCTAATAGTTTCATCTGGCTTGATGAAACATTAGCCCCCAGCGTGGCAACTGCGGGTAATCCTACTTGGTCTAATCTAATAGCATCAAAAGAAGACTCTACGACATATACTGTACTAGAAGACTTTACTCTGTGCAAATTAAATAATATCTTACTCTTGGGTAATCCTGGTGTATTTTTAAATTCTTTTCCTTCTACCGTTCTTGCTACAAACCCTATACACATACCGTCGGGAGAATGCATTGGAACAATAACTGAATCCTGTTTTTCAGAATAGCCTAAATCAAATTTAAACATTGACTCTTTGTTTATTTTACGACCCTCAAAATATGATGTAGCTCTTGGGCTGTCAGTAGCTTGTTTTGCCAATCTCTTAATTAATAGTTCGTCATATTGCACAAAGTCGAGGGCAGCATAAAGAGCCTTATTAATTACATCTTCTAAATTAGTCTCAGTCTCCTTGCTTTTAATATATCTGATAGATTCAAAATAAGATCTACCAGTCATATGCATAATTAATTCAGTTAAATTCTTGGTTGTTTGACATCCAAAGCAAAAGAATAATCCAGACTCTTTAGATACTTCACCAGCAGGGGTTCTGTTGTTATTGTGATATGGACAAAATATAATATAATCAGTACCGTATTCTGCTTCTATATCTATTCCAGCACCAGTCAGTACTCGTTGTATTTGTTGTTGTGTGTATATATCGTTATTTTTTGTCTTCATAATCCTTGTATCTGTAATATCCCTTATCAAAGTCTGCTTGTACTAAAAAGTCTCCCATAAATCCATTACGGTTTTTTCTAAACGCACATTCAATTATATCACTATTCGTCGCCCTACCAAGAGCTAAAACCCAGTCAGCGTCGTATGCAATCTGACGTGACCAAGCCGTTTGACCTAGCGTTGGGACTGTGCTCATATTGGTAACATCATCTGGTGTCGCAGATGAAATTGCAATAATAGGAACTTCTTCACTAATAGACATAAGCTTTAATTCACGAGACAGATTTTTCATGCGTACCGTTTCGTTGTCAGACTTTTGGTTTGGTGCCATAAGTTGTAGATAATCTACAATTACAAAGTCTGGGCGGTACTGATCAATCTTTCCACGAATAACTGATGGATTAATTTCTCCACCACTATCATTTGAAATAATATGAAAGGGTGGCTTGCCAGCAATTTTACTGTCGTGCCACTTCTTAAGCATATCTATTTCAATGTCGCCATTAGAAATCTTGCGATGTGACCATAGACCTTCACCCATAATCGCAAACACACGATTACGAACTTCTGTCTCAGACATTTCAAGACTTATAATCATTGGTGTCTTGCCCTGTTTCCATGCTTGTACAGCAAAGTAAAGAGCAAGCCAAGATTTGCCAATACCTGGATATGCTAAGAAAATCCCCAATTGTCCTGGCATGATTCCTGAAGGGAGGTAATTGTCAAACCCTGGCAAGCCTGTCTTAATTCCAATCTTACCTAGTTCTTGTTGCTTTTTTACATTTTCAAAATATGCAACTGCAGACTGAATATCGGTAGCATCAATATCACGGATAGCGGATGTATTCTTCTTTAACTCAGAAGTCTTTGTAATTAATTGTTCTAATGCTTTTACACCCTGCCCACCCTGAACCTCTGTAGCAGCATTACGAATAATATCTTTTAGACTATCATTTAAATAGTCTGCTTGAAATTCTTCAAGATGATGCTTTGTAGATCCTATTCCTTGAGTTGGGACAAAGTCTCTAAACTTTTCTACTACTAAAGATACAGGTGGTACCGTCCCGTTGTTTTCTGCATACCGCTTGATAAAATTCCAAACATCTCCATGCGTTCTAAGCATTGAGTCAATATTTGCCTGAAGCAATACATGTACCTGCTTGTCTTCTAGTACAGCCGATATTAACTTAGATTCTGAATTATTCACTTAACCACTTCCTAGCCAATTCTCTACGCTCTTGTCTTTCAGCTATATCTCTTTCAGTAGCAGATCTACCGTTTAATATTTCTTGTGCATTATAAGCAAAAAAGTTCCAAGTAGGATTTTGTGCTACCTCAAAATAATAATCTAATAAATCATAGCAGGCATTTAGCCCATAAGATTCTACAAGGGCATCTGCAGCCCACTGTTCAACATTAAGATTGAGATTAGACTTTTGCTCGTATCTCTGCAAATGAAGCTTATTGTAGCGACTGAGCAAAGCCATTCGGTCTTTGCGATCAGCCATGACTACTCTTCTACAATCTCGGCTTTGGCTTCTTGAACCTTCTCAACTACCTTGCTTTCAACAAAAGCATATATACGATCCATTGCATCGTTTGTAGTCTCACCGTCACGAGTATAATCTACAACTCCTAGATCAACTCGCAAAGATTGAAAGTTTCCTAAATTAAGTGTGTATCCAAGTGTTACAGATACCTTTGTATCATTACGTTCTTCCACTGCTGCCTCCTTCATAGGCTAATTAATGCTCTCTCCCCAAACAGGTATAAATCTACCATCTTCAGTTCTTGTATAAACCAGTATACCATTACCAGTTTTTCGTGTCAACTCCTGTGCTGTAGGAGTCATATTATTTGTTATTAAGTTGTCTTTTCTTGGTCTTCCAATATGTATACTTGCTAGTATATCACGTATCTCTTTTACTTGCGACTCAGAGTAATATGCTCTTATTTTCCATTCTCGTGTACCGCCGACTTGTGCACCTGTCGGTGGTGGAATAATTCCACGTTTAATTAGTGATGGAAAATATTTACGATGCCTATTGACAAGTCGTGCTGTATCTGCTACAGTGTATGCCCTTTGTCTATTTTTTCTAAAATCGGTACGCAAACAAGTTTCTAATCTATCTTTAGTTATATTATAAACAGTAACCATTCCTGTAGAACGAGAACTATGATGATATCTAACAAGATCACCATTTAAAAACCAAATTTTTTTATTGGCTTTTATTACAGGCTCGTTATTGTATGCTTGACTCTCAATTTTTCCTTTTCCAGTAGCCATCTTCCCTCCAAAGATTGAGACGGTGGATGAAAAAACTTTCTAGCTCCACACATTATGCAAAAGGTCTCTATGTGATCAATACTAGAATATTGACGGTCTATAAAAACTCTACCCTTGCATTTTCTACAAAACATTATTGCTCTATATCTAATCCAACTTTAGATGATATTTGTTCAGAGTACTCTTGTGCAGCCTTATCTTTTTCATTTTTTTCATTAATAAGACTTGTTATTTCTGCTCTTAAAATAGCAACCTGAGTCTCATAGTTAGAGACTAGTTCGCCTATGCGTTGTTGCAAGGCGGTAATTACTAACTCTGCCTTTTCCATTTTACCCCCCCTATATTATTATGACAGAGATGCTAGCTCAGCATCTAATGCTGTAATCTTTTTATTAATCTCAGTAATCTTATCATTTAGTGCATCAATAGCATCTTGGTCTGGGCTGGTTACAGCATTTTCCTCAATCAATGATACCTGCAAATTATATTTGCTGTACTCAACATTTCTCTTATGTTGATTTACAATTGATATTTTATCTTCATTCGTTAGTATAGTCATTTTTCCTCCTTTCATATTATAGCATATCAAGCAAATTAGTCAATGCCTGAATTTTAGCCTGAAGATCTTCTAAAGACTCTCCAGAATCCTCTTCTGTCCCTATACAGTTTATTTGTCCATTTAAGTCTTTAAGTCTAGAATTAATTAAATACTCTTTATATTCTTTATCTATCATGCTGAAACCCATTCAGAGTAGGTGCCATTATAAGTATTTCCATCTGTTCCTAGCATAACAACTCTTGCACGAGCCCATCTGGTAGATGAGCTAAATGAAATATCTCCATCACTGGTACCGCATCTAAATGCCCAGTTTGTTCCTGCTGCAAAATATGGGTATGTAAAAGCTCCTGGATATGACCTAGTGCCACTTGCTAACAATGTTCCTCCGCCTGCTGTTGTTCTAATTTGAAATTGCATACCAGTTATAGAAGATACGCTTCCAGAAACTGAGGGGTAGTCGCAGTACCATCTTACGATTGAAGAAGTTCTTTGAGATGCTAAACTGGGGGCAGGAGCTGATGGTGTTACAAAATTAGATTGCCATCTTGCCCAAAATGTTATATTACCTGTAGGAGTAAATGTACCCCCATTATTTACTTGATGCAAAAAATCTCCAGATGCGCTGTCTCGCCAATATAAAAATGTAAATCCAGAACGTGTTCCTGGTGAAGGAGCCGTATGTGCAACTCCTGCGTTTTGGGTTGTGGATCCACCACCAGAGCCGCCATTTGCATTCCAAGTTATTGTATATTGTACTGTAGACGACGTACCGCTTGCAGTTATATCTACAGAATTATATCCAGATAATGAGTATCTAACAGTTACTGTTGATGATGCACCATTTCCTAATCCAGATACTGACAATGCACCAGTAGACGAGTTTATTGTAGGTGTTCCAGCGCTCTGTGTTACTACCGAATATGTGCCACCTGTTGGATTTGGATTTGTAGAAATAGTTGCACTCCATCCACCAGTTGTTGGTGTAGCAGTTCCGTACGCAGGATTTGTTGTTAAGTTGGATAAAGCTTGGCCAGTTGCTGTTATATTAACAGGATTATATCCAGATCTATTGTATTGTATGGTTACTGTTGAGGACTGTCCTGCAGTTAGTCCACTTGCAGTTAATGCTCCAGTAGACGAGTTTACTGAAGCACTACCAGCAGTTTGAGATACAACAGAATATGTTCCTCCAGTTGGGTTTGGCGCTGTTGATATAGTTGCACTCCATCCGCCAGATGCTCTTGTGGCAGTTCCGTACGCAGGATTTGTTATTAAATTGGGCAAAATATATGTTAAAGAGGTACTATTGGATCTTGAAGAAGATTTTTCAGTTGGAGTAATTGCACTTAGTCCAGTGCTAAATGTATTGGACGTTCCAGTTCCATTAGCACCGCTCCACAATGTTACAGATTGAAAGGTAAAACTGCCCATACCTGAGCTCCAGCCGATATCGTGATTAACAGAAGATCCGCTATTATTTATAATAGCAGTTTGATCTGAACCGAAAGCGCTACTTGAATAATTAACTTGATAACTTTGTGAATTAGATTGATTCCATGAAGCTCTAACCTGCAAGCTATTATTAAAATTAGTTACAGTTGCTGTATATGTACCGCTAGAGGAATAATTTGATAAATCAGATGTTATGAACGGCGCAGAGGTATCTGTGTAACTTGTGTTAACTCCTGCTCCGCTTGCTGCAAAACTAACCGATGTTATTGGAGATCCGTTTGTCCAGCTAGTTGTTACTTGATTATTGCTTGAAGAAAAACTTAATGTGCTTGGCTGTGAGGGGGTGGCTGTAGAATCTGACCTGGCAAATCCAGATGCTGTTGGTGGGCTTGTTACTACTATGTTTGTAACCGTTTCAACATCGGATCTAAATCCTCCATTAACGGAGTTAAAAATAAAGACTCTAAAATCATATGTGCCAGCAGCCACTATTTGTTGTCCAGATGTTGATGGATTTGTTATTGGGGTGTATGTGGAGCTAGATGAAAGTTTGTATTCTAGATCCATAGTCACAACTGGATCATCTGCGGTGAATGAAAAATTCCATATAAGCAATCCCGCACCACCAGTAACAGTAAGAGAAGTTATAATTGGAGATGTATAAAATACAGTCAATAAATTGCTTGTTAGTGGACTTACTGCTGCACCTGTTTGATTTCTTCCAAATACCCTTAACCTTATTAGTTGTGTTTTTTGACTTACCGCATCATAATTTGGTATAGTTGTAACTTCTGTTCCAGAACTTCTTGTAGTCCAGTTGGAACCACCGTCCGAACTCGTTTGCCATTGATAATCATACGAGGTTGCACTATTTGACCATGTGCCATATTCTGTAATTTGAAATATATAATTTGATGCAGAGTCTGAAGCAATTGTAACTGATCCACTACCAACTGGGGCGGGTAGCTGAGGTGTTACTGAATTTGATGCAATAGATTCTACAGAATAACCATTTGCATTTCTTGCTGCAACAGTAAATGTATATGCAGTATAGTTTATAAGTCCTGTAACTGGTATTGGAGATACAGTATCAGATCCTGCTATACCCCCTGGAGCAGATGTTGCTCTATAATCAATTAAAGATTTGCCTCCAGTTAAGGTGGGCGGTGTAAATGAAACATCTGCAGATGCATTTCCAGCAACTGCAGAAACACCTGTTGGAGCAAAGGGTACTGTGGTAATAAGAACAGCATTGCTATCTTCAGACCTATTCGATGTTTCTAAAGACCCAATTGCACTTACATTAAATTTATAACTTGTATTTGATAATAATCCAGTAAAAGTTCCAGAGGTTGTATTACTTCCAGTATCAGAAACTAAGGTTTGATATGTTAAGAAGTTAGGTCCTTGTTGATATTCAATTTTATATCCAACTATCGTTGCTCCATTATCCGCTTGTGTCCAAGATAAATTTACAGCGCCATTATTATATGCCCTATTAGTTCCAACATCTGTAGCAGTTACATTGGTTGGTATAGCTGGTGTTGCTTGTGCAGTTGTAAAAGATTGTTGATCTGTTTCTATTGTTCTTAATGCAACCGTTGAGTTTGATGCCCAACCATCTTGCATAGTTGCTTTTATAACTATAGTATATTGTGTATTAGGGCTTAAGTTTGCACTTGTAAAAGTAACAGTTGTATTGGGTGAACTTGTTCCTGTTCCAGGAAATATCGTTGTACTATAAAGAGGACTTGCAGATGTATTATTATATGGATATACTAAAAACTGTTGCTCGGATATATCTTGTGCCTGTATAGTAGAATTACCGCTATAAGACCAATAAAATGTTCCACCATTTGTTTGTGGATCACCAACATAAGAACCTATTGTTGCCTGATTAAAAACAACATTAGCATACATTCTTGGTAAAACGACTTCTGTCGAGTATTCACCTGTACGATCAAGATTATTGGTTGCTTCTATATACCCCCTAAAATAATAGCCATCTCTAACATCGGCCTTTGTTATTGTATATCTGTTTGTAGAACTTAATGGAACTTCATCTGCATAGTTAGAATCTGAATATGATGAGTATGTTCTGGTTACTGACGATGATGAATTAACATTTGTAACACCAGAGCTAAAGCCAGCGCTTTGAGACTTCTGTATCCTCATAAAAAACGATATTGGTTCTTCATTCCAGTTTCCTCTTATTAAAAATATTTTATCTCCATCATATGCTGCTGGAGATGTTAAAGTAGAACTTGTAGCAGAAAAAATTTCTGAAGATGCTGTTTCATAACCCCCACCATCTCTAAAATACAACAATGGTCTGGTTGCTGTTTTTACACTTGGAGTTAACAAAGATGCAAATATTCTTTTAAATGTTCCAGAATCATTTAATCTATATGCGTTAGATATTTTTTTTAAAACGCCGCTATTATTAAGGCGATATACGCCAGTTATTTTTTTAAAAACCCCACTAGTATTTAATCTATATATTGGCACTCTCTAAGCCTCCTGAATAAAGACTATATCTCCAGATTTTATTTTTTTAGTTCCATTTCCAGTTGCATAGTCTCCTTCAACGCCATCAAAACTTGTAACAGTTCCAGGACCACTGTTACCAGTATACAAGCTTTGATATATAAATCTACGACCCTTTACAAGCTTCTTTGATACATCATCAATTGTTATTGTTGGATCTCCCGCCCATCCATTAAAATCTGCAGATGGCATATTATTAAATGTTATGTCTTTGCTACCATCTCCTAAATCAAAAGCTACAGACGTGGTAGTACCAGAAATTATATCTGCAAGCTTAAAGGCTCCAGTATCATACCAATAATTATTAGCAGATATATAGAGGCCATCATTTGTTCCATCTACATTATCTCCAAACTTCATGTCTCCACCAGAAACAGCAAGAGTACCAGTTAAATTAGCTCCCTGTGCATTTAAAATACCACTTCTAGTTATGTAAAAATTAGGAGTTAATCCATCTAATCCAGCCTCAAATATATTTGTAGTGCCACTACCAGATCCAGTTAAATCTGTTCCAAACCTTACACGATAATTAGTAGAAACATCAATAACACCCGTAATAGATATTCTCTTATCATCTGAATCAAGAATAAACTGTTCTGATCTATCTCTTATAGATGTGCTATTCACTACCCATCCACCTATTAATGCTGCTTTTGTAAAAAATGTAATTGCTGTAGGTAATGAACCAACTGCTGGATTATCTCCAATAGGAATATTTCCAGAGCTTATTGGAGTATTAACAATTGCTGTTAATGTATTATTACTTGATCCAATAGAAGCTAAACCCTTATCATTAATAATAACACTTGTATCAGTTGGGCTTGTACCAGTATAAAATGATCCAGATACTACCTGGAAATTTCCTGTTATGCTTCCAGAGGTAGCAGTTATAGCACCATTAACCTGTGCTTCAGTAGCATACATGGTTCCGTCAGTTAAAACATGGAACCCAGATGTTAGGTTAGACGATGTTGCACCTATATCTAATGTTCCTCCAGAAATCTCAACAGATTTTGCCCAAACTTTTCCAGTTCTATCTACTGCAAATTGTGTAGTATCTCCGCCAGAAGATGTGCTGCCAGAATAAAACTTATAAAGTCCAGTTGATGATAGCCCTGCATATTTTGTTGAAACAGGATCAAGTTTTTCTATTTTGCTAGAAGATATTGCCCAGTCTGCAATATTTCCAGCATTGGCTGTAATGGCTCCATTAGTTGTGTCTAAAGATACCTGGTTACTGCCTTTTCTAATTAACAGCCCATCGACATTAAATATAAAACCATCACCAGTTAAATTATCTGGGCTTGTTGTAACATCTCCACTGTATATAGACGCTCCAGATGTAGTGAGAGCTATGTTTCCTGCAAATGATCCACCCTTTGCGGTTATATCTCCATCTACAGTTAGTTTAGTTCCATTCCACTCTAAATAATTAGCAGATGATCCGCCAACCTTAAACTGTGCAGAGTTTGCAGATGTTAAATACCAATAATTACTATTACTTAAATATATACCTTGTGCAGATGCATTTTGTGCACCTGTTTTATCTTTAATTCCTGATCCAAATTGAAATCCTGCAGCTCCAGACTCTATATAATTTGATAAAGCTGGAGTACCCGTTATTGTTACGTCTGCAAAAGACGTATATGCAGAAGAAGTATTGTTGTATTCATCATACGTTGCAACTCCTATTTTATATGTTGCGCCTACAGCCAACCCAATAAGCTTATATGATATTGTTCCTGTAGGAGGATTAGCCTGATCTATTGGAAAATCAACATGTGAATAAACTGGACTAGATGTGTCTGTAGTAAATCTAATTCTATATCCACGCAGAGTTGTGTCGGATACTGCGGTCCAATTTAAATTAATATAACCATTGAATCCTAAAGTCCCTGATGTATCTATGCCGTTTGTTGATGCAGCAACAGTGGCAACATTTGCAGGACCAGTTACGTCAACTGTTACTGGAGAAAGCGGTACAACAATTTGTTCTGCAGAATAGTTTGACGAATTTCCAAAATCATCAGAATATCTAACAAGAAGATATGTGTTTTGATATAAAGTAGAAGATATGTTGGCTGGACTTCCTCCAGAATATACTATTCCATATCCTGTTACTGATCCAGATACTTGTGAAGTAAAGTTATTATTTACTGTTATTTGACCTCCAGATACAGCAGTTATATAAGTATTTTCTGGAATGCCAGTACCAATAACTATGTATCCAACAAGTGGCGATACTGAAGCACCTGTATTAGAAACAATACTTGATAATGTAACTGTATTTGTTCCAGATGCTCCGCCAGATGAGTATGTTCCAGTGAATGAATCGTATGGCGTTACTCCTGACCAACTTGTATATTTTTGATATATCTTTGCATAAACAGCACCTGCTGGTAATGTATATGAAACGTTATATCCATTTACTAATGCAGTTGTTGTAAATGTTGGGGTAACTCCAAGAAGAGGATTTGCTCTTGCTGCAACACTAAATGATACTCCGTTTGATCTATTGTCTGCTGCGTCTATACTTTTAAAAACTCCAGTATATGAAGAATAGTGTGATCCAAATTGTGCAAACAAATCTGCCTTAGTTATAATATATGTTTGATTTAAGGATGTTCCAGATGGGAATGCATAAAAATATCCTACAGAATAGTTTGGTGCAGTAAGAGCAACTTGGAATCTAGCACCTGCATCTGATGCTGGTAATGTATAGCTAATAACAATATTGTCTCCAGACCATGCTGCTGATACTGAAGCAACTTCTGCTGGTGGAATTAAATCTACAGAAACTGGATTAGTTGGAGTTACTTTTACTGCATTTGAGTATGGCCCATATGTCCCAGCTTTATCAGTAAATCTTGCCTTTACCCAACGAGCCTCTGTAGTTGGAGTTAGAACTACTGCAGGCTTTATAGTATTTAAATATACTTGCTGATATCCAGTAGACGGAGCTGTTCCTGCATCTGATACTATTTCTTCTACAGATATGTACTGATATGTTTGTGCTACTGTATTCCAATCAACAGAATATCCCATTGGAATACTTGTTACAGTAATTACTGGAGCAGGAAGACTATTAGAATACGATGGTATAGATGTAATCGTTGTAACTGGTCCATTATTACCAAAACTATCATATGCTGCTATTTTTAATTCTGTAAATGATGTTTGAAAAATACCGTAGTATTGTGTATTAAGTGCATATGTAAATTCTACTCTTTGAGAAGTGCTATCTTTGTTTAAGGTAATGCTTTCTATAAGTGGTGTTGTTTCACTGTTACCTGTTAACGTATATCCAAAACTAGATACATATTTATTGTCGGGATCATTAAAATCAAAATCAAAAGATATTACAAGTGCTGGTCCGCCTGAAAGTTCTTCCCATGCTAAAGAAACGTTACTTAGTCCAGATGGGGTTGTAAAATTTTCACCTTTTGGATTTAAAACTCCATCTTTCTGATTTTTAGAAGAAAATCTAATGTTTGATAGTCTTCCTGCTTGACTTAATGTATTTATTCTAGAATCTATAATAACAAGTTCTGCACCAAGTCTTGCAGCTGTAATGTTTGCCTTAAAGCCCTGAACTCGTGGGTCAGCAGCATCTATATAGACAGTCTTTCTTTTACCAACGGTAAACGGTGATCTATATTGAGACTGCACAGGACTACCCTATCTTCTGCCAACTGCAATAAAGTTAAGCTCTACATCTGTAGTAATTAAATCTTTATTGTTTGTTTTAATTCCAGCCCTATATATTCTGGCAGTAAATCCTGTAGTACTGGCATTATGAATAGATGCAACTATATCAAGATTTCCAGATATTGAATTATCAATATTATTGTTTGTTATGATAACATTTGGAATTTCAGAAAATGAAATACCTGTATCAAATGTAACATCTTTAGAATAATACGTTCTGCCGCTAGTTGGCACTGTGGCATCATCATCTGGTGTAATAGTTGCCTTGCCATAAATAATATTACTTGTTGCTATGTCAAAGTTAGCCTGAACATCTGGCTGTGTCCAATCTGGTATATAGTTTGCCCCAAATCTATTTACTAGGGCATTTAAATAATCGCTATGTTGATTAACGACGTTAATAATTTGTTGAATTCCCGACAAGTCCATGATTGCTGGGTCTGATATTTTTACGTAAGCCATTTATTCTCCTTTGTATGTAATTATATCATTACGGGGTGCCTAATATGATACCCCGTCGGTTATCATATTTAAAACCAAGTTAGTAGAAAGACCATTATCAAAATTTTGGGATACAGAATGAACTATATACTTTTGACTATTTAGCCCTCCTAGATTATATGAAAGCTGTACTACATCTCCAACCTGTATTAGTGGATTTCCAAACATTTGAATTGATACATCTTTAGAAAATATCTCTATACCCTTGGAAATTATATTGATAAGTTTGTTTGCTGCGTCTTTTGATTGTATCCAGTTTGAGTCTAGCTGAACTACCTCTGATATGTTTGAATAGTCTAATACCTTCTCCAATACCTCTGGATCAGATGGAGCAATGATCTCGTGTGTCCAGATATTAAGAGAAATGTCAAAAGGCATTATTTCGCTTGGATCTTTTTTAAGAAATATCATATGTGATGCATTGTTTGCTATTGCAAATTTTGATCTGAAGCCAGTATTGAGGATGGTTGAATAAGACAGGGAATATTCATCTACCAGTTTCTCCTGTAAGTATTGTTGATCAACGACCTCATTACCTGGAAAATATTTCATTAAATATTCTACTGGAGCAATATCTGCAATTACTGCTGCTGGAGTTGTATATTGAACATCATAGGTGTTAATACCAATTACCTCTGGCTTTGTTTGCATGAGATATGTCTTTGAGTTTGAAAAAATGTTTTGATTTTGTATTAAACCATTCAAGAATTCTCTGTCTTGGAAATAATAGTTAACGCTTCTTTCTTTTAATGTCTTATGTGTTGCATGTATCTCTCTTATGCCGCCAGCATCTGTGCCCGATTGTGAAGGATATGTTATTCCATCAATAGCAACTGGATCAGTAGAAATAAAAGATCCAAAGATAGTTCCCGCATTTAATGTATGCGTAAAGTGCAATTTCTTTGGCAGTGAAGTAATTGTATTTAACTCAATAGGAATCCAATTATCACCACTCTTAGTCTTCCATCCACCAATCTCAACATTATTTATAAATACTGACATTAGATTTTTAACTGATATGCCTTCTCCATCTGTTCCAGTAGATTCATATAGTGCAACACGCAGATTAAGTGAGGCATATCTAAAATCAATAGTTGGAGTATAAACTACCTCTCCATCTACTATGCTTTTTTCTAATACCTTTTCAAAATTATTTATAATATTGTTAATGATAGATGTTACATCAGAATATGAAATAATATCTGCATTAGACCCATTACATCTATAAAATACCAGCATGTATCTAAATATTGGAGGAGAATTTAATTCTGATCCATCTGCCTTCATTGTATTAAATCTAACCAACTCAACAAAGAGTGCTCCATTAGCATCTGTTTCATCACTATCCATATTAAAGAATAGTCCGCCAGAAACTTTTTGTGTACCATCTTTAAAATTAAACTTAGTTGAATATGTTTTATATGGATTTGTGCCAGAATCAGTAGCTACTGAGCTTCTTTCTGTTGTTGGATAAAAAATAGTTTTTCCAGTATTTTGTGTAGTGGGAGTAAACTGGTTATAAGATGAAGAGCTAAAAGTTCCATTCCCAGTAATTGAATATGAGGAAGAAAGATTCTTACATGTTATATTTTTTGATGCTTGATTTCCACTAGCTAAAACTGTATGGTCTGCAACTTTTGTTCCAAACATTCCTCGTTGAATGTTTGAGATTTTACCTGTTGGAGTTATCGTAGTATTATCTTCAACCTTTGTTGATCCGTCACTAGTTGCTAAACCAACATTATATTTTCTATTAAATCTATTTATTTCTCCGTACAACTCTATATCATTTTTTATAGAGACCAGGGTAATATTGCTGCTTTCATCTTCTAAGGTATATTCTTTATATAAGAAAGATACAATTTCATTTTCAATAAATGCATATCCGTTACTGTTTAGATTATATGTATGGAATACATCTAATGGATCATTAGGATCTAGCATAAAATAATTTTGACGATTATTCATGCTTTCTGCTAAATAGTTCATGCCAACAGAATCTGAGTTTTGCTGAGACCATAAAATATCATTTGATGTTGTTAAAATAAATGATGGAGAGTTGGCGTCAAGAGAAAGGTTTTGCATTGATAGCGACTGTTTTATCTTTGGAGCTTGATACCTTAAAGATATCTTTCCTGGCTTAGCCTTAGTTGTGACAGAGTATCCATTATCCAATAATGTTGATTCATTAATGGTAAGGTCAGAGGTTGTCTTTGATAAAACTCCTGATAGACTTAGGAACTTCATTACACCATATTCGTCAATATATGCACTTATTTGATATGGCAAAAATATTTGATTTAGTGCGTCTATAATCGTTGAGTCTTGTGAGTTAATATAAAAATATGCTACATCTAGTGGTATATTTTTGCTAGTACAAACGGTATGCAAAGAGTCATAATCATAATCTGTAAAACCAGACAGATCGAGCATATTTGTAATAACTTCTAATACACTTCTTAGGCTTGATACATAGTCTGACACTTGTACTGCCTGTAAATACCGCCCAATATCAAATGCCTGAATTGTTACCTCATTAACATCTGATTCTTCCCAAGTATCTGAATAATATACCCCACCAGGTATCAGGGTATTAGAAGTAACTAAAGCCTTTGTTGTATTATTAAAATAGTTATCTAATAAATAGTTAACATAGATCTTAACATTTTTTCTTAACATATTTTTTAATATTACGCCAGACTTGTTACTCTGGCTTGAAAATATTGCAATTGGAGCTGATATAGTACCAAGTGGAATTCCAGAAAGCACAATGCTTGCATCGTCAGCATTTATAGAAGACACTGGAAGATATGTATCTTGGCCGTCAAAAGATTTATTTACTGAGTAGTTAATAACATAATTACTTAAATTAACTTCAATTCTTGGAGACACCTCAATAATTTGCATTCTAGATGCATCATCTAAAAACTGATCTGATGTATATGAAGATAGTTCTGACCTAACTGAATTAGATACCTGTGTAACAGTTATTTTATTTAGCGTTGTTATTTTATCTATAGATCCAGATGAGGTGAACTCTGGCATATTTGTCCAGCGTGTTCTAGTCCATGCAGTACCGCTCCAATATAGAGTAAGAACTCCAGCGTCCTCAATAACTCCACCCCTCTCCTTACTTATATTAGTAGATAGACTAATAGATGTTGAACCGTCGACGGTAATAAGAGATCCATCAATATAAATATTAATAGTTGGAACAGCCATTAAAGTATTAAACTTTATAACTAGCTTATTAGTATAAATATTAGCCTTATCATATAAACCAGTAATTGACTTGTTATCCACATCAGAGACAAAGTATTTATAGTTATTGATGTCACTAAGCATACTATTTTTATAAAACGGCACTGGTGGAGAAATATTAAATAATTGTGGGTTATGAATAATAGGAGTTACTGGCATAAATACATCTGAGGCATACCCGTCAAGAATAGAGGTATTAACTTTTCTAAAGTTTGTAGGAAATGAAAACTTAGAACTTCCAGTATTAACATAGGATTCTCCTGGACGGAAGCTAGTGAATACTGAATCCGAAGGCCACATAGAATTATATTGATAATCAAAATAACTTACAGCGTATACTTCTGGGACGGTAAATAAAAAATCAAGCGGTAGATCATCTTCTAAACTTAGTCTATTTAAAACAATGTCATATGTAAAACTTGATATATCGTCTGAAGAAGATGAACCACCAATATATGTTTCTACCTTTACCCATCCAAAAGAATTAACTTCTAGGCTAGATGATCCAAACTGGCTTGCACTTCCAGATGCGGATATGTTAGCTATGATTGGATAGTCTTTATTTGTCTTGACATATGTGATAATTTTAAATGCAGCACTAGTAGCAGATGGTGTAACAGTATATGTTATTCTATCTTCATTATCTACCATCTCATATTTTTTAGTTGTAAATCCTGCTTTAGCGTCTGATCCAGTTACTGATGTTAATGTTGTAGATGTTGTTAGGCTATTTTGAATTGCACCATCTCCAGCTACCGTCGCATAAGGCGGATTAAATATATTTTGATTCCACTCAGCAGATACTGCTGGTGACATTTTTATTGATCTGGAATCAGAAAAAATAGAAGAACTAACATTGGAAAGCATTAGATCTCCGTAAACTCTAGAGTGATATCTAGGAAGTCCGTTACAGGGTTTCTCTTTCTAATTGTTTTTGAAAATCCAGTCATGAATACCTGATATGTTTTTTCTCCTGTTGAAGCAGAGACATATGTATTATCTGCTGGTACTGCCCCCGTTGATGGATCTGTGTGTTTTGCAGCAATTATTTTAAGATAAATAGGTATGCCAACGTTTGCATTATAAAATGATTGCATCCAAGATCCTGCATAATTTGCATCAACTATAGTAAACTTGGCATCATTTGTTGCATTACCAGTGCTAGCTGGCTTAGATGGTAAAAAATCCCATGATACAGAAATAACATCTTTCTTAGCAACAACAAATTTTCTTAAAGTTCCATTTGCCATTCTTGATTCTTTTTCTATCAATAATGGAGAAATATCAATCTCTCTTCTATTGTGATCTGTTAATTTATACCAAGTAGTTCCATTAATAGAAACATGAACTCCAGATTGTAGTGCGTATGCCATTATAGTGGTATCCTATTTGTCTTATTCATTTTGCTATCCATAAGCTTTATCTTTGCCAATACCTTGGTTGAAATTTCTTCAGCATTAGATCCAGTAACGTTCATTGTTACATTATACACTGAACTAGATCCCGTTACAGCTGCTGTATTTCCTGGCCCAGTTGCTCCAAATCCAACATTTGGTGTTTTGGGCAAGGCAGCAATATCTCCATAACTTCCTGTACGCAACTTCTTTAATAGCTTTTGATCTACAGGTGCTAACTTCTTTGTATCTGCAACAATTCCACTTCTTTCTTGTGCCTGATCAATTATTCTATCCATTTGAACAATTCTGCTTTCACGAGCAAATTTAGCTCCTTCTAGCATTGATTGTTGCTGCAAACTTGCTGCCCCTAAATAATCCCCAGTCATTTTAGCTTTAGCAGCTTGGTTAATAAGGCTAATTTGTTTCATTTGATATTGATTTTGTCTATCTAATTCATCATTTACTTCTTTAAGGGCATCACGTTTTTTATTTAAAAGTTTTATTTCTTTTTCGTATGGGTTAACAAATTTACCATCGCTTGTTACACTATTTTTATTTACATTATCTGAATCAAGGTCTCCTTTTTGATTAACTTTTAAAGCATCTTTTTCTGCTTTTAGTGCAGCAACAAGGTCTGCAGCAAGCTTAGATCTTTGCTCTAGTAGTTTTGCTCTAGTGCTCATATCTGATGTTGCTTCTATTTGTTTATCAAGTGCGCTTAGTCTGCCCTTGATCATTGCAGCAGACATTGTTCCCTTAGCTCCAGTAGTTAGATCTGAATCTGCAATTATTTTTAATGCAACCTCTACACTTTTACCATCTATTTGACTTAATATATCTGGAATTCTTGCAACATCAAGTATTGTTAGGCTACCCTTTGCATATCCCATCATAATGTCAATTTGTGCAGCTCCATCTAAATCTTGTAACGATTTAGTTATTTTCTTAAATAGTGCTGGATTTGATTTCTTTAAAGCTGCAAATGCTTCATTGCCAAGCCCCTTAAGAGCATCTGCAGAAGACTTTCCAGATGGATCTATTTTATCTAGCTCTTTTACTAACTCTTTTGTACTATCGCTAAGACTTGTAAAGTTGGCCAATGATATATCAATTCCTGCATTATATTCTTCTTCAGTTATAAGACCATCTGCATATTGTGCATTTAATAAAGCAAGCGATTCTTTTTGTTCTGTGAATGCTAAAGAAACTTGTAGTCCTGCAGACTGTATTTGTTTTTGAATGTTTGTATATTCTTTGACAACATCAATATCACTTCCAAATCTACCCTGTCCAAAAAATGTACTACTTATTTGTGCGCCAACTTGTTGTAAAGCACCAAAGGTATTTCCAAGAGCACCACCAGAATATGCTTTATTTATATTTCTTTGTGTTCCAGCAGCCTCTTGTAATCTTTCAAATGTAAGACCGCTTGTTTTGCCACCAGACTTTAAACCTGCTATATCTATTTTAGATATGCCCTCTACAGTTTTTTTGATTGATTCTGCATTTTTAGTAGATTCTTTTGTTAAGAAATCCATTCTTGCTTTAATAGTTAAAGGCTCTTTTGTAATATCTTTACCATCTGGAGCAAGAAGAGTTTGTATTTTTGCTTTAAGCTCTACCTGATCCGCTGCTATTAAATCTGCTGCTGCCTTTATATTTGCAGCAATATCTGCTGGTCCAAGACCAAAAATTGCTGCTCTTTGTGCAACATCTATTGCGGCTGCTTGCATTCCTGCTTCTGGGCTACGCATTGCTGCAGCGTTAATAACCTGTGTTGCTCTGTTTCCTTTTTGTCCATAAAACTCTGCAAATCTTTTTACTGCTTCTCCACTTGCAGATATTAGTTGTCTATTATTTCTGCTAAATTCTCTAGCACTTGGTAATGCTCTTCCAGTAAATTCTGCATACTCTTCTATTGCTTTTATGCTACCATATCTTGCTTCCGCTTCCATTTTTGCAGCATCAGCAATTTCTTGTGCTGCTTTATGTGCACTTCTATTTAGCATAAATAATCCAGCACCAACGGCAAGCAAAAGAGTTGGCCATCCACCTAAAATTCTAGTGATCATTCCTAGAGCTTGTAAACCAAATACAACTGGCATTATAGATTGTGCCATTTGTCCAAGTTTTCCTGGGAGCATTGACAATGCAAAAAATAGTCCAGATAGTCCAAATCCTCCACCAGCACCAGCAGCACGACCTACACCACGACCAACAGCTCCTTTGACTTTACCAAATCTTTTCTTTCTTTCTTGTGGTTGTTCTGGAAATGAAGGCATACCCAAAAATACTGGCCCTCTGCCTGCGTTAGAAGCCATATTTGCAACCTTTGATCCAGATACTCTAGTAGCATCTGCAATCTCTTGCTCTGTAAATGGCCTTCCAGTTCTTGGATTAATTAGTGCAGTTGCAGCAGATGATGTGCCCCCAGCAACGTTCATTGCTTTAATTCTAGCCTGTTGATATGCCCTTCCATCACTAGCACCGTCTTTAGCAGCTAATGGATGTGGGCTTCTTCTATCTCTTGACTGCTCATAAATATCTGTGGTACTTTTTTCTATTGTTTCCTGATATGTTTTAGCATCTTTTTGTGCTCTTAATACTAATGCTGATCTTATTTCTGTTGAGCTATATGTGCCTGCTGCTAAACCACCCTTAGCCTGTATAGCAGCAATCATTCTAGATCGTTCTTCTGGGGCAACTGCGCCTGGTGCCATTGCTCCACCACTTATTGGCATTACTGGACCAAGCATTCTTGCATCATTAAGATGTGCATATGAAACTGGCAAATTAGCTAGTTCTGGTTTTTCTCTTGTTAAAAGTTTCCACGTTTTTTGTACTCTTACTTGGAAAGGAGATCTTCTTAATCTTCTAAATGAGGTGTCTGATGCACGTTGACCTTCTTTAATAGATGGTGCTCTGGTTTCACCATATGTTCCTCCCATTTCGGCTGCTGTTGGAAACATTCCATGTTTTTCCATTGCCTCTGCAGCAAAAGCAGCCTTGCTACTAGCATTTCTCATTCTTCCAAAAATATTATCCAAATCATCTCTAGAATTATCAAGAATTCTATTCATTGTTACTGTACTATTTTCTACACCACCAAGATTTTTTGCCGATGTTCTTAAAGTGCTTGCTATTTCTTCAGCATATCCAGATAATTCATTAGCATATTCTTGTCTAACAACATCTGTCATGCTTCTTCTTGTTTCTACCCCTGCACCTCGGCCTAAAGTAAATGATCCTCCAGCTAGTCCAGATAGCAAAGATAAAATAAATCCATCGTCTGCAGCAGCAGTGCCTGGTGTTCCTGCAAAAAATGACGGAGACATACCCAATCTATTTGAACTTGTGTTTCCTGGAGCTGGAAGACCAAGACCACTATAAACAACAGACTGACCACCAGTCATTGAAACTCTTCCAGACCTACTATTTTGATATCCTGGAATATTATCTGCAATAATTCCCTGTACTAATGGAGCATATTTCTTATTCATTGCTGTAGAAATAATTGCTTCGCCTGGAGATACCATAGCAGGAACTATATCGCCAGCTCCTTTTGGTCCAGGGACACTCATAATTCCATTTGCATATCCCTTTGCTTTAAATCCTGGAACCATCATTCCTGGGAATCTTATAGCAGAAGTATTTTGTGCAGCAATCATTCTTTGATATTCTGCTATAAGTTGTCTTACTGCACCAGCTTCTCCAGTAAATGCCTGCTGTAATCTTATATGTGATTGTTCAAGAGATGCTGCTGCAGCTACTGCATTTTGTTGTTCCACAGTCAAATACTGCGTTTGTTCTCCTAAGACCTTTGACTGACCTGTTAATCTTAAAAATCCATTTCTAAGAAGATTTAGCCCCTTAATGCCATTGGCAACAAAGTTTGCAAGCAGACCTATTGTCATAAGAAGAACTGGTGCTAGTCCACCCAAATATAATGTAACTTTTGCTATTGCTTTTTTTGTAGAGTCTGGCAAACTATTAAACCACTGTAAAAGACTATTTAATTTATCTAGTAAAGGAGTTACAATTTGTAAAAATACTTCTCCAACTGGAGCCAGCGATAACTTTAATTGCTCAACAGAAGAACGGAATTTGTTCATTGCACTATCTGCAGTTAATCCTAATTCTTTTTCAGCAAGGGAGGCTAGATCTTCCATAGATGCTGAGGCAAGATCAAGGACACGAGATGCCTGATTTCCATCACGAATTACGTTGTCAAATAATGCAGACAAACGTGCCTGTTGGAACTTACCAAATAACTGTTCAATTGCTCTCTGTCTCTGAAGATTAGAAAGTCCGTCTAATGCTTTAGCAAATTCAATAACTGTTGCTTTAAGATTTCCAACATTGCTTTCTACAATTCTATCAATGTCAATGCCCATATCATTGAGCATTCCTTTTGCTTTATCTGTTGGATTAATAAGTGATGCAAGACCAGACTTTAAAGCGTTTGCGCCTTCTGATGCATTAATACCGCCTTCTTTCATGGCTGCCATAAAGAATGCTAAATCTTTTACATCTCCACCAAGCTGACGAACAATTGGTGCGGCTTTTGGAATAGCTGTCGTGATATCATCAAGAGAAACAACAGTCTGGTTTTCAACTGCGTTTAAAAAGTTAATAGCATCTGCTAGCTCAGTGGAAGAAATTCTAAAAGCATTTTGCAATGAGATAGTTGTTTCAAGCGCTTTCTGCTGATCAACTTGTCCTAGAACTTGAAGCCTTGTTGCTTGTGTTACTTGTGCTTGTAAGTCTGCCCCAGCAAAACCAGCTGCTGCCGCTTCTGCTGCTAGTCCAACGGTATCTGCTACAGCCATTCCATACTTAGTAAATTCTTGACCAAGCATCTGTATAGATTCAAGTGCAAATTGTGTTTCTTCTGGTGCAGTAAATAAATCTCCATATACTTTCTTAAATTTAATTGCTGCTGTTTCCATTTGCATAAATGTTTTTGTTGCAACTGCGCCAAGCCCCATTAATGGAATTGTAAAACCAACCATAAGCTGACGACCAGCCCATTGTGTATTCTTACCAAAATTTAAAAGATTAGTTGATCCTTGTTTAACAAGCTGATTAAATATAGCTTGTCTTTGTGCAGCCAACTGCGTTTGTGTGGTTAGATTGGTCATATCAAGCTTAGTTGGCATAACTGCAATTGCCTTCATAGCGCCAGTTGCGTCACGGCCCATCTTGATATATTGTGTCTGTAGCCTCTTTACATTTTCTACGGCTACCTTATTTACTGTATCTAATTCAGAAGAAAACATCCTACCAAATGTTTTGGTGGATGCCATGGAATATCTGAAGTATTCCCGCATAGAAAATTTATTACGTTCTAAAGAATCTGTAAAATTTTCAGCAGTTGTTTTTACTGTTCGTAACTCTGCAGAAAAACCTCTAATAGCGCCTACACCATTAATAAAGTTCTTCTGCAGATCACGTTGTGCTAATGCAGCTGCATCGCTGCTTTTTGCAACTGAGGTGTGAAATCTAGATATTTCTCTTTGTAGAGCTTTAAGCTGTGCTAATGCACCAGACGTATCTATATTTACGTTAATCTCGGCATTTACATCAGCCAATTACTTCACCTCATCTTAAATTGTATTACTCGGCAGGAGACATTACATCTGGCATACCGCCAAGCGTAACACCCGATGCTGCTTCAACGATCTTGTAAACTGTTGGAAGATCCAATAGCTCTTCAAGTTTTGCTAGATCTTCTGCAATTTCAGGCTTGTATTGCTTCATTGCAATTTGAGCACACTCCACAAGAAGAGTCATAGACTTTTCGTTATCTTCAGCCACTGCCGCAACACCTTCAAACTTCTTCAAAAACGGACGAAGAAGTGATATTTTTAGAGGACGAACCTTAATCTCTGTTCCATCAATTAGAGTAAGAGTCTTTTCCTCATGTATAGTTGTTGCCATTATTTTCCTCCCATATAGGCTAGTATAAATTATATCATAGAAGGGCTATCTTAAATCCTCATAATCTAAGCCCATTCCAATACCAAATCCTGCTTTTACTGCATTTTGTCCTTGTAAAGCAAGTATGTCTTTACTATCAGTTGTTTGTCCCTTGCTAAATACCCTTGCCTTTAAATCTTCCCATTCTTTTTGTCCACGATCTTGATTTTTATCTATATCTACACCCTGTATTGCTGCCAAAAATTTCTTTTCTTCATAATCTAGTTCTCTTCTTCCAGAGATTATTGCCATTAATTCTGGCATAGAAATAGAAGATTCTAGATCATCATAATTTTTCCAAATGCCCAATGTGAACACTTCTGATTCTAGTTTTACTAGATCTATGTCCTCCCATGTATTTTTAGACTCATTCTTTTCTACCTGTTGTTTTACTGTATCAGATGAGTCTTCTGTTATTTTTATACCGCCTGCAATTTCTAATATTTCATGTATAGTGGGCATATCGATTGCATCTTCTATGTCTAATGTAGATTTTGATAATTCTGGGCGATACTGTTGCATTGCAACTCTTACACACTCAAGCAATAATAATATAGAGTCATCATCATTATCGGCTTTGTTAATGAGTGAAAATGTATCCATAAACTCACGAAGATATTTTATTTTTAATGGTGATATTTCTATCTCTGTGCCATCAAATAAACAAATTTTTTTAGTTGAATATACTTTAGTAGCCATGATACCCCTAATACCATTTTAGCATACAGAAAAGCCCACCCCCGTAGGGATGGGCTAACTGCAATCTAAATATTAGATTATGAACCTGGTGTCCAGGTACGATCTACGATCTTACCATAGGATCCAGATGTATCTTCAGGAAGAAGACGGAAAGAAACTTCAAACATTGATGCCTCATCACGCTTTGCAGATACGGTTACATTCTCAATTGAGAGTGCACGGTATGCTGAGTAAACACGTTCTACGTACGCTGAGTCTTCGCAGTCTCCAGTTCCAGGTCCAACAGCAACGATTCCTCGTTCTACTGGACATTCTCCAATTTCACCTGCAGAAAGGTTAAGGACCTGTCCATTAGATGTTGACTTTGAAGAGCTAGTTCCTGAGAGTTGATTGTCATTATATGCTAGAGCCAAGAGAAGATTCTCAAGTGTTGCTTCAGCAAAAGCAGTAGCAAGATTTACTTGCATACCTTGCTTGTATAACTTAGCAACGTCTAGAATCTGATCAACCTGTACTTCTCCGAAGTCAGGCTGAAACTGAAGCTCAAGACCATTCATGGTGTAACCCACATTTGTATAATCTGCTTCGTCAGCCAAAGTTTCTTTGAATGACTCGGAAGATACAAAGTTCTCCAATGTTGATGGAGTTAGGGTTGTGTCTGCTACGAAAAGTGCAGCAGCGCCAACGATAATGTTGGTCGATGTACCACGACTATATGGCATTTTTTCACCTCTACTTTCAATAAGTATGTATTAAGTTTTTGGCGGGTTTCCTCAGATATAAGTATAACAGATTTTTATACGGTGATTTTATCGTCACCAGTGAGCTTTGGCTCTGAAGACCATAGATTTGAGGTCAACTCAGGCATCTGATGATAATCAAAATCTATAATAATCTTATTTCCAGCATAGGTTCTTGCTGTTCCAAAATCTATAATATCTCTAGTTTCCTCTAACTGGTATACCCTGAAATTATGGAAATAGAAAACATTATCGACCAATCCAGCGTCGTCTAGATCTACCCTGCGATTTGAGCACCAGCTATTTATTTCTTCTGCTGATTCATCAAAACGGTCTAACAGTCTATATATAATCTCTGTAACCTGAATCATATTTGTAATAGAGTTTTCTTGGGTAGCATAAAAATAGTATAATAGTTGTTCGCACTTTATATGTGGAAAAGATTTTCTATTCATTTTAAACATACGGTCATATGTTGCCATTACCCCATTATTTTCTACAAATGACTGGGTTAGGTTATCTATTGTAGATGGAGCAGTTGGGAAAAATGGAACACTATCAAATCCAAAATCAGCAAGCTTAGATTGTAAATATCTGTTTATCCATAAAACTGGAGTATTGAGTGGTGTATCGTTAGCCATTTATTCTTGCTCCTACATTAGTAATCCATGCATAACCTGTTGATATTCCAACTTGTCTACCGCCAGATTTTCCTTTTTGTAAATTTCTTTTATATAATACTGGATTCTTAAAATACTCTGCCACTCCACTTGTTCTTAAAAATGCCTGTGTAAAATACCTGCTAAAAAATAAATCAACTGTTCTTTCAAATGAACCTTGTACTTGTGCGCCACCTGGATTTAAAACCTCTACTGGAGATTTTGTAAATACAGTTTCTCCATTTTGCTCAAATGCTAAAACAGTAGATCTTTTTGGAGTAATAACTACTGGAATTCCTTCTTCCATAATTTTTGCCTTATTATAAAATGGAACAGACGAACCTTGCTTTATACTATTAGATTGTCTAAAAGAAGAAGAGAACGATAGCCCAAGATTACTAACGGTATAATTAATATCAAATAATCTTGCATCTGGACTACCTACTCTTGACCACTCATAAACGTGGTGAAGCATTTGAGGATTAGATCTTGCATTTGCATCTATAAATGCCTCTAGTATCTTCTTTACTCCTGCGCCCAAATTTCCTAAAAATACTCTTTTACCCTTTTTAATGCCGTCTAAAAATCCAAGAGAATACTGAACAACATTATTCATATCACTAATAAATTTAGCTTGATTTAATTTAACGGATATCATAGGTCTGATGCCTGATTCTCTGATCTACGAACAACAAGTTTATAATACTCTACCTCTCCAAATGGACCAACAATTGGTTCATTGGATGCTATTTCAAAAATAGTAGATCGGCCAGAACGAGGTCCAGCAGTCTCTAAATATACGGGTGTTTCTGAATGTGTTCTTATGTTTGTAATCACTACATTGGTTATAGATTCTCTAGAATAGCTTGATCCAATTCTTACATCATTTTTTGTTCTACCCAGCAAATTTACATCAATATTAATTTTTGGATTTGGCTTAACCTCTTCCTGTCCAGCAGTACCGACTGGAGCAAAACTGCAGGTTATAACTCTATCCAAAACCCATTTCTTTTGAACATTTCCATAAGCTCCTTGCTCAACAATAGGATAAAATACATCAGCTTTAAGCGGATATAAAAAATCTGTTTCTAAGCAAGAGTCTACCATTATAATACTCCTGGTTTGCCAATATTGGTTATATACCTATCTAGAATTTTATCAACCAAAAGATTTCCTGTTCCTTCAAACAATCCCTTATCAAATTGAAGGCGGTATTGATCTGTAGAATAACTTGATACATATCTCTTATAGTAGTCAAGCTTTCCACACTTAATATCATTAATTAACATTGTTATAGCATCTTTAATATCAATTGGTACTACTCTATATCCTGTTTCAAGTAGGAATATATAATCCATACCCTCGCCAAAAACAACTCCAGGCTGAACGGTTAGCGTATTTCCACTATCTTCTGTATCAAACATAAATATAGAATCAGATGCTGCTAAGGCCATTCTTGGCGGCTTGCGTTCTGATCTATTCATAGAATCTACTGCTGCAACTGGGTCTTTTGTAATTGCAGTTTTGTCTTTTGTAATTAAATAATTCCAACTGCCTAGTGCGGGACCATCTTCATCATCAACATCATAAACTAATTCTGCATTTTCATATACTTTTAAAACTTTATATGCTTTTTCCCATAATGGCATATAGTCTGTCCCTTGTCCAACTACTTCCATGTAGCATGTTTTGTAATAAAATCCGCCAGTAACTGAATCAATAATTGCTCTTGCAAGTAACTCATATTCTTTATATTCTTTAATTTCACTTGCCGTAGTTCCAAGGGTATTTGGATCAACATAAGGTCTTTCAATATTTAAATTATCTTCAATTACTAAATCCCCTACTTCGCCTTCTGGGTATTCGTAAATTTCTAGATGATAAGACCCATCATATTTTGAAAAATATGCTGGCAACTCAAATGTAATGACTGATCCTGCTGTAGAGGTAACTTCTTCCTCAACACGAACTATATCTCTATCAGAATCTTTAATTACTAGCCAATAATCAGATGAAGCAAATCCAACATTATAAGATATTGATAGTGGATATGGTGAAAGTCTTAGTATATTCATTTCTTCTTTTTACCGTAAAATTTTGCTACTTCGTCAGGTGTCGCTATGCGAACATCTTTACGAAACAACCACTTTTCGGAATCCTCCTTAGATACTATGTTATAGCCTCTTTCAAGGC
>Ga0169931_10001900_pt1 | contig 34401 bp, 12 predicted proteins | sample Kivu_15m_20L_FD_129675 | JGI IMG/M metagenome (GOLD analysis project Ga0169931, IMG submission 129675) | Freshwater microbial communities from Lake Kivu, Western Province, Rwanda to study Microbial Dark Matter (Phase II) - Kivu_15m_20L... | ecosystem: Environmental > Aquatic > Freshwater > Lake...
GAGTCGGCCTCCATGTTGAAAGGCACGGCATGGCTCAGAATGCGCGGGTGAGACTTGAGCATCAGCCCGGTGGATGCGCTGCCTGTGAAGGTGACCACATCTTGCGATTGCACATGGTCCAGCAGCCCGTTGGCCGAGCCGCAAATGAGTTGCAGCGCACCCGCAGGCAATATGCCCGATGCTGCGATGTCGCGCACCACGGCTTCGGTGAGGTAGGAGGTGAGGGTGGCGGGTTTGACCACAGCGGGCATGCCTGCCAGCAGGTTGACGGCTATTTTTTCCAGCATGCCCCAGATAGGGAAGTTGAATGCATTGATGTGCACTGCCACGCCTTCTTTGGGCACCATGATGTGGTGGCCTATGAAGGTGTTTTCCTTTGAAAGTTTGACCAAGTCGCCATCAACAAAGTAGGGTTTGTCGGGGAACTGTCTTCGCAGACTGCTGTATGCAAAGAGATTGCCTATGCCGCCATCTATGTCTATCCAACTGTCGATGCGGGTAGCACCGGTGGCATAGCTCAGCTCGTAGTACTTTTCTTTTTGCTCGGTCAGAAAGAGCGCGAGGGCTTTGAGCATGCGGCCGCGCTCGTGAAAGGTCATTTGGCGCAAAGCCGGATTGCCCACCTCGCGTCCATAGCGCAGCATGGCTTCAAAATCCAATCCGCGGCTTCCGGCCGCGGCCACGGGGTCACCGTTGATGGCGTTGAGCAGTATTTGTCCTTCGCCTTCACCGGGAATCCATTGGCCCAAGGCGTAATTATTCAGGGTAATCATATCTGTCGGAGAAAAGTCGTTTGGGGGCTAAAAGTAATCAGCCGGCAGCGTGGGCAGGGTGCCGGATGCCTCCAAAATTCCCCTCTTTGTTCACAAAAAAGGCGAACCGAAGTCCGCCTTTGCCCTTGTGAGTGCTGAGGATTATTGCTTAATGAACCGGTGGGTTGTGGTGCCCGTTTCTCCGGAAATTTGGAGGAAATAGGGTCCCGGACCCAAATTTTTCACATCAATGCGGCCGGTATATCTATCGTTGGCCAGCAGGCGCCCATCTGCACTGTGGAGGCTGTAGGGTGTGTTAAGTTTCACTCCCATCAGCATCACCTCGTTCGCAACGGGATTGGGGAAAAGAATGACGTTGGGAATCGAGACATCTTCAGAAACACTGAGCGGACCGCTATAGAATCGTACGCCCGTCACTTGTCCAAAAGTCTGTGTGATGGTCAGTACGGGAACTTGGTAGCCGTTGGCCAGCCACTTGTACTCAATACTCTGTGGGCGCGGCAGTTCTTGGTTGATAGGAAAACCTTCAAATTCGATAGCGATGGAATCAGTCACGTCCAAAGTAGTTTTCACTCTTAAAACCTCGAAGGTTCCTCCGGGAGTGGTGATTGTGCCCCAGCCATCCACCTCATTGGCGCGCGTCTGTTTCATTTTGTAAGTAAGCAAAGTGGGGACGTCAAAAGATGTTTCGGTATAGGCTGATGTTTGGTCTCCAAACTCGAGCGGAAACTGATAAATTTTGTCCACGGGTTGGCTCTTGGCAGCCAGCGGAATGCCGTTGAGCGAAACGCCCATTCCTGTCAAACGGTAGTCGCTGTCGGTGTTTTTATAGTACGTGAACACTTCCGTAATTTCAAAACCCGGCAAGGACGGAATTCCATCAAACGGTGCAGCATGGTCGCTCTGATACTGCGGATCAAAAGGGTTATTGAACAAAAATTGATAGGCAAAAGGTGTGGAAGAAACAGACACATAGGATTGGTCTGTAGTGTTGATTGCCTCAAGGTCGCTGAAATCCCAAGTGTGGTTTGGACCTGTGTCATTGGCATCAAACTCCGGAGCAGTCAGGGCGGTTGACAGTTGGTAAGTGGAAGGGCCATCGGGCAGGTCACCTGAGGTGATGACAATTTGGGCTTGCAGAAACAAGGGCAATGCAAGAATGGGAAACAGGATTTTTTTCATTTCCGTCTTTTTGATTTTGGTAAGGCCAAATGTAGCCTGATAATCTGAATGAAAAGAGAAACCATTAGCGTGGTTGGGCGCAGCTTGCCCTTGAATATTTCAATCTTAAAAATCGATTTGATATACCACGCCCAAGCCCTGTGTAGAGCCGCGCTGGTCCAGCCGCGATGGGTCAAATTGGCTCGACTCATTGTAGAAAAGTAAGCGCAGTCGGCCCATTTCGTCAATAATGTACTCTGCACGCACATCACCTATCAGCGAATTGTCTTGCGAGGGATTTCCGTAATTCATCCCAAAGTTGCCGCTTAGTTGCAAACGATTGTTGAACAATTGAGTCGAAAGTGCCAAGGCCACTTCTGAGCTCGAGATTTCGTCACCCGGGCGATAGTTCACCCCCAAGTCAAAGTCTTGACTGATTTGCGACAGCCAAGAATTAAGCTGGCCTGTCAGAAACTCTGTGCCGTTGGCCATCGTTCCTGTCAGGTTGCCAATGGTGCTCGATCCGGAGCCTTCCATACCGATCGGTGTCACAAATTTGAGCAAAACCAATAGGGCAAAGGCCTGGCGGTTCATTTGCTCCTCGGTGCTCAGCACGCCATTGACGTATGAGCGTGTCACCTCGTCCACCGTTGGCAAGTTGATTTTGAAGGCAATGGCCGGATTGAACAGTTGGCCCTTGAGGTTCATGATCAAGTGGACCGGCACGCGCACGTTGTATTGAGATGCATTGAGCGAGGCACTCATCAGGTCAATCAATGATGCAGACAGTTTGTACACCGTGTTGATATCCAATTCGGCCGCCATGGGGTCTCCGGACCAGCTGATTGTGCCACCCGGCAGCAAGGCAAATTCTTTGTTAATCAGATTTTTGAGGGTGAAGTTGTAACTTCCCTCTTTGATGCCCACCGTGCCATACATGTTGAATTTGCCCAGCGTGTTGATAGCCATGCTCAAATGGCCTTCGCCTCTACCTTGCAGTATGTCGCCAAGTGCTTCGTCAAATATGAATTTGATTTCGGCATCCGGTGTAACATCCAGTTCCAGATTGAGTGAGATACCTAAAAAATCCGTCTCTTTTTGCACTTCCTTTTCGGCTTTCGGATCCACAAAAACGATGAAGTCTTCAAAACCTGATTCCTCTCCTTCTTCCATTGGCAACACCAAGCTTGTGCCTTTTTCAGATTTCAGGTTGATGGTGAATTCCGAGTTTTGATCATAAATAAAAACATTGACAAACCCCGTAGCATACACCTTTCCGTAATAGAGCGGATTTTGCTCTTGTGTTGTGTTCATGCACAGAAAGGGCATGCGCTCCAAATCAGCATCTAAGTTCAAACTCCATTTGGCGTAATTGTCATGTACAAATTGGCCTGTAATTACAGCCGTGTTGCCATCCCGGTCTTGCATTTTCACATTTTCTGCCGCTATCATGTCGGGCATGATGATGAGTCTATCCGAAATAGAGTAGGAGGTGTTTAGGTAACTCACCCTGAAGCGCGCATTCTGCAATGTGGCGGCACCTGTAAACTCAGGTCGGTCAAAAGTGCCTGTGAGTGTGACCATGGCATCGGCTTTACCACTGATATCCGTGATTTCACTTAAACCAAACGTATTCAGAATGTCTAAATCAAACTCATTCAAAGTAACCAGAACGGATAAGGGAGAGTCCGTGTTACCAAGCGAATAAATTCCATTGAATTTCAATGGGCGGAGCATTTTCTTTTGCAATTCGCCATAGAGCAACAGTCTGTTTTTGGCTCGGTCATAGCTGCTTTCCACACAAAAATCTCCCAGTAATCGGTTGTTGACAAAAAGGTCTTCAACCTCCAAGTCGCTGCCGAACCATGGCTTTTTGTAGGCGTTGCTCACCGATGCCTTGCCCGTCACTGAGCCGGCAATGCTCAGGCTATCCTGCGCCAGAATAGGATTGGCATTGCGCAAATCAAATCGGGTCATTTCCACGTTGAGTTGTGAGTTGGGGTCTTCGCTCACCATACCGCCCAGTTTAATGCTTTGGTCTCCATTTATGAATTGAACATTGCGGAGGTCAAAAGAAGTAGTGTCGTTATAAATAGTGGCGTTAGGATTGATTTGCCACTCATTGTCAAATATTCCAATCTCAGATCTCCCAAATATGAAGGTACTCCTCTTGGCATCGGCAATGCTCAAAATGCCGTTGATGTCGCCCCGATGAAATTGCTCTTTGGAGTCCCACACCATTGACGAATAGATGGTGTCGTCCTCTGCGCGCAAGTCTATCGCAAAGTTGTCTAAATCAACAGTATTGCCCACACGGCTTTCAGTTGCCATCAAAGTGACATATACAGTTTCCAGGTCTTTTTGCATGTCCAAGACCAGTCCTTTGACCATTTGTCCATAGGCCCAAATACTGTCTGAGGCCATGGTTCCGCTGAAGGTGGTTGTGCTATCGCTGTAGAGCAGTTTACCGAATGAGTTTTTTTGGAAATATAGCTTGGGCAGAACAGAACCGGTGATAGGGTCGAAGTCCTTGACGCGGAAAACCAACTCAAAATTTTGCCCGGCTGCGCTGCCTCTGTGCGGAACCACGGTTGGAGGAAGAAGATGCGCGGCCAAATCAGTCATAGCATCGGAAATGCCTTTGAATGTGAAAAGTCCTTTCAACTCAGCGTCCAGTATAGAGGATTTCAACAGATAATGTTTTTGGTCATCATTTCGGGTACTGCTCAGCTCAATGCGCTCCACGAAGTAGTCTTTGTCGTCCATGCAAAAAGACATGTCATCCACCTCGAGCAATCCATTGAAACTGTCCAACGAAAGCCCTTTGGAGGTGATGTTGACATTGCCTGCCATTGAGTAATAATGCGAATTGTCCTTCACCAAATTGAGCAGGCCAAGGTTCAGGTTTTGCACGTCCGCACCGAATTCCAATACAGGTTCCTTGACAGAAAGGTCCACCTTGCCTGAGAAATCCAGAAACGCATTGGGGTCGCGTAGGGAAACATCTCCGCTGAAGAAGGCATTTTTCAGCCTACCGTTGACGTCTACATCGGTGTAGTCATAGCGTAAGAATGAAAATGAGGCCATGTTCCCCTCCATGTTGATGTCGGCTTCCTTGAGCGTAAATCCCGTGCCATCCAAGTCCAAATTTGCAGTGACACTGCCCAACGTTGATTCGTTTGCAAGGGAGCCCAAATTGAAGTTTTGCAGCCGCAAGCCTCCTCGATAATGAAGGTTGTTAGACGAATCTTCACTCAGTTGCATGTCTGTCTTAATGCTGCCCAGCGCTGTGCGGATGTCAGCAAACGCCACGAAATCGCTAAAAAATCCGGTGAAGTTTCCCTTGATACTGATGTTGCCCAAGGCGCTTATGTTCTCTGGAGTTTTGATCGTGCGCCCATCTGTGAAAGGAGGAAGCGGGATTCGGTCTATTTCTTCTTTGTTGGTGTTGAGCTCCGTGATGTCTACTGTCCAAAAGGTTTGGTTAATCTTTGGTAATCCTTCCGTGCGCACATTGCCAATCAGATAGGAATTGGCGTCCCATTGCAAAAGCATATTTCGGCCGCGCAGCCTGTTTAGTTTTCCTTTGAAATCTCCCGTAACCATGACAGTGCGATCAAGTCCTTCGAATTCTTTTGAGAAAAAACGCAAGTCCCCAAAGTACAATTGGCTATCAATGAGGCGATGGTCCATCACTACACTACTGCTGAACCGATTGAAATCGCGAAAAGATTCGAAATCAAATCTTGTGTCGCCTTTGAGTTTTGTCTTGGGCGTTTGAAGGTTCATTTCTCTTAAAGCAATCAGCGAGTCTCCAATTACAGCCTTTCCACTTAGGTTGTTGAGCACAAATCCGCAACGCTCCTTGAAAGCTAAATTTTTCAAATCAAAAGTGACGCTGTCAGGTCCGAGCACAAAATCATCGGCTTCAATGAACAGCGAATCCAATTTGATGTGGTTGAAATTAACCAGCGCACCGGGAAGCGGTTTATTGTTGTTGTGATAAGTGAAACGGGCATTTTCAATGCGGGCCTTGCCGACATTCATTGTGAAAGCGCCACCTGTTTTGGTAGTATCGGTGGATTTGAAGTAGTCTTGAATGAAGGTTAGATTGGTTTTGTCTTCTCCCTCTTTGATGTATAAATGAAAAATAGGGCTGACCAATTTGACATCATTCAAAAATAGATGTCCGACATGGCGATCGTAGCTGAATCTGCCTGTTTGAAGAGCAGATAAAGCCAGCAGCGTATCTCCCGCCTGACCTTTCACCAGAATTTCTTCCAAAGTGATGTCGCTAAATAAGTTGATGGCTAAACGTTCCACCGTCACTTCGGCTCCCAACTCCTCACTCAGCCATGCTGCGGCTTTTTTTCCAAGCCAAGTTTGAACGGTATGTGATTTCAAAATCAACGCAATGCACAGCGTGAGCAGCAGCAATACTGATACTGTGACGAGCCCTATGCGTTTTAGTGTTTTGATATCCTATGGATAAAAGGTGCGGAAGTGCGGTTAGCAAAAGTAATACCTCAATAAAAGGCCACAGCTCAATGACGGCCGGGTCTTACACGTCCTATTGTTGAAGACCAATCACTTGCTCACCCCATTACTTTTGTACTCAGAACACTTGTTTTTGCTTTGATGAAAGACGTTTACATCTTGGCCATTGAGTCATCGTGCGATGATACCTCGGCCGCTGTGCTGCGAAATGACCGCGTGTTGAGCAATTTGATAGCCAACCAAGATGTCCACGAACAATTTGGTGGTGTAGTGCCTGAACTGGCAGGCCGAGCTCACCAGCGCAATATAATCCCGGTAGTGGACCGTGCACTGAAAGAAGCGGAATTGGAAATGAGTCAAATAGATGCGGTGGCCTACACCAGAGGTCCGGGTTTGCTGGGCTCGCTGTTAGTGGGAAGTTCGTTTGCCAAATCGCTGGCATTGGGCCTGGGTAAACCGCTCATAGAAGTCAACCACATGCAAGCGCACATTATGGCGCATTTTATTAAAAGAAATGATTACGATCCTATCCCGGTATTCCCATTCTTGTGTCTAACGGTCAGCGGTGGGCATACCCAGTTGGTGCATGTACACAGCGATTCGAGATTTGAAGTTATCGGTCAGACCATAGATGATGCAGCGGGTGAGGCTTTTGACAAAGCGGCCAAAATAATGGGATTGCCCTATCCGGGCGGCCCATTGATGGACAAATTGGCGAAAGATGGAGATTCGCAAAAGTTTAAATTCACGATGCCGCGCGTTGATGGTTTTGATTTCAGTTTCAGTGGACTAAAAACCAATTTTCTCTATTTCCTCAAAAAACAAACTGCCGAAAATCCGGATTTTGTACAAGAGAATTTGAACGATCTATGCGCTTCATTTCAGCACACAGCGGTGAGCGGTTTGATTGATAAATTGGCTGCTGCTGCTGCAAGCACCGGAGTAGAGGATTTGGCTTTGGCCGGTGGCGTCAGTGCCAATTCGCTCCTGCGCAGTCGCTTTTCCAAATTGTGCGCAGAAACCGGCAAACGTGCATTTATTTCGCCAATGGCCTACTGCACCGACAATGCAGCCATGATTGGCATCACAGCCTATTATCAATTCTTGCGAGGTGATTTTGGACGGATGGATTCCGTGCCTTCAGCGCGCATGCAGCTCTGATTGCAGAGGAAAAAATGGAAAATCCTCAGGCTTTGGCCTTGCCGTTCTTCTTGGACTGTTTTGCCAAAAAGGCGCGCAAGGGTTCCCAATAGACTTTGTTCCAGCCCTCGGTCAGCCAGCCATCGTGGTTGATGGGGACACCAATTTGGTTGAATTGCAACCGGGTTTTTCCATCCTCAGTGCGCTCAAACAAGATGTCCACAATGCTGTAGTGGCCCTCGGGGTATTCTTTGTGTCGCCAAGCTTGAACGATGCGCTCATTCTCTTTCAAAAACAAATTAATACCCATGTTTCGGCCATTACAAGCCACAAATCGACCTCCTTCAACCGGCTCTATGAAGGCCTTGAGACCCGTAAACTTGGTGTGTTTGTCTGAATCGATATAGGCTTGGTAGATTTTCTCTGCGGGAGCATCCAATTCCACAACTTGAAAAATGTTTTCCGTTTTGATTTTCATTGGTCGCTAATTTTTTGAAAACAGGGAGCCAAATTAGACAAACATCATTTGCGACAAAGAAGTCCTAATCGAAATTTTTACCAACAACGACATCATGTGAACAGGGGTTCAATCTTGTTGTTATTCTGGTCCGACTCGAGAGGTGAAATAAGTACCTTTAGTGCGTTTCAAATTATAATCCTGTAAATCAACTTTTTTGAGATGAAAAAACTGTACGTTCTGTTACCCCTGTTGGCTATGCTGACTGCCTTGGACATGAAAGCCCAGACATTTACTAACTCCACCTCGCTCATCAATGCCCAAAACTTCAACAGTGGGGGCTGCACAGCGGTGGCCGACATGGACGAGGACGGATATGACGATATCGTCATTCTGCACCAGTCTAAAAACGTATTTATCTACTATCAAGAGGCCAACGGCACATTCACACTTTTCAACTATGGTCAGATTTCCTCCTCTTCTCAGTGGGGGATGACTGTTGGAGATGTCAACCAAGACGGCCACAAAGACGTTGTCAGCGGAGGCAACTCAGACGGTGTGCACCACATGAGCATTTCTGCTCGTGGCGTGAGTTCGTTGAGCAATTTGCCCAACGGGAACGTATTCATGCAAGGCTGCAATTTGGCTGACATCAATAATGACGGTTGGCTCGACTTTTTTGCATGCCACGATGTGGGTACCAGCAAAATATGGGGTAATGACGGCAATGGAACTTTGCTTTTCGAAAACTGGATTGATCTGACTACAACACCCACTTCGGACAACTCCGGCAACTACGGAAGTGTATGGACTGATTTTGACAATGATGATGACATTGACCTTTACATAGCAAAATGCCGTCAAGGGGTAAACGATGAAAACGACCCACGCAGAATAAATATGCTGTTCGTGAACAATGGTGATGGCACCTATACCGAAAAAGCGGCCGAGCGCAGCATTGCCATCAAAGAGCAATCATGGACAGTGGATTTTGCGGATACCGACAACGATGGTGACTTCGACATGTTCCTCACCAACCACACAAACACACTTCAGTTATTCGAGAATGATGGCCTGGGCTATTACACAGACATAACAGAAGGAAGCGGGTTAGAATTTGGTGGATTTTTCCTTCAAGGCAAGTTGGTTGATTTTGACAATGACGGCTTTGTTGACTTGATTTTCTCCGGAGAGAACTGGGGTGTATTTCGCAACAATGGAAACAACACGTTCACTGAAATAACTTCGACCACCAACTTGGTGACCAATGACGATCTCCACTCATTTGGAATTGGAGACCTGAACAAAGACGGACGATTGGATATCTATGCGAGCTATGGTAACACGTATGTGAATGCCGACATGGCTCACCCTGACAAATTGTGGCTCAATAGCACCACCAACAACAACAATTGGATTGCCTACACACTCGAAGGAACCAACAGCAACAGCAATGCCGTAGGCGCTAAAGCATTTATCTATGGCGATTGGGGTGTGCAAGTGCGTGAAGTGAGAGCGGGCGAGAGCTACGGTATCTCGAACACGTTCACATTGCATTTTGGACTTGGCACCGCCACATCGGTTGACCAAATCGTGATTAAATGGCCTTCCGGTTTGACCAATGTCATTGAAAACCCCGCCATTAATGCTTTTCATACCCTTACAGAGGGTGAGTGCAATGCCCCTGCGGCATCTATTTCTTCATCATCCACATCCTTGTGTTTGGGCCAAGACGCCACCTTAACGGCTGACGTATCAGGTGATAATTTCATGTGGAGCACCGGTGAAACAAGTAACTCAATTACAGTTTCCGAACCCGGAAACTACTACGTTTATACATGGAATAATGATGGCTGCTCCGGAACTAGCGGTCCTACTTCATTGCAGTTCGAAATTCCTGTTCCACCTCTGGTTTCCGCTATGGGAGATTTGGAGTTTTGTGAAGGTGGCTCTGTGATGCTCATGGCCGAAGGCGGTTCTGATTTTGTATGGAGCAACGGAGACGAAGGAGCTAACATCGAGCTGGATGAGTCAGGTACCTATTCTGTGACTGCTTCAGTCAATTGTGGTTCGGCTTCTTCGAGCACTATCGAAGTCATTGTGATTCCCGGTCCTGTGGCTCCTGTGGTCAACGATGTGACATTGCCAACGGCCGGTTCGGCCAACCTGACCGGTAACATAGATGAACTCAATTGGTACTTGGGCGAAAATGATAGCGATCCGGCAGGCACGGGCATTTCATTCAGCACGCCTTTCAACTCAAGCACTACACAGTATTGGGTAGAGTCTTTCATCCAATATGGAGGAGCGCAGGGCGATGGAGGTAAAGAATCGGACAGTGGAAACGGTCAGTTTCACCAAAACTCTAATTTCTGGCTGATATTCAATGCTAACGAAGACTTGATCATCCGCACGGTGAAAGTTTACGCAGAAGAGGCAGGATCACGCAATATCGAAGTGATTGACTCGTCAGGCGATGTGATTACTCAAGGCAACTTCGTGATAGCGGAGGGCGAACAAACTGTTCAGTTGGATTTCTTCGTTCCGGCAGGAAATGGATATGGACTGCGCACTACGGGTAATCCACAGTTATGGCGTAATGGTGACGGGGTTGATATCAGCTATCCATATGATTTGGACGGCTTGGGAACTATCGTATCTAGCAGCGTTACAGGAAGCAATTCGCTCAATTTCTACTACTTTTTCTACGCTTGGACTGTCGAAACGCCTTTGACCATTTGCTACAGCCCACGTGTTCCGGTGACCGTCACCGTCACCGGCATCAACGAAATTGAAGGTTTGGAGTCTTTGAATGTCTATCCTGTTCCTGCCGGAGATTTCATCAACATCGAAGTGAATTCAGAAATAAGTGCGTCTCTTAACACCCAAATCACTGACCTCACCGGACGCGCTGTGTTAACCGACCGCTTGGTGATATCCTCGGGTGCCAAAACCACCCACAGTATAGACATTTCGGCATTTGCGGCAGGTGTTTATATGCTCACATTGGAGCATAACGGCCAGCGCGCAGTCCAACGTATTGTAATTGAATAACGTTTGGGGAATCCCCGATTCGCGCAACGGCCGACCCATCATTTTGGGTCGGCCGTTTTATTATTATCGGTTCAACATTTATTGTGAATACCATGTTATATGTTGTGACGGCCGATGACCATCAAATAGCCATTTTTGCCTTTTGATTTTTGACTTGAATTCATCCGTTCCAAGTTTCGGCCTCGTTGCCGCTTTTGTTGTCTTTTTTCTGATGGCCGGGCCAATGGCCGCTGGTGCTCAGGTTCAGCCGGTTTCAGGTACAATAGCGGCCAAAGGTGAAGGAGGTCTTCCGGGCGCCTCTGTGCAAATATTCTCCTTGCCCGATTCGTCCGTTTATGCTGGCAGAACCACCGATGCGAATGGCAATTATTCGTTCGAAAATGTGGTGGCGGGCAATTACTTTCTGCGCGTGTCCTTTGTGGGATTTGCGGCTCAGGATAAAGATTTCAAAGTAGCGTCTACTTCGGTCAGAGGGCTCAACGTTGAGCTGGCACCGGATGTCACTTTGATAAATACCGCGGTTGTGCAAGAATTGCAAGACCGCGCTGAGCAAAAGGGAGATACTACAGTCTACAATGCGGCCGCGTTCAAAACCAATCCTGATGCTACAGTTGAGGATTTGATCAAGAAAATGCCCGGTATTGCAGATGAGCAAGGAACCCTCAAGGCACAAGGCGAGCAGGTGACAAAAGTGTTGGTGGACGGTAAAGAATTTTTTGGAACTGACACCAAAGCTGCCATTAAAAACCTGCCCGCTGAAATGGTCAAAAGCATCGAAGTATTTGATCAACAAAGCGACCAGTCAAGATTCACCGGATTCAATGATGGAAACACATCCAAGACCATCAACATTGTGACCAAAGGTGGTCTGGAAAAAGGCCAATTCGGAAAACTATATGCAGGATATGGCACAGATGACCGATACACGGCAGGAGGCAATCTCAATTACTTCAAAGGCAACAGACGACTATCTGTCATCGGGATGACCAATAATATCAATCAGCAAAACTTTGCTTCTGAAGACATCACCAGCATGTCAGGTGTGCAAATGGGCCCAATGGGGGGCAGAGGTGGTGGAGGCGGATTCCGAGGCATGGGCGATGTACCCTTTATGACATCTTCCTCGGGCGGAATTAATACTACTCAATCCATTGGACTCAACTACAACAATGAGTGGAAGAAAAAAGTAAAGCTTTCATCCAGCTATTTCTTCAATCAGCGGGGTACGGAAAACATCAGCGACATGACCCGCAACTTTTTCAGCGGACAATCGGGTAGTCAGGTTTACAATGAGGAAAAAGACAGTCAAACTACTAATGGCAACCACAGGTACAACGGCCGATTGGAGTGGAATGTGGACTCCCTGAATAGTATTATCCTCACACCATCGGTTTCATACACCGGGATTCTGGACAAGACCCTGACCGAAGGACGAACCACTGTTCCGGGCGACACGCTCATCAATCAATCCGTTGCGAACAGGCGCAACCAAACGGAACGCTTGAACCTGAGCACCGGGCTGCTCCTTCAGCATAAGTTTATGAAACCGAGACGCACCATCTCGGCCGATTTCAACGTGTCATCCACTTTTCTCTCGGGCGAGAATCGACTACAATCGCAGAATGACTTTTTCAATGAAAATGACACTTCTTTCACTGTTTTTGATCAGCTTACCGAGCCTGCTTCTAAGCAGCTATCGGGCAGGGTTGAGTTGAGCTACACAGAGCCATTGACCGAAAAGACGGTATTTCAAGTGAGCTACAAACCGACCTACACTTTAGACGATTCGGATAACTTGACCTATAACTTAAACGGTGGGCAATCGACCTTTGACACCCTTTTTTCCAACCAATTCACCAATGTGACCCAAACCCAAGAGGCCATCCTTCGTTGGCGTTATAATGATGACAAATGGAATCTCACTATGGGCAGCTCATTGGTATGGTCGTGGTTAGACGGTGAGCAGGAGTTTCCGGCTCCCGGAGTGGTCAACAGAAGTTTTTTCAACCTTGTTCCCGAAATCCGCGGTAGATATTCCATTTCAAAAAGCAAGAGCTGGGGATTCAATTACAGAGCAGGCAACACACTGCCTAACATTAGCCAATTGCAGAACTTGCTCAATAATAGCAATCCGCTTCAGCTGAGCACAGGTAATCCTGACTTGGTGCAGAGCTACAATCACCGACTCTTCACTCGATACAGCGGCACGTCTGACGACAAAACCAAAACCTTTTTCCACATGATTTCCTTGGGATACACCCGGAATTATGTAGGTACATCGTTGTTTATCGCACCCAAGGACTCCGTAGTGGACAACATAACCCTGAGCCGAGGTGCCCAACTTTCGCGGCCGGTCAACCTTAATGACAACCTCAACGGCCGCGTATACAGTAGCTATGGATTTCCGTTGCTCAAGCTCAAAAGTAACCTGAATATCAACGGTTCAATCAATTACAACCAAATACCCGGACTCATCAATGACGCTCTCAATATGAGCAAGACTTGGTCAACGTCTGCCGGTGTTTCTATTACGTCCAACATATCCGAAAAAATTGACTTCACCTTGTCGAGCAATTTCAGCGCCTCGCAAGTGCGCAATACTATCCAACCCACAGGTGACTTCTCTTTCTTGCAATATGACGCCTCAGCCCGAGCAGTTTGGATGGTGACAAAGCACTGGTTGCTCAGTTCTGATGTTACCAATTACACTTATGATGGACTGGAGGGTGGATTCAACCAGACTTTTCTGCTGTGGAATGCCGGGCTTGGCTATCGAATAGCTAAGAAAAACACAGGCGAACTGAAGCTCTCTGTATTTGACATTTTGGGAGAAAATACCAGCATTAATCGTCAGGTGACCGACACCTTCATCGAAGACAGCCGCACGCAGGTCCTCACGCGATTCTTCATGCTCTCATTCACCTACAATCTGCGCAAACTGAGTTCTGCCGAAGCTGCTCCGCCAGTGTGGAAAGGCACCGGGGACGGCATGCGCCCGCATTGATCGTGAAAAATTGATGTTCACCGGGTAATCAGAATCCAACCAACCGAAAGAGCGTGCATTTCGAGCTCATTATGTGCTTCTTACCCTGTCGATTCATTATAAAAAAATGACTTCAAATTGACCTTTGAGAGAGAGAACGCGGTTTAACCTCCGCTCATGAAATATTGGTCATAGGTCACAGGCAACACTTTATACAGCATCAATTATCTGAGGCATAAGTTGTCCGAACCGGACTATTGCCTTTTAAACCAATCTGACTTTTCTAAATCTAAAAGATGAATTAAATCGGTCCCGGAGAAAAGGGAAGCGATTGTTATTTAGCCTTTAAACTTTTACACCGGCATACATAGACTCCCGGAGCGCGCGCACGTTTTTGTCTGCCAAATAGTCGTCATAGCTCATGCGTTTGTCAATCACACCGTTGGGTGTGATTTCGATAATGCGATTGGTGGAAGTTTGCACTAACTCATGGTCATGAGATGCCAGCAGCAGGATGTGCTCCCAGTTCTTGAGCGCGTTGTTCAATGCGGTGATGGATTCGAGGTCGAGGTGGTTGGTGGGTTCATCCATCACCAGACAGTTGGCATTGTGCAGCATCATGCGCGAGAGCATGCAGCGGACTTTTTCGCCACCGCTCAACACGTTGCTTTTCTTCAGCACTTCTTCACCGCTGAAGAGCATTTTACCCAGAAATCCGCGGATGTAGGTCTCGTCTTTTTCTTTGGAAAATTGGCGCAACCAGTCCACCAGATTATCCGCCCCGTTAAAGAATGGGCTGTTGTCCAATGGCAGATAAGCAGTAGTTATGGTCTGACCCCAATTGAACTCACCGGTGTCGGCCTGTTGCTCACCCATGATGATGTCCATGAATGCCGAAATGGCGCTGTGCTCGCGCGAGAGGATAGCGGCTTTGTCGCCTTTGGTCATCACAAAACTGACGTTGGAGAAAAGGATTTGGCCTTCTGCTGAGGCTTTGCTCAGGTTTTCAACGCGGAGGATTTGGTCGCCACATTCTCGGTCGGGGCGAAAGATGATGCCCGGATACTTGCGATTGGAAGGTTGTATATCGTCAACCACCAGTTTTTCGAGCAATTTTTTGCGCGCGGTCGCTTGTTTACTTTTCGATGCATTAGCCGAAAATCGCTCTACGAATTCTTGCAGCTCCTTTCGCTTGTCCTCAATTTTTTTATTTTGATCGGAGCGCTGACGGGCTGCCAATTGTGAACTTTCATACCAGAAGGTGTAGTTACCCGCATAAAGGTTGATTTTACCAAAATCTATATCCACCACATGGGTGCACACAGCATCCAGAAAGTGACGGTCGTGGCTCACTACAATAACGGTGTTTTTGTAATCACCAAGGAAGTTTTCAAGCCATTGAACAGTCTCTGTGTCCAGGTCGTTGGTGGGCTCGTCTAACAGCAGAATTTCGGGAGTGCCAAAAAGAGCGCGGGCCAATAGCACACGTACTTTTTCCTTACCACTCAATTCGCTCATCAGAGTGTAGTGTAAGTCTTCACGAACACCCAAATTGCTCAGCAGGGCAGAGGCATCGCTCTCAGCATTCCAGCCGTCCATTTCGGCAAATTCATATTCCAACTCGGCCACGCGCTCACCGTCTTTATCGCTGAATTCACCTTTTGCATAGATGGCGTCTTTTTCCTCCATCACATCCCAAAGACGTTGGTTGCCCATCAATACCGTGTTCAGCACAGTAAAGGAGTCAAATTCAAAGTGGTTTTGCTTTAACACGCTCATACGCTCACCGGGGCCCATCAGCACTTCGCCTGTCATAGCGTCAATCTCACCCGAAAGGATTTTAAGAAAAGTGGTTTTACCTGCTCCGTTGGCTCCGATGACACCATAGCAATTGCCATGTGTGAATTTGAGATTGACATCTTCAAAAAGGGTTCGTTTGCCATAGCGCAGCGAAATGTTGGATACAGAAAGCATTGAGGGTGTTTTTTTGGAGGCGCAAAAGTAAGCCGGGAAAACACATGGTCGTCCTCGGGTTTGGGAGCATTAAAAAACCCTTTGCATCGTAGTGTTTTCGCTGCAAAGGGTTTAGCAGAAAGTGATTTCCGCTAAGTGTCTATTAACCCAAAAAGGGATAGCGGTAGTCAGCGGGTGGGCTAAAGGTCTCCTTGATGGTACGAGGCGACACCCAACGCAGCAAATTGAGGTGAGAGCCTGCCTTGTCATTTGTGCCCGAGCCTCGCGCTCCGCCAAATGGCTGCCTGCCGACCACGGCTCCTGTGGGTTTGTCGTTGATGTAAAAATTGCCGGCAGCATTTTCCAGCAACTTGGTGGCTTGTGCCGCTGCATAGCGGTCACGTGAGAAAATGGCCCCGGTGAGAGCATATTCCGATGTTCCGTCCACCAGTCGGAGAGTTTGTTCCCACTCGGCATCTTCATAGACAAAAATGGTGATGACAGGCCCGAAGATTTCCTCACACATAGTCCGGAATTTTGGGTTGGTGGTCAGTACAACCGTGGGTTGGATGAAGTAGCCTTTGCTGTCGTCACATACACCACCGGCTATAATCCGGGCATCGGATTGGGTGCGGATATAGTCGATGTATCCTTTGATTTTGTCATAGGCCCTGCGGTCAATGACGGCATTGATGAAATTGGAAAAATCTTCGGGAGAGCCCATTTTGAATCCATTGACATCGGACTTGACGCGGTCCAAAACTGCCTTATTCAGGCTACGCGGGATATAGGCGCGGCTGGCAGCACTGCATTTTTGTCCTTGAAATTCAAAAGCACCCCGCGAAATGGCTGTGGCGACTTGGACAGGATTGGAAGATGGGTGTGCCACAATGAAGTCTTTGCCACCCGTCTCACCTACGATGCGTGGGTAGGTGCGGTATTTCTCGATGTTGTTGCCGATGGTCTTCCACAAATGGCGAAAAACACCCGTGCTACCGGTGAAGTGCAAACCTGCAAAATCGCGGTGATTGAAAATAACTTCGCCCGCTTCAGGGCCATCCACAGTGATCATGTTGATGACGCCCGCGGGCAACCCGGCTTCATGGAATAGTTCCATGATGACTTGGGCCGAATAGACTTGCGAATCGGCCGGTTTCCAAACCACCACATTACCCATCAGTGCAGCAGAGGCGGGCAGGTTGGCGGCTATGCTGGTGAAATTGAATGGCGAAAGCGCAAATACAAATCCCTCAAGTGGGCGATATTCCAGACGGTTCCAGGCGGTTGCGTCCGAGCCGGGTTGTTGAGCGTATATCTCTTGCATGTATTGCACGTTGAATCTGAAAAAATCTATCAACTCACACGCAGCATCAATCTCGGCTTGGAAGGCGTTTTTTGATTGCGCCAACATGGTGGCTGCATTCATGCGGTCACGGAATGGTCCTGTGAGCAGGTCAGCTGCCTTGAGGAATACAGCTGCGCGGTGCTCCCATGGTAAGTCGGCCCATTGCTGACGTGCAGCCAAAGCCGCGTCAATTGCTTGTTGCACATGAGCAGGGGTGCCATAGCTGAAATGGCCTATTACATGGCTGTGGTCGTGCGGTGGCGTGATAGTCTTTTTGTTGTCGGTGCGCACCTGCCGGTCGCCAATGTACATTGGTACATCCACTTGGATTGAGGCCATTCTGCGATACTCGCGCAACAATGATTCTTTTTCTGCCGAACCCGGAGCGTAGGCCCTCACAGGTTCGTTGACAGGCGCGGGAATACGATAAATTCCTTTAGGCATGACGTGGTATTTATTGGGTTTCGAATAAGGGCGCAAAGGTAGTCAGTCGAGCCACTTTAAGGGCGACTCAGATTACCCCCGTACTAAGCATGTCTTTTCCTGTTTGAGGTGTTGAAAATTAGGGCCAACTCAACCGTTGGAGCACAAGCGTGTATTTACTTTAGCTAAATCTGAATCAGTCTATCATGAAGAATTTTAACGCCTTATTCTTGTTCCTTTCTTTAGGGTTCAATGCGGTCGCTCAAAATACCGAAACCGATTTGGTGAAGCGGGCTGCTGATCACTTTGAGTCGGGCGCCTATACCAAAGCGCTTCCCATGTATTCGCAATTGCTCAGCTTAAACCCCGAAAGTCCGGAGTACAATTTTCGTTTCGGAGCATGCGCCATCTATGGGGGAAAGGACAAAGGCACAGCGGTGAAGCACTTGATTTATGCTACCAAAAAAGGCGTCACCGATGCGCGTGCTTGGTACTTTTTGGGGCTGGCTCACCACCTGAATTATGAGTTCAAAGAGGCCGAAAATGCCTACCGTGAATTTGGGCGCAAAGCAGACACCAAGTTGCTCAACCGCTATCCGATGAATAAGCAGTTGGAAATGGCTAAAAACGGCAGCGCCCTTCTCAAAAGCATCAAAGACATTGTGGTTTTGGACAAAAAACAGGGAGGTGAAGAAGATTTTTTCCGCTATTTCGATTTGGAATCTACCGGTGGCAAAATCTTGGTGGCGCCCGAGGAGTTGCTTTCCAAATTGGACAAAAAACCAGGAGAACTCAATCTGATTTACTTCCCCAAAGGCGCAACTGAAATCTACTTCTCCAGCCGAGGCAAAGACGGCATTACAGGCCGTGATATTTACAAAGCCACCGTGCTGCCGGACGGCAAATTCAGCACACCATCACGCTTGCCTGCTGCCATCAACACAGGGTTTGATGAGAATTTCGCTTTCATGCATCCTGACGGACAGTCGTTCTATTTCGCTTCTCAAGGCCACAACAGCATGGGCGGGTATGACATTTTCCGCTCGCAATTCGACCCGATTACAGGCTCTTTCAGCAAACCGCTCAACGTGGATTTTGCCATCAACACTCCCGATGATGACATTTTCTACATCACCGATGCTAAAAACGAAGTGGCCTTTTTTGCTTCTTCGCGCAATGCCGAACAAGGCGTTTACAACGTTTACAAAGTCCGTGTAGAGGGCATTCCGCTTCAGTTGGTCTTTCTGGCGGGTGAATATATTTCTCAGGTTGATCCCGGTGACCGCAAGGCTAAAATCACAGTAACCGATGAGCTCACGGGCCGAAAAATTGACGAACAAACCACAGATGCCACTTCGGGCAAGTACCTTCTTTCGTTGCCCAAAAGCGGCCGTTTCAAACTGGAGGTCAAGCCCGCCAGCAGCACCCTAACTCACGAATCCATCATGCAAGTGCCCTCTTACAATGTGACAGTGGCCTTGCGTCAAGAGCTCATTTTGACCAAAGACGAGGGAAAAGAGCGTCTGACAGTCAATAATTTCTTCGATTCGCCAATGGATATTGACGTGGCAGCCCTCAGTGCCTCGCTTTTGCGCAGCAAAGCTGCGTTGGATGTCAATGCAGGCTCCATTGAAGTACCTGCTGCTCAACCCGACTTGGTGTATGAGAAAAAACGCGAAAATGCCCCTTTGGCAGCGGGTTTTGGTGAAGGTACGACAATCGAGTCCGTGGTGGCCAATATGAATGCCCAAGCCGGAGACATCGATGCATATGCCCGCAAAGTGAAAGAGAAAAGCGCCAAGGCATACGCCATTGCGGCCGCCAAACAGCAAAGGACAGCCGGGCTGAATGCCGAAATCAAAGCCATCAAAGACAAAGCAAACCCCGGTGACGCCAATTATGTAAGCGAAATGACACGCGCCTACAAATTGATAGAAGAAAGCCAAATCACGGGCCGAGAAGCCCGCAGCGCTTTGGAACTGGCCAAACAAACAGAGAAATATTCCGAGATGGAAAAGCAGCGCGCCCGCGATTTGCGAAACAATGCTTTGGCTATTCAATCAACCTCGGATTTTGACAAAACTGCAGCCTTGCTCACAGCTGAAAAAGACAGACAGCGCAAAGACCAAGCACAGAAAAATCCCGGTCAGGCTGCAGCAGATATGGGTGCGATGAAAGAAGGGGAAGCGCGCAAATCCACAGACCGTCTGCTCAAACTGCGCGAGGAAGAGTCGAGTCTCAAATCAGAAATCAACCGCACGGAAAAGAAACTGGAGCAGACATCGAAGAAAAAAGAACAAGAAGAACTAAACGCCAAACTGGCCGACTTGAAGCAAGCTTTGAGCGAGACAAGTGAAGCTATCCAACGACAGGACCGAGATGCTGTGAAATTGTCAGAGGACGGGGAGATGCACAAATTGCAGAGCAAAATGTATGATGAACTCATTACAACTACAGACAACTATGGTGTAAGTGATAATGCAGTACGAGAGATGTCAAGTGAGGAAAAATCAGACTTGTCAGAGGCTGTTTCCAATGCAATGGAAACCACTCAAGGTTTGAGAATCACTGACAAAAATGTCCTCGGACTGGTAACCGAGGAAATGAAAAAGCCCGAATACCAAGGCACAGCGAGTGTTTCGGAACAAATTATTGCAGGTCAAAGCACCATCGGTAGCGCTCAAGCTTCCGGTCAATCAAAGCCCACTGATAACGCCCGAGCCGAATACAATGCTGCCAAACAGAAAATTTCGAATATCAACGACCCCAAAGCAGATGCCTATCGCCAGGCATTCTTGGCCGAACAAACACTGCGTAAAATTGATTCGGATATAGAAAAACTGAAGTCGGAAAAAATCTCCAATCCATCCAAAGCAGCCGAATTGGATGCTCAAATCAAGGAAAAGGAGCAATGGAAAAGCGAGTTGGAACCTGTGGCCAAAGCCCCCGCAGCTAACGAGATGCCCTCATCGGACGCCAAAGCCGCTATTGGTAATCTGCTCTCTCGTGACTTTGCCACACTGAGCCGGGCCGAGGTGACAACAGCCTCCTTGGCCCAAACTACCAATGACAGATTAGCGGTCCTTGCCGATGCCAATGCTCAAAAAACCAAGCGCGGAAATGATATGCTGGCTACATCATCTCCTTCCGAAATCCAAACAGCACAGCGAGAAGTGAACACCCTGCGTGCCATTGAAAATGACATACTGGCTGTCCTGAACCCTTCGTCATCGCGGGCGGCTTTCGAAGCCGAACTCAAAAGCACTTCAAACCCCGAAGCAACTGCCGAATTGCGCATTTCGCAACTGAAAGAGAGTAAAAAAGCCATTGTAGCGGCCAAATCACTTACTCCCGAGCAACGAAATGCTTTGGCTTTGTCCCATGATGCTGAAATCGCAATGGCTGAGAAATCAGCTGTTGCTGTCAAAAAGGAAGCAACCTCTGTTAAGACTGAGACATCTCAGCCGACTGCCACGGCTCAATTGCCGGCCGACTTGCCCGCAGCGGAAAGTGATGTGTTGGAAGTGGTGTATCCGGGTTATGCCAAGCGTTATGAAGCCACAGCCGGGAAGACCGATGATCAAAGTCTTGCCTCGCTCGAGAGCACGCTGCGCGAAGCCCAAACCCGTTTGAATAAAGAAATCTCGACACGAAAAGCGCTTTTGGACCAGCTTAAATCTACCGAACAGCAAGAAAAAGTGCAGGTGCAAATTCAGCAATTGACAGCGGTGCGCGAAAAAGTAGAGGTAGAGCTCATTCCTTTGGAGCGTTCCTTGAGTAATGAAGAGGCGCTTCGAAGATTTGAAGCTGACAATGACACGACCATCACCTTCGCCCCCGGCACCACCGAAGCCGAAAAAGAAAAACTCTTGGAGATACTTCAGCCGGCCGAACCCATCGATCCGGATGTGGTGTTTGACAACGAACGATTCGAGGATATGGTAGCGTCAAATGAAGACCCCAATTTGGTGCTTAAAAACGGAGAAGCGATGGCTGCCACTAAGACGGAAATAGCCACATTGGAAATGCAAATTCAAAGCGAAACAAGCCAAAGTAAAATCAGAAAGCTGGACTTGAAAAATGAGGATTTATATGGAAGATTAGCCTTGCAAGAATTGGCCAATGCGGACGAGTACGCTCAAATGGCTGACTATAAAAGTACGGCCAACTTGGCAAAAATTGAGGAGTTGGAAGGTGAAAAGCGTGAAATGCTTTTGGAGAACAACTGGCTTAAAGGCGAAATTGAAACGTTGAAAGAGGAAGCAGCAGCCGAACTGGAAAAAGCCGACAAGCAGCGCGAACAGTACAAAAAGACCCAAGACCCCATCAAAAAGAACTTCTATTACCGTGAGGCATTGGCGTGGGAACTGAGCGCTTTGGAGCGCCAGCAGAAGGCCATCACCATTCTGGAAGAAGCCAACCTTGTGGTCAAACAGCGCAAGGCTTCGGAGTCGACTTTTGCACAGCGCACCGAAGAGCGCCAAGAGGCTGTTGAAGCCATTGCTGCAGGGGAGGAACCCAAGCCCCTCAGTAAGGCCGTTATTGCGGACCCGGTTGCAGATGCCTCTTCTAACGAGCCCAAAACGGTCACCTCCTCCACCGTATCTGAAAGTGGCTCACAGCCCAAGTCAGGACAAGCAGGGGAGACCACCGCACAAAACACCGGCACAGGCAACAATACCGGCACCACTCAGGGCACAAGCAATGATGCCAAATACAATGATATCAAGGTAAATGACCGCAACCAAGGCGTTACGTTTACCATTAATGACGATACGTATATCCGAAAGGCGTTCAAAGAGGGGTTGGGACTCAGTTCTGACCAGACTGCCTCGGCTATGAACAACCCTGAGGTGAAAGCTTATTTGGCCCAAGTAGAACAAGCCAAAGCAAACCAAACTGAGTTGGCCAACAAAGAGTCTGAAAGGGCTGCTCTGGTAAAAGATTTGGAAGGCATTCAGGCCAAAATCAAACAACTGGAAGCCGCACGCGAAAAAGCTACCACACAAGCCGAAAAAGACGCGCTGACAGTTGAAATCAATGCCCTGAGCGCGCAAGGAGAGGTCGTTTACAATAAAATTGTTGCTTTGGACAAGTCAATGGACAAGCAGTATGCTGACCAAGAAAAACTCTTGAATCAAATCAAACAGTCGTTTGATAAAATTGACTTGGACCAAATAGCAGACAAAACCGCAGCGACCTCTGCTCAAACCAAGCCCGGTAACACACAAAGCACTAACTCTCAAAAAGACGACCCCACCTCAGCATTGCTCAACCAACCCAAATCGGGACAAACCAATGGGCAGGGCAACGAACCCACCATCCCGAGTTCGACTGTGGCTTCTGATGCCGAGCGCATGGCCGCAGCCCGCGCCCGCTATGGCGACAATGCCAAGTACTTTGTTTTCCCCAAAACGCTCACTGAGGACATTTTCACCACCAATGCGCAGGGCGTTTATTCTGACAAAAATCCCATCCCCATCGACCCCGAATTGCCCGATGGGGTCATCTTCAAAGTGCAAGTGGGCGCATTCCGCAATAGCATTCCGCAGAACCTCTTCGGTGGATTTGCTCCTGTTTCGGGCGAAAAATTGAACAATGGAGTCACGCGCTACACAGCCGGCCTTTTTATCCAATTTAACAATGCCGAAAGTGCCAAAGAACAAATCCGCAAAATGGGTTACCCGGATGCTTTCGTAGTGGCTTATAAAAATGGCAAGCGTATCCCGATTTATGTAGCGTTGGGCCAATCACCCAATGCTCCTGTAACTGCTGCACCCAAGAAAGAGAACATTGTTTCGGCTGCTACGGCCTCTGAAACTAAACCGGCCCAACCCAAACCGGTCACCGGTTCCGAAACGCCCGTCAACACTACCAAAGCAGGCACCAATCCAACTGATTATTATGCGGATTTTCCCGAAGCAGCCAAAGCCGATGTCATCAATGGAAGCAAGGATTTCTTTTACACCGTGCAGGTGGGGGTTTATTCTAAACCGGTTCCTGTGGGGCAGATTTATGGCATACAACCTCTCAACTCAGAAGTTTTGCCTGATGGCAAAGTGCGTTACTCGACCGGGAAATTCAGCAGTCTGACTGAAGCTTCCTCACGCAGAGAAGCCATCAAAGGCCAGGGCGTTACCGATGCATTTGTTACTGCCTATTCAGGTGGCAAGCGCATCACCATTGAGCAGGCTCAAGCACTGGAAAACGGCACCTCGGGTCAAGCAGAAAAGGTGATTCCCGCAGAGGCTGCTTCGCTAACCTATGATGTGTTCATTGGCAGTTTCAGTGGCTCTGTTCCTGATGAAGTTGCCGGGGCTATGCTCGATTTGGCCGACCAAGCCGAGGTGAAAGCCACCGCCCAAAATGGAGTGAAAGAGTATGCTACACAGACTTTCAAAACCAAAGCCGAAGCTGAGCGCATAGCCACTCTCTATCGCAATATGAATGTGAGCGGGGTGAAAGTGCGCACCTACGAAAACGGCAAATTGAAGGAGTAAAATGAGGGTTTGATTTTTTTAAATTGTAAAGTCCGGGTTAACATACCAAGTGGCTTATCTTCGCACAAACTTGCAAACCACTATGAAATATATTCTTACGATTGGTGTGGCTTTAGCTGCTGCGCTTTCGGCCCGTTCTCAGTTGTACATCAACGAGGTGATGGCCTCCAACAACACCACCTTGGCCAACAATTTGGGCCTCTATCAAGACTGGATTGAGATTTACAATGCCGGCTCACAACCCGTGAATTTGGCGGGCTATTTCCTTAGTGATAACGAAGCGCTTCCAATGAAGTATGAGATTCCATTTGGTTGGACGTCAAATACCACGGTGCCTGCGGGTGGTTACATTCTTTTTTGGGCGAATAGCAGTACAGATATACTGCAACCCACCCACACCAATTTCAGCCTTACAGCTGACGGAGAGCCCGTTATATTGAGCAAATTCGAAGGCAATTCATTGATTACAGTTGACATGGTAACTCTTCCTCCCCAGCAAACCGACATTTCGTTTGGCCGCGAAAGTGACGGTGCAGCTGAATGGGTGTTTTTCAACAACACCACTCCCGGAGCTTCTAATATGGAGATTGCGCAAACCGGTATGATTCTGATCATCAATGAGGTATTGACTGTCAATACATCCGGAATTTTTGATGATGTATATGAGTATGCCCCTTGGTTTGAGATTTATAACGCAAATGACGTGCAGGTCAATGTTGCAGGTTATTCAGTATCCAATGGTACAACTACCTACACCATTCCCAACACCAATCCTGTATTCACCACCATTCCGGCAAATGGATTTCAGGTTTTCTTTTGTGATGGACAAACCAACCAAGGGCCAAACCACATGAATTTTACCCTCAATGGCAATGCAGGTACTTTAACGCTTATAAATCCCCAAGGCCAGAACGTGCCCGGAGGCTCTTACGCTTATCCTGCGCTCAGTGCCAATGTCTCCTATGGCCGCCAAGCGGATGGAGGCGTGACTAACATTCTGTTCAATACACCCACACCCCGTGTTTCCAATAGTATTGTCATTATTCCTCCGGCCAATTTGTTTATCAATGAGTTGCTTACTGCCAATGTCGATAACATTGTCGATGAATTTGACGAGCACGATGATTGGTTTGAGATTTACAATCCCAACAGTTTCCCGGTTGATTTGACGAACTATTATGTCTCTGACAATATGTACAATCCCAAAAAGGACAAGCTAACAAGTGCCGATCCTTCAGAGATTACAATTCCTGCCGGTGGCTGGATATTGTTTTGGGCCGATGGTCAAAATTCACAGGGCCCGCGCCATGTCAAATTCAAGCTCAGTTCGGTGGCAGAGGAACTCACTTTGCGCAGCCCTGATGGCTTTTCGGTAGCCGATCACGTTCATTGGCAAAACCTCAAGACGGACACAACCTACGGCCGTTTGACTGATGGCGGACTCCCATGGGTTCATTTCATAGAGACCACACCCGAAGCGTCAAACAATGGAGCACTTGTTTTTGTAACCATTGAAGAAGTCTATCAGCCTGAAGTTTTAGTATATCCCAACCCGGTGTTGGACATACTCAGACTCAGTCAAAAGATGGACGTAGTGGTGTACAATCCCGAGGGCAAACAAGTCACCAAACTTCGACAAGTGTCGGAAGTTGATTTTTCTGCCTACCCTCCGGGACTGTACTATTTGTCCAATCAGCAGGGCTTCATAGCACGCGTAGTCAAGCTTTGAGCCTTTTCTAAATCATTTGTAAACGCCCGCAGCACCTGACTCGCGGGCGTTTTTCATTTCATAATTATCTACTTCAAAGAAAATCAAAAGCCATTTCAGGGCAGTTGTTTGTTTTTGAGGATAAAAGCCTACTTTTGCGGCCCCTTTGGGGAAAGTAATCAGGATGATGCCGGAGCATCTCAAGTAAAACACTTTCATCCACTTCCGGTCTCGGGATGAAATACAAATTAAAAAATGCCAGATGGCAGAAGAAAACAACAACTCGGTGGAAAGCACCGAAAACGTTCAGGACCAAGTGACTGAACAAACAGAAAACAACACTTCGGTTGAAAGCACTGAAACCCCAACTCCCGCTCCGGCTCCCGTGGCAGAAGAAAAACCCGCCAAAGAACGCACAAACAAGTTCCTCGCCCCACAAGGCAAGCGCACCATGTCCGTTCCCGCAGGTGACTTCAATTGGGATACCGCTGATGATTCGGCAGTAATCTACACTGAGGCAGACAAATCAAGAATTGATGAAGCATTTGCCAAAACCCTCAACTCACTTTCGGAAAATGAAGTAGTGATGGGATCAGTAGTTTCCGTGGGCAAAAAAGAGGTAGTCATCAACATAGGAGCTAAATCCGAAGGTGTTGTTGCCGTTTCTGAATTCCGCTACAACCCTGATTTGAAATCAGGTGACCAAGTGCCTATCTACATCATCCAACAAGAAGACAAAACCGGCCAGTTGGTGGTTTCACACAAAATGGCGCGCACGCAGCACGCTTGGGAGCGAGTAAATCAGTCGTTGGAAACTGACGAAATCGTAACAGGATATGTGAAATGCCGCACCAAAGGCGGACTTATCGTGGATGTGTTTGGTTTGGAGGCCTTCTTACCCGGTTCGCAAATTGACGTCAAGCCAATTCGTGACTACGATCAGTTCGTTGGCAAAAACATGGAGTTCAAAGTGGTTAAAATCAACCACGAGTTCAAAAATGTAGTGGTTTCTCACAAAGCCCTTATCGAAGCTGAACTCGAAGAACAGAAGAAAGTCATCATGCAAGGTCTTGAGAAAGGCCAAGTACTGGAAGGTATCGTTAAAAACCTTACCACATACGGTGTGTTTGTTGACTTGGGCGGTGTTGATGGTCTTATCCACATCACTGACTTGTCTTGGGGCCGCATCAATCACCCCGAAGAAGTGGTTACCCTCGATCAGAAAATTAACGTGGTTATCCTCGACTTTGATGATGACAAAAAGCGTATTGCTTTGGGACTGAAACAACTTTCGTCTCACCCATGGGATGCATTGGAGCAAGAACTGAAGCCGGGTGATGTAGTGAAAGGTAAAGTAGTGGTTTTGGCTGACTACGGTGCATTCATCGAAATCGCTCCCGGAGTGGAAGGTTTGGTTCACGTATCTGAGATGTCATGGTCGCAGCACTTGCGCAGCGCTCAAGATTTCTTGAAAATCGGACAAGAAGTTGAAGCCGTTATCCTCACCTTGGACAAAGAAGAGCGCAAAATGTCGCTTGGTATCAAGCAATTGATGCCGGATCCATGGGCCGGAATCACAGAGAAATACACTGTTGGCTCTAAGCACACCGCTACAGTTCGCAATTTCACCACCTTCGGAGTATTTGTTGAATTGGAAGAGGGTATCGATGGCTTGGTTCACATCTCTGACCTTTCTTGGAACAAGAAACTCAAACACCCATCTGAATTCTGCAATCTTGGTGACAAGATGGAAGTGGTGGTGTTGGAAGTGGACACTGAAAACCGCAGATTGAGCCTGGGACACAAGCAACTCCAAGAAAATCCATGGGATGTATTCGAAGGCGTTTTCACAATTGGCAGCGTGCACCAAGGCACCATTATCCGTAAAGACGGCACTCATGCTACCGTGGCTCTGCCTTATGGTTTGGAAGGCGCTTGCAGCACCCGCAATCTGAAGAAAGTTGATGGAGAGGCAGCCGGTGTTGACGAAACACTTGACTTCTCTGTACTTGAATTCAACAAGAACACACGCAAAATCAACGTTTCTCACTTGCATACGCATGACGCTTCCGCTTCGGAGAAAAAACGTCCGACCTCTGGCAAGTCACGCAGCGAAGAAGGCGGTGAAGGCAGTGCTGAGGGCAATGCCATCAAAGCAGTTCAAGACAAAGTTGAAAAAACAACTTTGGGTGACTTTGTTGTGTTGAGCGAGTTGAAAGCCGATATGGAGAAATCTGCTAAAGCCAAGGCCCCCAAGGCAGCAGCTAAAAAGGATGCTCCTGCTGAAGAGGTCACCAAAGCAGCAGATGAGAAGAAAAAGCCTGCTGCCAAGAAACCTGCCGCTAAGAAGAAAGCTGATGCCGAAGCCGGAGCTCCCGAAGCCCCTGCCGCTGAGTAAGCCCTGTGGAAAAACCGGCAGTAGACAGCTACTGATAACAAAAACCCCTTGCTATTTCGGCAAGGGGTTTTTTATTTCCGGTTTTCTTACAAGGCAGAAGCGGTTTTGACCCCGGCAGTTACATTATATAACGCCCGCAAAAAGGAAGTCTGCGTTTCTAATGGCTCAACGCGAAGAGCGAAGTGGTTTTAGGGCGTGATCGTAAGCCAATTCGAAATTCTGATTTCAGGTCACTGTTTTCTGAGCGCAGCCGACTATACTTTGATCGGAGTCAAAGAAGGAATTGAGAAACAACGGCAAAAAAAAATCCGGACTCAATAGTCCGGATTTTTTAGATGAGTATGATAACCCGGATTTATTCTTTGATAATGCGGTGAACACTGTGGCCGCCATTGTTTGTTTGAGCTACCAGCAAATAAACACCGGCTTTCAACAAGGTGAGGTCGGCTGTGGCAAGCGAGCTTCCAACATTTCCGGTTTCCCAAACTTGACGACCCATCATGTCAAAAACTCTGACAGCCGCAAGTTGATCTGCACCAACTGACACATTGATAATGCCGCTTGATGGATTGGGCCAAACCAGCACTTGTGCGCTGCTTTGTGGGGTCTCGAAAACTGAAACAATGGGTGGACATGTAGGGTCAAATGCAACACCGGGCGAACCTCCGGGGCACCCGATGAACCAAGAGTCTGCGTGGCATTGATAAGCTGAACCCTCGATGAACTCGAGCGTGCGACCCAGACCTGCCGGCTCTGCGGGCCATGGAGTCTCATCGAAATAGCGAACGGCATAATGCAGTTTTCCTGTTGGGTCATACAATTTGATTGCATCGCTGTTGTTGCTCAGTGCCACATTTGACGGACCAACAAAGTTCTGCACGTTGGGCTGCTGGGCTTGGAACAACGAGGGGTCTTGAGCAATGACCAAATAATCACCTGCGTCCAAGGTAGTACCTGATGGTAAGGTGAACATATTGGCAGCTTGGTCGCGAAGTACCCATCCACTCAGATTAATTGTTTGGCCGGAGAAATTGCGCACTTCAAACCAGTCTCCCGCATTGGCAGTCAATGGAGACTGATAGTTTATTTCAGTTACGGCTAAATCATAATCGCAGGGAGTGAAAGGCACTCCGGGTGAACCGTTTTCGCACTCCAAATACCAGTTGTCGAAGTTGTAATCGGTACCGGTGCCGGAGTGACCACGACTATGACCACATCCGTCTGAGCAAGCCAAGTCGGGGTGGTCGGTGTCGGAGTAGCCGAATTGAATGTAGGGTTGGTCGTCTTGTTTGTACAGTGTGACCTGGTCAGTGTCATTATTGAAACCAAAATTCATTGGGCCCAGAACATTTTGCACGTTTGGATATGCCGCTTGGAAAAGCGCAACATCTTCGGCCAAAATGTAGGTGGTATTGGCTGCAAGGGTAGAGTTGAAGCCAAATTCAAATACATTAAAATAGTTGGCATCTTTCAATTTCCAATCACTGGTATTCAAAGGAACACTCATGTTGTTGCGGATTTCAATCCAGTCACCACTGTTGATTTGACCATCGGGATTAAACATCAACTCTGTGATGGAAATGGGATTGGCTACGGCAGAGCCGTTGAAGTTGGCTGTGAAATTGAGGGCGGTGGTGAAAGTGAGCTCCAAGGTTTGACTGATGCTGCCACCGGGAATAGCATTGTTCGCTGACCAGTTGTTGAATGTGTAGCCCGGATTTGGAATGGCGGTCAGTTTGACAGGAACTCCGTTGAAGTAGACACCCGACCAAGGATATTCGTCATCTGAGGGCTCAATGGTGGAAATATGGATGCGTCCCGCACCGGCAGGTTGCACATCCAGTGTGATGTCTACCTGACCCGGAAGGTTGAATTGGCTTTGGATAATATTGCGGATGTTCGGAATGCGTTGCACATTCCAATTCAAGCGATCATTCAGAACATTATTCAATGAGCCGAAATTGGTGTTCCAACGCTGGGTGTGACGCAGGAATATGGGCTCGATTTCATCACGCATGCTGTAACCGATGGCCTGCATGTTAGCGGGCTGATAAATCGTATTGATCAAATCGGCAAAACGGTTGATGAAATACGTGCGGTACTGATTGTTTTGAATGAATGCGCTGAAAATCTGACCTTCCATGGTGCCACCGTTGAATGCTGACGGGAACTGGTTATCGTTGGGGCCGCTGGCCAGTCCCATGCCGAAGTCCAAATCCATCAACATGTAGCGCCATTTTCCACCGGGACGGTCGTCTTTCCAATACTTGGTGTTGTTCCATCCATTTCCCCAATCCCCATTGCTGTAATAAACTTGGCCAATGGTATAATCTGCCATGCTCTCCAAATCCACGCGTTCGTCCATGCCCACAAAGAAGTCAGGCCCATTGGGATCATTTTGTGTGGCGAAAGAATGTAACTCATTGAAAGCGTCTTGCGTACCGCTGATGATGTTGAAGCCCATATAGTTATGACTGATCACGGTTACATCATCTGCAGAGATATCGTAGTTGCCTTTTGGGAAATGTTGGTCAAGGTTCTCGCGGATTTCCATAAATCCCCAGTACTCGCCATTCAAAAAGACAATGGCAGGGGAGTAGGCCATGTAGTCTGCCTCGGTGTTACGCATGGCGCGTTGCAACATGGCATCATGGAAGCGGTAGTTGTCATAGTCATTTCCACCGGTGCGCAGGTTGATACCCTTGAAAGAGGTGATGTGTGCTTTATCCGGAATCATGGGATAGTCCATACTTTCCATTCCGAACTTCGATTTGGCTTGCAATCGGAAGCTCTTTTGTTCGCGAGCGCGACTCCAACCCCCGTTGATTTTGATGCCTACCGGGCCTTCTATTTGCTTCACATGGTCACCGTCAAAGTATTCGATGTAGGCTTCGCGCTCCCAGTCTTGCCAAAAGTTGGCGTTGAAATAGGGATAGCCCGATGTCCATCCGTTAGGTCCCATCACGTGGATACCTGTTACAGGATCCCACAAGTTGTCCGGGTTGGTGCTGACACTCACTATGGGCAATCCTATGTCCGATTCATTGATCAAGTAGGTGTTCTTTTTGACCAATGAAGGAAGCTTATCAGCACTGAAAGCGCGGGCAGACAAAACTGTCGAACCCATAGCCGAAAATGGTCCGTTGTATAAAGGCGAATTCTCGTTGGGTACACTTCCATCTCCCGTAACGCGGATTTGTACATTGGGATCGGGGTGAGATAACTCGATGTAAAGCGCTGCCGGATAAACTCCGCTTGGGGTAGAAAACACCACAGGTTCGTTGTATCCATCAAAACATTGACCGGTGTTAGACTCTCCGGGGGTTGCTTCAGGGCTGACGCACCAGTTAGCGTCACCATCGGTTGCGCGTCTGATGACGTGGTCAGCTTGAGTAGGAGTGATTTCTTTGCTGTCCACAATTTGGCCTTGCGAATCGGCCAACAAAAGTGTCTCGCCCGTTCTCAGTCCAAAGTTTGTATGCGTCTGTTCCACTGTGATTCCAAGCCATTCCTCGGTCAATTCTGTTTGAACAGGAATAGTGCTCATGCCAATAACCATCATAAGGTTTCCTGTCAAGTCAGAAGAGAAAGCATCCACGTTGTGCGCCTGCATGGCCACCACGTTTTCTCCGACCACTAAAAGTGATTGGATGGTTTCATAAGGGATTTCAAATACGTCCCAGTCACCGCCTTGGTATCCATTGGCCTCGTGTTGACCTGCCGCAAAGGCGTTGAATGCAGGCGGAACACCGGGTGTACCAATGTTGGCGCGGGCTATTTCGGTGCCATTGAGATAGCAAACGAAAGCGTCATCATAATCAGCAGCTACGACCATAAAAATGGCAGCCGAAGGGTCTGTTAGATTGAATGTTGTGCGCGAAAAAACAGATGTGGCGGGCGAGGGAATAACGGTTCCATCATCGTCATCACCGAACCCGAATCCACCCGGACCTTGTGCCCATGCAGACGCATCAAAACCAATGTTGCGCCATGACGCGGGTTGCTCTACAATAGGAACAATGTATCGCCATTGATTCCAAGGGTAAACAGGCGCCTCGAAATGGTGAATGGCACTGATATCACCCACGCGGTTTTTGCCCGAAGCATGAATGAGCTTGTGCTGGCCCGGCTGCAATACGATAGGTGGGCAAGGCCATTTTCCCGGATTGTCCAATTTGTCAGAGAGGCTATAGCCATCCAAGTTGACAACTTCGGTCCCGGCATTAAAAAGTTCAAACCAATCGCCATAGTCACCATCTTCATCTTGGAGGGTGGTGGCGTTGGCTGTTTGGATTTCGTTAATAAGGACTTGGGCTTTGGGCGCAGCAGCCAGGCATACTAACGCGAGGAGAGGGAGTAAAATTTTCTTCATTTCAGAAATATTTCCTTGAGGTTAAAAAACGCTCAAACTTAAACAATTCACTCCCTGAAACAATCTCACCAAAAACAAGAAATGAAGCAACGATAAGATAATCAATTGGTTATGCTTTTTTTTTTGTAAAATTCCGGGTCTCGGTGTATCCATAAGGACATGATACTCTTTGTCCACGGGGTCATGATCCGAAAACTGTCCACTGAACTCTACCTGAGCAGCGTCACATGGCCTTCCACAACTTTGTTTTCTACTTCGTCTTGCGTTAAATACTTGAGCTCGACTCGCCAGTTATAAACGTCTTCTTTGCAGTAGTAGTCACCGCCTTTGTAATTGCCGGTCCATGCCATTTGGCGGTCAAAAGTTTCGAAGATTTTTTCGCCCCAGCGGTCAAAAATCATGAAGTGATAGTTGAGAATGTCGCTGCCGGTGATAGAAGGTTTGAAATAATCATTCACACCATCGCCATCGGGAGTGAAGGCATTCGGCACATAGGCCAGAAACTCTTGGTCAATGACCACATTGCGGAATGTTTCTGACTCACAACCAAACTGATTGCGCACCATCAAATGTGCAGGCCAGGTGCCGCCATCGGGATAGGTGTGTGACGGGTGATAGGCCTGTGAGGTTTGGCCGCTATTGAATGTCCAAAAACTTTGAAATGCCCCGATGCTGACGTTTTGAAACTGAATGGTGAGGTCTTGCGCAGTCGGGTTTTCGGGCAGGGTATAAAAAGCCGCCACAGGAACCGGATGAACCGTGAGGGCATTGGGCAAGGTCAGCGTGTCGGCACAGCCAAATCCATTGGACGCAATCAGAGTGACCGTGTATTGGCCGGTTTGCTCATAAGTGGTGGAAGGTGCCGGAAGGGTGGAGTTCTCGCCATTTCCCAATGTCCATTCATAGATTGTGGCTCCGGAGCTCAAGTTTTGGAATCCTGTGGTCAATGGGGGACATGAAGAGGCAAGCTGTGGAACAAATAACGCCTGAGGATGAGGATAGATGAACACATCTTGTGACTCACTATCCGAGCAACCAAATGAATTGGAGGCATTGAGGTTAATATTGAAAGTCCCTTCGCCTGCAAAACTCATTGAAGGAGAAGTAACATCCGAACCGGTTCCTCCTGTCCATGCCCATTCATAGGTATTGGCAAAAAGGCTCGTGTTGGTGGTTTGGATATTTAGCGGTCCTCCGCAGCTTTCGGTCTCATCCAAATCGAACTGAGCCACAGGCGATGGCGAAACAATGACATTGAAAGTGAAGTCGGCCTCACAAAGATTGGCATTGAGCGCGGTCAGCGTGACAGGGAAAAGCATGGCCTGACCGGTGGGGTTGATAAAAGTGTGTTCGGGATTGGCCAGTCCGGAAATAGCGCCATCACCAAAGTCCCATGAATAGAAATTGCCGCCCACAGTCGTATTGGCGAATTGCACTGTGTATGGCGTGCATCCTGTCTGATTGGGCAGTGTGAAATTGGGCAAGGGGGCGGCCAGCACTTGGATGTTTTGCTGGGTTTGTCCTCCGCACTCATTGTTCAGTGTGATGCCTTGAAGCGTCACGGTGAAGTTGCCCACAGTAGTATAGGTGTGCTCCGGTGAGGTTTCGTTGCTTGTGTTTCCGTCTCCAAAATTCCA
>Ga0169931_10001901_pt1 | contig 34375 bp, 27 predicted proteins | sample Kivu_15m_20L_FD_129675 | JGI IMG/M metagenome (GOLD analysis project Ga0169931, IMG submission 129675) | Freshwater microbial communities from Lake Kivu, Western Province, Rwanda to study Microbial Dark Matter (Phase II) - Kivu_15m_20L... | ecosystem: Environmental > Aquatic > Freshwater > Lake...
AATAGATTTAGTTGCTCAAGCATCAAGACAACTATTGAGTGAATTCACATCACAGAATACTGCTTGGGTAGGAATTTCTAAATTATCTGATCGTGCTCAGAGTGACATAAGAAAAGCTTTTGGGTTTATAGATTGTTGTGAACAAATTAAAAATGTTGCAGTCGAGATGCACGGGGTTAGAAGCGATTTAAGAATAGCGGAGCAGACCAAGGCAAATTTATTGTCTGAACAAGCCGCTAGGTCAGTTGGGGGTGGTGATGATGGTAGTCTAAGCAGACAACTTGAAAATACTTTATCCAATCAAGCAAATTCAGGAAGACGTACAAGTGGTGGAAGTGGAGGTGGAGGTGGAAGAGGAGCTAATGCTCCCGGAACTGGACCAGATATGGGGCAAATGTTTGCTCTTGCACAACTTGTTCAAGCAGGGCTTGCAACTGCCACAAATATTGCCACGAATCTTGCTGATAAAGCGGGAATTAATCCTTTATCAGTTTTTGATGGACTATTTGCCAACCAAGATCAGTATACTAAAAATATGCGAGTTATTATCCATGAGCAACATGGTTTTGGAAATTTAAACCGTGAAATAGAACAACAATATACAAACATCTACGACCAGCTCGGCGCAGCGGGCGTTACTGACGCAAAATATAAGGAGTTACAAAGCAAAAATTTAGAACGTGGTTTAGGTTATTTAAGCGAGCAAGAAGCAATACAAATAAGAATGTCTAAGCTTACCGACAAAGAACAAAAAGCAGGAGGGAAAGAGTTTAAGGTTCTAAAACGAAGATTACAAATGCTTCATAGCATTCAAACATCTGCCTCAAACACGGCAACAATGCTTCATATGAGTGCCGATACATTGAATGAAATGTTTATGGATATGCATTATCACATTGGACTTTCTTCCATGGAATTGGGAGAAATGGGTCGTCACATGCAGCACGTTGCCAAAACTACGGGAGTAACAGGTGCTCAATTAGAGCGTGCTATGAAGTCGGCAGAGGGTGTCATAAAAAACCTCAAAAAAGCTGGTGTTGTGAGTATGGAGGCAAATAAAAAAGTCATGTCATTTATGGCCGCTTCTCAAAAGTATGGTTTTGAAGGTGGTGCTGATATGATGAACGCTTTGTCGAGCAGAGAGGCTTTTCTTGAATCAAGCCAAAGAATGTTCTTATCGAACATAGCAGCCGCCTCAGGGGAACAAGACGCTATCACAGATCTGGTAATGGGAACAACTTTGCAGAATCCTGAAGGAATGAAACGACTCATGAAGGGCACAGAGAATTTTGTTAAACAGAGATTTACACAAGTAATTGGCCCTGACATTGCTGATGCTGTTGGCATAAATCTGAACGAAATAAGTCCTGAGAATATCAGCAAGGTAATAGAGAAATTGCAAATGGGAGACACAAGAGCGAAACAAGCTGCCGCTGTTCTTCAAAGACAGTTTAAAGCCTTAGGGATGGAGCTTGGTGAAGTTGAACAAATGTACAAAGCACAAAAAGAAGCATCCAAAACACCTTTGGAAAGAATGGGAGGTTTAGATAAACAATTAGCAAATTTACAAAAAGCAAAAGAAAGCGGTGTTGATGTTTCGGATGAGATTAAGCGAGTTGAAGCTGAAAAAAGAGCATTACAAAACAACATGAATATGGATGCAATAGGTGCTTTAAACACTTATCAAAAAGAATTAGAAACAATGAAAAAAGGTGGCGATGCTGGAGCACGTGCAGAAGAAATGTTGCTTAAAAAAATGACGGGAATATTGGGAGAGACAGATGCGGATACTTTTATAAAAGAACTTAAAACAGGTCAACCTAAGCTTATCGGAGAAACTTTAAAAAATCTAGATCAAAGACTTAAAGATTCTGACATGGGTGGAGTGGCGTCTCAAATAGCAAAAAATTTCCCGGATTATAATGAATTTCAAAAAAAATTAGCTGCTGGCGATGCAGAGGCCGTGGAAGAGCTTCAGAGGGTTATGCAGTTAGAGGGAGTAAAGGAGAAAGCAGCACAGGATCCTATTACAAGTCTTCAAGAGACATTAAGAGAGACCAATAATTATCTTTCCAATCTTGCTCTTGCATTTCGTTTATCTCTTGGTGCTTTTGGTGCTTTGGCTATTGCTATACTTTCTGGTGTTGGCAGTATTGTGGGAGCTATTGCTGCTTTTGGCACAACTATATTAACGGCAATGGGTGGAATATCGTCAATGAGAGGTTTAATGGGTGGTGGTGGTGGGATGATGGGCGGAAGAGGTGGAGGAAGATTTGCAAGAGGAAGAAGGGCTGTTGCATCTGGCAGAAGTGGCAGAATGACAACTGCCGCACGAGCTAGAGGAACAACAGGCAGAGCAACCGCTAGTTCAAGGCCAAGAAGATCCAGAAGACCTCGTGTTAGAGGTGGTCGAGGTAGTTGGTTGCCCATGTTGGCGACAGCAGGGATTTCTTATATGGCAGGATCTTATATGTCATCTGGAGGAGATGAGAATGAAATGGGCGACGGCTCTGTTCCTGATTTACTGACTCAAATACGTGATATTTTAGCAAATTGTTGTGCCAACGGAGGATTAGGAGGAGGAAAAGGAGCACCTATAGATCTTGGCGATCTAGTTCCAGAGGACAATGGCAGTTATCTTTCTGATAATACTTTGGATCGTATGGATAGTTTGGCAAATAATTTGGGTTACGCCCAAATGGGAATGTTTGCTTTAGCTGACTTTGGTGGTGATGCGGCTAAATCTGCATCTAAAGCAGCCACTCAAAGTATTGATGACGTTGCAAGAGCAGCCACTCAAGGTGTTGATGACGTTGCAAGAGCAGCCACTCAAAGTGTTGATGACGTTGCAAGAGCAGCGGCAACAAACTCAAGTACTGTTGCGAGAGCATCTGCAAGTGGCGTAGATGATGCTGTTCGTGCAGCAAATGCAGCCGCAAATGCTGGGACACAAGGTTCTGTTGCCGCAGCGGCTGGTGGTGCTGGTGGTGTGCCAAAGCCGCCATCTGTTCCATCTGCGGCTGGTGGTGCAATGCCAAAACCGCCAGCCGCAAGAGGTTTTTTTGGAAAAATGGGTGATTCCATTAGTAGTGCGTGGAATTCAACAAAATCCACAGTAAGCAGTGCTGCCGGATCTGTAAGGAGCGGGGCAGGTAATTTGTTAAGTTCGGCGGGAGGTGCTCTTGAGTCAGCAAAAACTAGTGTTGGAAGTGCTGTAGAGTCTGTCAGGAGTGGAGCGGGAACTGCTTGGCAAAAAACATCCGGAGCAGTTTCTAGTGCGTACTCATCTGCCAAAGGTGCTGTTGGAGGAGTAGGAGAGTATCTACAAAAGAAGATAGCCTCAGGTGTTAGTGTGGCTGGCGACTATGCCAGACTAGCAAAAGACAAACTTGGTATAACGCATGTTCAAGAATTTTTATCAAAAAATATCAAAAAAATAATTCCAAATGCTCTAAAAAGTGGAGGCGGCACAATAGGAAAAGGACTTATGAATGTTCTTAGAGGTGCCGCAAAATATGCAGGGCCAATAGCTGGTGTGTTGGAATTAGCATTCACAGGCATGGACGTTTATGAAGCGGCCAATCAAAAAGGTGTGCCTGTTGAAGAGTTGCAGTCAGAGATAGGGAAGATCGTGATAAGTAATGGGTTAGGTTTCTTGGCTGGCACCTTAGCGGCATCTGGCCTCGGCGCTTTATTGTCGCCAATACCGGGAGGAACAATAGTTGGTGGCATTCTTGGATATATGGGAGGAGATGCTGTTGGGCGAATGCTGGGAAATGCTATATCTGATTACGTTGGAGGTCCATTTCTTGGGAAGACTATTTTTGATTTGGGATCATCATGGGGTTGGTGGCCAAATAAAGGAGCTAGAGAAGCAGACATAGCCGCCGCACAAGAACCAACAGGAATGCCAGATGCCTCACAAGTTCCAGCAGATGCAAAAACAGTTGAGAATTCATTGCCAGCATATGAAGTTGGTGCCAGAGAAATTTTACAAGCTGGGGTTGCACAACTTCACGAAGGCGAAGTTGTAGTGCCAAAAGATGTTTGGGAAAAAATAAAAGCGGTCGGGGCTGGGCCTTTTAGTGGTGCTGCAAGTATTCTTTCTGCTATAAAACACTCTTTTAAAGATTCTGAAAAGCCTGATATGAACTTATACGAATCATTGGGAATGAAAAGAAAAATGAGCATGATGGGATTGCTAAGTCCTCTCATGTTAGGTGCGTTTGATAAAAAATCTCCTATGGAAGCTGGAGAAGAGCAAACAAATCTTATGTTAAAAGATATAAATCCTAAAGAAACATTGAACCAAGAAAGTTTTAATTTTCAAGAAAAATCCTTAAATTTACTTGAAAAATTAGTAAGCCTTACGGGTCTTTCTCTGGGAATAAATAAAAAAGAAACAAAAGAGAAAGAATCTGCCGGAACAAATACAATTTCTGAAGTTTTTGAAAAATACAAAAGTACTATTGGGTCTAAACTATCCGCTGCATCAGACATTCTTGGACTAAGTAAAGTTTTTTCTTCTGTAACAAATTTAGGTATTTTCGATAAACAAAAACCATCTGAAGCAATTAAAGGGTCAATAGACACCGAACTTACCGCAGAAATGGTTAAGTCCCACCCGGAAATTGTGGCTGATCTTTTCTCAAAATTTAATCCAGATAACTTTAGAGGAACAAACATCGATCCGATGGCTGGCTCGTATTCGCCTACAATATCTGATTTACTAAATGGATCTATGACCAACATAAACAGAAGTGTTATGGCAACGATGAAAGAAGAAGGTTTGTTTGGCCCTGATAAAAAAGAAGAAGCATCTGATGTTGAGAAACAAAACTTTTTAAGCAAACTCCCAATTAGTTCTTTATCGGGTTTAGGCTATGGAATTGGAAAATCTAGTCCTATCGGAGAAACTTTGCAAAAAGTATTCGAGTCTATGTCGGAAAAGATCAAGTCTGTTGTTAATTTTTCTAGTCTAGGTATTTTTGATTCTGATAAAAAAGAAGAAGCATCTGATGTTGCAAAACAAAACTTTTTAATGAAAATGAGCGGTTTAAATTTAAATGATATTGCCATATTGGAGATGGAAAAATATTTAAGTAAAAAATCAAAAATTGAAAAAAACATAGTAGCAGATGCTAGCGATTCATTCAACTATGGAACAGAGGCGTCTGATTCTGCTTCTAAAGTTTTTGGTAACAACTATAGTGTTTTGGATCCTAGTATTTCTCCTTCTATGATGGATTATTCGGACGATGTTAAGGGAGTTGCGTCTCCATACACCATGGATTATTCGGATGATTTGAAGGGAGAGGTCGGAACTCTAGGATTAAGCAGATTTGCTATGGAGTCTGCTGTTGAGCAAAAAAAATATGGGGAAACAGCACGCACTAATACAGCGGTTTTGCCCAGCATGGATGATGTTGCAGATTATCTGCTTGTTGATCAGTCAAATAAATTAGACCAAATGATAAATCTTTTAGATGCAATTAGAAACAACACATCAAGAGGATCCATGTTAGGAACCGATGTGATCGGATCTATAGCTAGTGACGCTGCACCCGGATCGTCGTCTGGAATAAAGAATGCTGCTCGTGATATGAATAGAGGATTATGGGATTTAACTTATAGTGATTACTCGTCGTCTTCGATAACAACCGATGGTCGTGGAGGTATTGGTTAATGAAAGCAACAAATAACGGATCTTTAATCGAAATACCTGACTGTTACATTGTGATTCCCGGAACTGGAGCAAATGGTGGAGAGGGTATTATAAAATTAAACAATCTTCCTGATATTAGCGATACAAAAAATGCTGTGTATAATAGCGAAGGAATTATAGGAAGAAGTTTTCCTTTGTATACATATTCTCATTCGGCAGATCGCAGTATAAATGTTCAGATTCATTTTTTTATCATTAATCCGGGTGATGGAGAAAGAAATTTATCTTACTTAAGTATGATAAAAAGTGCTGTATATCCTAGAAGTGGCGTATCACAGAATACTCCTTTCCAACCGCCTCCTGTTTGTAGAATAAAATGTAAAAACTTATTAGACAGTAGAGAGTTATGTGTGATTCTTGAATCGTATAGCGTAAAATTTCCTACCGAAGTGGCTTGGGAGCAAAATAGTTATTGCCCTTATAGATTTGACGTTGATACAAACTGGAAGGTTGTTTACACATCCGAAAATCTTCCTTTTCAAGAAGACATGATATCAATGGCTAGAAATTCTAGAATTTTCACTCCTATAAGGTAGAAAAATGACACAAATAATAGAACAAACTGGAATTCTTCCATCAAGTCTTATGGCTGCTGGCAGCAGGTATTTGACGCAAGATATAATCTATTATGGGGAAAAGAGACTTATTACTTTTGCAACTTACAAAAGAAATATTTATATTCCAAATGGAAAAGAAAAAGTAATGCTAATTACAAAAGGCACAGAGTATCGTCCCGATCTGGTTTCTTATGATGTTTATGGGTTTGTTGATAATTGGTGGAAAATATTAGAAGCAAATAAAATGAAAGATGTATGGGAGTTTATAGCTGGTAAAACAATTTTATTACCGAATGTAGTGTCAGTATAATTTTTTTAAAAAGAGGATCAATGTCTTTAATAGATTGCACCCCCAGAAGAACTCCCGGAGGAAGATTAAGGTCGAATGAGGCATTAGAATATTATTCGTGCAAAGGACAAGGATCAACTTATGAATTCGCAGAGTCTGGACACGTTCTTTCTCCTTGGGTTGCTATAGATTTTGTTGATGCAGACCTTAGTGGCACTGCTGGAGCAGCCATCACTGTTGGCAATAAATCTTCTGGTTCCACTAACCCAGAGAACTGTGCTGTAATAACGGGTTTTAGCCTAGGGCATTCTGATGGCTTTGATGTTCGTGTTACAATTCATGACACACAAGGAGGCTCTTTTGAACAATTTATGAATCATATTTTACAAGATTGGATTTGTTTAAAGGATAGAAATCCGGCCACTTTAATGATGAAAATTCAATTTGGATGGACCAAAAATGGATGTTATGGGCCTTTGCCAAGAGCCAGTTCTCCTTGTTATTATGTTATTTGCGATGCTGTAGATGTTAATTATTCTCAAGGAAAATTTATTTTTGATATTGTTGGAAAAGACACCCCCTCTAGAATGATGGAAGGAGCATTAGAGCTTCAACAGGGCGGAGAAGGAGAAAACGCCACACATTTAATGCACGCTGTGTACAAGCTTATGTGTGACTCATCCCCTCCAAATATAGCTGTTGTTAATTACAAAATAATGAAAGATGGAGTAATAGTTTCAGCAGGTTTCGACCCAACAAGTACTGATATAGAAAAGGCTCCTGAGATATTTACAGGTCGTGATGCTATGGAAAAAAAATTTGGACCCAAAGGAAAATGGGATGCAAAAAATCAAGACAAATTACATGCTGCAAGAAGATGGATGAGTGAGTGTCCTAGCATTAATGGGTTGCCTTGGTTTGCCAGATACAATCCAGAAGTTCAGGGAGGAGAACTAATTTTTTGGGAAAGCAAAAAACCAGAATGCGCCCCACAGAACGATCAATTTTGGGATCAGTTGTGTTTGGGAACATACATTGTTAATGGTGGACCAGCCAGTCCTGTGATAGAGTTTAATCCAAAAATTCGATGGGATTTTGGATTAGTCACCGGATCTGGAGGTGCCATGAGTGATTTAAAAGCAAAACCCCTTGATCCCGAAGGTTCTAAAAATCCGGGCAACCCATGCTTGCCAAAGGAAAAAGTTGAAGGAGCGGGCGGAGTTCAACAAACCACAACGTCTGAGACGCAACAAGATAGATTAGGAGAAAACTCCGACAAAGAAGTTGCCGATTCTGAGGTGAAGGATAAAAAAGCCACACAAATAAGTTATACCAATGGAATTTCTGCTGATCTGGTTATTGTTGGAGATCCCACATTTTGTCCTCCTGTTGAGGCCATAAATATAAAAACAATATCTATTATTGTAATAAATCCATTTTATATTATGCGAAACAACGGATCGCAGTGTGGAGATTGGTTGGCTTTGCCTCCTGTGAATGGCGTTTTGAGCAATAAAGCTTGGATTATTAAATCTATTAATCACACAATAGAAGCTGGCAAATATACAACGACTATAGGAGTCGAATTAACAGTTCCGGGTGTTGATTATCCTGCCGGAAATCCTTGGGGTGGATGGATAGGCGGATTTAGGGCCAGATCGTGTTCTTAATTTTAGAAAAAGGTATTAATTATGTCAATGTCTAATAGTCCTTATAAACCATCATTGAGCAATGAAACTAGTCTCTCAAAATTTATTGACAATCTTTATGATAGAATTCATACATTAGAACAAGTTGTAAACAGAATCGGTTCAGAGACAAAGATGACAAAAAAAAGAAGGTTTGCTACAAAAAAAAGTGGAGTTGTTTTAAATGGTTTAACTCGTGCTTTGTGCGTAGAAACTATTGATCCTTATAAAATGAACCGTGTACGATTTTTTCATCCACTTCTTCATAATCCCAAGGCAACTGTTTGGAGTCTTCCTTTTGCCAAACCGATATCTGCTATGGGTGGATTTGATGATTGTGGCCTTAATTGGGTGCCACCAGCAGGCAGCACTCTGATGATTCTATTTGAAGGAGGTAGCGTTGACTCGGCTTTTTATCTAGGAACTGCTTGGCATAAAAATCGTGGCGTCGGTGGACAAGACATTATGGAAATTTTTCCATCTAGAGAATATGAAAGTGTTTACAAAGGACATAGAAAAGGTTATTTAGTTGGGCCTGATGACGAGAGTCAGGTGTATCCTCCTTGGAACACAGAGTCTTATAATAGCGGTGATATATTTTTTAATGCACAATTCTCGCTCAACCCAAATGAACAACGGAGATCGACTTATCCTAATATTTATGGATTTAAAACTCCAGAGAAGCATATGGTGAAGATGGTTGATGGCAATGCCAAATGTAATCGTCGCTGGAAGAGAATGGAGCTTATGTCTAGTTGCGGAAACTGGCTGATATTCAAAGACGATCATTTGCATTATGGGGGTCAATGGGCTAATCCTAAATGTCCTCCTAATCCCGGTGGATCTCCTATTGATGTTTGTTCAAATCACGAATCAACTTTACCTTATTTTAGCGATTTTCATGGCACGCCCATAGAAAAATCAGCAGGCTGTGAACCTAATTGTGAGTGTCCTAGAGAAGAAGGACAAACTTGCTCGCCAACTCAGTGCTCCAATATTTTAGGAGGACATACGCCTACTCCATGTGATCCAAATACAAAACACTGTGATTCACAAAGTGGATCGAATCGTTTCTTTAAACATAAAAATGAATGCAGGCCGTATCGTGGACCCGGCACGCCTCAAAACAACAGGTGCGATTTGCCTCAAACCGGTATTCAATTTTTATCTATATCTGGACACAGTTGGGTTATGGATGACTCAGTGGAGGAGCCATCGGGTGTTCCACTATGGGAACGAAGTATGGATAATTTTAACTTTGGATGCAACAACAAATATCTTGGAAGAACTTATTGGAAAAGTGCAACTGGACACTCAATGATGATGTCTGATGTGGAAGAATTAAGTGAGCTTAGAGGAAAAGATAACTTTATTAGGATAAAATCTGCGACTGGCAATAGAATTGAGTTAAATGATCATACAGTCGGGGAGCCTGAGAGGGGTTGCCCTCCTAATTATGCTGGAGAAGAAAGAGGTATTCATTTAGAAAGTACTTCTACGCATAAAATAAAAATGATAGACCATATGAACGAGCAATGTTCTCCGAAAAGACAAGAAGGAGGAAATCCTACTCCAAAAGCAACAAAAGCCTATATTCAAATAAAATCAGGATATGGTTTAGAAATGAGATTTAATGATGACTTTAGTCAACAACAAACACAGAGTCAATGGATTCAAATTTTACATCCTCAATGTGTTGATCCCGATAGTGATGATACTTGTAATAGCAAAAAAGGTTGTGGCTATAGAGGCCCACACATATTGAGATTTCAAGGAAGGCCGAAAGGCCAAGCTGGGGTTGTGTTTCTAAGAGCAGGAGGCCACTCTGTTCGTCAAACATATGATATGGATGTCGTTATAGTTGGAGATAAAGAGTGCAATCCATCCGATAAGTTTACATATGTCTCTAAAAATAGAAACTCAGTTGTTGAGAATATAGATTTTAGATATGCTGGAGAAGAACATATATTTGTTGCAGGAACAAGAATATCTCTATTGGCTGGTAGAGACTGCGGTCCTCCTCCGGGTAAAAAATGTAAAGGGCCATGTACTTATCCAGTAATAATTGCAAGATGCCCAATTGTTTGTCCGCTTACTAATATAGTTCATTGGTCCATTTATTCTGTTAGTGAAAGGGTGTTTGCTTCGGGTTGGCGATGCTTGCCTCCTCCTGTTCCGGGAGAAAATGGGCCTTGTTCAGAAGATGAAGAGTCTTCGGTTAGTATTGACACCGGAGCAGGCACTGTTACTGTTTGAGGTTTTTATGAGTAAAAAATTTTTAGGATTACAATATCCATTAGTAAATACTGCAAGGGGAGTTTTGGCCCAAAAAACAGGTGTTGACCAAATAAAAGCAGATTTGCTTCAATTATTGTTAACAAATCCGGGAGAACGTGTTATGCTCCCGTCTTTTGGAACACCTTTAAGGAATTTAATTTTTGAGCCAAATGATATTAATTTAGAAATCAGAGCGAGAGATGTTATAACGCAAGCTATATTAAACTGGGAACCTAGAATAGTAATATCTGATATTGAAATTACTTCTAATATACCAAAATCCGCTCTAAATCAATATGATAATTATGACGAGCAAGAAGCTATATTATATATTAAAATAAAATTTATAGATCCAGAGAATATTCAGCAAGTCGAAGAATTAGTTTTAGAAAGACCAATCGGGGGTTAGCATGGCTTTAGAAAATTGTCCTTTTGATATAACACCTTATGATCAATCAAGTCTTGTAAAAATTCCAAAACTTGCAAATTTAAATTATACTAATCAAGATTTTTGGTCTATGAAATCTAGATTAGTAGATTTTATTAAAGAAAAATTTAGTGATTCATTCAATGATTTTGTTGAATCTGATCTTGCAATTATGCTTATAGAAAATTGGGCATTTATTGCTGATACTCTTAGTTTTAAAATGGATCAAATTGCAAACGAAATTTTTATTGACACTGTGAGTGAGGTCGATAACGCATTTAGATTGGCAATGTTAGTTGGATTCAAGCCTCAGCCACCAATAGGCGCAAGGTCTCTTTGGTCTGCCAATATATCGAATTTGTTAGAAACTAATTTAGAAATTGAAACTCCTGTTTCAATACCTATAGACACAGAGGTCGGGCCAAGATTTATTGAGCTTTACGCAGCAGACAATAATAATCAACCGATATTCGGGCAAAGCATTTACATCCAATCTGGTACTTTTTTAACAACTTCCATAGTGGGATTAGAAGGAAGGACATATTTAGGTGGATCTGTTGGCACAGGAGAGCCGAATCAATTTGTTGCTTTATCAAATTTTCCTGTGATATTTAATTCCATTAAAGTAACTGTTGATGGAAATGAATGGACGCAAGTGGATTATTTTACAGATTCTCAGCCAAGAAGAGAATTTAGAGTAGAATATTCTCCATCTTATGCTGCTTTTGTAATTTTTGGAAACAATAGAGCCGGTCAGATTCCTGCTGTTGGTGCGCAAATCGATATAACGTATAGAGTCGGTGGTGGGGTTGCGGGCAATATAGTTACTGGTGCTGCTGATTTTCAGACCAATTTTATTGTTCCGGGCTTTAGTTTTAGTGTTCCTGTTACTTTTAGAAATTTTACAAAAGGGGAGTTTGGTTATGCAGGTGATACTCTTGAAGACATAAAAAGAAAACTACCGTACTGGTTAAGAACACAAGACAGAACGGTATCTGGCGATGACATCGAAATTTTTGCTGGTCAGTTTGCAACAGAATTTAATGGACAAGTTGGAAAAGCAAAGGCAATATTGAGAAACTATGGATGTGCAGCGAATGTTATTGATCTTTATGTTTTAGCAAGAGAAGATGCAGACAATTTGGTTTCTCCAGACAATGGACTTAAGGTAGAGCTTCAAGGTGCTTTGCAAGACAAAAAAATGCTCACAGACCTCATTTGCATTAAGGATGGTGTTGTTGTTGAAGTAGATGTTTTAGTTGATATTACAATGAATAAGTTTTACAGAAAATTTGAAGAAGAATTTAGAGAGAGGGCAATTAGAAGAATAAATGGATTTTTTCTATTAAATAATTGGGATTACGGAAAAACTTTAAAATCAGTTGATCTTATAAAGCAATTGGCAGATGTGCCTGAGATAACTTCTACGGATGTTCATTTTCAAACAACATCTGAGCAAAACTCAGGTGAGGTTGTAACAACAAAATTTTATGAAATAATTAGACCAACCAATATAACTATAACTTTTGTATACGAATAAAATGGCAATTAAAAAAATAAATGAAAATCCAAAAATTACCGATAAAATTTTATTGGAAATAAAAACACCCGATGCTCAGGGTTGTTTTTCTAGTAATCCTTATAAAGTTGATAGTGTAATAATATATTACATAGAAAGAGATTTTTTAGGAAACAATTATGGTGAATATGATAAACAAGTAACCTCTGATGAATTACAAAAACAATTAAAAAAAGCAGAGGCCGAATTATGTGATGATCCCACTCAAAACAATTTAGAGAAATTAAATAATATTAAAATAGAGATTAAATCTTCTTCTCAAATAAATAAAATTTATTATAAAGACAGATCTGCAATAAAGGTAATAGGATCTGAGAATTTTCCTGCTTGGCTGACTACTGATATAGAGAATTCTTCTTTAGTTCTTGTTCCTTATGATGAAAATGGAAATTCTCAATTTGGTAATTTCGTTTATGAGTGGGATCCTAAAGGATCAATTCGTGAAGGAGATTATTTTGTTTGTTGGACTTGGACGCCATTGCCTGCTGGAGAGAAATTATCCGCACACATACATTTTATAGTTGAGGGAAATAGCAGTGCGGTTGTGGTTGTCCCTTATCATTCAACGCCAGAGGGCAAGTACGAAGCTTTGTTGGAGAGATATCTTCCCGAAGTTTATAAATTCACATTATCGAATAATGACGTTACTCCGAAAACTACTGAGAATTTTAATTTAGCTATTGCTAAAGGATTTTCTTTTCTTGAAGATATGGCAAATCAAATTATAGATTTATTTGATTCTAATGCACTTCATGAATCCATGTTGAGTTACCTATCTAATACATTTGCTATAAAATTAAGATCAAGTGATCCCACCTTGTGGAGAAGACAAATAAAAGAAGCATTCCCTTTAAACAAAAGAAAAGGAACATTAAGAGGTCTTGAAGATGCTTTTTCTCAAAGTGGGATGAAATTAAATTATTTTATTCAATATTGGCAATTAACTTCAAAATACTATTGGATTGAAACATTCACTGTGGAGGATAAAGATTATTTTATTCTTGAAAAAGAAGATATTATTTTAGAACAAAGCACTTATACCGAAGACAATTATTTGGAATTATATTTAAAAAGAAAAGACTCAGCGGATTTTTTATCGATTTCAAAAGATAGCGTATCTTTTGAAAACACAGAGGGTGGTCTTGTGAAAATGAATTGGATAGGAGATCAATTGTCTGTGAATGGGATGGATCTTTTTGAAGGAGATGTAATTAAAATAAAATATCAATTTAAAGAAATTCCATCAGCCACAGAGGCTTCTTTGGATAATTATATACAACTTCTTCCTTTGATGGATCAAAGAAATGAGAATGATCAAGTTTATCCGCCAAAAAATTGGAACGTTAGATTAATAGCAGAAGACGATCCCTTATTTTCTTTATTGATTCCTGTTCGCCATCCATTTGCTGATCCTTTGCAATTTGGTTGGTTAAGAACTGAATTTGCTTACTCTGAAAATATCTATAACGCAGAGGAGTATAACGGATCGATTAGACCTTCTTTCGATGCTTGTCGCATAGATAAAAATTTTATTGATCCTTGTGGTGCTTGTTTAAGTAGTTCTTATAGTGTTGATATTGGCGTGGAAGAACTAAGTAATGACAGGTTAATTGAAGCACAAGACATATTAAACGAATACACGCCTTTTCATGCTCAAATACATTCTATAAATTTTACTGGAGAGGTAAATGAATTTATTCAATCTCCTGTTGAGCAAATAGATACATTAATCACAATCGATTACGTACAAACCGTACTTTCTGGAAATTCAAATCCTATTTTTTACAGAAACATAGAAGGAGGCTTAAGTAATTGGATTATCACAAGAGAAGATCTCACTGACCAAAACACAGTTCTATCTGGAAAAACTGGCATTGCTTATAATGACAAGATTGTTATGATAACTCCAGATCATAATTTAAGTAGTCTGGGTGTTATATGGAACAACCATATAATTAAAGTTTTATCCCCATCTGTGAATTATGGTGATTACACAATCGATCAAATTCAGGGATCTATGGCGAGAGTAACATCCCCAGTTGTGGAACCGTTGGATAAAAGTGCTTTTACATTTAATTTATTTAATATAACTTATAAAACAACTACTGCCTCTATAACACAAGATAATTTAATAGTTTTATCTGACGATAGTGTTAATTTTTCAGAGCTAGGTGTCAAGAGCACTTGGGATAAAGAAAATACTAGTGGTTATGTTGGTGATTATTGGAAAATAAAATTTCCAGAGTATTCTGATTCTTTTTACGAAATTTTAGACGTTGCTAATGGAATGTTGATTATTAAAGGAGACTCAATTCTACCCTCATCTGATTCGTCTGGCGTTGGTTATATTTTATATGATGATCAAGATAATCAAATTGAAACTAGTGAAATAGGCAATTTAAAAATAACAAAAAGAGGCCGAGTCAATTTAAACGATACTGCCATAATAAATATATTTGATTTTGTTAAACCGGGAGATCTATTAAACTACAATGAATTAGATTATAATATTTTGGAGATACAAGAGAATGAACTGCTTATTGATGGTTATGATGATGGTAATGCTTTTGGTGTTTCTGTACAGACTCGTAAAATTTTAATAAAAGAAGGTATAGGATACTTTGGATATAAAGGTCTTAATTTGATAACTGCAAATGATCATGAATCTGAGTTTGAGATTCTGAATGGCGAAAATTCAGCCCCAATATCAGAGTGGACGGATGATAGTAATTTTAAAGAGAATTATCTGTTTAAGATAGGGGATGAGTTCTATAAGATTATTTCAATTAATAAAGAAAAAATCGTATTAGAGGGTAGAGAGCAGGATTGGATGACTAAAGACATTGGTGGAACTAATGTTTCTTATTCTTTGGTTCATTTTCCAAAAAAACAAGTGAATGTCGGATTTTACGTATTCGATCAGTTGGGTAGATCCGGTCAAGATCCAGTTGTGCGAGAGATTTACTCTGATATTGACAAAAACACAGCTATAGTTGCTTTGTCTTCGCCAAAAGGAAGTGGAGTACAAGAAAATATTGTTCAGGATGAAGGAATTAAAATAGAAATAGAAATGAAAGACGGAGAAAAATTTGAAGGAGAATTATGATTAAAGAAAGCATAAAAACAAAAGGTGATGTTGAAATAATTTTAGATTTTAAAAATAAAAAATCAAAAATTATAAATTTCCCCAACACAGTTTTACTTACAGGTCGTAGAGCTTTGGCAAAATCTTTGGCCAATCAAATTGGAGAAAAGTATCAATTTAATATAACAAGAATGGTTTTTGGAGATGGAGGAACAAATAATGGTGTTAAAAAATTTGTTAATGCTGGTCGTGAAGGATTGTTCGGAGTAACAAGATTATCCAAACCTGCATTAGCCAATTTAGACACAAGTGTTCCTGCACAAGCTATTTTCACATCTGTAATTAAATTTGATGAAGCCGTTGGGGTAACTCTGAACGAAATGGCATTACAAATGGCTGACGGAGGTTTATATAGTATGGTTACTTTTCCTGACTTGAATAAAACAGAGGACATGCAAATAACTTTTAATTGGAGACTTAATTTTGTATAAAAATAGTTTTTGCTAAAACCATGTATAAGAAATAATTAAGGAGATTTATAATGCCTAGAATTGAATTAATACCTGAAGTTTTATATGGTCCATTGGACCCTATACATTGGGAAATTGACAACATTCCTTTAAAGTCTATTTTAAGAAGACAAAATTTAATTAATTTATCCTTAGACAATGTTTTGGCTCAAATGCGAGATGCAATTGGAACTCAGGGAAGTCTCTCTAATAGACTAAATCAATCAATTAATGATGATGGAAGTCTTAAGTCTAGTGCTGTAGATCAAACAATGCACAGCATAGAAGAACACTCTGACAGTGATTTGTATGTTAGAATGACTAGGGAAGAATCAGAAAAGTTAGCAAATATTTCAGAAGAAGCAAATAATTTGGGTTTAGAAATATTTACTAATGATATTAATTTTATCGAATTTAATAATGGTTTATTGAAGATTAAACCATCCACAACTATCGTTCCAAGTTTTGAAGCACCCGATGTTGTTAAGTTCAATATAAGTTTTCCTGCCGAGTCTGCTCATCAACATTATTATGGATTAGTGCCTGTAGATTTGAACGGAGTTGATCCTGATAGGAAAAATTTTAAAGTAGCGAATACCGAACTATCCACTGCATTTATAGAAGGCAGTTTAAGGGTTTATATTAATGGAATGAGAATATTCGAAGACATGTACAACCACCATAACGAGGGATCAGTCCCCCTCGAAGGGGTTTACGTTCCCGGTTCTATGGTTGACAATGCTTGGACTCTTATGTCTTTTACTAGCGATTTTACAAATGGAACTTTTGAATTATCCTCTGCATTATCCGATGATGATGTAATTCGCATTGATTTTGACAAGGCTTTACTATGAATGTTGGCTTTATCGTTTTAAGTCCAGACAGAAACGTGGCTGGATTAAAAAATACTATAGGCTCTATAAAAATGAGATCTTATAATAGAGATGCCATATGCGTTGTTGGAAATGACGCAACTTCAAAAGAAATAAAAGAAATGAAAGAATTTTGTCCTACTTTTAAGGGCAAAAACACAATAACGAGTTTAATAAATATTGGACTTAAAAAATGTTCTTGGGATTGGGCTTGTTTTGTTTTTGGAGGCAGCAGGATTCCACGTTGTTTGGAAAAAAAATGGAATAATTTTTGTAAAGAAGAAACACATGTACTTTATTGTTTGGCTGAGGGAAAAAACGATTTTGTTCATGGTTGCTTTAATGGTGTTTTAATAAATGTAAATTTTTTTAATAAAGTAGGACAATTTCCAGAGATAAGTATGAGCAAGCAAGGGTTAAACGATTTTGAACTGGCAAAATTAATGTGGGCATCAGATGCTTTATCTCATGGAGTTATTTTTAAAGGAATTCTTGGAGCCAGAGTGATTTAATGAGTTATCCTTTAGGTTGGATTGTTAGAATTAAAAACGAACAAGGAACATCAGTAGTTTTTCCTCTACTTAATTATCATTGGGAGTATGATATTAATTCTTGTTATAAAGGAACTATAAATTTAACCATAGAATCAAACTTAGTTGAATTAAACAAAATTTATAAATTTCAAAAAAATTCACTTTGTTCAATAGAATGTATACCTCATTATGAATTTAATCAAAAATTTTGTATAAATTTTATAAGTGAAATTAAATTTTCTATAAATAATGAAGATGCTATTGTGAGAGCGGATTTGTACTGTAGATTCCACAATATAAGGATTGGGAGAGTTGAAACTTTTTTTAATCAAAACAATTGGTTAAAAAATGGTTTTTAAATATTTTCTAAATACTTTCTTATTAAAACCCACTCATGAGACATTTCTAATGTTCCATTATTTATTTTTTCTAATTCTTCTATTACTTGTTCAAAATTTTCAAAAACATTACATCTTTTATTTTTACTAACATCATCTAGATCGATAACTCCAAATAACCATCTCGGTAGTTTTTTAAGACCTCCTTCACAAACAAAAAAAATAGGTTTGTGCTGCTGCTCTGCTGTAAATATTTCATTATAAGTTCCACACATATGAACATTGGGATCTACTAGTGCAACTAAAAAATCTGATATGTCTACAAACCTTAGATCCGCTCTTCTGTAGGCAGAGACATATTGTTTCAATTTTAAAAATTGACCTGTTTCTTGAAGTTCTATTTGCGTTTTTTTGTCTTCTTCAATTAGAGAATCTTCTTTTCCGGGTTTATTTGTTGGGTCAATAAACTTAATTTGTAAACCTTTTTGTTGACATAATTTAATAAATTTTCTTCTCCAAATAACGCCATTGTCTTTTGCATATTCCATGGGTCCAGACAGGTAGCACAAAGATTCGTCTAATTTTCCTTCATTTTTACAATTCATATTTGATCCTTTCTCACTAATTTAGATTAAAGAATTATTCAAAAACAGGAGAAAAATGTCAACAGATATCCTCTTAAAAGTCGATGAAATACTGGAGAAAGCCAATATGCCTGATAGGCATACTTTTTTTCAAATAGAAAAATTTATTATTGGAAAAGAACCTACAGCACAAGCTCAATTATGGGCAATTATAAGAGAATTACAATCTAGAAAAGAGTCTGTATACCAGCTTAATAAAGATTTAAAAGATTGTGAAGATAATTTAGAACTTATTGATATTAAAATTGAAAGATTGGATTTATCAATAAAAAAACAATCAAAAAATAATGATGAAGAATCATTATTAAATATTAAAGAATTTGAGATAAATATAAGAAAACTTGAAAGAGAAAAAGAAAGTCTTATTTTGTCAGCACAAAAAGTCAATAAAAAAGTTAATAATATTATTGAAGAAATTGATTTTCTTTTAAAAGGATATGAAAAAATAACATCAAATTATGAAAATTTAAAACAAGTTGATGACGAACAATCTCAAAAGGATATGTGGAATGAAAAATTGCTTGAAGAATTTAATTTAAGAATCATTCTACAGCGTCCTTTAGATCCTGAATTTGTTAAAACTGTTTTGTGCCTTAATGACGATGCACCCGTCAAAATTCAATTAATATCATTAATTGAAAATATACAAAAAAAAATTATTTCTAACAAACATTTAGAAAAAAAATAAACAAGGAAATGTATGGCAAAAATATCAACACTAACAGACGGTTACGCAACGGGAATGTTGAGTTTGTTTCCTCAAGCTCTTGATGATTTTGAAAGCCTATATAGAGCAACAAATAATTCAAAAATTCCACTAAAACAAAGTCTCACTTTTAGTGGATCTAGAATAATAGTAGATTCAACAGAAGGTTTTCCTCCGAATGGTATTTTAAGAGTTGGGCCAGATGTGGGTTTGGTGGGCGATTATGAAATGATTTATTATGGAAAAAAAACATCAAACACCTTTGAAAGTCTTCAAAGAGGATTTGCTGGGTCTGCTCAAAGAAATTGGTTTGCAAATAATAATTTTGTTTCCAATGCTGTATTTGCTGAGCACCACAATGCTGTTAAGGATGCTCTAATAAATATGGAAATTAATTGTGGAGTCAAAGACTTTCCAGAAGCAGAGTCTTTAAATGGTATTTTGAAGTCTCAAGAAATAAGATTTTTAGCACCAAAACCTTTATTTAGGGCATTTCCCATAAAAGGACCACCACCGTTGAGTGTTAGATTTCAAAATTTCTCAACAGGTTATATTGGAAGATATCTCTGGGACTTTGGCGACGGAAGCTCTTCTTTAGAAAGAAGCCCAACCCATGTTTATCTTTCAGAGGGCGTTTATACAGTTAAACTCAACGTTATCACACCAACTGGTGCTCAAGGAGTGGCAACAAAATTAGGATACATTGAAGTAAATGCCGACAATACTCAGCCATTTTTTTATGTTGAATCAATAAATGATCCATATTCACAAGAATACGCAACAAGAAATGGCCTTAATCCGAAGGAGTTTGTTTTTGTTGATCAGACCGATGGAGATATTGTTCAAAGAAACTGGTTTTTCGGAGATGGAACAACAATTACGCAAGAAGATCCTGACGAACATGAGGTTAGACATATTTATGCTAAAGGCGATCCTAATGGCTATGTGGTAACAGAGCTAATTCAATTTGCTAATGGGTTTCTTAAACGTGTGGAATTGCCTGAGTTGTTATTCGTTTTATAAAAGGAAAAAAAATGATACCAGAGAGTTCTTTATACCCAGATGCTTTAGACAGCAATAACAATTTATTTGAGGTTCATGATTCTATTCGTGCAATTTTATTAGAAGATTATAATCCCGGAGACACTTCAATAGTTGTTGAAGCAGATTTTTTAACTGCTTCTAGAATAACGCCTACTGGTCTAATAACTCTAACAGAGCAATGCTCTGATATCGACAAGAGAGCTATTTCTTTTTATTACAGTGGGTGGGATGCTGATACTGGGGTTTTCTCTGGACTAGAAAGATTACCTGAGTTTGAAGATGTTGTTAAGCCAAAAAAAATAACAAATGTAATAATGAATGTTATGTCTATGCATCATAATCATTTAAAAAATGCATTAATTGAAATTCAAAAATTTTGTGGAAAAAAAGGCTTGGAAGATAATGTTCCTTTTGGCCCAACTTTAGAAGGAAGAATAAATTTTTTAAGAAGACTTGTTTTGCAACCAAAGGCTTGGTTTACAGCAAACAAAACTACAGGAAATACTCCCTTAGAAGTTGAATTTAAAAATATGAGCTTTAGATTGGGCACAGACGGAACTTCAGATGAGGTCACTGTTAGTTGGGACTTTGGAGATAATTCAAGCAATGTATCAACAATAAGCAATGTATCATATATAAGCAATGTATCAAATATAAGCAATGTATCAAATATAAGCAATGTATCAAATATAAGCAATGTATCAAATATAAGCAATGTATCAAATATAAGCAATGTATCAAATATATCATGCTCCGTGGTGGATCCTGATTCTGGGATTGATGTAATTGTGGGTGAAAACGGATTAATTAAAAAAATATACAGAAAAGCAGGCTTATACGATGTCAAACTAACTGTAGAGAATAACTTTGGAAAAGATGAAATTATTTTTTCAAAATTTATAAATGCAAGAGTAAAAGCTCCAAATAAAGCTGTGATAGATTTTGTTTCTAATAGTTCTAATCAACAAACATTTGCTGGCGTTCCTCCTAATGGGCCATTTGAAATAGTTCCCAGAATACGTTCTCCTATTAATACTTTAATAAATATTGAAATAAAAGAAGGAAAAAACTTTGCTACTCCCGGATTTACTTATGGGGGTGAAGCTTTAAACGAATGTGGGCTTCCTTTAGACCCAATTCAGAGTTACTCTTGGTTTTTGGGAGATGATTTAACTCATCCAAATAGTAGAGACACAAAAGCTTCTTATAGTGTCGGAGGAATATACGATTTAAAATTAAGAGTAGACACAGAGTTTGGTGCTTACAGAATTACAACATATAATCAAAGTATTGATATTGTTGAAAATACAAACTTATGGCTTTGGACAATTGATCAATCAAATATAACAAAGGTTTATGAATATGGACTAATTAGCGAAACATATAAACTTGTTAATGCCCCACAGTATCCTGTTTCAATAAATGAAAGTTTTTTAAATAATCAGCCAGATACTGCTCGTGCTGGCATGAAATCCGAGTTTCGCAGAAACAACGGAATAGCTCCAAAAAGTAACACATCATCAGGACAGAGCGGCTTAGCATTAATATATTGGGCAAGCGGAAGGAACCAATCCGACCCTATTTCTGTAGAAAACATAAGAGCAGTGGAGTTTAATGGATTTACAGGCACTTATGTTTCTAGAAATTCTATCTCCAAGCCATGGAATTGGATAAATTTAAATTCAAATACAAATTCATATTTTGTGTTCGGAACCATAGGATCCTATGAGCCTTCTGTCTCACCTGTTGACAATTCTAAAACAACTTTATCGTTACTTGATTTATCTCAAACATCTAATAGTTTTAATGATGCTAATTTTTTGAACGGATCACAAGAACTTTTAGAAAACATATCTTTATATGACTCTGGCGGAAATAGCGTTTATGGACACTACAGCGTTTATCGGTCCACTTGGAAAGATAATACAGGGTTTTTCACAAGAAATGATGGAGTGGGTCCATTTTTTAGAATTAAAAGTTTTTATAGAACTGAAGGCACTTTAGTTAATCAATTTCAAAATATACGAAAACTTCAAGATATTCAAGGCCCAACAAAATTAAATGGACAACTTACGAGTTTGAGTAGCGGAATTTATTTCTTAAACAATTCTGGAAGTATATCAAAATTTAATAATGAAACAGAGAGTTGGTCTACTGGTGGTCCCGGTGTCAATTCGTTGCTTTACAGAAATTTACAGGATACATCCGTAGCTGGATTTGATAACTCTGCTAATTCTCTATTGTTGGCATCAGACAAGGATAAAAGAGCCTATTTGAGTTTTGATTACAGCAATAATGCTTTTGTGAAGTTTAGTGAAATAGATCTTACTTTTAAAAGTCTAGGAAGTAGACCAGTTGGTGTTCAGTGGTTGACGGGTATATATTAATTGTTAGTTGATGTGAGGTTTAAAATGGGTTTTCCACCAATTCCAGTGTATCCTAGGGATTACGATAACAACTACACACTGTATGTTGTCTACAATACGACTGAAACAACTTTAGCAACAGATAATCCTCCTTGGTCTCAAGAAATTGATATAGTGCCAATGAATTCTGGAGAACCAGAGATATGGGCAGACAATGGTTTTGCCAATATAGAAGGAGAACTTTTTTATTATGACTCTGTCGAAAAAAATGAGAATAATAAAGTTACTAAATTAAAAAATTGTGCAAGACAACTAGGAGGAGAAAAAACAAAATTTAATAAAAAAGGAACTTGGATAAGAAGTTATGTCGTAGCAGAGCATCACAATCAGATTGTAAATTCAATATTGAAAACACAAAATTTTATAGGTTATAATTTTGATCCTAGAAGAGAAACTTTGGATTGGAGAATTAGAAACTTAAGAGAGTTGCAAATTATATTTGATGATTTTAATTGTCCTGATATTAATTTTACTTGGAATATTATTGAAAATGATCCAGTGTCTGGAATATTGGCCGAATATTTAATACAGATTACTCCACCCGGAACAATAAGCAGTTTCAGATTAGATTTTGGAGATGGAGAATTCACAACAACTGATTTACAGGGACAACATAGATATGCAATAAATGCTGTGGTTGATCCTGTGATTCGTGTTTCAAATGATAAATGCCAAATTATTCAAACACCAATCGAAAGAGCAAATCCAGCAGAGCCTCCGCCAGATGTTGAGCCTGTTTTTGAGATTGTTATTCCCGAAGTGCCAGACATACCTGATTTTACTTTTGTTCCTTGTGAAGTTCCTGAGCCAGATATAAACTTGCCTCCTCTAATAGTTCCTTGCCTTTCTTTGGAAGGACAAATTGGACCAATTCCCTCGATTATAACTGGCCCAAACATAAATTTGGTTAGCAATGTAGTTATAACTTCTAATGAACCAATAAACATAGCATATAGTACTGTGGAGATTACTGGCAACACTTTGCCTAGCGTTATCATTGTTGATATGCCTCCTATACCTCCAACAATCATAATTGACCCTCCTATACCTCCAACAATTGTGATAGTTCCTCCACAATCTAGTATTGTTTTAGATTTAGATATAGGACAATTGCCAAGAATAGAAGTTGACTGGGGAAAGCCTCCTGAGATGGAGGTGGCAATGACTTTTGCAAAAGCAATAAAAACTCCTGAACGTTTTGCTGTAGATGAAAAATTAATTTCTGAGTTTGGTCAAGAATTTGCTGATCTATTTGAAACAAAACAAACAATGAAAGTTGAATACGAACAAGTTGGAATACCGTCAGAGATAAAAGTTATACTACCCGATGAAACCTCAGTTCGTTTAGATACCTCTGACTTGACTAATAAAAAAATTCAAATAGATTCTTCAGGAGTTAATATTCCTAGTAGCATAAAAGTTTACGGGCCAGATAGCCCTATACCTACTTCTATTGCTTTTGATGCCTCTGAATTAATTGGCTCTATAGAAAGATTACAAAATATTTCTCCAATTAAAATAGACGCATCTGGCATTCCTTCTTCTATTAAACTTGATATAGAAAAAGAAATTCCTAAAACAATTATTGTTGAAATGCCAAAACCAATACCAGAAAAAATAATTGTTGAAAGCAATATACCGGACAAAATTATTTTAGAAGGCCCAACGGGAATTCCTTTATTACTTCCTGATGAGTTTGTTTTGCCTGTTAAGTTTCCAGATAAGATGCCAGAGATAGAGCTTGTTTGGCGTGGAAGTCCTATTGAGGTAAAAGTCACAATGGATGAAGTTATAAATAAAGAATCAGACGGCAAAAATTGTGTTATGATAGTTCCTTGTAAAGGGTAATAGAAAGTTTTTATGAAAATAAGAAAACATTCAAATGGCAATGAATATATTTTTTCTGGCGGTGTGTGGGTTAGGAACTTTACTAAAACAAAAATAAAATCCATACAACTTAGTCATATGTTTGAAAAAGAAGATTTTGATACAATCATAAAAAATGAACAATTGAATAAAACATTTCCTTTAATATGTGATGAAATTTTGCATTTTAAAAAAATAGTCATAGTCTCTGACGGTTTTGATTTTGAAAAAAAACAAAAAATTTTAAGTTATATTCCAAAAGATGTTTGTATATTAGCTATCAATCGTTCTTTGCATAAATGGAAATTATTGTCTCCATCAATCCCTGTAGAAGATAGAAGGCCAATAAACGCTTATGTTGTAAACAATCCATATGAAAAGGCGAACTCTTATTTGCCAGATAAGTTTTCTCAATATTATCCCACTTGTGTTGCTTCCATAAGATCAAATAATGATTTTTTAAAAAAATATAAAGGAAATGTTTATGTCTATAGGCCAAGTTTTGAATTAAATTTTGGTAAAGAAAGTTCAGATAGGTATACGATAGATGATTACAGAAATCCTATTTGTGCTTGTATAGGTCTTGCTTATCAATTTGGAGTAGAAAAACTTTTATTGTTTTGTTGTGATGATTCTTTTGAAGAAAAAAGAGAAGATTCTGTTCTTCTTAGCAATGGATTGTATACCTACAAGCCACTGCTTAAATCTTATGATATTGTTGATGCAAATTTATATTGGCTTAAAAATTTTTCAAAAGAAAAAATTCATGTAGTTAATCACTCTAGTGGTGCAGATTATAAAAATGCTTCATATATAAATGAGAAAGAAATAAGTTCTTTCTTTGCCGATGATTCGGAAGGAGTCAATTATGAACAATAAACCAATAACAGATAAGGAGTTCAAGAACTGGTTAGAGGGCCAAAATGACTCTAATTTTTCTTTTTCTGTAAATCGCAATAGAGTAGTGGAGGATGAGTGTGAAAAACACATTGGGCAAATGTGTAAAAGTAAAGTAAGCGAATCTAAACTTTTGGATAAAATTGAAACCGATGAAGATCCACCTTCGATTGTTTCTGAATTTTTGGAGAACGGTGCTGTTGTTCTATCATTTGAAGGAAAAAAAGTTTTACTTGAAGTAGAATCTGGAACTTTCTATGTTCCAAAATTTTGTGTTAAATTTAAAAAATAATATAAGTTTTTAAAAAAGCATAGTGGATATTTTTCACATGCTTGTCCGCAGGAAGCCCCTTCTTTTCCGAAGGAAAAGTTTTGCCCCGCTTCGGGGCAAAATTCTTTAGGGGAGGGGAGGAATGCGGACATAATTAAATTTTATCACCATTGAAGAAAAAAATCAATAGCAACATACTATATAAGTATGTGAAAACAATAGCCAAAATCAAATTAGTAGCAGACAAAAGCGAAAAACAAGTGCTTTTAAGAACAGTTGAAAAATTCAACGAAGCCTGCAATGAGATTGCACAGACTTGTTTTGAGAAAAAATCAGCAAGTAAATTTGATATACAAAAATTAGTATACCATGACATTCGTGAAAAATATGGACTATCAGCACAGTTAACAGTGCGAGCAATTAGCAAAACATGCGAAGCATATAAATTAAACAAAAAGAAACAACCCAAATTCTTAAAGCACGGTAGCATAACATATGACCAAAGAATATTAAGTTTTAAGGGTTCATTACTTGAAAAACCAAAAGTATCAATCTCTACCCTTGAAGGAAGAAAATTATTTGACATAGAAATAAGAGAATACTTCAAAGGCAGAGCAGATAGAATCAAAGGACAAGTTGACTTGGTTTACAAAAAAGGTGAATTTTACTTGTATGCAACTTGTGATATGCCCGAAGACACTCCGATTAATCCAACTGATTGCCTTGGTATAGACTTGGGCGTTAAAAACATAGCAGTCGATTCAAGTGGTGAAGTTTTCTCAAATGAAAAAGTAGAAAAAACAAGAGTTAGATTATTGAATTTGCGATCAAGTTTGCAAAAAGCAGGAACTAAAAGTGCAAAACGCAAATTAAAGAAAATAAGCGGAAAAGAACGAAGATTCAGAAGCGATGTTAATCATTGTGTGAGTAAAATTATTGTTAAAAAAGCCAAAGACACTAATTGTTTTGTTGCGTTAGAAGATTTGACCAACATAAACAAAAAGACAACGGTAAGGAAAAAACAAAGAGCAGAGCGTTATAGTTGGGCGTTTTATCAACTGCGAACTTTCATAAATTATAAGGCTAAATTAGCAGGAATTCCTATTGTTTTAGTTGACCCAAGAAACACAAGTAGAACTTGTAGTGTTTGTGGTCATTGCGAAAAAAGTAATAGAAAGAACCAAGAAGAATTTTGTTGCAAAAAATGCAAGCACGAAGATCATGCTGACTATAATGCCGCTAAAAACATAAGAAATAAAGGGCTGCATCAATCAGCCTATTGTTGTCCGTTAAACAACTGTTCAAAGGTTGCTTAAAGTTGGAATAACAAGCCCACTCGCTTTAGCGGGTGGGTAGTTGACTTACTAACAATGAACCCCTTTCCAAACGATTTCGAATCCGATTCAATAAAGAACCCGATATGTCTCTTTCAGACAGATCCTATTCTTTTCACTCCCAGTCTTTATCCAAACAAGACATGGAAAAACACAATTAAGGGATATCTTTACTATGCTTTTTTTCTTATCATTGTTCTTATTGCTTTAAATGAGTTTGTATTGGCAATAGGGTGATCTTTTCTAGCGTCTAGATTCAGCATCGGATTGTGCCCAATCGGTAACTGTGTGTATCCTTTGTCTTTTAATCTTTTTTTTATTTCTTCAAAATTATTTGCTGATTCTGCCCAAGGCTCCCATAATGCTCTATTTTCGTAAATAATTTGTTGTATTTTTCTTTCCCATAATTGTGGCAATTCTAAAATTGATATATTTTCAATTTTAGTTGGTGGTGTTGCTGTTTGTTTCTTGGTCTGTAGGGTGGCAATTAATTTCACACCTCTTTTGCTGCGACTCGCCAAATATAAATAAAGTTTCATTTTTCATTAACCCTTCAAATAATATTTCCAATAATATATTAGAGTGTTTATCGTTTCCCCAATCTTCAAAAAAATTTTTAAGCGTTTTTGCGCCTAAAATAGCTTTTTCTTTTTCATTACTCATTTAATTGACCCCTTTTTAAATCTTAAAATGATAGAATTCACTAAATATTCAAAAATTAAAGATAATTATCTAATTTGTTATTTTGGACCTTGTGTTGAATATTTACGACAATTAAAAATTTTAAAAAATATTTTAGAAAAAAAATTTAAAGGATTAAAAATATTTATATGTTGTAAAGATAATATTTATAATAAATTTAAAAATTATGATTATTTTATAAGTGAAAATAATGTTAAAGATAAAAAATTTAATTTTTCTTATATAAGAGAATTAAGATTCAATAATAGAACACACCCTATTGAAGATTTTATTAACGAATGTGAAATCGAAGATATAACTGTCAGCACTGAAAGTTCTGGGGATAAAACAGTGCGGTGTGTTATTTTATCAAAAGCATTATACCCAACAATAAGCTTGAATCAAAATCAAATTGAATTATTAAAAAAAATAGGCTTAAGTGAAGGGTATGAAGTTTTTATAGATCAAGATATTGAAAACGCAGGGCTAGTTATGGGGGTAGAAAGTGATTTGTTGCTTAAGGCATTAGAGTCTGGCATTGAGACAAGGCTTTTGCCGACAGGCTTAGGGACAAATATTTACAAAAAAATGTTTCCAAATATGAAAATTTTATCATTTAAATAGGTGCATGTTAATATTAAATTTGTAAAATAAGTAATAATTGTGAATCATATATATTTTCAAAGGTGAAAATAATGTCAGTTTTTAAAGTAAAATTAAATAACAACATACAAGGTCGATTAGACATAAACCCTACAACAGATACTAGCGAAACACAGGGTTATATTGGTGTTCCTTTCAGCATATCGAAACAAAGACAAATTTTTGTTGCTGGTCCTAATAAAAAATTAAGAACACTCAGCGATGGAGATGTTTTTACCGATTGTAATTATTGGAAACAGTTTACGGTGGAAGAAGCTGGAGAGGAGTTTGGCTTTATAGAGGTTGTTTCAGATGACGGCTCGATTTATAGCGAAATTCCTGAGGAGAATACATTTTCAATAGGAGAAACCCTTACATTAACAACAAGTTTCTCAGATAATGCCATTGATTTTATTGAAACTTATGGAAATCCTTTGAGATTTCTTATGATTCAAAATCTAGATTCATCAATAACTGTTACAGGAGAACTAAACGGTGATACAAATATTACATTTGTTATTGGTGCAGGAGAAACAATGATGTTTAATCAAGGAGATATGGTCATAACAAGCATTAGACTAAAATCTGCATCAGGAACACCAGATATTAGTTATATTGCGTCTATCAGAAGCTCTTGCACTAGTTGAATAACTTTACTTTCATTTGCTATAATATAGCATATGAAAGTAGTAAGAAGAAAAATAGTATCATCTAGACCTTTGGAAAAAAGACCAGAGAAAATTGTTCGTTTTTTGTCTTTAAAAGATTTTTATAACAAAAGAAATAAAATATTAATAATAAGAAACTGTGGCGGTTTAGGAGACATCTTCATGCATCGAATGATGTTTGAGGATTTTAAAAAATTAATGCCAGATGCTGAGATGCACTTTTGTTGTCCAAAATATTATCATGATGCAGTTGTGGATCATCCCTTTGTGGATAAAATTTTAGATTTTAATGAAATTAACAAAGAAGATTATATAATTTCTTACAACACAACAACAGCATGTGGAAGAACAGAGATGAGGTACGCACCTTTCTCCGGACCACATAGAAGCGATATATGGGCCGAACACTGTGGCCTAACACTCACTGATCATAATATGCACATTAATATTTCTGATGATGAGAAACAAGAGGCAAAAAAAATTATAGAAAAAATAAAAGATAGAAATGGAAAAATTGTAGCTGTGGCTCCTGTTTCGGCCATGCAGATGAAAAATCTTTTAGATCATCAACTTTTAGGATTAATTAATTATTTAAATAGTAAAAACTTATTTACATTTTGTTTGCATAATACACCTATAAATGTTTGTTATAAAAATAATATTCCTTTAATAGAAGAAAAACGAATAAGAATTTGGATGGCTTTATTGAATCAAGCCGATTATGTTATAAGCGTTGACACTTCTGCATTTCACTGCGCCGGTGGCATGGGCAAACCACTCGTTGGTATATTCACATTTGCCGATGGATTAGTATATGGAAAATATTTTGATTTTATATTGGTTCAAAAACATAGATCTAGGGACATCAATTGGACATGTGGGCCTTGTTATGCTTGGGGTAATTGTCCTAAAACAAAAAACAATTTAAAACCGTGTTTAACAGATATTTCTTTAGAAATGATGGTTGAAGCCGTAGATAATATGTTAAAAAAGTGGTCTTAAAACTATATTAATAGAGGAAAATTATGCCTCAACTTATAAAGCCCAGCACAAAAATAAAAGTAATTCCCAAAGATGGGGAATTAGAAATTACTTTAAATGTAAATATTACAGTGGATGGAAAAGTTTCAGCTTTTGCAGATAATGCCAATGTTTCTGTTGAGGAAGAGGATAAGGCACCACATATTATTCCAGATTTCTTCTCTGGTCAAAAACTTGATTTTGGGAAAAAACAATAAAGGAGGACAAAATGGCTTGTGGATTTGATGTAGGAACTTACAATTTAGTTTGTTGTAAAAGAAATGAACAAAAAGATTTTGTTTATAAACGAGAAGTTAATGCATTTTTGTCTATGCCTTTAGATAATGATTTTGTTTTCAATATGATGAAACAAGCCGGTGTGCCTTTGATAAGAAGAGATGATGCAAATATTGCATATGCCTTGGGAGAAGCCGCCGTAAATATGGCCTATACTATGACGCAACTCGAACTTAGCCGACCAATGAAAGATGGTTGCGTAAATCCAAAAGAACAAGATGCATTTCAAATTATGAATATTATGATTCATAGTTTGCTTGATGATGTGAGTAAAGATGGAGAAATATTAGTCTACTGTGTTCCTGCCAATGCCATTAACGAACAAACCGATGCTGACTATCACCAAAAAATAGTTGAAGCAATTTTTAAAGCCTACAAATCAGAACAAGGACATACTGTCGATGCCAGACCGATAAATGAAGGCATGGCATTAGTATATGCTGAGCTTAAAGAAAAAATGTTTACTGGGGTTGGAGTTAGTTGTGGCAGCGGCATGGTCAATGTTGCCTACTCTCTTTTTGGTGCTCCTGTGTTTACTTTTGCAATTGTAAATTCTGGAGACTGGATTGACAAACAAGCAGCACACGCTACAGGAGAAACAGTTGCTTTTATAAACAAAGCCAAAACAAGAGTTGATCTTAATAAAGAACCAAGTAATTTAATAGAACGTGCTATCATAACCCAATACCAGTTGATGATAGAAAAAACTGTAGTGAATATTAAAAAAGGTTTTGAGGCTAATAAACAAAAAAATGCCAAATTAGATGCCCCAATAGATTTCGTTGTTGCCGGAGGCACAGCTTCTCCTCCGGGTTTTGATAAAATGTTTGAAACGCTTTTAAGGCAAGCAAATTTACCAATTGAAATTGGTCGTGTGATAAGGCCAGACGATCCTCTTTACAGTGTCGCTCGTGGTTGTTTAATTGCAGCAGAGAACGCTAAATGAATTGATTAAAGAAAAGAAGGAAAGATATGACAAAGTACATACACAAGTTTGTTAATGATTTAGGAGTTGCAGCATATGTTCTTATGCATGGATATGCTGTGATTGGAAAAAAAGGAAGATCTATTTATTTTGAATGCGAGAATGAAGAGGCTTCCAAGGAATTTGATAGATTAGTTTTAGAATATCAACCGCCGAATGATTTTTATACATTTGATTCTTGTTTAATGTTTTTGAAAAAAATTAATGAAAGCGTCCCAGAAGAGTTGAATGAAAAAATTCACAGAACCGTGAGCGATCTTGGAGTTGCAGCCTATCTTCTGATGCATGAATACAGCCCTAAAAGCATAGGCGTAAAAGTAATAGGGAAAAAAGGAAAATATGTTTATTTTGAAATTCCCGAGGAAAGGGGCGAGGATTTTGATAGGTTGAGCTATCAATATTTGCCAAGTCAATTTCAAATATATGATTCAAATCTAATGGCTCTTAAAAAAATTGGCGAACATATGCCAAAAACAAATTAATAAGTTTTTTAAAAAATAATATTTTTATTAATCTATATAAGATTAAGTAATCAAGAGGGCTATAATGAAGAGTTTTTTAGAATATAAAAAAAATAAACTTAATCAAGAAATTGTTGATTTAGAAGTTTCAAAAGTTATAGATGAACATTTAAATATTTTAAGACTTGAACTTTTAGAAAATATAAAATTACCATCAATAATAACAGAAAGTTTGTTGTCTAACTCATACTATGAAAATTGTAAAAAACTTGATTATGAAGATAATAAAGAGTTAATTAATATAATATTTTCAGAGTATAGGGCTCATTTTTATGAAGAACTTATACAAGAAGCAAGTTTAAAAGACACATTATCTGATTTAAGAAAAAGTTTAATAGAAAAAATAAAAGAACTAGTTTTAGCATTAAAAACTGATGTGTCACAGGCTTTATCGATCACAAGAGGACAAGCAACTGTTGCTGCTGGTTCGGGACGTAGAAATCGTGCTACTCCATCTCAAATGAGGCAAAACACACCCCCACCAACAACCACAAGCATGAATGTGGGTGCTGGTGTAGATTCAGGATATGACGATTCAGACGATGAGGATGAGGATGAGGATGAAGACGGCTCAGTTTCTCAACCCACAACTGCTAGTCCTCAATTCAGAGGACCGCCACCTGTTCCGGGTTCTTCAACTTCAAGACCCACCAAGTGGTGGCATCGACCAGAAGGTGGTTATCTGAGAGGTGCTGGTAGGGTTTTGTGGAACCCAATTAAAAGATGGTTTCAACAAAGAAAAAGAGATTATTGGGACGATCAAACTCTTGAAAGTTATAATATTGTAGAGATTTTTAATGAGAACGCAGGTAACGTTTTAGATACAATTGATAGATTTGGAGATTCTTTAGAAGCAATAATTAAAACAAAAATTAAAGATGTTTATAATATTTTAAGAACTATACCTTCTGCTGCTTTGTCTTCTTCTCAATCACAAGCAAGTGCCGCTGCTGCTCCTAGATCTAATATTGTGAATGACGATCTTGATGATGATGATGATGATGATGATGATGATGATGACGACGATCTTGATAATGATGATGAAAAATCAGCCGGTTCTAGTGTTCCTACAAACAACGTTCGGCCCAGACAAGGAGGTGACAATGAGCCCTCAAATCAAGATGAAGATGAACAAGACGACAATGAAGAAGATAAAGTCGCTTCCAGATCAGTTGGACAAGAAAAAATTTATTTGAGCGAAGCGGCAAAAAAAGGCGCTATAGATTTGGGGTTTAAAGTTGATGAAGTGGACAGCCCAACAGGAGCATCTAAAAAACAATTTCAGTTTAGTGTAAAAAATGATGATGGAACGTGGGAAGCTAAAATTGGAAGTAATCTAAGAGATGTTGTAATTAAAAAACTTGTTAATAAATTAATCAATATTCCCAATCAAGTTTCTGGTCTAACTGATATTAAATATCGCTCTTTAGTAAGAGATAATAGAAAGAAAAAAATTAGTGATAATGAAAAATCTGCTATTGAGATATGGTTAAACCTAGAAATTCAGGGCTACACAAAGATAATAAATGAAATGTTATCAAAATACTATATTTGGTCAAGAAATCAAGAAGGAATTAATGTTGAATTAAGCTCACAAAGAAGAAATTTAAATGATGGTGATAAAGATTCCATAGTTGAAGCATTAAAGCATTATTTTGGAAACAACTTAAAACTTCCAGATACAGAGGAGGAGTTTGAATCGAAATTAGCAGCGGTTGCCTTAAGAGTTAAAGGAAGACAAGGAAATAAAAAAGACATAGACTACATCTTTTCTGTTTTAGAAGAACTACTAGCTAAACTACAAGAAGATCAAAAAAAAACAAAAAACTCACCACAGTCGAATAACGACTCTGTTGACGAACCTATAAATGCCAACAATTCCTCAGGCCAACAACGATCCGGCAGTCCAGATTCAGCAAGAGCAGACAATCAGTCACCTCTAGTTCAGCCCGTTCAAGAGTTGGATGAAAAAATTAAAAATTGGTGGGAAGATAAAAATGGTGGATTTTTAAAAAAAGAATTTGAACGTTCAGATCATGCTAATAATGAAGAACTAAAAGAAGATTCTGAAATACTTGAGGTTATAAAGGATTTATATAAAAATAGCCCCAAAATTCAGAAATTGGATGATGATCATGCAAAATTTATAGAAATTTATGAAACATTATATAAATGGATAAAAAATTCAGATGATGAAAATCGTAAAAGAATCATAACCCAGTACGATTTAAGAGACGATGAAGGTTCTTATCAGGCTGGTCAAGGAAATGATGCTGGTCAAGGAAATGATGCTGGTCAAGGAAATGATGCTGGTCAAGGAAATGATGCTGGTCAAGGAAATGATGCTGGTCAAGGAAATGATGCTGGTCAAGAGGATGAGGATGAGGATGAGGATGAGGATGAGGATGAGGATGAGGATGAGGATGAGGATGAGGATGAGGATGAGGATGAGGATGAGGATGAGGATGAGGATGAGGATGAGGATGAGGATGAG